>Ga0055487_10000020_pt1 | contig 13788 bp, 10 predicted proteins | sample RushMan_ThreeSqC_FD_57940 | JGI IMG/M metagenome (GOLD analysis project Ga0055487, IMG submission 57940) | Wetland microbial communities from San Francisco Bay, California, USA, that impact long-term carbon sequestration - RushMan_ThreeSqC_D2 | ecosystem: Environmental > Aquatic > Marine >...
GAGCGAGGTCTCCAACGAGCTGGAGATCACCCGCGCCGACATGGACCGCTTCGCCGAGCGTTCCCATCGCCTCGCCGCCGAGGCCACCGACGCCGGTCGCCTCGCCGACGAGATTGCCGGGATCACGGTCAAGTCGCGCAAGGGCGAGCACGTGGTCGAGTCCGACGAGGCGATCCGGGCCGAGACCACGGTCGAGACCCTCGCCGGCCTGCGCGCGATCGGCGGCGAGGACGCGACCCACACCGCCGGCAACGCCCCGGGAGTCAACGACGGCGCCGGCGCGATCGTCGTCTCCTCGGAAGAGTGGGCCGAAAAGGAAGGGCGCCCCGTCCTCGCCCGCGTCCTCGCCTACGGCACCGTCGCCGACGACTTCGCCTACCTGGCGAAAACCCCCGCCAACGCAGCCAGGCAGGCGCTGGAGAAGATCGGCAAGAGCCCCGAGGACGTCGACCTCTGGGAGATCAACGAGGCCTTCGCCTCGGTCGCGCTCAACTCGATGCGGATGCTCGGCGTCGAGGAGGACAACGTCAACGTCAACGGCGGCGCGATCGCGCTCGGCCACCCGATCGGGGCCTCCGGCTCCCGCATCGTCGGCTCGCTCGTGCACGAGCTGGGACGGCGCGGCGGCGGCATCGGCGTCGCCGCGATCTGCTCCGGCGGTGGCCAGGGCGACGCGATTGTGATCGAGGTCGACGGCGCCTAGCCGATGAGCCGCGCGGCGGCCTTTTTCGACCTGGACAAGACCCTGATGGCGGGATCGTCAGGGATGCAGTTCGCCCGTGTCGCGATGCGGCACGGGCTGATCGGCCGGCGCCAGCTCGCCAGCTGGGGCTTCGAGCACCTGCGCTACCGCCTGCGCGGGACGACCGACGAGCGCACCGGCGAGGTGCTGCGGGTGGCGCGCGAGCTGATCTCCGGGGTTCCCGCGATCAGCTTCGAACGGATGAACCCCGAGGTGATGGCGGCGATCCTGCCGCGCGTCTACCCGCAGATGCTCGACGAGGTCTACGGCCACCAGGAAGCCGGCCGCCCGACCTTCATCGTCAGCGCCGCCGGCAGCGGTGTGGTCGAGCCGCTGGCGAACGTGCTCGGCATGGATGGCGGCGTCGGGACCAGGTACGAGGTCGGCGAGGACGGCGCGCTCACCGGTCGCTTCGACGGGCCGTTCGTCTACGGAGAGGGAAAGGTCGAGGCGATGCAGGCCTTCGCCGCCGAGCACGGGATCGACCTTGCCGCCTCCTACGCCTACTCCGACTCGATCTCCGACCTGCCGATGCTGCGCGCCGTCGGCAACCCGGTCGTCGTCAATCCCGACCCGCCGCTGCTCGAGATCGCCCGCGAGGAGGGTTGGCAGACGCTGCGCTTCGAGCGCCTCGGCCGCCGCCTCGTCGCGGTCGCGATCACCCTCTTGGCGACGGTCGCCGGCTTCGGCGGCTCCCGCTACGCGGCGCGCCGGAGAGCCCCGGCGCGCCGCTTCCCAGTACGTCGCTGAGCGGCGCAGCGCCTGCCGCCGCCCCGCTCGGTCAGGTGTTGCGCTCGCGCAGTACCCCGGTGGCCACGAGGACTCCGAAGCCGATGCCGGTGAGCAGCAGGGCGATGCCGACGACGATCCCGAAGACCGAGAGCCGGTCCGCCATGTAACTGGTGTTGAGCGCAGTCGACAGCGCCGTCGCCGTCACCCAGATGTCGCGAGCCCCATTGTCTGCGGGGCGCCCCGATTCGGAGTCGATCACGGCGAATTCTTCGTTTTCGGTGCCGCCGCCTTCGGCAAGCTCGCTCGCTGGCGTGTTCGGCTTGGCCTCGAAGCGCCCCATCTGGGCGTAGGTGTAGCCGCCGGTCGCCTCGAGGGCGTGGACGCGCATGTATTCGGCGAAGCAGCGGGCGTCTTCGCCGTTGTCGATCGGCACTTCTGCGACCGAGCAGTCTGGCAGCGAGATGCCTTCGAGCCCTGCTTCTTCGGCCTCGGTCGCTATCGCGTCCGGAGTCATGTCGGGCGTGCCGGTGATCTGCTCCCCCGACAGCTTGTCTTCGACGGTACTTACTCCGTTTGCTCCCATCACGATCGCCGCGATGCCGAAGGCGATCAGGACGACTGAGGCGATGGCGCCTCCAATTTCAAGCGCTTTCTTCACTGAGAGAAACCTCCTGAGGTGTTGTGCCGGTTGCCATACCGGCACGTTTGCAAATGGCGGCGCAACACTGTCACGGCACCCTGTGCCGTACCTCCGTGAAATGGCGCGGTTCTACCCGGTGAAAACCCGCAGTCACGGTCCGTAGGATCCCCCCGGAATAGGGGCTTTTCCGTGCGCCCGTAGACTTCTCGCAATGGCCGCTGACTCGAGCACGAAGCACGCTGAGCGCCTGCAGCGCGAGGCGGAGCTCTCGACCATGTCGGGACAGCCGGTCGAGCCGCTCTACGGGCCGGAGGGGGCGCCGGCCGACCCCGGGGAGACGATCGGCAACCCCGGCGAGTACCCGTTCACGCGCGGGCCGTATGAGTCGATGTACCGGGGGCGGCTCTGGACGATGCGCCAGTTCGCCGGCTTCGGCACGGTCGAGGAGACCAACGAGCGCTTCCACTACCTGCTCGACCACGGCCAGACCGGGCTCTCGACCGCCTTCGACATGCCGACCTTGATGGGCTACGACTCCGATCACGCCCGCAGCCTCGGCGAGGTCGGCCGCGAGGGCGTCGCGGTCGACACGCTCGACGACATGGAACAGCTCTTCGAGGGCATCCCGCTCGGCGGCGTTACCACCTCGATGACGATCAACGCCCCGGCCGCGATCCTGCTCGCCTTCTACGTCCTCGTCGGCGAGCAGCAGGGGGTGCCGCCGGAGAAGCTCGGCGGCACGATCCAGACCGACATCCTCAAGGAGTACATCGCCCAGAAGGAGTGGTGCTTCCCGATCGAGCCGGCGATGCGCCTGGTCACCGACATGATCGAGTGGTGCTCCGAGCAGATGCCGCGCTGGCACCCGGTCTCGATCTCCGGCTACCACATCCGCGAGGCCGGCTCGACCGCCCAGCAGGAGCTGGCCTTCACGCTCAAGGACGGTTTCACCTACGTCGAGCGGGCGCTCGAGCGCGGCCTCGACGTCGACGACTTCGCCCCCCGGCTCTCCTTCTTCTTCAACGCCCATATCGACTTCTTCGAGGAGATCGCCAAGTACAGGGCGGCGCGCCGGATCTGGGCGCGGGAGATGAAGGAGAAATACGGGGCCAAGCGCGAGGAGTCGATGCGGCTGCGCTTTCACGCCCAGACCGCCGGCGTCTCGCTGACCGCGCAGCAGCCGCTCAACAACGTCGTCCGCACCTCGCTGGAGGCGCTGGCGGCGGTGCTCGGCGGGACGCAATCGCTGCACACCAACTCCTTCGACGAGGCATTGGCGCTGCCGACCGAGGAGGCGGTGCGGGTGGCGCTGCGCACGCAGCAGATCATCGCCTTCGAGTCCGGCGCGCCCAACACCCCCGACCCGCTCGGCGGCTCCTGGTTCGTCGAGAAGCTGACCGACGAGATGGAGGAGGCGGCCTACGGCTACTTCGCCCGCATCGACGAGCTGGGCGGGATGGTCGAGGCGATCCGCCGCAACTTCCCCCAGCGCGAGATCGCCGACGCCGCCTTCACCTACCAGCGCGAGGTAGACGAGCGCAAGCGCATCGTCGTCGGCGTCAACGACTTCGTCCAGGAGGGCGAAGAGCCAACCCCGATCCTGCGCATAGACCCGGCCCTGGAGCGCAAGCAGGTAGACCGCCTAGCCGCGACCCGCGCCAAACGCGACGGCGCCGAGGTGGAAGCGAGTCTCGCCGAGCTCAAGCGAGCCGCCGCCACCGAGGAGAACCTGATGCCCCCAATCATCGCCGCCGCCCGCGCCCGCGCCACCGAGGGCGAGATGATCGCCGCGATGCAAGAGGTCTTCGGCACCTACACCGAGTCCCCGGTCTTCTGACCGCCCAGCGGTCGTACTTGTCCCCGGCATATGGGGACAAGTACGACCGCTGGGCGTCGACTGAGCTTACGGTCGCATTTGTCATCGGTATATGGGGACAAGTACGACCGCGGGGCGTCGACTAACCTTCCCGCCGCCGATGGAGGCCGCAACCGCTCGCAAGATCCGCGTCGTCGTCGCCAAGCCCGGCCTGGATGGGCACGACCGCGGGGCGAAGATCATCGCCCGGGCGTTGCGCGATGCGGGGATGGAGGTGATCTACACCGGGTTGCACCAGACGCCGGAGCAGATCGCCGAGACCGTGATCCAGGAGGACGCCGACGCAGTCGGCCTCTCGATCCTCTCCGGCGCCCACATGACTCTGGTGCCGCGGGTGGTCGAGCTGCTCGGCGACCAGGGCGTCGACGATGTGCTGGTCACCGTGGGGGGGACGATCCCGGCCGAGGACATTCCCGAGCTGAAAAAGCTTGGCGTGGCCGCCGTCTTCACACCCGGCGCTGGGACCGACGAGATCGTCGAGTTCATCCGCGAGAACGCGACTGGGCGCGACGAGGTCTGATCGCCTCCGGTGCGCTTTATTCCCGAGATGGGGAGCAAAGGCGCACCGGAACGGCGCTGGCGCTAATCTTCCGCCGCCACTTCGATAGGTAGACTGATTGACTGGTCAGTCAACCAGCAGAACCCAGCCAAGGAGGCTTCAACTTGAAGATCTGCGTCCTGGTCAAGGAGGTCCCGGACGCCGCCGTTCAGAAGCGCATCGACCCGAACACGATGCGACTGGACCGCAGCGGCGAGAAGAACCTGAACCCCTTCGACACCCATGCAATCGAGGCTGCCATGCAGATCAAGGAGGGCGGCGCAATTCCGGTCGAGGAGGTCGTCGCGGTGACGATGGGCCCCGACTCGGCGGTCCGCGCCCTGCATAAGGCGGTCGCACTCGGAGCGGATCGCTCCGTGCACCTCTCCGACGACGCGCTCGCCGGTTCCGACGTCTGCGCCACCGGCTACTCGCTGGCCAAGGTGCTCGAGTCCGAGAGCCCGGACCTGGTGCTGCTCGGCCAGCAGTCCGACGACGGCGAGTGCTACACGATCGGTGCCGTCGTCGCCGACCACCTGAAGATGCCCTCGCTGACCCAGGTGATCAAGATCGACGTCACCGACGGCAAGCTGCGCTGCGAGCGCCAGGCCGAGTACGGCTACGACACCGTCGAGGTCGAGCTGCCCGCCGTGATCAGCGTCGGCGACGCGATCAACGAGCCGCGCTACCCGAGCCTGAAGGCGATCATGGGGGCGAAGAAGAAACCGCTCGACGCCAAGGCGACCGGCGACGTCGGCATCGAAGCCGGCATGGTCGGCGAGGGTGGCTCGAAGACGAAGGTCCTCGGTCTCAGCGATCCCCCTGCCAAGGAGGCCGGCGAGATCATCGAGGACGAGGACACCAACGAGACGGTCGAAAAGATCGTCGCCTGGCTCGACGAGAGGAAGCTGATCTAGATGAGTGGCATCCTGACCTACGCCCTCCACGACGACGAGGGCAGCTTCAACAAGAACTCACTCGGGGCGATTTCCGAGGCGGCCAAGCTGGCCGGTGAGATCGGCGGCGACGCCGCCGCGCTGGTCGTCGGCGATATCGCCGACGATGCCTGCGCCGGGCTCGGCAACTGGGGAGCGACCAAGATCTACCGGGCCAAGAGCGTGCCCGAGGGCCTGGCCCAGCCGATCGTCGACGCGATGGCCAAGGTGATCTCCGACGAGGGCTTCAGCTACGCCCTCTTCGGCGGCGGCCTGCTCGGCTTCGAGATCGGCGCCGGTCTCACCGCCCGCCTCAACGCCGGCGTGACGATGGAGGTGACCAAGGTCAAGGTGGCCGACGGCAAGCTCGTCGCCGAGCGCCCGATCCTGCAGGACTCCAAGATCGCCGATGTCGAGTGCGTGGGAGAGCCGGGGATCATCATCGGCCGCCTCAACGCCTTCGACCTCAACGAGAGCGGCGGCACGGCAGAGGTGATCGACATCGAGGTCGAGCTCTCGCCCTGGTCGACCAAGGCGAAGATGGTCCAGCGCGGCGAGCAGCGTGGCGCCGACGTCAACATCGAGGACGCCGAGATCCTGGTCGGAGGCGGCCGCGGGCTGGGTGCCGCGGAGGGCTTCAAGCAGTGCGAGGAACTGGCCGAGTCGATGGGCGGGGCGGTTGCCGCCACCCGCGCCGTGGTCGACGCCGGCTGGTACCCCTACGCGGCCCAGATCGGCCAGACCGGCAAGACGGTCGCGCCGAAGCTCTACCTGGCCGCCGGCATCTCCGGCGCGATCCAGCACAAGGTCGGGATGCAGAGCTCGGAGAACATCCTCGCGATCAACAAGGACCAGAACGCGCCGATCTTCGAGTTCTCGGATCTCGGCGTGGTCGGCGATCTGCACAAGATCGTCCCCAAGCTCACGGAAGCCATCAAGGCGAAGAAGGGCGGCTGAGCCGCCGATGGCAGTCGCACCCAGCGAGTTCCCGCCGCCGTTCGACGCGGCCGACGTGATCGGCCCGCCGACCGACCCCGCCGACGAGCGGATCGAGGTCGGCGTCGCGATCGTCGGCGGCGGGCCCGCCGGGCTCGCCTGCGCCAACAAGCTGATGCAGCTGCTCGAGGACGAGCCCGAGCTGACCGAGAAGCTGGGCGAAGTCCCGGTCGCCGTGATCGAGAAGGGCAAGGTCGCCGGCGCCCACCTGCTCTCGGGGGCCAACATGAAGCCCTCGGCGATGGAAGAGCTCTTCCCCGACCTCCCCAAGGAGGAGTGGCCGGTCTTCCAAGAGGTCACCAAGGACGCCGTCTACCTGCTGACCTCGAAGGCGGCGCTGCCGCTGAAGCCGATGCCGCCCAACTTCCGCAACCACGGCAACTACGTCACCTCGGTCTCCAAACTCGGCCGGTTCCTTGCCGAGAAAGCCGAGGAGGCCGGCGTCTACATCCTCTCTGAGACCGCCGCGACCAAGCTCCTGGTCGAGGACCGCGTGGTCAAGGGCGTCCGCTCCGGCGACCGCGGCCGTGGCAAGGAGGGCGAGGAGCTCGGCAACTTCGAGCCCGGCTCCGACGTCGTCGCCAAGGCGACGGTGCTTGCCGAGGGCACGGTCGGCCACCTCTCCTACGCCGCCTACGACTACTTCGACCTGCACGGCGCCGACCCGATGCGCTGGGAGCTCGGGGTCAAGGAGGTCTGGGAGGTACCGAAGCCGCTCGACCGGGTGATCCACACGATGGGCTGGCCGCTGCGCAAGTCACCGCGCTTCAACGAGTTCGGCGGCAGCTTCATCTACCCGATGGGCGAGGACAAGCTCTGCATCGGCCTCGTCGCCGGCCTCGACTACACCGACGCGACCTTCAGCGTCCACGACGCCCTGCAGCTGCTCAAGACCCACCCCTTCGTCAAGGACCTGCTCGAGGGCGGCAAGCGGGTCGCCTGGGGGGCGAAGACGATCCCCTCGGGCGGCTACTTCGCGATGCCCAAGCGCCTCGCGGTGCCCGGCATGGTGATCGCCGGCGACGCGGCGAGCATGGTCAACGTGCCGACCCTGAAGGGCGTCCACTACGCGATGCACGCGGGCATGTACGCGGCTGAAGCGATCGTCGAGTCGCTGAAGCGGGACTCGGTCAACTTCGAGGCCTACGACGAGAAGATCCACAACTCGCTGATCGAGAAGGACCTCTACGAATCGCGCAACATGCGCCAGCCCTTCTCCAAGGGCTTCTTCCTCGGCGGGGCGATGGCCTCGGCGATGACGATCACCAAAGGCAACTTCCCCGGCGGACACTGGTCCCAGGAGCACGACTCCGAGGTCGAGATGGAACTCGGCAAGGCGGGTGAGATGTACGTCAAGCCCGACAACGAGCTCACCTTCGCCAAGCTCGACTCGGTCTTCCTCTCCGGCAACGCGACCCGCGACGACGCCCCCAACCACGTCCGCATCCAGTCCAAGGTGCCGCGCGAGATCGCCCAGACGTGGGTCTCGATGTGCCCGGCCCAGGTCTACGAGATCCCCGAGGAGCAGCTGGAGAACGGCGCCGCCGAGGTCGACGTCCACGTCACCGCCTCCAACTGCGTCCAGTGCGGCGCGATCACCGCCAAGGGCGGTCGCCTCACCCTGCCCGAGGGTGGCGACGGGCCGCTGTACCAGGAGACTTGAGCGGCTGTCGTAGGCCGGGACGGGGCGCAGGTTGTGCGCCGAAGAAGCCTGGAGTGCCCAGGCGCCATCCGGGCAGGCCGGCTGGGAACGGGCCGCGCGCTTCGATCCGCGAGCACTCACGGGGGTCGAGGGGCGCGACGAGGACGAAGACAGCGGCCGGCAGGGCGTTCAGGGCCGGCAGCGAGGCGACCCGCGATTCCGTCCAGGCGATCTGGCGGGCGGGGATCGGCGAGCCCGGGTCTTCCGGCGTGATCACCAGCGCGTTGAACTTGCCGGCGTTGACGCGCTGGCGCCAGCGGCGACAGCTCTTGATCGCGGTAAGGCTCCCGTGGGACCCCGGTTCGCCCAGGTAGCGGACCTCGTTCGAGAGGTCCGCGCCGGCGAACACGTACTGGCCGTAGGCCGCGGGGGCACCGACGATGCCGATCCGCAGCCCGCGCTGGTCGCGCGCCCAGGTTTGGATCAGGCTCCACTGGGGAGTCGAGCGGAAGCCGGGGTTGTCCAGCGGCGGCGCCGCGTCGGCCAGATAGCGACCGTCGAAGTAGTGCCGCTGGACGGCGTAGCCGACGATCGCCACCGCCGCGAGGAGGCCGGCGAGCACCGTCCGCCGGTACCGGGAGGCAGTGCCGCTCAGCAGCCAGACCGGGGTCAGCACGGCGACGATCCCGATCGCGATCGCGCCCAGGAGGTTCGGCTGGACCCATTCGTCCGAGGCGACGGCGCCGAAGACGACGAGGACGGCGTAGGCGGGAAGGATCACCCGGCGCGCCAGCCAGCCGTTCTCGCAGAGGGGCAATAGCGCCAGGCCGATCGCCAGCCCAGGAGCGGCGTAGCGCAGGTTGGAGGCGAATCCGATCGGCCCGCCGTCGGGGCCGGATGCCGAGATCGGGTTGAAGACGTGCGCGACCAGGGTCGCGAGGCCGGCTAAAGCGACGATCCGCATCAGCGCGCCGTGGCGTCGCCGCAACCCGAGGCAGAGCCCGGCCACCGCGCAGAAGAGGACGACGAACCAGAGGGGTCCCAAGGTCTCCGAGAATCCGGGGAGGAAGTAATGGCTCCAGGCGTGCCGGTCGGCGATGTACTCGGCGACCGAGTGGGCAGGTCGCGGGTAGATCGGTTCCTGGCTGGGGCCGGGGAGCGGGCCGAGCGTCAGCCAGGGAAGCGGATTGCCGGCGTGGAGGAGGTTGCGCAGGTACCAGAAGCCTCCGGTGATCGCGATCCCGCCGAACCAGACTGCCGCCCTGCGTCCGAGGCCCAGCCGTCCACCCGCGACTAGGAGCCCGACTGAGAGCACCGCCGCGGGAACGAGCATCGTCACCTTGATGCCGATTGCCAGCCCCGTCGCCAGCCCCGCGACCGCGAGCGCTCCCGAGCCGATCTCGAGCTTCGCTGTGCCCGGGCCACGCTCTCGCGCCTCGGCCGCGCCGCCGGTCATGAGCAGCGCCACGGTGGCAAGCAGGCAGGCGAGGGCGGCGATGTCGCCGGGGGCGTTGCCGGCCTGGACCAGCATCATGTCGGAGTCGAGAACCAGGGTCGCGCCGAGCAGGGTCGCCGCCGCCAATCCAAAGGGACGGCCAATGCACCAGGCCGCGAGCAGGGCGACCCCGAGCCAGCCGAAGTTGAGCAGCGGCGAGAGCACGTCGTTGTCGAAGATCACCATGCCGAGTGCGTGCAGCAGCTCGGAGTTGAGTGGGTAGTACCAGACCGCCAGCTTCAGCGGGTCGGTTTGGAGCAGGCCCGTCACCGATCCGGTCTGCGCGAACCAGGCGGCGAAGGGGAGGTGGTACCAGGTGCTGTCCTGCCTGTAGATACCAACGTCGAGGCTGTGCAGCACCGGCCCGGCCCAGTGGACCGCGCAGAGCAGGGCCGCGCCGATCGCGAGGAGGGCCGGTACCCGGCGACGACCTTCGGGCCGCAGCGCCCTCGCCCCCTCTGGTGCTAGGGGCCGTGGCCGTTTCAGGTAAAGGACGATCGCCGGAATTCCCGCCGCCAGCACCAGCACGGGGGTGTCGAGCAGCCCGAGCAGGCCAAGCGCCTCGCCGGTGACGGTCGCCACCGAAATGCCGAGGACCAGGGTCGCTAGCAGTGAGGGCGGCCCCGACCAAGCTGGCACGAGCCATCGCCGCAGCGAGCGAGCGGTCGCGGCAAAGGCGACGAGGACGATCGCCAGGAGGGCAAGCCCGATCAGGTAGCTGACAGCGTTCAACGTGGAGGCGAGTGATATAAGACGCCTCCATGGTTCGTCGCCACGCCGTCAGACTAACCGTGATCGTCGGCGTCGCGGCGGTCGCCGCGTTCACCGCCCTGGTCGTTTCCGCGAGTTACCCGAGCGACGCCGCGTATCCGGGTGCCAACGGCCGGATCGCCTATGGATACGGTGAAAGCTACGGCTATGGAGGAGGTGCGATCTGGTCGGCCGATGCCGACGGCAGCTCCCCGGTGACGCTGGCAGACAGCGGCAGCGACCGCTCACCGGCCTACTCGGCTAACGGCAGCAGGATCGCCTTCGAGCGAGGCAATGGGATCGCCGTGATGAACGCGGACGGCTCGGGCGTGGCCCAACTGCTCGAAGGCGCCAGCTCGACCTCGAGCGAAACGAAATTCGAGACCGAATACGAAACGTCGGAAAATCCTCCCCGGATCATCCCCGTGGTGCGAATCCACACCGTGAACGGGAGCTGGCACCATTTCGGGAGCCCGTCATTCTCTCCGGACGGCTCGCAACTAGCCATAGAAGAAGCGGTTGAGAGTAGGAAATTCACCGTCATCTGCTCGGTCGAAGTCGAAGGGGAAGAAAGTTGCCCCGAATACGAATACGGCTCTGAAGACTCGTTCTTCGACTACGAATATGAATGTGAGCCCTGCATCTCGCGCATTGTCACGGTCGATGCGACGAGTGGGGCCAGGACCTGGACCGTGGTCGCTGCGTCAGGAGGCGAATACTCCCGACCGGGTTACTACCAACCGACGTACTCCGTAGACGGACGGATTGCATTTGCGAGGTGGACGCCGAAAGGGTCCAGCCTCTTCGTCGTCGACTCGCCCGGAGCAACGCCGCGGCAGGTTGCCTCCGGGTATTTCTGGCTCTCGGAGCCCGACTTCTCCCCTGACGGCTCAAAGATTGCCTTTGGCCGTGGAGGTGAGATCGCCACGGTCAGCGTTGCGGGCGGGCCTTTGACGATCCTCCCGACACCGATCCCGCCCGACGCGTACAGCGATTACGCGGATGCCCCAGCGTTCTCTCCTGACGGCACGAAAATCGCCTTCGAACGGACGATCTTTTTTTCGGGCAAATGGGACTATGGAATCGACACGATGGCAACCGGAGGTAGTGGTTTGGCCAAGGTCATCGACCAGAGTTCCGGGCCGAGCTGGCAACCGCTGGCCCAGCCGGCACCCCCCGCCATACCTCCCGAAGCCAAGGCGAGGAAGGGCAAGGTCAGGCTCGATAGGCAAAACCGGGCACTCGTTGGGAAGGTCATTTGTGGCAGCTCGCCCTGCTCGCTGAAGATCCGCTCGGCCAAGCTGAGGGCGGGAAAGAAGCGGTGCGGAATCGAGGCCAGGGTGGCGAGGCGACTCGCAGCCGGCAAGGGCGCCAAGGTCCGGATCAGGGTCGCCGGCAAGTGCCTCGCGGCGTTGAAGAGGGCCGGCAGGGGGCGCCTCATCGTCAAGATCAGGGCCGCCGACGCGCTCGGGGGGCACCCGCTGAAGCTGGGCGCGACCCTGGTGCCGTACAAGGGCCACAAGCACAAACGGAGGTAGGCAGGTGGATATGGGGATCGCGTCTCGTTCGGCTCGACGCAAGCGCATGGCGCTGGCGATCGGGGCTTTGGCTTCGCTATTCGGCTTCGTCGCGCTGGCGACCTGGATGAGCGATTCCGGCGATGCAGCGTTCCCCGGCGTCACCGGCAGGATCGTCTACGCGTCCGGCGACACCTACTCGTACTCGAGCGCTGCGATCTGGTCCTCCAACCCAGACGGGGGCTCGCCGACCCTGCTCGCCCAGGGCCCCAACGCCACCGCCCCTTCATACGCGCCCAACGGCCGTCGGATCGCCTTCGGCAGGGAAGGCGGCGTCGCGGTCATGCTCGAGGACGGCTCCGGGCTGACGCAGCTTCTCGATAGTGGCCACTCACAGTCAGAACAGACCAAATGGGTGCAGAACTACGACGATCCCTATTCGGCCAACATCATCCCGGTCGTCAGGGTTCAGACCTACACCAGCGAGTGGCACACCTTCGATCACCCGGCGTTTTCGCCGGACGGCTCGCAGCTTGCGGTTTCTGAGACCGGCCGAGAACAGTTCAACCGGAACATTTGCGCCGTCGAAGCTCTAAACGACCAGTCGTGCCTCTACGGGTCCGGTTCCTACTTCAATTTCGAACATGGTTGCAATGAATGCGGATCGCACCTGATCGCGATTGACTCCTCAACGGGGTCCAGAGTCGGAGCGCTGACCTCGCGGGTCGACGATCGACGGGATACGAACCCGACCTACTCCGTCGACGGCAAGCTCGCCTTCGCCAGAAGCAACCAGGGGAGTGGACCGTCGATCTTCGTCATCGATACCCCTGGCGCATCGCCGCGCCGGGTGTCCTTTGGCCAGAACGATCGGGCGCCGGACTTCTCTCCCGACGGCTCGAAGATCGTCTTCAGCCACGCGTATTCCGACATTGGCCTAATCGGGGTCGACGGTGGAGCTGTGCAACTCCTCCCCCTGCGTCCCATCCCGGACGGCCTCGGCGGCTACGTGAACTCGCCCGCCTTCTCCCCCGACGGCACCCAAATCGCCTTCCGGCGCGGGGTATACGGCTGGGAGGGCCAAAACGAATCCGGCCTCTTCACGATGGCCCTCGACGGCACCGGATTTACCCGCATCGCCGCGGACGGATACGCGCCAAGTTGGCAGCCGTTGCCACCCAAGAGGCGGGCGGTGGGGAGGGCAAGAAAGGGCAAGATCAGGCTCAGCAGGCGGGGTCGAGCGAAGGTTGGAACGGTCACCTGCGGTTCCTCCCGCTGCGCCCTCAAGGTCACCTCGGCGAAGCTGAAGGTCGGCAAGAGGTCGTGTCGGGTGAGAACGCGGTTGGCGCGGCGCCTTGCCCCAGGGCAAGTGGCCGGCCTCGGGGTCAAGGTTTACGGCCGCTGCTTCGCCCTCTTGAAGAAAGCTGGCAAGGGCAGGCTGGTTACCCGCATCCGGGTCATCGACGGGCTCGGCAGGAAGAAGCTGAGGCTGAAGGCGACCCTGGTTCCACCCAAGGCGAGCAACGAGAAGCGGCTCCAGGGGAAATAGCCCCCTGCGAGTAGCGGTTAACCTCGCGCCGTGCTGGCGCTCGGGATAGTCGCGGCGGTTGGGGCTTCGCTGCTCTACAACACCTCGATCGCCCTGCAGGCGCTGGAGGCGCGGGAGGTGTCGGGAGAGCACTCGTTGCGGCCGTCGCTGCTCGGCAGGCTGGTGCGGAATCGGCGCTGGCTGGGGGCGACTGCGCTGGGGTTGATCGGCTGGCCGCTGGAGATCGCCGCGTTGCTGCTGGCGCCGTTGACCGTGGTGCAGCCATGCCTGGCCAGCGGCCTGGTGCTGCTTCTTTGGCTCGGGGTAACGCGGCTGGGGGAGAGGCCCGGGGCTCGTGAGTTCGTCGCGGTCGCCGCGATCGTCGCCGGAGTGGCGG
>Ga0055487_10000021_pt1 | contig 13671 bp, 14 predicted proteins | sample RushMan_ThreeSqC_FD_57940 | JGI IMG/M metagenome (GOLD analysis project Ga0055487, IMG submission 57940) | Wetland microbial communities from San Francisco Bay, California, USA, that impact long-term carbon sequestration - RushMan_ThreeSqC_D2 | ecosystem: Environmental > Aquatic > Marine >...
CCTCGCCCCGGCGGCCGACTCCGAGGCCGGACCGCTGCTCCCCCGGGGCAAGAGGATCTTCTTCGGGGTCAGCGACACCGGCGACCCGGCTGACTTCGGCCAGTTCAGCTCGGCGCTGCGCAAGCACCCGGCGCTGATCGAGACCTTCCGCACCTGGGGCTCCGAGTTCCCCGGGTCGATCGAGCGCTGGCAGTCGGCGCGGGCGCGGCCGGTGCTGCACTTCACCACCGCCGACTCCGGCGACGGCCACGAGCTGATCACCCCCAGGGCGATCGCCAGGGGCAAGGGCGACGATTACCTGATCCGGCTCAACAAGCTGTTCTGGGCGAAGGAGATGCGCGCCTATATCCGGCCCCTTGGCGAGCCCAACCGCTGCCGCAACGTCTACGCCTCCTACGACTGCGCGGGGAAGCGGCGCGACGTCGCCCACAGCCCCCACTGGTACCGGCTCGCCTTCCGCCGCATGTACGTGATCCTTCACGGGGGAGGCAAGCGGCGGCAGATCGACCGGCGCCTGGCCGAGGCCGGGGTGCCGCCGCTGAAGAGCTCGGCGGCCGGGCTCCCCCGCGCCCCGCTCGCGGTGATCTGGGGCACCCTTCCCGCCGGCTCGCCGACCGTCCCGGGAAACCGCCCGCGCCACTTCTACCCCGGCTCGGACTACGTCGACTGGGTCGGCACCGACTTCTACTCCGACAACCAGGACTGGAAGGCACTCACCGGCCTTTACAAGCGCTACGCCGACAAGCCCTTCGCCCTGCCCGAGTGGGGCGTCTCCAGCGGCGACGACCCCAGGTACGTCCGCAAGCTGATGTCGTGGGTCAAACACCATCCGCGCTGCAAGATGCTCGTCTACTACCAGGACTTCGGCTCGGCCAGCGCCTACCGGATCCAGAACTACCCGGCGAGCCTGGCGGCGCTGAGCAAGGTCCTCCACCACCCCGTCTTCCCCGCCTTCGCCCCCAACCCACCGAAGGCGCCGCCCCCGCCGCAGGGCGGGATCGCGCCCAAGCGCTGACCGCTCAGCGGGCGCGCACGCGGCGCGCGACCGCGGCCCTGTACTTGTATGGCTGCAGCGCGGTGATGCTCGAGTAGCCGGTGAGGTAGATGCGGTGGCCGTCGGAGATCACCGGCGAGTAGGTGCCGCGGCGGTAGCGGAAGACGCGGCGGCCGCTGCGCATCATGAAGCCGCTGGTCGAGTTGTGGGTGAACTCGGCGGCGTAGACGATGTTGCCGATCGCCGAGAGCGAGCCGATCACCTGGCCCCCGGCCGAGCGGCTCCAGCGCAGGTGGCCGTCCTTGGCGTCGAGCGCGTAGACGTTGCCGTCGAAGGAGCCGATGAAGACCGTCGGCGGGCTGTGGCGCGTGTTGGCGACGGTCGGGCCCGAGTAGGCGTAGCCGCCGGTCGAGTAGCTCCAGGCGAGCGTCCCGTCCTTGCGGTCGAAGCTATACACGCGGGTGTCGTTGTTGCCCGCGTAGACGCGGCCGTAGGCGACCGCGGGGGTCGAGTAGAACTGGCCCGAGGTGCCGAAGCCCTGGCCGAGCGAGGAGGCCTGCCACATGATCCGGCCGGTCTTCGCGTCGACCGCGTTCATGTAGCCGCCGTAGTCGCCGACGTAAAGCGTGCCGCGGTAGTAGGCGGGCGCCGACTTGATCGGGCCGCCGAGGCCGGTGGACCAGCGCACGTTGCCGCTGATCGTGCTCAGCGCGTAGAGGTTGCCGTCCTCGCAGCCGAAGTAGACGGTGCGATCGATCACCACCGGCGAGGACTCGGCCCGCCCCGGCAGTGGCCGCTTCCAGATCCTCCTGCCGGTCTTGGCGTCGAGCTTGACGATGTGGCCGGGGACGAGGTTGACGATGTAGAGACGGTGTTTGTAGTAGGCCGGGGACGAGGCGTTGAGGCGCCCGACGCTGCGTTCCCAGAGGACCCTGCCGCTATCGGCGTCGAGCGCGTAGGCGGTGCCGTTGTTGTTGACGAAGTAGAGCTTGCCGCCGACGTAGATCGGCGGGAACTCGAGCAGGGGCCGGTTCTTGTAGCGCCAGAGCTTGCGGAACGGGGGGCGCACGCCCCTCGCCGGCAGGTAGCGGGTGCGGGCGGGGTTGAGGCCGAAGACCGGCCAGTTGACGTTCTTCGCCTTCGGCTTCGGCGGCCGCTGCGACTTGAAGGCGACGCTGGCGTTGTGGACGTCGGCAGGGCGCTTCAGCACCTGGTAGGCGAGGAAGCCGGCGGCGGCAACCGCCAGCACGCCGCCGGCGATGAGCCCGACGGCGATCCCCCGCCGGCTGTGCCAGAAGTGGCCGATCGACCCCCAGAGGGCCACCAGCACCGCTTTCCAGGTGCTGTTCAGCGGCGCAGCTCCCACATCTCGACGAATCCGAGGTCGCGGAAGCCGAGGCGCGCGTAGATCGGCGCGCCGGCGCGGCTGGCCTGCAACGAGGCGGTGGTCATGCCGCGCTCGCGGGCCTCGGCGAGGGAGAGCTGGAGCAGCCAAGTGGCGATCCCACGGCCGCCGTGCTCCGGGGGGGTGGCAACGCCGGTGATGCAGCAGTCGTCGCCGACGTCGATCGCGCCGAGGCAGCCGACCGGCTCGTCGCCGGCGAAGGCGCCGTACCAGCGAATCGAGGTCGCCCGTGGCAGGGCGGCGCGAAAGCCGTCCTCGCCGAGGCCGTAGGCGCGGTCGTTGAGCGCGGCGCACGCGGCGGGCTCGATCGGCCCCGGCTCGACGCCGGCCGGCGGCGCCGGCTCGCCGCTGAGGTCGGCGAGCTCGATCGCCATCGCTCGCGGTTCGCCGTCGAGCAGGTGGCCGCGCTCGGCCAGGAAACGGGCGGTCTCGCGATCGGAGTCGGGGACCCAGACGGTCCAGGCGCGCACGCCGCGTGCGTCGTAGGCCTGGGCCAGGGCATCGACCTCGGCGGCCAGCGTGGCGGGATCGTCGTAGAAGACCGAGTTGAAGAGCGAGCGCTGGGGAGAGGCGGGGACGACGGCGGCCAGCAAGCCGTCACGCTCGATCAGGAGCGAGTCGGGGGCGGAGCTGCCGAACGCCGCGACCTCGTCGCGGACACCCTCGATCGCCCGGCGGCGCAGCTCCTTCTCGTCGACGCGCGGGCTCATCCGCGCTGGCTCATCCTCCGGAGGCGGCGCGCCGCTCGGACTCGGTGACGATGCCGTCGAGCAACTGCTTGATCGCGCGCTTGGCGACGGCGACGGCGACGGCGCCGACGACCGGAACGGTGGGGGTGGTGCGGACCGCGTAGACGACGCTGGTGCCCGAGCCGGACGGGGTCAGCTCGACCGTGCCGACGTGATCGCGCAGCGGGGCACCGGAGAGCAGGGTGTAGGAGAAGCGGCTGCTGGGCTCGTAGGTGAGCACTTCCTCCCGCAGGGGAGGGCCGACGGCGGTCAGCTTGCGGATCGCGCCGACCCCGTTGGGCGCCGGCTCGCCTTCGCGCTCGAGCACCGACCTGCGCACCGGCGTGATCTCGGCGTAGCGCCGGTGGTCGGTGAGAACCTCGAAGACGGTCTCCGGCGGCGCCGACACCTCGCGGGTGAGAGTGAAGCTGGCCACGCGCCGAAGGCTATCGGGAGGGCCGGGTGGGCGTCCCCGCCCTCAGGCCAGCTTCCATCCCTGCGGGTCCGTCGCCTCGATCTTCTCGACCTCGCCGAGGATCGCCAGGTGGTCGAGGCAGGAGAGGACGATCTGCAGGACCCAGGCGCTGACCGGAGTGTTGACGTTGTCGGCGCCGACGATGTCGGCGACGATCTCGAAGGCGGGCCTCTCCCCGGCGGCGAGCGAGTCCCGCACCTTCCCCAGGAGCTCGTCGACCTGGCGCCGCGCCTCGGCGATCTTGGCCGCGGGGTCGCGGAAGGGCCGGCCGTGGCCGGGCAGGCAGAGCCCGACCGCCAGCGGCTCGACCTCGTCCATGCTGCCGAGGAATTCCCCCACCGGGTCAGGGCTGTGGCCGTGGTCGAAGAAGAGCACCGTGCGGCCGAGCAGGTGGTCGCCGGAGATCATCAGCTCGCGCTCGGGCTGGTGCAGGACGACGTGCGAGGGGGCGTGGCCGGGGGTCTCGTGGACCTGCCAGGTGCCGAGGTCGGTCTCGACCTCCACCCCGGGGAGGAGCTCGCGGTCGGGCTCGACGATCGCTTCGATCCCGGTCTCCTCGTCCTCGCTGCGCGACTCGCGGTAGCGCTCCAGCGCGGCCGCGGGCACGCCGCTCTGGCGGGCCACCTCGAGCCGGTGCTCGATCGCCGCTTTCGGATCGTCGGCGAGCAGGCGCACGTGTTCCCAGGCCGGGTGCATCCAGAGCTCGCAGCCGGCGCGCTCGACGATCGGCGCCGCCAGGCCGTAGTGGTCGGTGTGGGAGTGGGTGCAGACCAGCAGCCGCACGTCCTCGAGGCCGAAGCCGGCCTGGGAGAGGGCGAAGTCGAACTGCCGCATCCGTCCCTTGCCGCCGATCCCGGTATCGAAGAGGACGATGCCGCCGTCGGCCTCGATCGCCCAGACGTTGCCGTGCGGCACGCCGGGCCAGGGAAGCGCCAGTCGCAGCCTCCAAACGCCGGGCAGGACCTTCTCGGTGCGCGGCGCCTCGGGCCGTTTGCGGTCATCCGCCATCGGCGCCGCACCCTACCTCGGGGGGCGTGTCTGAGTTTTCCCCCATATATGGCGGTTAAGCCAGGCGCCCCCGGCTTGGGTGGTCTCGGGTAGGTTGCGGCGAGCATGGAGTCGAGCAGCCCCAAGCGCGCCGGCCTCGTTCTGGCGGCCTTGATTCTGGTCGCGGCCGTCGCCAACCTCAACCTGGCGGTCGCCAACGTCGCCCTGCCTGACATCGGTGCCGCCTTCGACGCCGGGCAGACGACGCTGAACCTGGTCGCGGTCGGCTACTCGCTGGGCCTGGCGACCTCGGTCCTCTACCTCGGCGCGCTGGGGGATCGCTACGGGCGCAAGAGGATGCTGCTGCTCGGCATGGGCTTCTCGATCCCGGCCTCGCTGCTGGCCGGCCTCGCCCCTTCGATCGGCGTCCTCTTCGTCGCCCGCCTGCTCGGCGGCGTCGCCGCCGGGATGGCCTTCCCGACCACGCTGGCGCTGATCACGGCGCTGTGGTCGGGCCAGGCGCGCACGCGCTCGATCGCGCTCTGGTCGGCGATCGGCGGGGCGATCGCCTCGCTCGGGCCGCTGCTCTCGGGGGCGCTGCTCGAGCGGTTCGACTGGGGCTCGGTCTTCCTCGTCACCCTGCCGCTGGCGGCCTTGGCGCTCTTCCTCGCCTGGCGCTACGTCCCCGCCCACGTCAACGAGACGACCGAGCCGGTGGACAACCTCGGCGGCATCCTCTCGATCCTCTTGGTGGCGGCGCTGGTGCTCGGCATCAACCTCGCGCCGGTGCCGGGCAAGGGCGCGCTGGCGGTCGGGCTGGGGATCGTCGCCCTCGCCGCGATCGGGGCCTTCGTCCTGCGCCAGCGACGGGCGCCGTCCCCCCTCTACGACCTCGACGTCGCCAGGCGGCGGGTCTTCTGGGTCGCGGCCTGCGCCGGGATCATCGTCTTCGGATCGCTGATGGGGGCGATGTTCATCGGCCAGCAGTTCCTCCAGAACGTGCTCGACTACTCGACCCTCGACTCCGGCCTGGCGATCCTGCCCGCGGCGGCGCTGATGGTCGTCGTCGCGCCGCGCTCGGCGAAGCTGGTCGAGGCCCGCGGCGCCCGCTTCACATTGCTGATCGGCTACGTCTTCTGCGTGCTCGGCTTCCTCACCATGCTGCTGCTGTGGAAAGAAGACATCGCCTACTGGAAGGTCGGCCTCGGCTACGCCTTCATTGGCATCGGGGTCGGCTTCGCCGGCACCCCCGCCTCGCACTCGCTGACCGGCTCGGTCCCGGTAAGGCGGGCCGGGATGGCCTCGGGGACGGCCGACCTGCAGCGGGACCTCGGCGGCGCGATCATGCAGTCGATTTTCGGCGCCCTGCTCACCGCCGGCTACGCCGCCGCCGCCGGCGCCGCGATCGCCGCGTCGGGACAGTCGGCCAAGATCACCGAGAACGTCGAAGGCGAGCTGACCAAGTCCTTCTCCAGCGCCGCCAACCTGGCCGAACAGTACCCCGGCCACAGCGACCAGATCATCGCCGCGGCCAAGGCCTCCTTCCTCCAGGGCGACGCCTGGGCCTACGCCGCCGGGATCGTCGCGATCGCGCTCGGCGGCGCCCTAGTCTTCTTCGCCTTCCCAAAGAAGGAGCGCGAGCAAGAACTCCTAGCCCAATACCAGGCCGAAGACACCTGACAGAGCTTCCGGTGCGCTTTATGCACCTGTGAGGTGCATAAAGCGCACCGGAACGGAAGAATGGGGGTGTGGTTGCTGAACCGCGCACGTCACGACTTAGCGCGACCCTGCGCGAAGGCGAGCGGGTAACGCCGCTGGAGCTCTTCTTCGACCTTGTCTTCGTCCTGGCGATAACCCAGTGCACGGCGCTGATGTCGCACCACCCGACCTGGTCGGGCCTCGCTCAGGGGCTGCTGGTGCTGGGAATGCTCTGGTGGGCCTGGGTCGGCTACGCCTGGCTGACCAGCGTGATCGACCCTGAGGAGGGAGCGGTGCGGCTGGTCATCTTCGGGGCGATGGCGGCGCTGCTGCTGGTCTCGCTCTGCGTGCCGGAGGCCTTCGGCAGCCTGGCGCTCGCCTTCGCCCTGACCTACGGCGTGGTGCGGACCGCCCACATCGCCCTCTTCATGCTCGCCAGCCCGGAGGACGACGCGCTGCGCCACTCGGTCCTGGGCCTGGCCGCCAGCACGGCGGTCGCGGTCGCCCTGCTGGCAGCCGCATCGCTGTTCGACGGGCTGGCACAGGGTGCGCTCTGGGCGCTCGCCCTCTTCCTCGACATGGCCGGTCCCTATTTCTTCGGCTCCGAGGGCTGGAAGCTCGCCCCCAGCCACTTCGCCGAGCGGCACGGGCTGATCGTGATCATCGCCCTCGGCGAGTCGATCGTCGCGATCGGCCTCGGCGCCTCCAACACGCTGACCCTGGGGATCGGGACCGCCGCCGTGCTCGGCGTCGCCCTCGCCGCGGCGATGTGGTGGGTCTACTTCGACGTCGTCGCGATCGTCGCCGGCCGCCGCCTGGCGGAGACCGAGGTGGGACGGGCGCAGAACGAGATCGCCCGCGACTCCTACTCATATCTCCACCTGCTGATGGTCGCCGGGATCGTCCTGGTCGCCCTCGGGCTGAAGAAGACGATCGGCCACTTCGAGGGCCATCTCGACGCGGTTCCCGCATTCGCCCTGCTCGGCGGGCTGGCCCTCTACCTGCTCGGCCACGTCGCCTTCCGCTACCGCCACGTGCGTACGATCAACCGCCAGCGCCTGCTGCTCTCGGTCGTGCTCCTGCTCCTCGTCCCGGTGGCGACCGAGATCCCCGCCCTCGCTGCCCTGGCGGTGGCCAACCTCCTGCTCTGGGCGATGATCGCCTACGAGACCCGCAGCTACGGCGATGGGCGCCAGCGGCTCCGCCGTCCCCAGGCCGAACCGGCCGGGACCTGACGGCCGAGCGGGGTCAGCTGGTCGCGAGGCCGATCGCGAGCAGCGGGAAGGCGAGCATCACACCGAGATAGGCGCCGATCGCCGCACCGGCGCGGAGGCTGGTCGTGTTCGAGCGGGCGCCACCGATGACGCCGAGGAGAAAGATGACTCCGGCGAGGACGAGGCCGATCCAGAAGACGTCGGGCATGAGCGAGCGCGAGCCTATCGAAACCGGAGGGCTGGTTGGTAGGTTGGCGCCTTGACCGGCTGGCAGCGCTCGGGCGCCGGCCAAACGGTGGCGCGAGAGATTGCCCAAGCGGGAAGCCAAAGCACCCCAACCGGCAACAAGCCGCTAGGTTGCCCCGGGTGAAAATCCTTGCCTTCAGCGACCTGCACCGGAACCTGAAACGGGCGTCGATGCTGGTCGAGATGTCCTCGCGCGCCGACGTCGTCATCGGCGCGGGCGACTTCGCCTCGGTGCACGAGGGGCTGGAGGAAACCATCGACGTGCTCTCGGCGATCAAGATGCCAACGGTTCTGGTGCCGGGCAACAACGAGACCGACGAGGCGCTGCGCGAGGCCTCCGCCGGCTGGAGCGCAGCGACCGTCCTGCACGGGGGCGCGGCGAAGATCGAAGGCGTCGACTTCTTCGGCCTCGGCGCCGGGGTTCCGACCACGCCTTGGGACTGGAGCTTCGACCTGACCGAGGAGAAAGCCGCCGTGATGCTGACCTTCTGCCCGCCCAAAGCGGTGCTCGTCGTCCACTCCCCGCCCTACGGATCCTGCGACTCGAACGGCACCGGCGACCATCTCGGCAGCCAAACGATCCTGCACGCGATCCGGGGCAAGGAACCGCGGCTGGCGGTCTGTGGCCACATCCACGAGTCGTGGCGGACGGAGGAGAAGATCGGCGATACCCCCGTCCACAACCTGGGACCGCGCGGCACCTGGCTCGAGATCTAGGCCGAGGCGGACGGAGCGGGCCCCGCGGGGGCCTCGAACAGCTTGCCGGCGCGGATCGTCTCCGCCATCTCCTTCGATTCCTCGCGGTAGACACGTCCGTCCTCGAACTCGATGGTCGGGTACTTGCGCTGCCCGGAGAGTTGCTTCAGCTCGTCGCGCTTGCGGGGGAGCAGCGGACCCTTGACGATCTCGTACTCGATGCCCTGCTCGTCGAGCGCCTTCTGCACCCGCGCGCACGGGTGCGCGTCCATCTTGGCCCAGGTGACCGAGCAACGATGAAGCTTGACCGCCATCGCCAGGAGCCTACTGGCCCCCGCGCGACGGGGTCGATCGCCGGGCCTGGGATAATCGCGAGCCAAGCCATGAGACCAGCAGGCCTACCTCCGGGTCCCTCCTACCCCTCCCCAGTCCAGGCAGTCGGATTCTGGACTCGTCCGTTCGCGTTCCTGCGCCAGTGCCGCGAGCGCTACGGCAAGCGCTTCACGATCAAGCTGCCGGGCGCGCCGCCGTTCGTGATGCTGACCGACCCGGAAGAGGTGAAGGAAGTATTCACCGCCCCACCCGATGTCCTGCTGCCGGGACGAGGCGCCCGCGTCCTCGAACCGATCCTCGGCTCCCACTCCCTGATCCTGCTCGACGAAGGCGCTCACATGGAGCAGCGCAAGCTGATGCTGCCGGCATTCCACGGCGAGCGGATGGAGCGGCTGGCGGACCTGATGGAGGAGGTGACCGGGGAGGAGCTGGCGGCGCTGCCGCGCGACGCTCCGGTCGAGCTGCACCCGCGGATGCAGGAACTGACGCTGAAGATCGTCCTGCGGGCGGTCTTCGGGCTCGAGCCCGGGGCGCGCTTCGATGCGCTGCGGCAGCGGCTGCAGGAGATGCTGGTCTTCGGCGACCGGCCGCTCAGCCTGATGCCGCCGCCGAAGAACGGCCTCGCCGAGAAGCTGCTCGAACGGGTCGGGCCTTTCGCGCACTTCGTCCGCACCCAGGGAGAGGTCGACGAGCTGCTCTTCGGGCTGATCGCGGAGCGCCGCGCCGAGGGCGCGGGGGCCGAGCGCAACGACGTGCTGGCGATGCTGCTCGAGGCCCGGCACGAGGACGGCTCGCCGATGAGCGAGCAGGAGATCCGCGACGAGCTGCTGACGCTTCTGGTCGCCGGACACGAGACGACGGCGACGACCCTGGCCTGGGCATTCGAGCGCTTGACGCGCGAGCCGACGGTGCTGGCGCGCCTGCTCGACGAGGTGGAGAGCGACGACGACGCTTACATCACGGCGACGATCCAGGAGACGCTGCGGACGCGGCCGGTGCTGCCCAACGCCGCGCCCCGCCTGGTCGCCAAGCCGATCGAGGTGGGTGGCTGGGCCTACCCGCCCGGCTGCAGCCTCGTCCTCAACGGCTACCTGATCCACCACGATCCCGAGATCTATCCCGAGCCCGACGCCTTCCGCCCCGAGCGCTTCCTCGACGAGCCGCCGGGTACGTACACCTGGATCCCCTTCGGCGGTGGGCGCCGCCGCTGCCTCGGCGCCAGCTTCGCGATGCTGGAGCTGAAGATCGTCCTGCGCTCGGCCCTGCGCACGCTGACGCTTCACCCCGGCGAGGGGGCCGAAGTGGCACGGCGGCGCAACATCACGGTGCGGCCGTCGCACGGTGCCCGCGCCGTGCTCTCGGACCGCCGGCCCGTGCCCGTGGCCGCGTAGGCGCGGCGGCTCTTCGGCCGGGCGCCTACTCCTGGTTGACCGCGATGATGTTGCCGTCGGGGTCCTTGAGGTCGTGAGCTTTGAATTCCGCGGTCGTAGTTCTTCCCGCATACCGGGTACAAGTACGACCGCACGGGCCGGCCGGGGCGCTGCTACGGTTGGCCCCGATGCGCCTCCTGAGCGCCGCCGTGACCGCCCTGCTGGCCCTGGCCCTGCCCGCCGTGGGTGGGGCGGCACCGACCTGGCTCCCCGCCCAGACGGTCTCCGAGGCCGGCGAGGAGAACTCACCGGGCGATGTCGCCGTCGCGCCCGACGGCACGGCGATCGTCGTCTGGCAGCGGGCGAGCTGCAAGAACGTCGGCGACCCGCACGAATGCGAAAACGGCAAGGTCCAGTACTCGGTGCGGCCGCCGGGCGGCAGCTTCTCCCCGCCCGCCGACATGCAGGGCGACCCGTTCGCGGCCAGCATGGCGAATCCCAAGGTGGCCGTCGACGCTGCCGGCAACGCGGTGGCGGTGTGGGTAAGCGGCAGCGGCGAAGCGGCGCGGGTGCGGTACGCGTTCCGGCCGGCGGGAGGTGAATTTGGCGGTGCCAAAACCGTGGCCGACGCCAGCGGCAGCTCCCACGCCTTCCCCCGCCTCGACGTGGCGCCGAGCGGACGCGCCGTCGTCACCTTCTTCCGGCTGGTTGCCGCCGCCGGGCGGGCGAGCTACGCCGTGCGGCCGGCGGGGGGCGATTTCGGCCCGGCAACCTCGTTCGCGGGCGACCCGGGCACGACGATCAACCAGGCGCCGGACATCCATCTGGACGCCGAAGGGGGCGGGATCGCCAACTGGGCCAGCCTCTCCGGCGGAGTCTTCATCCGCTACGCGACGATCGCCCCGGGCGCCACCGAATTCGGCGCGGCCGAAGCGCTCGAGAAAGGGGCCGCCAGGCTGGCGATGGCGCCCTCGGGGGTGGCCGCCATGATTTGGAACGTCTCGGGCTCGGCCACCGACCTGCGCTACTCGTTCCGGGCGCCGGGTGGTGGGTTTGGCCCGCCCCAGACCCTGCCCGAAGCCGAAGGGCCGCTCGGACCCCAGGTCGCGGTCGCGGCCGACGGCAGCGCCGTCGCGGCCTGGTCGTCGCTGGTCCCACCGGACACCTACGTCCACTGGGCGGTGGCGCCGCCGGGAGGCCCCTTCGGGCCGCCGATGGCGCTCGGGCCCGGGGTCGAGGGGGTCCTCGGCGACCTCGAGGTGAGCGAGCAGGGCGCCACGCTCCTGCTTTGGACCTCGACCGGCGGCAGCCTCTTCGAGATGCACGCCGCGCTGCGCCCGCCGGGCGGCGTGTTCGGCGGCTCCGTCGCGCTTCCCGGGCCGCCCCAGGGCGCCAGCCTCTTCGGCTCGGCCGCGGGGTTCGATGCCGCCGGCGACGCAGCGGCGATATGGACCGGCCTCGACCCGGGGAACGCGACGCCGCACGACGTGCCGCTGCTTTCGGCCTGGCTCGAAAACCTTGCCGACCCGGACGATGGCGTTCTCAGCATCTGGGGGCTTGGCGTGCGACCCCGGCGGTTCTCGGTGCGCCAGGGGCGGCAGGTTCGCGCCTCGCGCAGGTACGGGGCGAAGATTCGCTTCCAGCTCTCGGGGGAGGCGACGGTGCGCTTCGCCGTACAACGGCCCAGGCCCGGCGTGCGGGTTCGGTTGAAGGGGAAGAACCGCTGCCTGCCCCGCTCCAAGCGAAACCTGCGCCGGGGCGGTGGGCGCTGCACCCGCTTCAAGCGCGCCGGCGGCTTTACCCGGCGCAACCGCACGCAGGGCCTCAACTCGATCCGCTTCAGCGGCCGTCTCCGCGGCAGGGCTCTCCGCCGCGGCCGCTACCGGCTCGTCGCGATCGCCTCCGACAGCGCCGGAAAGCGCTCGAAGGCCGCCCGGACCGGCTTCCGCGTGCGCCGCCGCTGAGCCCTCCGCCGACGGGTCGAGGGCTTGGCGAGCAACGCGCGGGCGGACCGTAATGGACTCGTAAGACCACCTTGTTTGGATGGACAGTGGCCGTCGGATACCCGGCGGCCGCACCCAACAAGGAGGTACAGCATGCGCAAGAGGTTGCTGACCGCAATCAGCGCGGTAGCGGTTCTGGCCGGATTTTCCGCCAGCTCGGCCCTGGCCGCTCCGCCGGAACGGGCGGAAGATCCGTTCGTCTGCCCGGTCCTGACCGTCTCCCAGAACGCGGTCGAAAGCTCCGGCAAGTTCAACTCGATCGGCGAAGGCGAGTACACCTTCGGCCCCGGAAACGCCGGAAGCTCGGAAACGTTCAACGGCAACGTCCCCAACCACGCCACCAACGGCGACGGCGAAGGCGTCCCGCCGGGCCCGCGCTCCTCGCCGGGCGACACCGACTACACCGCGATCTGGAGCGGCAACAGCTGAGGTTCTCGTCGCGCACCGGGGGCCGTTTCGGGTTCCCGGTGCGGGATGTCCCGGCATAACCGGCTGAGCGGAGGCCCAACCCATGTGGAGAAGCCGCGCAACCGGCTCTGCGCGGGGATTTGCGCGGCCAGCTGGAATCTGTAGTGCATGTTGCCCCGGCGTCAGGTTCCGGGAGACATCGTGCGCAAGCCGGCGAGTCGCGCGGCGGCGGCCTGGCGCTCGTCGTAGGTGACGAACGCCCCGATCGGATCGAGGGCGACTGCGGAAGCGACATGGATCGCGTCGAGGGCGCGCAGGCCAGGCTCGGCAAGCGCCCCCGCACCTTCCAGCAATGGCCTATCGAGCGGGCGTAGCGCGAGCGCGCCGATCAGCTCCGCAGTGCGCTCGAGCAGCAGGTCGAGGGGTAGCGCTGGGTCCTGTGCGACTGCGCGGCGCACGGCCCGGGGAATCTCCGTCAGGACCAGCTCGCTGCTGACCAAGTCCGCATCGGCCAGGAAAGCGCGCAGCGCCTCCGACTCCGCCTCGTCGCGGACGAGCTTGACCAGTGCGGACGCATCCGCGTAGAAGACGGCCACGGCTCAGCGGTCGCCGCGGATGTCGTCAAGCGCGCGGCTCAAAGCCCGCGGGTCGCCCGTCAGCTCCAACGGTCCCGGCAGACCCGAACGCGTCGGAGGCGACACTCGGCCTTCGACGATGAGGCGGTCGAGATCGGGCCCGGTGCTCGGCGCCGGACCCAACTCGGCCACCGGCCGGTTGCGATCGGTGACAAGCAACCTCTCCCCGCCGCTCACCCGGCGCAGGTAGACACTCAAGTTCTGCCGCAACTCCGCAACGCCGACCGACTCGCTCATGTACATGAAGGTAGCAGAAGCTTGCTGCCAGCTATCCGGACCGCGGATCGTTCGCCGCGTGCCGGGGGGCGCACTCGGCGCCTGGCCCGTTTACCTGCCCGATCTGGATGCCGGGCTCGCGCTGGCCCAGCGCCATTCGCAGCGCGTCGAGCGAAGCGGACTTGAGGATTTCGTTGGGCCGGCGCAGTCCGGCGACTGATCACCCCGCCTGCTCCACCTCGCCCTACGGGCTCGGCTCCGCA
>Ga0055487_10000022_pt1 | contig 13190 bp, 16 predicted proteins | sample RushMan_ThreeSqC_FD_57940 | JGI IMG/M metagenome (GOLD analysis project Ga0055487, IMG submission 57940) | Wetland microbial communities from San Francisco Bay, California, USA, that impact long-term carbon sequestration - RushMan_ThreeSqC_D2 | ecosystem: Environmental > Aquatic > Marine >...
CCGCCGCTGAGGCGGTAGAGCGGGATGTTCAGCTTGCCGGTCCAGCGCAGGCCGGTGGCGCCGATCAGGGTCGAGGCACGTGAGTAGAACTTGTCGCCCGGCACATCGGCAGTATCTCATCGCACTCCCGGGCGAGTTGTGCGTCCACAAGACGCATGCCTCGCCAGGGCGTAAAGTGACGATCGTGTCCGAGCCCCATCCGTTCCGCCGTGCCGCCGAAGCCAAGGATCTCGACCTGCTCACCGAGACCCTGCACGAGGACGTCGAGCTGCACAGCCCAATCCTCTTCCGCGGCTTCGAGGGCCGCGATGTCGTGATCCAGGTCCTCGCCCACGTCGCCGCGACCCTCGAGGGCCTCACCTACACCGACGAGCTGCGCCAGGGCAACACCGTCGCCCTGCGCTTCAAAGCGACGGTCGGCGACCGCGAGCTGGAGGGCATCGACTTCCTCGAGCTGGACGAAGACGGGCGCGTTGCCGTGCTCACGGTCTTCATGCGCCCGATGTCGGCGCTGACCGCCTTCAACGAGCAGATGTCGCAGCGCCTCGGCGTCGCCTAGCCCGCCACCGCGCCCGTCCCTTAGAATCGGCTCGCCTTGGCCTCCGGGGGAGTGTCCGAGTGGTTAAAGGAGATGCGCTGTAAACGCATTGGCTCTGCCTACGCAGGTTCGAATCCTGCCTCCCCCATCGCAGTCCCGACCGAGTCGTCTCCCGCGGCAACCGAAGCGATTCAACGGCGCTTGAGCCACTCGGCCAACAGGGGGTCGAGCAGGTAGGGCTTGCCGTTCGCATCGCGTTTGACGTGACGTTCATCGGCAAGCAGCCGTTCGAGTGCCTCTTGAAGCGTGGAGCGCGCGACGCGGTGCTCACTTGCGACGACGCTGCCCGTTGGGGCTTGGCCGTCGCCCACCGCGAGCAGGACCAGGCGTTCGTTCCGGTTGAGGCCATCCCACAGCGCCTGGTGTGCGTCTCGGGTCTCCGCGAGTGCCAGCTCGAGCGCCGCAGGCGCAGGGTCCGAGTGATCTGGCTGCTGTTCAAGCAGGTTGTAGAGGTGGTGGGCAAGCAAGATCGTGCGCTGTGGATGCCCGCCCGTGTAGGCGAGCAGCTCGTCGACGGCGCCGCCGGGGTCCAGCCCGTCGCCGACGAGCAGAGCCTCGATGTCGTGCGCGGCCTCGGCGATGGGCAGGGCGGGAAGCTCGAGCGGGCGAGCCTGGCCGTAGAAGGGCCGTTCGTGCTCGGCGAAGAGCGCATGCATGAGCGACGGCTGGCTTCCGGCAAAGACATAGGCCGCAGCCTCGCCGTGATGCTGGATCACCGAGCGCATCAGGCCGTCGAGCGCGTCATCGGCGATCAGGACGTCCTGGAACTCGTCGAAGCAGACGACCGTGAGCCCGCCATCTGCCTCATGCAGCGCCCGTGGGACATCGAGCAACTCGAGAAGCGCGGCGCGCGCCTCGTCTGCCCGTGGGCGCGGTGGGCGCGCGGCCACGCTGACTCCGAGCCCGGCTACCGAGGCACCGACTTCGAGGCGTGCCGCCCAACGGCGAACACTGCGTCCCGGATCGTTTGGCAGGTCGCTGAAGGAGCCTGCGACGCGCGCTGCCACATCGCCCAGCGTTGCGACCTTGGAGAAGTCGACGCGCACCGCGCGATGACCTGCTTCGCGCATTGCCAAGATGTGGGCATCCAGCAGGCTGCTCTTGCCAAAGCGGCGTGGAGCCGCGAGGCGGACGGCGACCCGGTCGGCAGCGGCTCGCTGCAGGTCATCGAGCTCGGAGCGCCGGTCGATCAGACGAGCGGGACCGACCGGGCCTTGATAGTTGAACGGATTCACCGTACATCAGTGTACGGCATTAACGGACGGATTTAGGGTGGGGGGTAGGCTCCCTGGGGCTATCTCGATGACGAAATGCAACCCGGACCGGCTACAGCTCCCCGTGCAAACGCCTGATCGCGTCTGCCTTGGCGGGGTTGGAATACCGTCCAGCTAGGCCCATTTTGTACGTGCCGTGTTGAATCGTGTACCCTGATCCCGATGGCAGTCTCTGCAAAGCGCATCAACGTGACCCTGGACGATGAGCACGCGGGCAAGCTCGCGAAGCTCGCCGAGCGTACGCATGTGCAGGAGGGGACGCTCGCCAGGTCGCTTCTCTCCACGGCTCTCGATGACGCAGATCCGGACGCTGCTCGCATCACTGAGATCCTCGATGCGATCCCCGGTGCTTGGGAGCGCACGCAGGAGGGCTTGGCGCAGGCCGCCCGCGGCGAGGGAACGCCGCTCGACCAGCTGGCCTGAGTGGCGCAGGTAATCGTCACCCCGCGGGCGCGGCAGGACGTGGATGAGGCGATTTCGACCCTCGGCCTTCCCGATGACGCCTGGGCGCGGATCGCCCGCTCGCTGAGGACGCTGGAGACGTTCCCGCTGGGGGGTCCGGAGTTGGCCGGACGGTGGGCACCGGCACGGTTTGTCATTGGGCCGTGGGCTTGGATGATCCTGCTCTACCGCTACGAGGAACCTTCTGACCGGGTCTATGTCGTGGCGATGCACGATGGCCGCTCCGCGATCTCGGCCACGGCGGCGCAGCGGTAGCCTGGACGCGACATGCAAACGGCAACCCGGACTGGCTACAGCTCCTCATGCAGACGCCTGATCGCGTCTACCCTGGCGGGGTTGGAATACCGTCCTGTTAGGCCCATCAACTCGCCTTACGGGGAGGACCACCGCACTCGCACGGTCTCGAGGGTGACCTAGAGCGGGTCAGTACTGCCGCCAGCCGCAGCCGCTGGGCCAAGTGTTGGGAAGTTCCGAGGCGTCGGGGGAGATCGCCGCGGTTGCGCTCGCGGCGGCTGCGTCTGAGCGCCGGATTGCGGCGCGGAGTGCCGAGGCTCGCGGCGTCGGCCCGCTCGCTGTCGCCCGCTTGGTGCCGGTGAATGGGTGCTGGGCGGCCCGGGCAAGCCGGGCCAGCGAACGAGGGCCTCCGTACGCACGCACGGTCCGCTCGAGCGAGTAGATCGGCAGGTCACGGGCGCCGAGCGTCGCGGCCAGGCGCACGTCTCGGATCAGGTTCGAGAAGCGGCGGTAGCTGCCACGGCCGGCGCTCCCGAGGCTGACCTGGCCGGCATCGCCGAACTGTCGTTGGGCGGATCGGAAGTAGGAGGAGACGATGCCGGAGCCGGGATCGTGGCCCGAGTAGTAGGAGAAGACACTGCGGTAGGCCTGGACGAAGACCTCGTGCCACGGTGCTTTCGGCAAGATGAACTGGGCAGCGTCCTGGAGCGCCAGGCGGCCGTCCGCGTAGTCGTCGATCGCCACCGGAGACGGCGCCGTCGCAAGCGGCACGTTGTGCCGGTCGGCCCAGCGCTGAATCCGCACGTATCCGTGCCAGGCCTGGCACTGGCTGGTGGGGTTGATGGCCTGCTGCAGGATCGCCGCCAGGTCGCCGCCGCTGAGGATCGACGACTGCGCCTCGAACGGCGTCCGCAGCGGCGGCTCGGGGTCGAGCACGAGTCCCTCTAGCCGAACTTTCTTCTCCCGGGCCCAGCGGACGAGCGCCTTGACCGCATCGAAGTGCTCGGCGGCGGCGCCCTCCCAGGCCCAGTAGCCATCGGTATAGGGAATGAGGATCCACCCCCAGACCGGCACGCCGAGCCGGTTGGCCTTGCGCACGATCGCCAGGCCGTCGCGGCGGTGGGGCATCCCCGGCGGCACCGGTCCGAAATCGCGCTGGTAGCGGAGGCCGAAGTAGAGGGGGATGCGATCGCGCTGAAGGACGCGCCACAGACTCGGGGTATAGGCGCGGGTCGATCGCCGGTTCCAGTAGGTGTCGGGAGAGCCCCAGTCCGTGCCGGGAACCGACTCGCCCGCCCAAAAGCCAACCGTGGTTCCCCCAGGAGTCACGGTCGCAGTCGGGCCGACCTTGGCGCTTCCCATGGCTGGGGCGGTTTGTGACCAGAACAGCGCTACCGCCGTAAGGGCTCCGACGATCGCAATCGTGCGCCATGCGAGGTGCTGCGCCGATGCCCTTCCCTGCGGTGCCCGCGCTATGTCCAGCAGCGTCATGGCCAACGATCTTAATCTCGCTGAGTGTCCCAGCGGGAGAATCGACCGTGCTATCGGCCGGAGAGGGCCACTGCTAGATGCTCGTAGATCCGGTCGGCATCGCTCGCAGCGAGTAGCGGTCGCCGTCGCAAGAAGTAGTGCTCGAGCATGCGAGCGGGGAGGACCGTGACGCCATTTCGCCGGGCGGGACCGAGCCGGCCAGCCGGGGCCAGGCCTCGACCGACGGTTCAGGTTGACCGCCGAAGTTCGGTCAGCCGCCAACGAGGAAGCCGTCGGGCTCCTCGACCACGGTGTTGACCAGCTCGCCGATCGCCTCGATCTCGACCCGCACGGTGTCGCCCACCTTGAGCAGGTTGTCGCGGATCGGCTGGCGGCCGATGCCGACCCCGGCCGGGGTGCCGGTGGCGATCGTGTCGCCCGGCTCCAGGGTGAAGGCCTCGGAGAGGTGGGAGACCTGCTGGGCGCAGTCGAAGACCATCTCGGCGGTGCTGGCGTCCTGGCGCATCTCCTCGTTGACGAAGCAGCGGATCCGCAGGTCCTGCGGATCGCCCAGCTCGTCGGCCGTGACCAGCCAGGGCCCCAGCGGCCCGTGGGTGTCGAAGGACTTGCCGATCGTCATCGTCTGCGCCCGTCCCTGCCAGTCGCGGACGCTGAGGTCGTTGGCGCAGGTGTAGCCGGCGATGACATCGGCGGCCTGCTCGACCGGGACGTGGCGGCAGCGCTTGCCGATCACGACCGCAAGCTCGGCCTCGTAGTCGAGGAAGGTCGAGACCTTCGGCATGTGCACGTCGGCGCCGGGGCCGACCACGCATGTCGCCTGCTTGTTGAAGAAGACCGGCGTTTCCGGCGCCTCCATCCCCGTCTCGGCGATGTGATCGGCGTAGTTGAGCGCGATCCCGAGGAACTTGCGCGGCGCGGCGGGCGCCAGCAGCTGGACCTCGGCGCGGCGCAGCCGCGGTGCTCCAGCGGCCGCCTCGACCAGGCCAACCAGCCCCACCTCGGCAAGCGCCGCCGCCGGTTCGGCAGGTAGCACGGAAGACGAGAGGTCGACAACCTCATCGTCCTCGACGACCCCCAGGGCTGGCGCCCCGGCTGCGGTATCGAAGCGGCAGAGCCTCATCGGCGCCGGACTCTGTCAGATCACCCGAGAGAGGGCTGGCCAGCCGCTACGGTGGACGCCGTCCTCGATGTCAGGCGCTGTGTTGGGGCGCCCTCGCCCGCTAAGCGTGATTAGAGGAATGAGAACCGCATTGTTTTTGCACAAAATAACTACATGCGGTTAGCATCGGCGCAGTGGCGGCAAGGGGTGGAGGGGAGACAATTGCGGAGCCCGAGGCGGAGACGGCGCCGCGGCCGCTGATCGGCGCAACCCTCTGGGTAGCGGGGAAGGAGCCGCAGGTGTGCGAGGTGCCCGCATCTCCGCGAGGGGATGGGATTATTTGGCTCGATGTCGCATCGTCGGCATCGGCAGAGGATTTGCTGGCCCGGTTGCGGCCGCTCTGCCCCGGCTTGGAGCGCGAGATGCTCGTCGACCTGCTCTCCCCCGACGAGGTTCCCGAAGGTTGCGATTGGCACGACGGGGAGGTGCGCCTGGCATCGAGCTTTGCCGTCTACGCGCCGGAGGCACGGGAGAACGGTGGCCTTTCGCCTGTCTACACATCGTCGGCCGATGCCGTGTACGAGGCCGTTGAGCTGCTGGCTGGAGATGGCTGGTTGATCACCTGCTGGCACGACGCCTGCCTCTATCGCGGCGCCGATCTGATCGAGGACAGACTCCCCCCGGTCTCCAGCAAGCCTCTACGGGCAGCGATTGCTAAACGCTGGGCGGAGCGCGATAGCGGAAATGCAGGTGACTTGGGAGTGATGGTGATGCACGAGCTCGCACTTACCTATGCGCCCACCCATCGCCGCTTTCTCGCTGCGCTGGAAGAGTGGGAACTAAGCCTTTACGGATCAGAGGAACACAAGCTGGACATCAGTGCTGAGGAGGAGGCCTGCCTCCACGATCTATGGGGTGCTCGTGCGCGCCTTCGCGATTGGCTGAACCCGCTGAACGTGCCGGGTCTCCGCGGCAATCTGGACAAGGCATGGCTGCCCGCAACGGATCACGATGCGGTGATCGACATCGACGACCGGGTGGACAAAGCCCTCGCCGCGTTGTCGAAGTTGGGCGAGACGCTGCGCGGCTCCTTGCATCTGGTTCACATCAAGAAGACCGAAGCGAAGCGAGAACGAAACGAGCGATTGCAGCGTGACCTCGGCTTTCTCGCCACGGGCTTCCTCGTCCCCACCTTGGTGGTGGGTTTCTACGGCGCGAATACGTGGATTCCCGGTGAGCACCGACAGTGGGGATTCCTCGGGATGGTCCTGGCGATGGTTCTCCTAACCATCGCGGTCTCGCTGGCGCTTCGCCGGAAGCTCGACGTCAGTCGCTGAGTTCGCCGATCAGCTCGGCTACGCGGCGTTCGATCTCGTCGCGGGTGGTGCGGACCTCGCCGATCGGGCGGCCCTTGGGGTCCTCTAGCTCCCAGTCGAGGTAGCGCTTGCCGGGGATGTAGGGGCACTCGTCGCCGCAGCCCATCGTCACCACCACGTCGGCCCACTCTGCGTCGGCAGTGGTCAGCTTGCGGGGGGTGCGGTCCGCGAGGTCGATGCCGAGCTCGTTCATCGCCTCGGTCACCACAGGGTGGACGCGGTCCCCGGGCGTCGTCCCGGCCGAGCGCGCCTCGTGGCCGCCCGCCGCCGCCCGCGCGAACAGCGCCTCGCTCATCTGCGAGCGCCCGGCATTGTGCAAACAGACGAAGAGCACCCGTGCCATCAGCCCTCCTCAGCCGCCGATGGGCCGGAAACCCCCCACATGTGGGGGGTTTCCGGCCCATCGGCGGGGGTTGCGGGGGTGCCGCGGACTAGTTGGTAGGCGAGGGCGCCAAGGGCGGCGCCCGCGATCGGGGCGGCTATGTAGATCCAGAGGTCGTGTGTTTCGCCGGAGACGAGGGCGGGGCCGATCGAGCGGGCGGGGTTCATCGAGGCGCCGGTGATCGGGCCGCCGAAGAGGGCGTCGAGCCCAACCGTGCCGCCGATCGCGATCGCCGCCCCCGAGCCGACCGCCCGGGTGTCGGTGGCCACGGCCATGATCACGAACATCAGGAAGGCGGTGAGAACCAGCTCGTAGACGACGGCGCTGCCGGCGCCCACGCTGGGCAGGGTCGTGCCGAGGTCCGCCGGCTGGCTCGGCCAGACCGCGAGCAGCAGCGCCGCGGCGGCGATAGCGCCGAGCAGCTGGGCGGCGACGTAGGCCAAGGCCTCGCGCCGGGGGAAGTGGCGGGTCAGGGCGAAGGCGAGCGTCACCGCCGGGTTGAGGTGGGCGCCGGAGAGGTGGCCGGTCGCGTAGACCATCGCCATGATCACCAGGCCGAAGACGAGCGAGACGCCGACCGCGCCGAGCACGCCGGCGTGGACCGTGTCGGTGACGATCGCGCCGCAGCCGGCGAAGACGAGCGCGAAGGCGCCGAAGGCCTCGGCGGCGGCGCGGCGGCGGAGGTCGGGGCGGTCGTCCACGGTCGATTCAGCAGCAGGCGGCCGGCGTCACCTCGGGGTCCACGGCCAAGGCGGACCGGGCGGGCGCCGAGAAGACGCCGCGCACCGAGTCCAGCGCTCCCGGCACGAGGCTGAAGTAGCCGTAGGTTCCGCGCGCCTCGCGCTCGATCACCCCGGCATCGAGAAGCTGCTTGAGGTGGTAGCTGACCGTCCCCTGCGACAGCCCCAGGAGGGGTTGGACCTCGCAGACGCAGACCGGCTCGCCGCCGGCCCGCAGCAGCAGGTTGACGATTCGCAGCCGGTGGCGGTCGGCGAGAGCCTTCATCACCCGCTCGAGATCGATCGCCGTCTCCTCCGAGAGCGATGATCCGGCCAGTGGCGTACAGCACTCGATTACGGGCAGTTCGTCCACGAAACGGCACCCTACCCTATTCATCGATGACTATCAATGAAGCGAGAAACTACGATCCCAGCCGATGAGCGGGAGTCATTTCAACCTGCGCCGCCTGGCGGCCATCTACCTCGGCGGCGTCATCGGGGCGCTGGCGCGCGTCGGCCTCGCCCAGGCGACGCCGCACGGGCCCTCCGGCTGGCCCTGGGGGACGTTCGCGGTCAACATGGCCGGCGCGTTCCTGCTCGGCTACTTCGTCGCCCGGCTGCGCGACCACCCGGAGGACAGCGTCACCCACCCGTTCCTCACCACCGGGATCTGCGGCACCCTGACGACCTTCGCCACGCTCCAGCTCGAGCTGTTCGAAATGGTCGACGACGGGGACCTCGCCCTCGCCGCCGGCTACATCGGCGCCACCCTCGCCGCCGGCTATCTCTGCGTTCGGATCGGGATCGCCCTCGAGCGGCGGCCGCGGAAGGCGGCCGCTTGAGCGCCCCGGCCTGGATCGCCGTCGGCCTCCTGGGTGGCGCCGCCGCCGCCGCCCGTTACCTGATCGACTCCGCCTTCGCGGCGCGCACGGACCACCCGTTCCCGCTCGGGATCCTGGCGATCAACATCGGTGGCACGCTCGCCCTCGGCCTGGTCGCCGGCGCCGCCCTCAGCGGCGAGGCGCTGATCGTCGTCGCCGGCGGCGCGATCGGCTCCTTCACCACCTTCTCCACCTGGATGCTCGACTCGCACCGCCTCGCCGACGCCGGCCACGCCCACCTGGTCTGGCTCAACCTCGGGCTCTCCCTGGTTGCCGGCTTCGCCGCCATCGTCCTCGGCCACTGGCTCGGCGCCGCCATCTAGCGTCCGCTCGCACCATTACTTTGGATTCGGATGGAGCAGCAAGCTCTCACCGACGCGCCGATGGTGGCCAGGGCGCCATTGGCCGAGCTCGACGACGGGCAGCGAGTGGCCGGCGTCTACGCCGTCCGCGAGCGCGAGCTGCGGCGCAAGCGCAACGGCGAGCCGTGGCTTCGCCTCAGCCTCGGCGACGCCAGCGGCGCCTGCGAGGCGGTCTCTTGGGAGGACGCCGAGGACCTCTACGCCCGCGCGGTTCCGGGCACGCCCGTCTTCGTCAGCGGCCTCTTCGAGGTCAGCGAGCGCTGGGGATCGAAGGTCAAGCTCAGCGGCCTGCGCGAGGCCGAGGCCGGCGAGTACAGCGCCGAGGACCTGGCGGCCGAGTCGGAGGTCTCCTTCGAGCGGCTCGAGAGCGACCTGCGCGAGCTGCTGGCGACCGTCCAGGACCCGCAGCTGGGGCAGCTGCTCGACCGCTTCTTCGGCGAGGACTCCGATATCTGGGCGCGATTCCGCGACGCCCCGGCGGCCAAGGTCTACCACCAGGCCTACCGCCACGGCCTGCTCGAGCACACCGTCTCGGTCGCCCAGGCGGTCAGCGCCGCCGCCGCCTTCTTCCCCGGCATCGACCGCGACGTCGCGGTCACCGGCGCCCTCCTCCACGACATCGGCAAGACCGAGGCCTACAACGACGACCCGCTGGCGATCGACCTCACCGACGCCGGGCGGCTGCAGGGCGAGATCCCGCTCGGCTACTACAAGGTGCGCCGCCAGATCGAGGAGATCGGCGGCTTCGACCCGGCCCTCGCCGAGGCCGTCCTCCACATCATCCTCGCCCACCACGGCTCGCTCGAACACGGCTCGCCGGTCGCACCCGCCACCCGCGAGGCCGTCCTCGTCCACATGATCGACAACCTCGGCGGCCGCCTCGGCAGCTTCGACCGGCTCGAGCGCCAGCTCCCCGCGGGCGAGACCTGGTCGCGCTTCGACCGAGCCCTGTCCGGCTCCGCCTACTTCGGCCAGCGCGCTGCTGCCTAGAGCTTTCTGACGCAGCGGCGCAGGCGTTTCGGGTCTCCGTGCGAGTGCTTCGCGCACTCGATCGCCCGGCGCGGCTTCTCGCTCGCCGAGTCGAATGCCGGCCTGACGAAGAGGACGAAGCAGAGCAGGAGCGCGCCGATCGCGATCGCAAGCCGCACAATGCCCGAAGTCAAGCGGCGGAGGAGGGTACGCACGAGGAACATGGAGGCCGCCGCACACTATCCTGCGCTGCGTGGCGAAGGACACCGAGAAGCTGATCCGCCAGCTCTCGTTGATCTCGTTCCTGATGGCACAGGGGAGGCCGGTTTCGGCCCTCGAGATCAAGCGCGAGGTGGAGGGCTATAGCGACATGAACGACGACGCCTTCGCGCGTCGTTTCTACGCTGACCGCGCCGAGCTGGAGAGCCTCGGCATCGAGCTCGGGGTCGAGAAGCCGGGCGAGGGGTTCTTCGAGGCCGAGCTCTACTCGCTGCCGCCGGAGAACTTCTACCTCGACCCGATCAAGTTCTCCGACGACGAGCTGGCGGCGCTGAGCACGGCGCTCTCGCTGCTCTCCGAAGGCGAGTTCGCTTACGCCGAGCCGCTGCGGCTGGCGTTGCAGCAGGTCGCTTGGGGCCACCCGAACCCGCTCAAGGAGGGCGAGCGCGCCCCGGTCGAGATGGCGATGACCGCCTCCGCGGGCGGGCGCGAGCTCTCCCAGCGCCTCTCCAAGATCGAGACCGCGATCTCGCGCCGCAAGACGATCGAGTTCACCTACTACACGATGGAGCGCGACGAGACGACGAAGCGCAAGGTCGACCCCTACCACCTGGTCTTCCGCAGCGGCCAGTTCTACCTGATCGGCCACGCGCACGAGCGCGACGCCGTCCGCGTCTTCCGCCTCTCCCGGATCCAGGGCAAGGTCGGCTACGGCTCCAAGGCCGAGCACGACTTCTCCCCGCCCGAAAACTTCGACCGGCGCGACTACGGGCAGCGCGCCGACTGGCAGCTCGGCGAGATCCGCGGCAGCGCCCAGATCTTCGTCCGCGACCGCATCGCCTGGCTGATCGAGCGCGATTTCGGTGAGTTCGGGACGCTTCGCGCGGCGAAGAAGTCCGACGGTGCCCCCGGCAAAGGCTCGGTCTTCGAGACCGACTACGCGTCCCCGCGCGAGCTGATCGCCTGGGTGCTGCGCTGGCGCCAGAACGCCCAGGTGCTCGGCCCCGAGGAGTTGCGCAGCGAGGCCGAGAGCCGGCTCGGCCTGCTCCATGACCGCCACCACAACGGCTTCGAGCCGGCCGAGATCGTCGACCGGCCGCTGCGCGAGGCGCCGCGGCGGGGGCGCTCCAACGGCCGCGGCGAGGCGGCGATCCGTCCCGAGCGCTTCGCTCGCCTGGTCACCCTCGCCGGCCTGCTGATCGACTCGGCCAAGCGCGGCGAGCGGCTAGGCGTCGCCGACCTGCGCCAGCGGCTCGAACTCACCGGCGAGGAGCTGCAGGAGGACATCGACCTGCTCAACGTCGTCAACTTCGGCGGTGGCACCTACGTCCTCTACGCCGAAATCATCGGCGACGAGATTGAGGTCGACTCCGAGCCCTACGGCGACAACTTCGCCCGCCCGGCCCGCCTGCTGCCGCTGGAGGCGAAGGCGCTGGTCGCCGCGATCGACCTCTTCGGCGACCATCTTCCCCAGGGCGGACTGCAGACCGCTCGCACCAAGATCGTCAAGGCGCTCGGTCACGACCCCTCCGAGGAGGGGCTGGAGATCGCCTCCGGCAGTGGCGGCGACGCCGAGGTGGCGCGCAAAGTCAACGAAGCGATCGGCGCCAGCCGCATCCTCGAACTCCAGTACTACAAGGAGAACGAGGACCAGTTCACCAAACGCGAGGTCGAGCCGTACCGGCTGGAGAACGGGCGCGAGGGCTGGTACGTCGAGTGCTACGACCTGACCAAAGAGGGAGTCCGCCACTTCAAGCTCGACCGGATCAAGGAGGCGACGCTCTCCAAGCGGGCCTTCGAGCCGCGCCCCGAGGTCGAGGAGCTGGCCGGGGTCGAGGGCTGGATGACCCACGGAGAGGTGCCGACCGCCCACGTCGCCCGCGTCTGGGTCTCGCCCGACCGCGCCCGCTGGCTGCGCGAGGAGCGCACCGTGGTCGAGGAGCTGGCCGATGGCGCGGTCGTGGTCGAGCTTCCTTACGCCGGGACCTCCTGGCTGGTGCGCGAGATTCTGCGCGGGGCGGGTGATCTCGTCGTGCTCGAGCCCGATGAGGCGCGTGCCGCGATCGCCAGGGAAGTCGGCGAGTAGAGCCCATCCGGGTGGGGGTTCCACTTAACTTTTTCGTTGGACGGGGATGGCTGGCGCCGCGGGCGAGCGCTCGCGAAAAAGTACAAGACGTTCCACCCCCACCCGGATGGGCTCCGGCGTGACCCAGGCGCCCGGGCACCCTGAGATTTTGCGGCTTACGGCTCCCAACCCGGGGGCGATGACGCTGGAGGGGACGAATACTTACCTCTACGGGTCCGACCCCTGTGTTGTGATCGATCCGGGGCCGGACGATGCGGGACATCTCGAGGCGGTGCGCGCTGCTGCCGAGGAGCGGGGCGGCATCGGAGTGGTCCTGCTCACTCATAGCCACGGCGATCATGCCGACGGGGCGCAGCGGCTTGGGGTCGAGGTGGTTCTGCCTCTCGATGGCGAGGAGCGCGGGGGGCTGCGTGCGGTTGCCACGCCGGGGCACGCGCCGGACCACGTCTGCCTGATGTCGGCAGACCGGGTCTGCTTCAGCGGCGATCTCGTCCTCGGGGTTGGCTCGACCTTCGTCCCGCCCGACGGCGGCTCGCTCACCGCGTACATGGACTCGCTGCGTCGGATGCAGGCCGAGCCGATCGAGCTGATCTGTCCCGGCCACGGCCCCTGGGTCGAGGACCCGGCGGCGAAGCTGGCCGAGTACGTCGAGCACCGCGAGATGCGCGAGCGCCGCCTGCTCGCCGCCCTCGAGCGAGGCGAGCGCTCCCGCGAGGCGCTGCTAGCCGAGGTCTGGGACGACGTCCCGGCCGAGGTCCGTCCCGCCGCGGCCCTGGTGATGCAGGCGCACCTCGACAAGCTCGCGGCCGAATCCCGCTTCGAAGCCAACCTCCAACCCTGACCATGCTTCCGGTGCGCTTTATGCCACCTATACGGGGATAAAGCGCACCGGAACGGCGGGACTGGCTGGCTAGCCAGTACGCTTGCGGGATGGGACGTGCGCGCGCAGGGTTGATGGTTGGGGCCGCCGGGACCGGCCTTGCGGCTGCGACCACGGCTGCCGCCTGGCACTGGCTGGCGCGGCGGCCGCTGCCGAAG
>Ga0055487_10000023_pt1 | contig 13139 bp, 15 predicted proteins | sample RushMan_ThreeSqC_FD_57940 | JGI IMG/M metagenome (GOLD analysis project Ga0055487, IMG submission 57940) | Wetland microbial communities from San Francisco Bay, California, USA, that impact long-term carbon sequestration - RushMan_ThreeSqC_D2 | ecosystem: Environmental > Aquatic > Marine >...
CCCTGGTGCTCTGCACTGTCCCCGATCCCAGGGCGGCGCTCGCCGAGGCCGCGAGGGTGCTCAAACCAGGCGGCAAGCTGCTCTTCGCCGAGCACGTCCGCTCTCAGGACCCGGGCCTGGCCCGCTGGCAGGACCGCCTCGAGCGCCCCTGGCGCTTCCTCGGCGACGGCTGCCACTGCAACCGCGACACCGTGGCGACGATCGAAGCCAGCCCGTTCGAGGTCGAGTCCGTCGAGCGCGGTGAGCTGCCCAAGGCCCCGCCGATCGTCCGGCCTCTGGTCCGCGGCACCGCGTCCCTGCCCGCCTGAGCCCCTTCCGGTGCGCTTTATCCCCGGTATGGGGGGCAAAGGCGCACCGGAACCGCCCCTCGTGCGGGATCCAACGCACGATAATGGTGGTTATGTCTACTTAGTGGCTGCGGCGATGGATGCTTCTAGGGCGCCGGCCGAGTTTGGGGTGCCGATCGCTTCGAGCCCGTTCGTGCCCGGGCCTTCGACGGCGAACGACGGCGTGCCGGTGAAGCCCAGGTCCTGCGCTTCCTTGGTCGAATCTTCGACCTCGGCGAGCACGGCCTTGCTTTTCCGCGTCCTGTCCCACTTTTCGAGGTTTGGCACGCCTGCGGCTTCGGCGACGGCCGTGAGGAAATCGTCGGTGACGTAGCCGGAGCGCTCGAGGCCCTGGTTGCGGTAGAAGATCTCGACGAAATTCCAGCCCTTGCCCTGCTCGCCGGCGGCGATCGCGGCGGCGGCGGCGGGCACCGAGTCGGCGTCGATGATCGTGTAGGCGCGGAAGTCGAGCTTCGCTTCGCCCGTGCGCACCTGGGTTTCGACGATCTGGGGCAGCACCTGTTCGGAGTAGGCCTTGCAGACCGGGCACTGGAGGTCGGCGAACTCCAGGGCGGCGACCTCGGCCCCTGGCTGGCCCAGCACCATGCCGTCCTGCGGAATTCCTTGGAGTTCTTCCTCGACCTCGGCGACCGCCTGGAGGTTGCCGCTGTCGCCGCCGCTGCTCTGGTTCTGGCTGACGACGATGAGGATCGCGACGGCGGCCACCGCGAGGAAGGCGATCGCGCTGGCCAGCTTGATCCGCTGCTGGCGCCGCTGGGCCTCGGCTGCCTCTTCCGTACGGAGGCGCTCTTCCTTGCGCGCCTCCCTGTCGCTGCTGCCGCTCATCGCTCGGTTCCCACGTAGGCGAGCATTCGCGTTGTGTTGGCGGCAAATAGCAGGGTCATCAGGATTGCGCTGGCGACGCACCACTGGCAGATCGCGTCGATCGTGAACAGCTCGAGATAGGTCAGGTAAAGGCTATAGCCAAACCCGACCAGGGCGACGGCAAAGCCGACCATCCGGGCCGCGTCGCCGCGGAGCAGCGCGGCGCCCAGCAGGATCACGTAACCGCCGATGCCGAAGATCGCGATGTTGACTCCGAGCAGGTGCGAGTAGGAGCTTTCGGCGACGGTCTGGCAGCCGTGGCCTCCGGCGACGCAGACGGGAGAGCCGCCGCCCGAGTCGGCGATCGCGATATAGGTGGCGACGCCGATCCCAAATGTGGCGAGGAAGGTCGCAACTCCCCGCAATGTCCCCTCCGCCGGTGCCTTCACCGCCCCAACGCTATTCGACCCGGCTGCGGAACTCCTAAAAAAGGCCGCGGGCGAAGCCGGCGATCTCCCGCGAGAGCCTGCCGCCCTGCCAGGCGAGCGGCGAGTGGCCCTCGGCCTCGCTGACCAGCCGGGCCTGCGGCAGGTGCTCGGCGTAGGCCGCCGCGGTCTCATAGGGATGACCCGGATCGGCGGCGTCGTGGCTGGCGACGACGAGGGCCGGGACCTCGATCGAGCCAAGCTCCTCCAGGTCGCCGAAGGGCCGCGAGCGCGGAACCTCGCGCAGGGCCGCCGCGACTGCCTTGAGATCGCGATGGCGCAGCATCCGCTCGCGGGTGAAGCGCAGAACGGAGTCGCGCCAGGCCGGATCGACCGCTTGGGCGGCGTCGATATAGCCGACGAAACCCTCGACGCCACCCTCGACCAAGGCGCTCGCGAGGCCGTCCCAATACTCGAGCGACCCCGCCGGGATCGAGCCCGCGTAACTCGGCCCGATCGCTACGAGGCCAGCGAGTCGATTTGGATGGCGCATCGCGTACGCGATCGCGGTGTGGGCGCCCATCGAGTGGCCGCCGAGGACGAATCGTCCCTCGCCTACCGCAGTCTCGACCACCGACTCCAGGTCGTCGACCAGCTCCGGGTATCCATAACCACCGCCAGCCGGAGCGGGCTCCGACTCGCCGTGCCCGCGGGCGTCATAGGCGAGAACCGAGTGGCCGGCACGCTCCAAGGCCCGCGAGCCGTGGACGACCGAGTGCCTGGTCGCCGTCAGGCCGTGGCACAGCACGATCTGCTGGCCCTGCCCCCTCCCCGCCACCTCGCCCTGGACCGCCGGGCCGGAGCCAGCGCTGAAGCGGCGCGGCGTCGCGCCGGTCGCCATCAAGCGATCTCAGCCAGCGCCCGCTCGATCTGCCCGACAGTCGAGTAGCGGGTCCCGCTGCGCGAAACCTGGCGGTAGCGGACGATTCCCTCGCCATCGACGATGAAGGTCGCCCGCTGGATGTAGCGCCCGCCAGGCGTATCGGCGAGCTCGGTCAGGCGTGCCAGCGGCCCGAGCCAGGCCGTGATCCCGTAGCGCTTGCTGACGGCGAGATCCTCGTCGGCGAGGAGCGGAACGTTGAGCTTCTGCTCCTCCACCCAGCGCTCGTGCGACTCGACCGATTGCGGCGAGATCCCGATCACCTTCGCGTCGAGCTCGCCGAGCTCATCGGCCTTGTCGCGGTAGGAGCAGAACTGCTTGGTGCAGACCGTCGTGGCGTCACCGGGGTAGAAGGCGAGAACGATGTTGTGGCCGCGATGCTCGGAGAGCTTGAAGGCCATCCCTTCCGTCCCCGGCAACTCGAAGTCGGGCGCCACATCGCCTACGTCTACCTTCGCCATGCGGCCAACCCTAGAGGAGCGCTAGCCCCGTTCGATCGAGATGCTTTCGATCAGGACCGTCTGTTTCGGTTCTTCGGTCGGGGTGCCGAGGTCGCCGATCCGCTCGACCACGCCGATCCCCTTGTCGACCTTGCCGACCAGGGCGTATTCCGGCGGCAGGCCGGCGTCGGCGCCGGTGACGACGTAGAACTGGCTGCCCGAGGACCCGGGCGGCTCGGCGCCGCTCTTCGCCATCGCCACGACCCCCTTGGTGTAGGCGAGGTTGGGCGGCGGCTTCTCGACCACGGTGTAGCCTGGCCCGCCCGTACCCGTTCCTTCCGGATCGCCGCCCTGGATCACGAATTCGGGGACGATGCGGTGGAAGGTGAGGTCGTCGTAGAAGCCTTCTTCGGCGAGGAAGACGAAGGAGCTGACCGTCTTCGGCGCCCGTTCGGCGTCGAGGGCGATCTCGAATGTCCCGCAGCTGGTCTTGACCACAGCGGTCAGTTCTTCGCCCTGCTTCACGGTTTGCTTCGGCGCTTCGAAGCTGACCGTCTTCGGCGCCGGCGCTTCGACTTTCTCGCAACCACCGGCGCTGGCCGTGGTGGCGGAGTCCGAGCCGCCGCGCGAGATCAGGATCGCGGCGACGATGCCGACCGCGACCAGCGCGAAGACGGCGAGGATGATCAGGCGCGGGTCGAACTTCTGCTCCTCCATCGGCCGGGACCCTAGCCGATCGAGTGGGCGGCAATTGCGATGATCGACCGATCGACGCTCCCCCGCTGACACCCCTTGCCGCTGCCCTGCTGCGGGTCTCGACCCCCGAGCGGGCCTTGGTGATCGGCAGCGGCGACGGCGAGGCCGTCCTGCTGCTCGCCCGCGAGTTCCCCGCAGCGCGGATCCGCGGTCTCGACACCTCCCCGGAGAGAGTGCGAGAGGCGACCGCGCGGGTCGGGCTCGATCCCGAGGGACGGGTCGCCTTCAAGGCGGGCAGGGGAAGGGCCCTCCCCTACCCCGAGGCCTTCTTCGACCTGATCGTCCACCGCGTCGGCCGGCCGGCGTCGGGCGAGATCGCCAGGGTGATGCAACCGGGAGGACACCTCGTCCTCGTCCCCGCGGATGACCCGGGCCTCGGCGGCCGGCTCGGCCAGCGAGCGCTGCTAGCGCGGCTCGCCCGGCGCGGGTTCGCCTGGTCGCCTCCGGAGCGGGCCGGCGGCGGCAAGTTCTACGTCGCCCGCTTCGGCGAGCAGGGTCCAGCCGGGCCGTCCATCTAGGGTCCGGGCTCGATGACGACCGAAGGAATGCCGCTCGCCCTGCTGCTCAACCCACACTCTGCGCACGGGCGCGCCCTGAAACTGCTGCCGAAGGTCGAGCAGGAGCTGGACGCGCGGCGAATCCCCTTCCGGGTCGAGCGAACCGGCGGCCTCGAGGACGGCGTCGAGCGGGCCCTGCGAGCGCTCGAGGCGGGTGAGGTTCCGGTTGTCTGCAGCGGCGACGGCCTCGTCGGCGCCGTCGGCGGCGCCATGGCCGGGGCCGAGACGCCGCTGGGGATCGTTCCGGGAGGGCGCGGCAACGACCTCGCCCGCGTGCTCGGCATCCCCAGCGACCCCGCCGGGGCGGTCGAGGTCCTCGCCGCCGGCCACTCGCGCCGGATCGACGTCGGCGAGGCCAACGGCAAGCGCTTCCTCGGCATCGTCAGCGTCGGCTTCGACTCCGAGGCGAACCGCCTCGCCAACGAGACCTCGTTCATGCGCGGCAACCTGGTCTACGCCTACGCGGCGATCCGCACGCTGCTGACCTGGAAGCCCGGGCGCTTCACCATCCGCGCCGGCGACGAGCGCTACCGCTTCTCGGGCTACTCCGTCTCCGTCGCCAACAACAGGGCCTTCGGCGGGGGTATGTACATCGCCCCGGACGCTGAGCTGGACGACGGCGAGTTCGACATCGTCACGGTCGGCGAGGCCGGCAAGCTGCGCTTCGTCAGTAACCTGCCCAAGGTGTTCAAGGGCACCCATGTCGAGGACGACGACGTGCGTGTCTTCCGCGCCTCGCAGCTCGAGCTCAGCGCCAGCCGCCCGTTCCCGGTCTACGCCGACGGGGAGCACCTGACCGAGCTGCCGGCCAAGCTGCGGATCCTGCCCCGCGCGCTCAGCGTGCTCGCGCCCCCGGCGGCGCCTTGATCGCGTTCGGCGCCAAGGTCGCCGCGGCCCGCGCCGTCGGCGTCGCCAGCCGGGCCAGCGGAAAAGGCGGCGGCACCACCCTTCCCGGCCGCGTCCTGCTCAGGCTCGAGCCGGAGGCGCTGGGGCGACTCGGCGCCCGCCTCGGCCGCGGCACGACGATCGTCAGCGCCACCAACGGCAAGACGACGACGACGGCGATGATTGCCGCGGCGCTCGCAGCCGAGGGCCGCGACCCGGTCCACAACCGGGCCGGCTCCAACATGGCCTGGGGCGTGGCCACCGCGTTGCTGGCCCAGAAGGGCGACGAGGGACTGTTCGAGGTCGACGAGGCGTGGCTCTCGCAGGTCGCCGACGAACTCGACCCGTCGCTGCTCGTCCTCGGCAACCTCTTCCGCGACCAGCTCGACCGCTACGGGGAGATGGAGACGCTGGCGGAGGGCTGGGCGGCGATGGTCGACTCGCACGCGGGAAGTACCCGTTTGGTCCTCAACGCCGACGACCCGGCGATCGCCGACCTCGGTCGCGACGGCGAGGGAGGGGTGCGCGCCGGCGTCGTCTACTTCGGCATCGAGGACAACGCCCAGGCGCTGCCCGAGCTGCAGCATGCCTTCGACGCGATCCACTGCCGCCGCTGCGGCCATCCCTACGAGTACGAGCGCGCCTTCGTCGGCCACCTCGGCCACTACTCGTGCTCGAACTGCGGCGCCCAGCGCCCGCGCCCCGAGGTGGCCGCGACCAGGGTCGAGTTGCTCGGCATGAGCGGCTCGCGGGTGACCCTGCGGACCCCGCAGGGACCGATGCTGATCGACCTCCCCCTCCCCGGCCTCTACAACGTCTACAACGCCCTCGCCGCCGTCGCCGCGGCGCTGGAGCTGCAACTTGCGCCGCAGCGGATCTCCACGGCCCTGGCCGGCATGCGCGCCGCCTTCGGCCGGGTGGAGACGATCGAGATCGGCAGGACGGACCTCTCGATCCTGCTGATCAAGAACCCGGCGGGAGCAAACGAGGTGCTGCGCACGCTGATGCTCGAGGCCGGCGAGGGCGGTCTCGAGCTCTGGATCGCGCTCAACGACCGGACCGCCGACGGCCGCGACGTCTCCTGGGTCTGGGACGCCGACTTCGAGCTGCTCGCCGGCGCCGTCCGCCGCGCCGTCTGCAGCGGCACCCGCGCCGCGGAGCTTGCGGTACGCCTCAAGTACGCTGGTTGGCCAGTGGAGGCGATCGAGATCGTTCCGGAGGTCGAGGGCTCGCTCGACCGGGCGCTGGCGGGCAGCCCGGCGAAAGTCTTCGCCCTGCCGACCTACACGGCGCTGCTCGAGCTGAGGAGGCTGCTCGCCGCGCGCGGGCAGGCGAAGGAGTTCTGGCAGTGATGCTGTTCGCGCGCCACCCGGAGAGGGTGATCTGGAACGAGGTCGAGTGCGGCGCCTACGAGGCCGACCTGCCGCTCTGGGAGGAGCTTGCCGCCCCGCTCGGCAAGGACGACCAGATCATGGAGCTCGGTTGCGGTGCCGGGCGCGTCGTCCATTACCTCGCCGCCCACAGCCCTTGCGTGGTGACTGGATTCGACAACGATCCCAACCTGGTCGAAGCCGTCTGGGACAAAGAGCACGGGACCACCGGCGACGCCGAGCATGCCGACGTTCGCGATTTCGACTTCCCGGACCGCTACGCGCTCGTGCTCGCGCCGATGCAGCTGATCCAGCTGCTGGCGAACCGGGAGGAGCGGCTCGGCTGCCTCCGCTGCGTGGTCGACAGCATGGTCTCCGGCGCCCGAGCCGCCTTCGCGATAGTCGAGGAGATGCCGCCGCCGCCCGAGTCTGGGCTGCCTCCCCTTCCCGACGTGCGCGAGGTCGACGGCTGGGTCTACTCGAGCCAGCCGCTGGAGCCCGAGATCGGCCCCGAGCGGATCCTGCTGCGCCGCCGGCGCCAGACCGTCGATCCCGAAGGCCGGGTCACGGAACGGATGAACGAGGTCGAGTTGCGCACCCTCTCGGCCGAGGATCTCGAAGAGGAGGCCGCGGAAGCCGGGCTGCGGACGACCGGCCGGCGGGAAATCCCGGCGACCGACGCTCATGTCGCCTCGACCGCGGTGCTGATGGAGCTCGACTCCTGATGGAGTTGCGCCTGCTCGCCCTCTACCCGGAGCAGATGAACATCTATGCCGACCGCGGCAACATCCTCTTCCTGCGCAAGCGCTGCGAGTGGCGGGGGATCGAGTTCGAGTACGCCGCCGCCGGCCCCGGCGAGCGCCTCGATCCGGCGGGCCACGACCTGGTCTATCTCGGCGGCGGCCAGGACAGGGACCAGCGGGCCGTCGCCGCCGACATGGTCGAGACCAAGCGCGAGGCGCTGGCCGCGGCGGCTGAAGAAGGCGCGGTGGTGCTCGCCGTCTGCGGCGGCTACCAGCTGCTCGGCCACAGGTACCAGATCGGGGAGGAAGGCCTTCCCGGCCTTGGCCTCGTCGACGTCGAGACCGAGCGCTCGCCAGGCCCCCGCCTGATCGGCAACGTCGCGATCGAGGTCGACCTGGGGACGGGCCCGCGAACGGTCGCCGGGTTCGAGAACCACGGCGGACGCACCCACCTCGGCGCCGGCGAAACGCCCTTCGGCCGGGTCCTCGAGGGCTTCGGCAACAACGGCGAAGACGGCTGCGAGGGAGTGAAGAAGGGCAACCTGGTCGGCACCTACCTCCACGGCCCCCTGCTGCCCAAGAACGCCTGGCTCGCCGACGAGCTGATCGCCAGGGCACTGGAGCGCCGCTACGGCGAGCGCCCCGAGTTGGAGGCCCTGGACGACCGCATGGAGCAAGCCGCCCACGAAGGCGCCAGGCGCGCCGCCGGGGTCTAACGACCGCTGGAGCCGAAGCCGCCGTCGCCACGTGCGGACTCGGCAAGCGCCTCGACCTCGACCGGCTCAGCGGTAGCTATCGGCGCGATCACGAGCTGGGCAATGCGGTCTCCAGGCTCCACGCGAAATATCTCCGCCGGGTCCGTGTTGAGCAGCAGCACCCGAATCTCCCCCCGGTAGCCGGCGTCGATCAACCCGGGCGCGTTGACCAGGGCAATCCCGTGCCTCTTCGCCAGCCCCGAGCGCGGCAGCACCAGCCCGGCGTGCCCCTCGGGAATTTCCACCGCAACCCCGGTGCCGACGCTCCACCTCTCCCCCGGCCCGATATGCGCCGCCTCGCAAGCGTAGAGATCCAGCCCGGCATCGCCAGGGTGCGCCCGCGAAGGCAGGATCGCCTCGTCGTCCAGCTTTGCAATCGGTAGCTCCACCGGGCGCACCCTAGCCGGTGACGTAGCGAGGGCGGGGCATCCCCCGACCGGGCGGATACTCAAAGCGTCGAGCTAATTAGCTCGACGCTTGGACGGCCGGGGGATGCCCCGCCCTCGCTACGCCGCAACCGTCAGGTCCTCGAACCGATGCAACTCCGCCCGCGGCACCTTTGCCCGAACCAGCACCCCGTCAGAACGGTCCTCGCGATAGAGGTCGCCGGCGACCTCATGCAGCTCATGGAGCCGCGCTCCATCGGCGTATGGAATCAACAGCTCAACGTCCTCCAGGGTGTCCTCGAAGGCCCCCTCGATCCGCTCGCGCAACCGGTCCAGCCCCTCGCCGCCCAGAGCCGAGACCAGCACCGCGCCGGGATGTCGCAGCAACACCTCGGAGCGCTCCTCGGGGTCGAGCAGGTCGGCCTTGTTGAGGACGAGCAGGCGCGGTCCCTCGCCGGCGCCGATCTCCTCGAGGACCTCGTCGACGGCCCGGATGTCGGCCAGGCAGCGCTCCTCGGAGGCGGAGACGTCGACCACGTGCAGGATCAGGTCGGCGAGGATGGTCTCCTCCAGGGTTGCCTTGAATGCCTCGACCAGCTGGTGGGGAAGCTTCTCGATGAAGCCGACGGTGTCGGTGAGCAGGTAGTCGCGCCCGGAGAGCTCGACGCTGCGGGTGGTCGGGTCGAGGGTGTGGAAGAGGCGGTCGCCGACGCCGACCTCGGCCCCGGTGATCGCGTTGAGCAGGGTCGACTTGCCGGCGTTGGTGTAGCCGGCGAGGGCGACCCTGGGCAGGGAAGAGCGGTCGCGTTGGGCCCGCATCACCCCGCGGTTGCGCTGCTGCCGCTCGAGCCGCCGGCGCAGGGCGGCGATTCGGTCGCGGGCGAGGCGGCGGTCGGTCTCGATCTGGCTCTCGCCCGGACCCCTGGTGCCGATGCCTCCGCCGAGCCGCTCGAGGTGGGTCCAGAGCCCCCGCATGCGGGCGAGGTTGTATTCGAGCTGGGCGAGCTCGACCTGGAGCTTGCCCTCGGCCGAGTGGGCGTGGTCGGCGAAGATGTCGAGGATCACCGCGGTGCGGTCGACCACCGGCACGCCCAGCGCCGTCTCCAGGTTGCGCTCCTGGCGCGGCGCCAGCTCGTCGTCGCAGGCGACGAGGTTGGCGTCGCAGGTCTCGATCTGGGCCTTCAGCTCGACCAGCTTGCCGCGGCCGAGGTAGCGGTCGGGGTCCGGCGTCTCGCGCTGCTGGACGGCCTCGCCCGCCGTCGCGACCCCGGCCGTGCGCAGCAGCTCCTTCAGCTCGGCAAGCGGGTCGCCTTCCTCGTCTCCGCCGACGATGCCGATCGCCAGCGCCCGCTGCCGGGCGCGCGGGTTGGAGACGCCGGCGCCGCTCGCGCCGTTGCTCGTCTGCGCCAGCCTGCCGTTCCTGGTTCGTTGCACCGCCTCCGATTGTAGGCCGGGGCTTGCCCTGGGTAGGCTTAGCGCCGTGAAAGTCTTCGTCACCGGGGGAACGGGATTCATCGGCGGCGAGGTCGTGCGCCAGCTGCGCGACCGCGGCGACGACGTGGTCTGCCTGGCCCGCTCGGCCGAGAAGGCCCGGGCGGCTGCCGTCCTCGGCTGCACGATCGTCAGCGGTGACCTCAGCGACGAGGAGGCGATCCGCCAGGGCATGGAGGGATGCGACGCGGTGGTCCACGCCGCGGCGATGTACGAGGTCGGCATCCCGGCCAAGCAACACCCGGCGATGTACGAGGCCAACGTGCGGGGAACCGAGCGGGTGCTGCGCGCCGCGCTCGAAGCCAAAATCGCGAAGGTGGTCTACGTCTCCACCGTCGGCGCCTTTGGCAACACCCACCGCACGGTGGTCGACGAGACCTACGAGCACCCCGGCAAGGAGTTCACCTCCTACTACGAGGAGACCAAGCTGGAGGCCCACAGGATCGCCAGGCGGATGACCGCCGAGGAGGGCCTGCCCTGCGTCATCGTCCAGCCCGGCGGCGTCTACGGCCCGGGCGACACCTCCCAGGTGGCGGACCTGCTGGAGGAATTCTTCGCCGGCAAGCTGCCGTTGCTGCCCTTCCCCGAGCTTGGCATCTGCCTCACCCACGTTTCCGACATCGCCGCCGGAATCCTGCTCGCCCTCGACAAGGCCGAGGCGGGCGAGACCTACGTCCTCAGCGGGCCGGTGACGACGATGCGCGACGCGATCGAGACGGTGGCCGGCCTGAGCGGGCGCAGGGCCCCCAAGCACGCGTTGCCGACGCCGCTGATGAAGGCGCTGACGCCGATCGGGCCGTTGGTCGGCAGGCTGATGGGACAGCCGCCGAACCTGCGCGAGCTGATCTCCTCCGCCGACGGGGTCACCTTCTGGGCCAGCCACGAGAAGGCGAGCCGCGAGCTCGGCTACGAGCCGCGCGGCATGGAGGAGGGCCTGCGCCAGACGCTGGAAGGCGACGACCGCTTCCCGCCTCCCACCTCCTGAGCGCCCGCTGTCCGATGCGCGCAATCGACGTCAAGCACCTGGGACGACCGCACGTGATCGCCTGCTGGGAGGTCGACGAAATGCTGGTCGACCCCGGTCCCCAGTCCTCGATCGAGACCGTGCTCGAGGCGATCGGCGACGAGCGTCCGCGGGCGATCCTGCTCACCCACATCCACCTTGACCACGCCGCCGCGACCGGGGCCCTGGTGCGGCGCTGGCCCGACCTCGACGTCTACGTCCACGAGCGCGGCGCCCCCCACGTCGTCGACCCCTCGAGGCTGCTGGCCAGCGCCGAGCGGCTCTACGGCGACCGGCTGGAGTACCTCTGGGGCGAGATCATCCCGGTGCCGGAGGCCAACGTGAAGCCGCTCGCGGGCGGCGAGCAGGTGCACGGCATGCGCGTCGCCTACACCCCCGGCCACGCCTCCCATCACGTCTGCTACCTGCACGAGGAGAGCGGCACCGCATTCGCCGGCGACGTCGCCGCCTGCCGCATTCCGCCCTCGAAGCTGGTCGTGCCGCCGACGCCGCCCCCCGACATCCAGATCGAGGCCTGGGAGGAGTCACTCGACTTGATCGCCAGCTGGTCGCCCTCGCGCCTGGCATTGACCCATTTCGGCGGGATCGACGACGATGTCACCGCTCACCTCGAGAAGGTCCGGGCGATCCTGCACCGGGAGTCCCAGCTTGCCCGCGAGATGGAGCAGGCCGCCTATAACGAAGACCTCGAGCGCCGCATCCGCGCCGAGCTCGCCGGCGAAGGGATCGCGGGCGAGACGGCCGCCGAGCTGCTGCAGGCAGTGCCCACCGCCTACCAGTGGGCCGGCCTCGACCGCTACTGGCGCAAGCGGGCAGAGCGGGAAGCGGCGTAGGGCTCAGCTGGGTTCGGCCGCGGCCGACTCCATATGCTCGGCCGCCTCGGCAACCAGCTCTTCGATCGCGCCTAGGATCGGCGCATCGCGCCATCCCTCGGGTAGCCGCTCGCGAGCAGGCGCCCTGGCCGTGAGGACCCGGCTCGAAAGCCCCCGGGCCCTCTGACGGGCAGCGCCCGGCGACATGCCCAGGTCTCCCGCAAGCCGGTCCAGGTGGCGACCGCGGATCCTGTCGAAGCGGTACTCGCCGCCGTACTTCATCGCCATCTTCCTACCGAAGCGCCTGCCGTAGACCCGGGTCGAGAGCAGGTCGTAGAGGGGCGCCAGGCGCGGCGGTTCCTCGCCCTCGAGCAGCAGCGAGTAGTTCTTCGAGTGGGCGTCGGCGTTGCCGATCAGCAGGTTGAAGACCAGTGCATCGAAGAATGCGAGCAGGTCCAGCGCGGGTACCGCGGAGTTGGCCCGCAGAAGGCCTGCGCAGGGCTCGACTCCTGGCCCCCCATCCGACTCGTACTTCTGGGCAGGCATGCGCAATAGCGCCTGGCAGAAATCCTCCTGGTGGACGCGGTGAACGTCCTCGCCGCTCGGCACGCGGTCGTAGCGGGTGACGAGGAGCGCCTCGTGGCCGGCCACCCGGATCGGCGCAACCTCGGCCGCCTCCAGGCCAGCCTCGCTGGCCAGCGTCATGCAGAACGCCTCGTTGACGACCATTCCATCGACGTCGGCGATCGGCGACTTGACGATGTGGGTGCTCGGTGGGTGGCCGCGGGTGATGCCGAGACGAGATCCCCGCGCCAGAACGGGAAGCTTGTCCCGTGCCCCGGCGAGGGACAGCCGCATGCCTCCGTCCTCGTCGTCGAGGCCGGCCAGCAGCGGGCGGCTCGGCAACTCGGCGAGCAGCTCCCCCAACTCCTCTTCCTCGAGCCAGGTGGGAGCGGTGGGCTCGGCAAAGGGGGGCACCTCACCCGGAGAGACGAGCGAAACGGCGCCGGCGCACTCCCCGCCGATCTCGGCCAGGACGCTGAACGCGTTGTCGGCGGAAACCCCGAAGGCGCGGGCGACCGCCTTGAGAAACTCGCCCTCGGGAAGCAGGCCGGCGAAAAACGGTCCACACTCCGCGTCCTCGTATCCCTCCTCCCTCACCGGCAGCCCAAGTGAGAGCGGCGGGCCGCCGTTCCCGGCCCAGGTCGGGTCGTAGGTGAACCGCAAGCGCGCCTGCGACAGCCGCTCTAGCCGGCCGACCGGATCGGCGTGGAAGTAGACATCGAGCGCCGTCATCTCGTCCTCGCATAGAGATCGAGGCCCAGGGCGGCAAGAACCCGCAGTACTCCTTCGAGCTGGGCCGTCTGCTTGCCCCGCTCGATTTCCCCCAGCAGGCGTGGTGTA
>Ga0055487_10000024_pt1 | contig 13065 bp, 13 predicted proteins | sample RushMan_ThreeSqC_FD_57940 | JGI IMG/M metagenome (GOLD analysis project Ga0055487, IMG submission 57940) | Wetland microbial communities from San Francisco Bay, California, USA, that impact long-term carbon sequestration - RushMan_ThreeSqC_D2 | ecosystem: Environmental > Aquatic > Marine >...
GCGCCGATCCTGCTGCGGGGGTGGGGGTCTTCGCCGCCCTTGCGGCGGGGGTCGTCTCCTTCCTCTCCCCCTGTGTGCTGCCGCTGGTTCCCGGATACCTCTCCGCGGTCAGCGGGGTCTCGGCGAGCGAGCTGGAGACGGCAGGCTGGCGCCGCATCCTCGGCCCCAGCCTGCTCTTCGTCGCCAGCTTCTCGATCATTTTCGTCGCCGAGGGCCTGACCGCCACGGCCCTGGGGTCGGCCTTCCAGGACCACGAACAGCTGCTCAGCAAGATCGCCGCCGCCCTGATCGTCGCGATGGGCATCCTCTTCGTCCTCTCGCTCTTCGTCGCACGACTGAACCGCGAGTGGCACGTCGACGCGCTGCTCGAGCGCGCCGGCAGCGGCGGCCCGATCGTCGCCGGCGCCGCATTCGCGATCGCCTGGACCCCCTGCATCGGCCCGACCCTCGGGGCGATCCTCACCGCCGCCTCGCTGTCGGGCTCGGCCGCCCACGGCGCCTTCCTGCTGATCGTCTACTCGGCCGGTCTCGCGATCCCCTTCCTGCTCACCGCGGTCGCCTTCTCACGCATGACGACCGCCTTCACCGTGGTCAAGCGCCACTACCAGGCGATCGTCGCCACCGGCGGCGTGATCCTGATCGCGATGGGCATCCTCATCTGGACCGGCCAGATAACCCAGCTCAACTCGGAAGCCCAGAGCTGGCTCTCGGAGCTAGGCCTCAACTTCCTCAACGGCATCTGAACCGTCAGTGCTGCATTCGCCGTGTATGTGACGGTGAATGCAGCACTGAGGCGGCGATGTCAGCTTTGGACTGGGGTGGCGGGTTCGAGCTCTTGGGCGATGGCCTCGGTCTCTTCGAGGGTCTCGCCGTCGACGTCGCGGGAGCAGACGATGCGGAAGCGGCCGGTGCCGAGCTCTGCGTCGGGGACGACCGGCAGTCCCCGAATGTGGTCCCAGCCCAGCCGTTCGACCTCGAACGGGTTCATCCGCACCTCGGCCGCCGGGAAGGGGCAGCTCGAGTTGTGCTGGTCGATCGCCTTCGAGATCGCCTCCAGGTTCTTCGCCTCGGGTGAAGCCACGCTTGAAGTCTAAGTCGATCTCGGGCATCGCGACCGTTGCCGGACAGCGTCTCCCCCGCCTCCTACCATCGATCCGTGGCCTTCCAGCGCACCGTTGCCCACCTCGATATGGACGCCTTCTACGCCTCGGTCGAGCTGCAGCGACGGCCGCAGCTACGGGGAAAGCCGGTGGTCGTCTGTGGGTCGGGGCCGCGGGCGGTGGTGACGACGGCGAGCTATGAGGCGCGGAGGCTGGCGGGGATCCACTCGGCGATGCCGGCGGCCGAGGCGCGGCGGCGGCTTCCCGACGCCGCCTATCTCCAGCCCGACTTCACCGCCTACCGGGAGGCGTCGGGCCGGGTGATGGCGATTCTGCGGCGCAACGCGGAGACGGTCGAGGTCGTCGGACTCGACGAGGCCTACGTCGACCTGGGCGGGATCTTCTCGCCGAAGGCGACGATGCGGCGGATCGCCGCCGAGATCCGAGCCGAGACCGGGCTAACCTGCTCGGTCGGCATCTCCGAGAGCCGGATGCTGGCCAAGATCACCAGCGAGCTGGGCAAGCCGGCCGGGCTCGTGGTCCTTTCTCGCGAGCAGGCTTTGGAGCGGTTTTCCGGCGACTCCCCCGGCCTGATTCCCGGGATCGGGCCGAAGACGGTCGCCAAGCTGGAGTCGATCGGCGTTCGCACGCTGGCGGACCTGCGCTCGCGCGATCCCGTGGAGCTGGAGCGGCGCTTCGGCCCGCGGCAGGGTCGCTGGCTGCACCGCCGCGCCCTGTTCGAGGACGAGACGCCGGTAGCCGTCTCCCGCGAGACCAAGTCGCAATCGGCCGAGACGACTTTCGATCTCGATGTCGGCGACCGGACCCAGCTGGAGGCGCACCTCGCCGAGCTCTCGGAGGAGCTCTGCCGGCGCCTGCACAAGCGCCAGCTGAAGGGCCGCACGATCGGGATCAAGGTGCGCCTCGACGACTGGACCAACGTCACTCGCTCGCACACCGTCGACGCCCCGACCAACGACCCATCAGTGGTCACCCCGGTCGCTCTCGACCTGCTGCGCGCCTACGACCCGCAGCGGCCGGTGCGGCTGCTCGGCGTGCGCGTGGCGGGCTTCGACTCCGGCGAGGCCTCCGGGGCCGGCGAAGCCCCGGAGGCCCAGATGCGACTCGGCCTGACGGCCTGAGCTACCTGCTGGGCTTGAGTCCTGTGCGAAGATTTCCAGCGTGAACCCCGACCGGCTCAGCGGGCTCGACTCGTCCTTCCTCCACATGGAGCGGGCCGGCGCCCACATGCACGTCGCCTCGACCAGCATCTTCGAAGGGCCGGCGCCGAGCCACGAAGACTTCCGCGACCACATCGCCGCGCGCCTGCACCTGGTCCCCCGCTTCCGCCAGAAGCTGCGCTTCGTGCCCTTCGGCCAGGGCCGGCCGGTATGGGTCGACGACCCGCACCTGAACCTCAACTACCACGTCCGCCAGACCGCGCTGCCTTCCCCAGGTTCCGACGAGCAGCTGCGCAACCTGGCGGCGCGGATCTTCTCCCAGCAGCTGGACCGCAGCAAGCCGCTCTGGGAGCTGTGGCTGGTCGAGGGCCTGCACGACGGCCGCTTCGCCGTGATCGGCAAGAGCCACCACGCCCTGGTCGACGGCGTCTCCGGAGTCGACATCACCACCGTCCTCTTCGATCTCGAGCGGGAGCCGCAGAACCCACCCGTGCGCCCGCCCACCTGGGCTCCCCGCCCCGAGCCGACCGACCTCAAGCTGCTCAGTGACGCGCTGCACGAGCGCGTCACCAGTCCCCGCGAGATCGCCCGCGGCCTGCGCGCGGCGCTGCGCGGCCCGCGTCAGGTGCTGAGCGGCATAAGCGACACCGGCAAGATGGTCGGCGCCGGCATGTCGGCTCCCTCGACCCCGTTCAACGTCGAAATCGGACCGCACCGCCGGCTCGCCTTCGTCAGCACCGACCTCGACGCGCTGAAGGCGGTCAAGAACGAGCACGGCGGCACCGTCAACGATGTCGTCCTCTCCGTCGTCAGCGGGGCGATCGGCAACTACCTCCGCGCCCGCGGCCACGACACCGAGGACCTCGAGATCCGGGCGATGGTCCCGGTCAGCGTCCGCGCCGACGAGGAGCACGGCGCCCTCGGCAACCGGATCTCGGCGATGATGGCGCCGCTGCCGGTCTGGTGCGAGGACCCAGTCCAGCGCCTGCACCTGGTGACCGAGACGATGGGCGACCTCAAGGGCTCGGGCCAGGCGGTCGGCGCCGAGATCCTCACCCGCATCGTCGACTTCGCCCCGACCACGATCGCCTCGCAGGCGGCGCGCCTGCAGCCGGCCCAGCGCTTCTTCAACCTCGTCGTCACCAACGTCCCCGGGCCGCAGTTTCCCCTCTACGTCCTCGGGCGCCAGATGGAGTCGATCTTCCCCCTCGTCCCGCTCGCCCGCCGCCAGGCGCTATGCGTCGGGATCATGTCCTACAACGGCAAGGTCGACTTCGGCCTGATCGGCGACTACGACGCGATGGCGGACCTCGACAGCTTCGGGCTCGACCTCGAGGGGGCGATCGCCGAGATCGCCGGCGACGCCGCCGTCCCCGGCCGCACTGCTCAGCGGGCCAGCCGCGCCGAGACGCGGAACGGCGCCCTGTCGGTCAAGTAGGCCCAGTCCAGCTGCCGGGGGGCGCTGAACCCGGACTCCTTGGCGTCGGCGTTGGCCAGGACCGCGGTGATCCGGTCGAAGCCGCCCGGACGCGCTAGTCGCACGGCCATCCGCCCGCCGCGAGGGGCGAAGCGGGCGACCCGAACGACCCGACCGTGGCGCTCGCTGCCGACGCGGCCGACCAGCGCCAAGCCGGCGGAGATGCCGCGTGGGGCCTGCGCGGTGACGACCAGCGCGCGCCCGGCGGCGGCGCGCACCCGCAGCAGCTGAAAGGTGGTGTGGTTGAGGCGACGGCGCTGGGCCCCGCCGGTCAGCGGCAGCCTTCCCTGTCTCGAGACATCCGGGTAGAGGTGGCCCTCGGAGAAGACCCTGTCGGTGCGCCACTCGGGCAGGTCGGCGGCGAAGCGGGCGAAGTCGCGGCTGAAATCGGATCCCCCGGCGGCGCCGATCGCGGCGTCGTAGGCGGAGACCGAGAAGCCGCCCGGCTTGGTGTGAACGGTCCGCGACCAGGCGCTGCGGAGGACCCCCGGCCCGTAGCGGCGCGTCAGCCACTTGTTCCAGACGGCCGAGCCGTACTCCTTGATCGAGTTGGCGGTCAGCGGCGTGTCGTAGCGCTTGACCCAGCGGCGCACGTAGCGCAGGTAGTCGTCGATCCCGTCGTAGACCCGGTCCTCCATCCAGACGGCGGTCGACTCGGCGAACCAGGGGTCCTGGTAGGCGTCGTATCCCATCTGGAGGATGTGGCAGTACTCGTGGGCGAAGGTGACCTCGAGGTCGTCCTGCGGCGTCGTCCCCGGGAACTCGCGCGGGTCGAAGTCGTTGTCGAGGACCAGATAGCCGTGCAGGTGTCGCGGCAGGCGCCCCCTCGCCCCCTGGCCACGATCGGGCGCGGCGTAGCCGAAGAGCCGGCCGCCGGTCTGACTGAGATAGACGTCGGTCTTCCCCCGGCCGCCGCCGATGCGCCCGTCCGACCTGGGCGGACGCCAGCCGAGCTTCCCGTTCTCGACCGCGTAGACGTGTTCGGCCACCTCCTGTACCCGCAGGATCGAGTCGGGGATGCCGTCGGCGTCGGCGTCGGCCAGGTCCGGAGCGTTAATCCCGACTGCGACCCAGTGGACGCAGAAGTGCGGGCTGCAGGACGGCGACCTGGGCGCCTCCGGGACGGGATAGGTGTTGCGGTTCGGGTCGGGATGGTCGGTCGGACGCGCCGCCGGAGCACGGAACACCCACTGGTCTGCGGCCCCCGCCGAAGCCGGCAGCGCCGCCAGCAGCGCGGTCGACGCCAGCCCTGCACCTATGAGCCGCCAGCGCGCTCGCACGGGCGTCAATCTACTGCGCCGCCGGGGCGGCGATACTTCAGTCGTGGACCTGCCGAGGCCAGCTTGCGCGTAGCCCTCGCCCAGATCGACCCCACCGTGGGGGACATCGAGGGCAACTCCGCCAAGATCGCGGAGTGGATCGGGCGCGCCCGCGGCGAGGGCGCCGACCTGGTCGTCTTCCCCGAGCTCTGCCTTCCCGGCTACCCGGCCGAGGACCTCTACTTGAAGCGGCACTTCGTCGAGGCCAACCGGCGGGCGGTCGAGGACCTCGCCGCAGAGGCCACGGGCGTGGTCGCGCTGGTCGGCTTCGCCGAGCCGGTCTCCGGGGGCGGGGACTTCCGCCATGCCCACAACTCGCTCGCGGTCCTCGCCGGCGGCGAGGTCCGGGCCGTCTACCGCAAGAGCCGGCTGCCCAACTACTCGGTCTTCGACGAGCAGCGCTACTTCGTCCCGGGCGAGGAGCCCGCGGTCGTCGAGGTCGCCGGTCTGCAGGTCGGGCTGACGGTCTGCGAGGACGTCTGGGTGCCGGGACCGCCGGCGCAGGCCGAGGCCGCCGCGGGCGCGAGCCTGATCGCCAACCCGTCGGGCTCGCCCTACCACCGTGGCAAGGGTCGCGAGCGCGAGGCGATGTTCGCCGAGCGGGCGCGCGCCTACGGGTGCCATTTCGCCTTCTGCAACCTCGTCGGCGGCCAGGACGAGCTGGTCTTCGACGGCCACAGCCTGGTCGTCGGTCCCGACGGCGAGGTGCTCGCCCGCGCGGCCCAGTTCGAGGAGGAGCTGCTGGTCTGCGAGATCCCGGCCGCGAGCCCGGGCCGGCTTGCCGAACCGCTCTCGGAGCCCGCCGAGGTCTACGCCGCCCTGGTCCTGGGCCTGCGCGATTACGTGCTCAAGAACGGCTTCCGCCATGTCGGCGTCGCCCTCTCGGGCGGGATCGACTCGGCCCTGGTCGCCCTCCTCGCCGTCGACGCGCTCGGGCCCGACCGGGTCAGCTGCGTTGTCATGCCCTCGCCGCATTCGAGCGTTGAAACACAGGCGGACGCGCGGACTATCGCCGCCAACCTCGGGGCCGAGACGATCGAGATCGCGATCGAGTCCGCGATGTCGGCCTACGAGGACGCGCTGGCGCCCTCGTTCCAGGGCCGCGACGGCGAGGAGTCCCCGGGCCAAGCGTTGCCGCGGGACCCGACGCGGCCCTCGGAGCCCGACCTCGCGGCCGAGAACCTGCAGGCGCGAATCCGCGGCAACCTGATGATGGCGCTCTCCAACAAGCACGGCTGGCTGGTCCTGACCACCGGCAACAAGAGCGAGATGTCGGTCGGCTACGCGACCCTCTACGGCGACATGGCGGGCGGCTTCGCGGCGATCAAGGACGTGCCGAAGACGCTCGTCTACGAGCTGGTTCGCCATCGCAACGAGGCTGCCGGCCGCGAGCTGGTCCCGGCAACGGTGCTCGAGCGAGCGCCCTCGGCCGAGCTCCGTCCCGACCAGCTCGACAGCGACTCGCTTCCCCCCTACGACCTGCTCGACCGGGTACTCGAGGCCTACGTCGAGCGCGACCAGGGTCGCGAGGAGATGATCGCCGGCGGCCTCCCCGCCGAGGTGGTCGACGACGTCGTCCGCATGGTCGACCGCTCCGAGTACAAGCGCCGCCAGGCCGCGCCCGGCATCCGCATCACCCCAAGGGCCTTCGGCCGCGACCGCCGCCTGCCGATCACGAATCGCTTTCGGGGCTAGGGACGGGGGCGGGTCGGACCGCGACTGTCATTTGGGCTAGGGCGCAGAGTCGGTCGTCGGCGTCGCGGACCTCGGCGTCCCAGACCCAGGTCGCGCGGCCGCGGTGCCGGGCCCTGGCCGTGACTTCGGCGTGGCCCTCGGTGACCGGGCGGATGAAGCTGACGCCGATCGACTGGCCCATCGCCATCATCCCGTCGCCAACCACGGCCAGCGCGGTCGCCCGCGAGCAGACGCTCTCGACCAGGGTCGACATCACCCCGCCGTGGAGGAGCCCGACCGGCTGGCGCAGCTCGTCGCGCATCGCCACCCGCGCCCGGGCGCGATCGGGATCGTCGTCGAGCCACTCGGTCCCGACCAGGGCGTCGAAATGCGACACGAGTCCGCGCGGATCGTCTGCCATTCGCGCGCAACCCTACCCCGTGTCCGAGCCAACCCACCATATGAGGTGGGAAAGCTCAGGCAGCCTCGGGGCGGGCGAGGATGCGGCTGGCATAGGCTTCACGGCACGTGGCGCTGACCGACGACCAGAAGGCGATGCTCCGGCTGCTTGCGCAGCGCGAAGAGGGCTACGAGGAGATGGCCTCCATGATGGGGATCCCGGTCGAGGAGCTGCGCAAGCGGGTGAAGGACGCCCTTGCCGAGGTCGACCGTCCAGGGCCGGCAGTCGGCCGGCCGCCGCGCAGGCCGGTCAGGCGGCCCACGCTGCCGTCGCCGATCGCGCGGCTGAATGCCTCGAAGAACCGCGGCGCCCTGATCGGGATCGGCGCCGGCGCCCTGGCGCTCGTCGCTCTCGTCGTCGTCCTGATCGCCGGCGGCGGCGAAGACTCCTCCTCCTCCTCGACGACAGGCTCCAGCCAGAGCGGCACCAGCCTCACCGCGGCCGAAGAAGAAAACCTGACCCAGGCGGTCCTCTCGCCGACCGACGGCAGCGACGCCAGCGGCAAGGCGCTCTTCGGTCGCTACAAGAAGGAAATCCTGCTCCAGGTCGAAGCGAACGGCTTGGAACCTTCGCCCGCGGGCCAGTCCTACACGATCTGGCTCTACAAATCGCCCGAGGTCGTGCTCAGGGTGGGCGCGACCAACGTCACCGCCGCCGACGAAGGCAAGCTCGCCGTGCAACTGCCGATCCCCACCGAGGTTCTCTCCTACATCGCCGGCGGCGCCTTCGATCAGGTCGACATCTCACTGACCTCGAACGCCGCCTACGCGGCCGAGCTCGCCAAGGCGAAGAAGAGCCAAACGCTGCCCCCCTACACCGGAGAAAGTGTTCTGCGCGGCAAGATCACCGGCCCAGCAATCCGCTGACGCGGCACGGCGCATCTCCGCGTCAGCGGATTAGCTTTTCGGGGTTCATGATTCCGCTCGGGTCGAGCTGGTCCTTGACGGCGCGCAGCACGTCCAGGCCCAGCTCGCCCACCTCCGCCTCCATGTAGGGGGCGTGGTCGCGGCCGACCGCGTGGTGGTGGGTGATCGTGCCGCCCGCGGCGACGATCGCCTCGCTGGCGGCGCGCTTGACCTGGCGCCACTGCTCGACCTCCTCGCCCTGCCGGGCGCGCGAGATCAGGGTGAAGTAGAGGGAGGCGCCGTCGGCGTAGGCGTGAGAGAGATGGCAGAAGACGAGCCCCGGGGTGCCCTGGGCGGAGAGCGAGTCGCGGATCGCGGCGGAGAGCCCCGCGTGCAGCTCGCCGAGCCTGCTCCAGGTGTGCGAGGTCTCGAGCGTCTCGACCATCGCGCCCATGTCCATCAGCGTGTCGCGCAGGTAGGGGCCCTGGAAGCGGCCGTGCTCCCAGGAGCGACCTGCCGCCCGGCCGAGGTAGACGGCCCCACCGCGGTGCAGCTCGCGCACGCAGAGGGCGCGGCGGCGGGCCACGGACTCCTCGTCGCCCTCGACCCCGACCACGACAAGGCAGCCGCCCCTGCGCCGTCGCAGCCCCAGGTAGCCGCCGAAAAGCGAGCCGGCGATGCCGCGCGGGCCCGAGAGCGCCAGCGAGACCTCGGTCTCCTCCTCGTCGGAGACGCGGATCACGTCAGGTAGGCCGGGACCCTGGGCCAGGGCGCGGACGATCTCCGAGCCGGCCTCGAAGCTCTCCGCGATCCAGGCCTCGTAGCGACGCTGCCCGGGGGCCGGCCGCACGCGAACGGTGACATCGGGGATCACGCCGAAGATCCCCTCGGAGCCGACGACCAGCTCGCGCAGGGACGGGCCTGCGGCCGTGTGCGGCGTCTCCAGCGTCCGCAGGTCCCCGGCCGGGGCGATCAGGCGGATCGAGCTGACCAGCGCGTCGAAGCGCCCGTAGCCGCTCGAGGCCTGCCCGGCGGAGCGGGTGGCGGCGAAGCCGCCGATCGTCGCGTACTCGAAGGACTGGGGGTAGTGGCCGAGCACCAGCCCCTGCCTGGCCAGGGCCGCTTCGGCCTCCGGCCCGCGCAGGCCGGCGCCGAGGCACGCGGTGAGCGCGCGCTCGTCGACCTCGACTCCTCGCAGGCGACAGAGGTCGAGGCTGACCAGACGCTCGTGCGTCCCCCGCAGCGGCTCGACCCCTCCGACCACGCTGGTGCCGCCGCCAAACGGCACGACCGCGACGCCTTCCGTCGCACATGCATCCAAGACGCGTTGCACCGCCGCGGCGCTGTCGGGAAGCAGGACGGCGTCCGGGGCGTTGTCGAGCCGACCGCGCCGCAGCCGGGCGAGGTCGGCGTAGCCGCAACCGCTCGCGTGCCGGACCCGGTCCTCGGTTCCGCTGAAGACGCTCTCCTCGCCCACCGCATCGACCAGCGACCGTGGCAGTGGCTCGGGGGCGGGCAGCTCGAACCCGTCCAGACCGGCGGCACGTGGCGACGGCCGCAGCTCGCCCACCCGCTCGCGCAACGTCGCCAGCGCGGCCTCGTCCAGCTCCGGCACGACCGCGGGATCGCCCCACCCCCACCACTTCGAGTCCCGCCGCGGGCCGCTCACGCCAGTGCCCGTTCGATCCCGTCCAGCGCCTCGTCGAGCAGCGCCCCCTGGCCCCGCCGCATCATCGGCGAGCCCAACCGCGAGAGGCCTCGCAAGGCCTGGCTCGCGCTGAGGCTCACCGCCGTCCCGTCGCCCGGTTCGCGCAGCTCGATCTCGACCGCGTACCGGCGCAGGTGCCGCTCGAACGGCGTCCCCTCGACCTGCTGCTCCCAGGCGTAGCGCTCGCCCTCTACCGACTCGCTACAGCGAAAGTCAGCCCGCACCCCGCGCCCCTCCGCCGTCCCCAGAACCTTGGTCCACTCCCCCCCGGCCCCCTCGCCCTCGACGCCCTCGACCCGCAACGTCCGCGGCCACCAGCGCGGCAGGCTGTATGGATCGGAAACAAGCTCCCAAACCGCCGCGGGCGGCGAGGCAATCGTCCTCCTGCGAGTCACCCGCGGCATCGCAGGCCACCCAGGTCCATCCCGGCAGGGGTGGAACGTCTTGTACTTTTTCGTCGACCGGCCCCAGGCGTCAGCAACATCCGCTACACCGAAAAAGTTAAGTGGAACCCCTGCCGGGATGGACCCCTAGTCACCGGCAAGTCGCCTGAGGTCGCGAACGAGCAACAGGTGCTTGAGATGACTGACCGTAGCCGCCAGGCTCTCGAGGCTCTCCAGCGCCTCTTTGCGCCGGTCGGGGTTGCGCGAGCGCAGCGACGGTCCCAGCAGCGCTTCCAGCAGGTTGGACTCGCGATCGGCGGAGGAGCGGAAGACGCGCAGGTTGCGGGCGCCGACGCCGACCCGGGAGAGCTCGTTCGCCGCCCTGATGATTTCGCGGTCGGTCTCGTCGTAGACGCTCTTGCCGTCGCGCTTCTCCGGCTGGACGATGCCGAAGTTCTCGAGCTCGGCGATCAGCTCCTCGCGGGCGCCCGTCTCCTCGATTACCTCGTCCTCGGTCAGGTAGGCGCGCGAGGAGTCAATCAGGATCGCCCGGCGGACGCCGCCGCCGGAGGAGGACTTGTCCGAGCCGACCGCGGCGGCGACGATGTCCCCGCCCGCGGCCAGCTCCTGCCGGATCACGCGCAGGGGCAGGAACTCGTCGCGCTGGAGCCGCAGGATCGTGCGCAGCCGTTCGACGTCGGCCTGGCTGTAGAGGCGGTAGCCGCCCGGCGTGCGCCGCGGCGTCAGCAGCTTCTGGTCCTCGAGGTAGCGGATCTTGGAGATCGAGACGTCGTCGAACTCGGCCTGGAGGATCTTGCAGACGGCGCCGATCGTCAGCGCCTTGCGCGGCCGTGAGTCGCGCGGGCGAAGCTGTTGCTCGGAGACGGCCATCGGTCGCCCTACTTCTCCAGGTAGCTGAGCTTGTACTTGCCGACCTGGATCTCGTCGCCGTCGGCGAGGCGGTGGGACTCGATCCGGCGACGGTTGACGTAGGTCCCGTTGAGCGAGCCGAGGTCGTCGATGTAGAGCCCGTCCCGGCGCCGCACCAGCAGCGCGTGGTTGCGCGAAACGGTCACGTCGTCGAGGAAGACGCCGGCGTCGGGGCTGCGGCCGATGCTAATGCGCTCCTCGCTGAGGGCGAAGCTCTCCCCCGAGCGGCCGCCGCCGGCCCGGATCACCAGGGCCGCGCCGCTGCGCTCGATCGTCTCGTCGATGTCGACCGGCTGCATCTCGCCGGTGTCGTCGACGGTGTAGGTCATCGTCGTCGGGTCGTCTCCCTCGGCACCACCCTCGGCCGGACCGCCGAGGTAGGCGCCGCACTTCTGGCAGTAGTTGGCGCCCTCGGGGTTGACGGACCCGCATTCGGGACAGTGCACGGCCATCCGGTCAGCCGCTAGGCGGCGGGCTCGTCCTCGGCGGGTTGGGCCTTGCCGGCCAGAATCTCGGTCAGCTGCGCCACGTCGTCGCCGGAGAAGAGGGTGTCGCCGCGCTCGCGCTTCTGGCGCAGCCGATTGACCAGCTCCGCGCGCAGGATGTCGATCTTGCCGTGCAAGACGCGGCGCTTGTAGGAGATGTCGTTCTCCTCCTGCGTGAGCTTGTCGATCAGGTCCTTCAGCTCCTCGTCGCTGAGCGAACCGAGATCGGGAAAGGTGTCCGCCATCTCACTCCTTGGTCGAGATTCCTGGCCTCCGTCGGCCGCTTGGGGCGATTATAGGAGCCACCCCCCAAAGGTTCAACTGAAGGTTGAAGGTTCAGTCGTTATGGCGCTTGTCTTGCAGCTCGCGGGCGAGGCGGACTTCGCGGACTCCGCTGCGCGCGTAGAGCACGGTGGCGACGAGCGCGAAGCCGAGGCCGACGATCAGCAGCGCTGCCGGGACCCAGCCGGCGAAGACCATCGCGAAGAAGATCCCGCCCATGATCGGGAAGACCGAGATCCGGCCCGGCCAGTTGACCCGGATCTCGACCCCGTGGCGCAGTCCGTACTGGGCGAGGAAGAGCATCGCAAGCTCGCGGATCGCGAGCAGGGCCAGGGCCCAGCGTGGCAGTAGCTCGAAATGCCAGCAGACGACGGCGCCGGCGAGGATCGTCAGGCGGTCGACGAGGGGGTCGAGGATCGAACCGAGCCGGCTGTACTGGCCGGTGACGCGGGCGAGGAGGCCGTCGAGGTAGTCCCCGGCCGCGACCAGCCAGAAGACGACCGCGGCGGCGGCGCTGCGGCCGTCGCCCGATTCGAAAGCCATGCAGAGGAAGAGCGGGATCGCGGCGAGGCGGACGAAGCCGACCAGGTTGGGCAGGGTCCAGGGGTTGAGCGGTTCCCCCTTCTGCGTCTGGCGCGGTGGCGGGCCGCTGCGGTCGAGGCCGAACAGCCGGCGCACCCGGCCGCGGCCGAACGGGGCCGAATCAGCCATCGCTGGCCCGCAGGAGCGCTGCGGCCCGGGCCGCAGCCTCCCCGACGGGCAGCTTGTGCTCGGCGCCACCGGCGCGCTCGCTTGCCTCGACCACGCCCTCGGCGAGCCCGCGGCGGCCGACGACGAGGCGCAGCGGGCAGCCGAGCAGCTCGGCGTCGGTGAGCTTCTCCCCCGCCCCGGCCTCGCGGTCGTCGTAGAGGGTCTCGACGCCGGCGGCCGTCAGCTCCTCGTAGAGGCTGTCAGCCGCCGCCCGCTCCGCCTCGCCCGCCTTGGCCAGCGAGACGAGGTGGACCTGCCAGGGGGAGAGCGGGCGCGGCCAGACGATCCCGCGCTCGTCGGCGCCCTGCTCGATCGCCGCCGCGACGATCCGCGCCGGGCCGATCCCGTAGCTGCCCATCACGATCGGCTGTTCGGTCCCGGACTCGTCGAGGTAGGTGGCGCCGAGCGGCTCCGAGTAGCGGGTGCCGAGCTTGAAGATGTTGCCGACCTCGATCGCCGGCTCGATCTCGA
>Ga0055487_10000026_pt1 | contig 12945 bp, 13 predicted proteins | sample RushMan_ThreeSqC_FD_57940 | JGI IMG/M metagenome (GOLD analysis project Ga0055487, IMG submission 57940) | Wetland microbial communities from San Francisco Bay, California, USA, that impact long-term carbon sequestration - RushMan_ThreeSqC_D2 | ecosystem: Environmental > Aquatic > Marine >...
GAGAAGATCGAGCTCGGCATCCCCGAGCAGATGCGGGCGATGGCCTCGGCGATCATCCCGCTCGGCCGTCCCGCCACGCCGGAGGAGGCCTCGGCCCCGATCCTCTTCCTCTGCTCGCCGCTGGCCAACTACGTTCACGGCCAGACGCTGAACGTCACCGGCGGCATGTTTGGGGGGATGTACACCTGAGATGGCCACCAAGGCGAAAGAGGGCAGGCGGCCGCCCCGCTACCTGGAGATCGGGGACCGGATCTGGCCTGCCCTCCGCGGCGTGACCGGCTTCCACATCTGGCTCTACCGCGTCAGCGGCGGGCGGCTCGACGCGATGCCGGGGGTGCGCGGCGGCAAGGTGCTGCTGCTCGACCACGTCGGCGCCAAGAGCGGCACCAAGCGCACCGCGCCATTGCTCTACACCCGCGACGGCGACGATCTCCTGGTCGTCGCCTCCAAGGGCGGCTTCCCCAAGCACCCGGCCTGGTTCCACAACCTCGTCGCCAACCCGGACACGACGATCCAGATCCGCTCCGAGAAGCGCCAGGTCCACGCCCGTGTCGTCACCGACCCGGCCGAGCGCGAGCGCCTCTGGGCGCTGGCGGTCAAGACCTACGACGGCTACGAAGACTACGCGACCCGCAGCAAGGGCCGCGAGATCCCCCTCGTCGTCCTCGAGCGACGCAAATAGGGGGTCAGGGCTTCGGGCGGCGCTCCTCGGCTACCGGGTCGCCGGACTCGCCGGCGATCGCCTCCGGGGGCCAGGGGCCGGCCCAGTTGTCGCGGGCGCCGTCGATCGTGATCGTCGTGCCCGAGTAGAAGTCGCCGGCCGGAGAGGCGAGGTAGGCGACCAGCCAGGCCATCTCCTCGGCGCGGCCGGCGCGGCCGATCGGGATCGAACGCTCGAGGTTGTCGACGACGACCTGCGGGTACTTGGTCAGCAGCGTCTCGGTCGCGAACTGGCCGGCGGCCAGGGCGCAGGTCTTGATCCCGAAGCGGGCCCACTCGACCGCCAATGTCCGCATCATGTTCTCGACCGCGGCGCGGGCGGCGCCGGAGTGGACCATTCCCGGCATCCCGTGATGGGGAGAGAGGGTGACGCTGAGCACCTTGCCGCCGCCCTGCGGGATGAAAGCCTTTGTCGCCGCCGCGTGGGTCATCAGCCAGGTCCCCTGCACGTTGAGCTCGATCACCGTGCGGAAGCCTTTCGGCGTGATCGTCTCGGCCGGGGCGAGGAACTGGCCGCCGGCGTTGTTGACGAGCACGTCGAGTCGGCCGCGATCGGCGAGCACGCGGTCGAAGAACTCGTCGACCGCCTCCTCGTCGCGGATGTCCATCGACTCGAGGGCAAAGGAGCCGGAAAGCCCGGCCGCCAACTCGGCCGTCTCCGCCAGCGGCTCCTCGCGGCGACCGCAGCCGACCACAACGGCGCCGAGGCGGGCCAGCTCCAGCGCGGTCTCCCGGCCGAGGCCGCTGCCGGCGCCGGAGACGACGCAGACCTGTCCCTGGAGCAGGTCGGGCTTGAATATTTGCGAACGGGCGTCCTCTGCCATGGGCGCCGGCAAGCCTATAGGCGACCCCGTCCCAGGTAATCTGAGCCGGCGATGAAGGTGCGGGTCGAGCCCAAACCGCTTCATGAGCCGCTGGCCGGAGGGACCCCCGGCGCCACGGTCACGGTCGAACCGATCGTCGCCGGCACGGTCACCTGGCCCGGCACGATGATGGAACGCCCAGGTGGGCGCTTCGAGACGCTGAAGCTGCTGCGCGCCCTGATCACGGGCAATCCGGCAAGCACGGTCCCGGTCCCCGCCTTTCTGATCCGCCACCCCAGCGCCGGGGCGATCCTCGTCGACACCGGCCTGCACCCCTCGATCGCCACCGACGGAAGGGAGAACTTCGGCCGCCTCGGCGCAAGCGTCGGCAAGCCCAGCCTGGAGGCGGGCGAAGACGTTCCCGCGCAGCTTCGCGAGCGCGGCCTCGACCCCGGCGAGATCCCGATCGTCGTGATGACCCACATGCACCTCGACCACTCCTCGGCGATCTCGGAGTTCCCCAACTCGACCTTCGTCGTCAGCGAAACCGAGTGGGACTCCGCCGCCACCGGCCCCCGCCCGATGCTCAACGGCTACCGCCGCGCTCACTTCGACTACGCCTTCGACTACCGCACCGTCGACTTCGATCGCGGCGGGATCGACTCCTACGCGACCTTCGGCCGCACCTTCGACCTCTTCGGCGACGGCTCGATCCGGCTCGCCTTCACCCCCGGGCACAGCGCCGGCCACATCTCGGTCATCGCCCACCTGGCCAAACACGACTTCGTCATCGGCGGCGACGCCACCTACACCCGGGCCCAGCTCGACGGCGACGCCCCGGCCCCGCCGCGGCCGTTCGACCGCCACAACTGGCGCCGCTCGTTGCAGGAGCTGAAGCTGTTCCGGCGCGAATTCCCCGAGGCGATCGTCACCCCCGGGCACGACGCCGAGTTCTACGCGGGCGTCAGCGCCCGTTACGAGTAGCGAGCTCCGAGTACATCTCCCGCACCGGGGCGAAGAGCTCCGTCGCCACCTCGAGCTGGCGCTCGCGGTCGGGACCCTCCTCGGTCGGGAAGTTGAGCGGCTCGCCGAACTGAACCGTCACCTTGGGGAAGCGCAGCCGCTTCCAGCTCCGCACCTTGGCCGAGCCGTGAATCGCCACCGGCACCACCGGCGCACCCGATTCCAGGGCGATCCGCCCGATCCCGGGCTTGACCTCGCCCAGCTCGCCGCTGCGCGAGCGGCCGCCCTCGGCGTAGACGAGCAGCATCCCGCCCTGGTCGAGGATCGTGAAGGCGGTCTTGATCGACTCCTCGTCGCGGTGACCGCGGCGCACCGGGAAGACCCCGCCGTGCTTGTAGATGTAGGTGAGGACCGGCGGGCCGAACATCTGCGACTTCGCCATGAAGCGGACGTGGCGGCGCAGGTAGAGGCCGACGAAGAAGTGATCCATCTGGCTGAAATGGTTGGGGGCGAGGATCAGCGCGCCCGTCTTGGGCACGTTCTCGACGCCGATCGCGCGTGTCCGGTAAATCAGCAGCGTCGGCAGCGAGATGACCAGCCGGACAAGTGCGTAAGTCCAGCCGACCCCCTTGCGCGCCGCGGCGTGGAACTGGTCGAAGTACTCCGCCGGACGTTCGTCCTTGTAGACCTGTGGCTTCAGCTCGGACATGGGTATGACGGCCGGGCCGTCGCTACGCGTACCCCCGCCTTTGGCGACGGTTACGCGGAGTTCGGGGGGGTCTCCGGCAGCGCCCAGCCCTTCGCCCGGCCGAGCGCCCGGTGCCAGCCCGAAAGCAGCGATCCGCGCTCCTCCGTGCCCATTTCCGGCCCGTAGCGGGCCGACTCGCGCCACATCTCCCCCACCTGCTCCTCGGTCCACTGGCCGGTCGCGATCCCGGCGAGGTAGGCGGCGCCGAGAGCGGTCGTCTCCGCGATCTCCGGCACGACCACCTCGGCGTCGAGGACATCGGCCTGGAACTGCATCAGCCAGCGGTTGCCGGTGGCGCCGCCGTCGGCCTTCAGCAGCGCCAGCCGCTGTCCCGACGCCGCCTCTTGCGCCCGCACGGCGTCGACCGTCTGGTAGGCGATCGCCTCCAGCGCCGCCCGCGCCAGGTGAGCGCGACCGCTGCCGCGGGTGAGGCCGACGATCGCGCCGCGGGCGTAGGGGTCCCAGTAGGGCGAGCCGAGCCCGGTCAGCGCCGGGACGAAGTAGACGCCGTCGTTGCCGTCGAGCGAAGCGGCCAGCGCCTCACTCTCCTCGGCCCGCTCGATCATCCCGAGCCCGTCGCGCAGCCACTGCACCGCGGCGCCGGTGACGAAGATCGAGGCCTCCAGCGCGTAGGCGGGCTCGTCGCCGGCGCTGCAGGCGACCGTCGCCAGCAGGCCATCGCCGGGCGCCGGCGCCTCGGCGCCGGTGTGCAGCAGGACGAAGCTGCCGGTGCCGTAGGTGTTCTTCGCCGTACCGGGGCGGTGGCAGGCCTGGCCGAAGAGCGCCGCCTGCTGGTCGCCGGCGATCCCCGCGACCGGCACCTCGCCGCCGAACTCGGCGGTCGTCCCATATATGTGCGCCGAGGGCAGCGGCTCCGGCAGCCGCCCCGGGTCGACCCCGAAAAGCGCGCAGAGCCCCTCGTCCCAGGCGCGCTTGCGGATGTCGAACAGCATCGTCCGCGAGGCGTTGGTGTGGTCGGTCGCGTGGCGGCCGGTGAGCTTGAACAGCAGCCAGGAGTCGACCGTGCCGAAGACCGCCTTCTCGGCCCCCTCGACGTGGCCCAGCAGCCACTCGATCTTGGTCGCCGAGAAGTAGGGGTCGATGACCAGGCCGGTGCGCTCGCGCACGAGACCTTCGTGGCCCGCCGCGCGCAGCTCCTCGCAGCGCTCGGCCGTGCGGCGGTCCTGCCAGACCAGCGCCCGGTGGACCGGCTTTCCCGTGGCAGGGTCCCAGGCGACGACGGTCTCGCGTTGGTTGGTGATCCCGATTGCGTCCAGTTCCGACCCCTGGATCCCGGCATCGGCGATCGCCTCGGCCGCGACCCGCCGCGTCACCTCCCATATTTCGGCCGCGTCGTGCTCGACCCAGCCCGGTCGCGGGAAATGCTGCTCGAACTCGGAGTAGGCGCGCCCCGCGATCCGCCCCCCCTCGTCGAAGACCAAGCAGGTCGTCCCGGTCGTCCCCTGGTCGATCGCGAGAATCAACGCGCAACCCCAGGGGAACTCGCCGGTAGTGCTGGGAGTGGCGCATCGAATGCCAAGAGGCGCCAGACTACAGCGGTATGCCCACGGTAAGAGAGCAGTCCTCCCCAGGCCTTGAGGAACAGGTGCGGTCGCTGCGATCCGGCGAGGCGAGTGCCCGCGAGCTGGTCGAGCAGGCGCTGGAACGGGCAAAGGCGACTCAGGAGACGCTGAACGCCTTCCGGGTGATCCGCGCCGAGGAGGCTCTTGCCGAGGCTGAGGAGGCGGATCGCCGCCTTGGCGAAGACGACGACGCCCCGCTTCTGGGGGTGCCGATCGCGATCAAGGACGACGTCGACCTGGAGGGACATACGAGCCCCTTTGGCTGTGGCGGCGGCCGGGTCGCGGTCCGCGATGCCGAGGGCGTGCGCCGCCTGCGCGCGGCCGGGGCAGTCGTGATCGGCAAGACCCACGCTCCCGAGGTCGGCCAGTGGCACTTCACCGAGACGCCATTGCACGGCGCCACCCGCAACCCCTGGAACACCGACCACACTCCGGGCGGCTCCAGCGGCGGCGCCGCGGCGGCGGTGGCGGCCGGAGTTGTTTCGGGCGCGATCGGCTCCGACGGCGCCGGCTCGATCCGCATCCCCGCAGCCTGGACCGGGCTGGTCGGGATCAAGCCGCAGCGAGGGCGCGTCTCGACCTGGCCCGATGCCGAGGCCTTCAACGGCCTCAGTTGCTACGGCCCCCTGGCCCGTAGCGTCGGCGACGCCGCCCTACTGCTCGACGCCGCCCACGGCAATGTCCCCGCCGACCTGCATAAGCCGCCGGCTCCGAGCGAGCCCTTCGCCGCGGCCGCCGCGCGCGAGCCGGGCCGCCTGCGCGTCGCGGTCTCCTTCGCCACGCCGTTCGGCCTCGCCGGCAAGGTCGACCCCGAGCACCGCGCGGCGATCGAGGATTTCGCCGGCCGCCTCGGCGACCTCGGCCACGAGATCGCCGAACTCGATCCCGACTACGGCATGGTCGGCCCGGCGATCGTCCCGCGCGGCATGGCCGGGGTCGCCGAGTGGCTCGACGCCCACGGCGAGGATCGCGCTGGCCTCGAGCCCCGGACCCGGGTCCACGCCCGGTTTGGCAAGGCTCTCAGCGGCCTGCCGCTGAAACTCTCGCGGGCCGCCGAGCCTGGCCTGCAGCGCCGCATCGGCCGCGTCTTCGAGCGCTGCGACGTCGTCCTCACCCCGACCACGGCAAAACCGCCGCCCCGTATCGGTGCCCTCGCCGGGCGCGGCTACTGGGTGACCAGCTCGACCGCCAGCGCGACCTGCCCTTTCGCCTTCGCCTGGAACGTCGTCGGCTGGCCCGGGATGAGCGTCCCCGCCGGCGTCTCCACGAGCGGCCTGCCGATCGGCGCCCAGTTGCTTGGCCGCGAAAGCGACGAGGCGACCCTGCTCTCGCTGGCCGGTCAGGTCGAGCGGGCGCGGTAAGCCCGGGCGAAGTCGAGTAGCTGGCGGCCACGGTGGAGGAAGCCGCGGAGCGTGCGGCCGCTGGCGCGGTGGGTGAGGTCGCACTCGTACCCGCCAACGCGGTAGCCGGCGCGAACCGCGTCGATGGTCATGCCGATCTCCATCCCGTAGCCGCGGGCGAAGGGCAGGGTGGCGCGCAGGACCTCGACCCGCATCGCCCGCTGACCGGAGATCGGCGCCTTGGCCTCGAAGCCGCAGCGGCGGCGGATCGCCCAGCGGGCGAAACCGAGCGCCAGCCCGAAGCCGCCGCCGACACGGCGGCCGAAGGCAGCGACGGCGAGGTCGCACTCCCCCGCCTCGACCGCAGCCACGAGCGTGGTCAGCGACGCCGCCGAGGCGCCAAGATCCGCATCGCAGAGCAGAACGAGTTGCGGTGGGCCTTCGTCGCTCAACACCGCTTCCGCCGTCGCGGTCACGTTCCCGCCCTTGCCGTGCGACCGGCCGCGGCTGACCACGCGAGCGCCCGCCGCCATCGCCACCTCGGCCGTGCCGTCGCCGGATGCGTCGTCGGCGACCCAGATCGCCGATCCCGGCAGCGCTCCCCGCAGGGCGGCGACCGTCTCGCCGATCCGATCCGCCTCGTTCCGGGCGGCCACGATCACGGCCAGCGCCTCCGAACTATTCGCGTCCACGACCGGGCATTCTCCCTTCCGGTGCGCTTTATGCACCCAGTGGGTGCATAAAGCGCACCGGAGCAACGGATATGGTCCCGCGCCATGGAGATCGAGGCGCACATCACGGGGAACGTTTGGAAAATCACGGTCGCGGTCGGGGATACGGTCGAGGACGGGGACACGGTCGCCATCCTCGAGTCGATGAAGATGGAGATCCCGGTCGAGACCGAAGACGACGGCACCGTCAAGGAGATTCGCTGCGAGGAGGGCCAGTCGGTCAGCGAAGGCGACATCCTCGTCGTCCTAGAGTGAACGAGTCGCTCGCCAGCGGGAAGCTTCTGCTCGACTCGCCGGCCGAGGCGGTCGTTCGTCTCCGCATCTCCAACCCGGAGCGCCGCAACGCCCTCGACCATGAGATCCTCGATGCGCTCGCCGAGACGCTGCGGGGACTCGACCGCGGGATCGAGACCCGCTGCCTGCTGATCACCGGCGCGCCGCCGGTCTTCTCCGCCGGCTACGACATCGCCTCGATCCCCGCCGAGACCTTCGCCCGCGACGCCGAGGCGCTCGTCGCCCACCCCTTCCACGCGGCGATGGAGGCGATCACACACTTCCCCTGGCCGACCGTGGCGGCGATCAACGGCCACTGCATCGGCGGCGGTCTCGAGCTGGCGGTCACCTGCGACCTGCGGATCTGCGCCGCCGGGGCGAAGCTGGGCATGCCGCCGGTCAAACTCGGTCTCGTCTACGGCCACACCGGCCTGCGCAAGTTCCTCGACACGATTGGCCTCGCCCGGACCAAAGAGCTCTTCCTCACCGGGCGCAACTACGAGGCGGCCCGCGCCGCCGAGATCGGCCTCGTCAACGAAGTGATCGACGACGAGCAGCTCGAGCGGGCGGCGGTCGACCTGGCCGCCGAAATCGCCGCCAACGCGCCGCTCTCGATGCGCGGCAACAAGAGCGCGATCGACCTGCTCAACGCCTCGCCGATCCTCAGCGAGCAGAAGGAGGCAGGGCTGATCGCCCTGCGCGAGTCCTGCTTCGAATCCGAGGACCTGCGCGAGGGAATCCAGGCCTTTGCCGAGAAGCGCAAGCCCGAGTGGAAGGGGCGGTGAGCGGGAAGCGGGCCGCAACGGCCCGCGCGCAGCTCGCCGCCGCCGACCCGACGATGGCGGCGCTGATCGAGCGGGTCGGGGAGATCGACCTGGCGACGCGGCTGCGGCGGCGCAGCGAGGAGCGCCCCGCCGACGCCTACGGCGCCCTGCTGAGGGCGATCGTCGGCCAGCAGCTCTCGACCAAGGCGGCGCGGACTATCTACGGCCGCGTCCTCGAGCTCTTCGGCGGCAGCACGCCGGCGCCCGAGCAGCTGCTCGAGGCCGAGGAGGCCGACCTCCGATCCGCCGGCCTCTCCGGGCGCAAGGTCTCCTACATCCGCGACCTCGCCACCCACGTGATCTCCGGCGAGCTCGAGCTCGACCGGCTCGGCGACCTCTCCGACGAGGAGGCGATCGCCGAGATCGTCGCCGTCCGCGGCCTCGGCCTCTGGACCGCCGAGATGTTCCTGCTCTTCCACCTCGAGCGCCCCGACGTGCTCTCCGGTGGCGACCTCGGCATCCGCAAGGCGGTGCAGGTCGAGTACGGCCTCGAGCAGATGCCCTCGCCCGAGCGCGTGCTGGAGATCGGTGAGCCCTGGCGCCCGCACCGCAGCCTCGCCTCGCTCTACCTCTGGGAGTCCCTTGCGAACGCGCCCATCGATTGAGGCCGGCCTGCCCCCGGTCGACAACGAGGGTATGCGCCTTCGCTTTACGCTCGGATTCGCGGTCGTCGCCGCGATCGCGATCGCATCGATCGTCCTCGCCCTCGTCGTCCACGGGCGCGAAAGCGACAACTTCGATCGCAGCCAGAAGGACGAGGCGCTCCGGGCCGCGCGGCAAACGGAAGCCCTGGCGGCGCTCTCGGTCGGCCAGCTGTCGAGCGCGGCGGCCTTCTACCGGGCGGAGGGGCGGCCCAGCCAGCACGAGTTCGAGATCGTCGCCGACTCCCTCCTCGGCACGGGTGCGCTGAGCGGGACCGCCTTCGTCTCTTCGGTCCCGCGGGGAGCGAGGGTCCGCTTCGAGCGCGAACGTGGCTACCCGATCACCGAGCGCGGCAACCTGGGCCAGCTGCGCCGGGCCGGACAGCGCCGGCGCTACTTCCCGCTCACCTTCGCCGCCGCCAAGGGGCTCTCCGTCCAGCTCCCGCTCGGTTACGACCTCGGCTCCGACAAATTCCGCGGCACCCACCTCTACCAGGCCCGCGACAGCGGCAGGGCGGCGGCGACACCGACTATGCGACTGCCGATCGGCGGCACCGGGATCAACGTCTTCCGCCCCGTCTATCGCGACGGCGCCCCGACCGCCACCGTCGCCCAGCGCCGCGCCGCCCTGGCCGGCTTCGCGGTCGGCGGGTTCCAGGTCCCCGACCTCACCCAGGCCGCGAAAAAGGCACTCCCGGAGGCGTCCGAGATCGCCTTCGTCGAAGGCGGGGAGCCGGTATTCGGGCCCGACCTGTCGCGCGAGGAGTCGGCGAGCGCGCCGATCCACATCGCCGACCGCACCTGGCTCCTCGTCCTCCGCGACCCCAACCGCCCCGGCCTCGCCCTGCCGCTGCTGATCGCGATTTTCGGCATCTCGCTGGCGGCCCTGCTCGGCGCCCTGGTCCTGGTCTGGAGCCGCAACGAGCGGATGCAGGAGCTGCGGCGCCAGGCCGGCCAGGACTCGCTCACCGGGCTGAAAAACCGGCGGCGCTTCGAGGAGGACCTGCGGGCTGAGCTGGCGCGTAGCCGGCGTTACGGGGTCCCCGGCGCGCTGCTGATGCTCGACCTCGACAACTTCAAGCAGGTCAACGACACCCTCGGCCACCCGGTGGGCGACCAGCTGATCGCCGAGATCGCCGGGATCCTGCGGGGCCGCACCCGCGAGACCGACGTGCTGGCGCGGCTCGGCGGCGACGAGTTCGCGGTCGTGCTGCCGCGCTGCGAGCTCGGGAAGGCGCAATCGGTGGCCGCCGAAATCGCCACCGCTATCCGCGAGCACGAGGACGACGAGAGGGAGATCCCGAAAATCACCGCCAGCATCGGGATAACGCCGTTCGGTCCCGACACCCCGGTGACCTTCGACGACGTGCTGGCGAAAGCCGACGCGGCGATGTACGCGGCCAAGGACTCCGGCCGCGACTCGGTCAGGACTTTCTTCCTGGGCAACGGCAGCGTCGGCGACGGCGACCGCCGCCCCGCCGCCGAGCCGGGCTGATCCGAGGCCCGCAACCGTCCGGGCCGACGCCTAGCCTTGCCCGCGAATGGCCTCCCTCATCTCCTTCGATGAAGCGCTGGCGCTCGCTGAGCTCAGCGGCCACGACGAGATCGGCGACCTGGTCGAGCGCGCCTGGCAGGTGCGCCAGCGGAACTTCGGCGACTCGACCGACATGTGCTCGCTGGTCAACGCCAAGTCGGGAGGCTGTGCCGAGGACTGCGGCTTCTGCGCCCAGTCGCGCTACGCCGAGGCCGACACGCCGATGCACGCGATGATGGAGCCCGAGCAGATCCTCGAGCACGCCAAGGCGGCGGAGGCGGCCGGCGCGCACCGCTTCTGCATGGTCACCCAAGGCCAGGGACTGTCCAAGCGCGACTTCGAGAAAATCCTCGCGGGCGCGGAACTGGTCGCCGAGCAAACCAACCTGAAGCGCTGCGCCTCGATCGGCCACATGTCGGGCGACCGGGCCAAGCGGCTGCGCGAGGCCGGGATCCAGCGCGTCCACCACAACGTCGAGTCGGCCCGCTCCTACTACCCGGAGGTCTCCTCGACCGTCCGCTACGAGGGGCGGCTGCGGACGATCGACGCAGTCAAGGAGGCCGGCCTCGAGACCTGCGTCGGCGGCATCCTCAACCTCGGCGAGTCCCACCGCCAGAGGGTCGAGATGGCCTTCGAGCTGACCGAGCTCGACCCGACCTCGGTGCCGATCAACCTGCTCAACCCGCGCGACGGGACGAAGTTCGGCGACCGCCCGCTGATGGACGCCTGGGACGTTGTCAAGTGGGTTGCGATCTTCCGCCTGATCATCCCCGGTGCCCTCTTCCGCCTCTGCGGCGGCCGGGTCGAGAACCTCGGCGATCTGCAGCCGCTGGCGGTCAAGGCCGGGCTGAACGGGGTGATGATGGGCAACTTCCTCACCACCCTCGGCGCCGAGCCCGAGGATGATCGGGCGATGTTCGAAGAGCTGGGGCTGAACGTCGCGCGCCAGCCCGACAACGGCGCCAACCCGCGCCCGGACAACCGCGACGGCTGGCTCGACGGCGAGACTCCGGCGACGCCGATCGACGAGCTGATCGACCACCAGGACGAGGCCAACTTCTGGGACCCCTCGACCCAGCTGCGGGTGATCAAGAAGGTGAAGAAGCCACCGCCCTACCCGGGCTCGGATACGCCCTCCTCCGCTCCCGCGACCCTGGAGCGATGACCGATATAGCGGGCCGGCTGGAGGAGCTTCGCGAGAGCGGGCTCCACCGGCGGCTGCGGCCGATCGAGGGCGCGCAGGGTCCGCGGGTGCGGCTCGACGGGCGCGAGGTCCTGCTGCTCTGCTCCAACGACTACCTCGGCCTGGCGGCGGAGCCGCAAGTGCGGGAGGCGGCGGCAGGGGCGGCGATGCGCTGGGGCGCGGGGGCGGGGAGCTCACGGCTGATCAGCGGCAGCATGGAGCCGCACCGGCTGCTGGAGGAGCGGCTGGCCCGGTTCAAGGGCTACGAGCGGGCGGTGCTGTTCGGCTCGGGCTACCTCGCCAACACGGGCACGATCCCGGCGCTGGCGGGACGCGGCGAGGTGGTCTTCTCCGACCAGCTCAACCACGCCAGCATCGTCGACGGCTGCCGGCTCTCGCGGGCGGAGACCTTCGTCTACCGCCACCGCGACGTCGAGCACCTCGCCTGGGGCCTGGGCGAGGCGGGGGACCGGGCGGCGCTGATCGTCACCGACGGGGTCTTCTCAATGGACGGCGACGTGGCGCCGCTGGAGCAGCTGGCGACGCTGGCGCGCCGCCACCGCTGCCGGCTGATGGTCGACGAGGCGCACGCAACCGGGGCGCTCGGGCCGGGCGGCCGCGGCTCGGTTGCCGCTGCCGGCCTCAGCGGCGAGGTCGACGTGGTGATGGGAACACTGGGCAAGGCACTCGGCTCCTATGGCGCCTACGTCTGCGCAAGCCGCGAGCTGGCCGAGTACCTGGTCAACACGGCGCGGCCGTTCGTCTTCTCCACCGCGCCGCCGCCGCCGGTTCTGGCCGCCGCGCTGGCGGCGCTGGAGCTGCTCGAGGCCGAGCCGCAACGGGTGGAGCGCCTGCGCGCCAACGCGGCGACGCTGCGCTCCGCCCTCGCCGCCGAGGGGCTGCCGGTCGGCGGCTCGGCGACCCAGATCGTGCCGCTCGAAGTCGGCGAGGCCGGGCAGGCGATGGCGCTCTGCGAGCGCCTGCTCGAGCGCGGTGTCTTCGTCCAGGGCATCCGCCCGCCCACGGTCCCCCCCGGCTCCTCGCGCCTGCGCTTCAGCGCGATGGCGACCCACGACGCGGACGACCTGCGCGACGCTGCCCGCCAAGCCGGCGCAGCCGCCCGCGAGCTAGGGATCGCCAGCCCCGCCCTCCAGGCCGCCTGAGCACGTGCCGTCGACTAGCCACCATATGTGGCCCATAAGAGACGGCACGCCCGGGGTGTTCGTAACCGGCACGGGAACCGAGGTCGGCAAGACCGTGGTGGCAGCCGTCATCGCCCACACCCTCGCGAGCGAGGGCAAGCGCGTAGCCGTCTTCAAGCCCGCCATCACCGGCCTAAACCCCCCAAACCGGGCCGATGGGCCTAAAAGCCACCATATACGGGGGTTTGAGGCCCATCGGCCGGATCATGTGGTGCTGCGGGAGGCGGCGGGGTCGGGACAGGGTGACGAGGAGGTCGCGCCCTACCGGTATGGGCCGGCGATGTCGCCGCACCTGGCGGCGAAGATGGCCGGTGAGGAGATCGACCCGGAGCGATTGCGGGTCGCCGCCCGGGCTGCGGCGGCCGGCGCCGACACGCTGGTCTGCGAGGGGGTCGGCGGG
>Ga0055487_10000027_pt1 | contig 12892 bp, 10 predicted proteins | sample RushMan_ThreeSqC_FD_57940 | JGI IMG/M metagenome (GOLD analysis project Ga0055487, IMG submission 57940) | Wetland microbial communities from San Francisco Bay, California, USA, that impact long-term carbon sequestration - RushMan_ThreeSqC_D2 | ecosystem: Environmental > Aquatic > Marine >...
CCTACATGGCTCCCGAGCAGGCGGACGGCCGCGAGGTCGGGCCAGCGGCCGATGTCTACTCGCTGGCGTTGACGCTGTACGAGTGCTGGAGCGGCGAGAACCCCACCCGACGGGCGAACCCGGCGGCGACCGCACGCGCAATCGGCAGCCGCCTCCGTCCCCTGCGCCGGGCCAGGCCGGACCTGCCGCGCGAGCTCGTCGACACGGTTGACAGCTGCCTGCAACCTCGCCCGGACAGGCGCCCATCGCTGGAAGAACTGGGCGAGTCGATCGAGGATGCGCTCGACCGCCTCGCCGGAGATCTCCGCGGCCGCCAGCGCCCGTTGAGCCTGCGGCTCGGGGCGATCGCCGCCGCCGCAGTGCTCGGCGCCTGGCTCGCAGCCGGTCACGGCGTCCTCCTGCCGTAGGATTTCAGCCCGGTTCCCGCAACCCGGGCTCCGGCAACGCTCGCGAAAAGGAGCCACCGATCAGCGTTCTACGCAACCTTGAGAGTCGGATCGAAGGCCTCGTCGAGGGTGTCTTCAGCCGCGCCTTCAGCTCCGAGGTGCAGCCGGTCGAGCTGGCGCGCAAGCTGGCCAAGGAAATGGACGCCCACAAGACGGCCGGGGTGGCGCGCGTCTACGTGCCCAACGAGTACACCGTCTACCTCTCCAGCAAGGACCGCGCCAAGCTCGAGGGCTACGAGCGCTCGCTCGAGCAGGAGCTCTCCGGCCACCTGCTGGAGCACGCGCGGCGGCGCGGCTACGACCTCCTGACCCGTCCCGCGGTCGAGTTCAAGACGGACGAGCGGCTGCGGCTTGGCGAGTTCGGGATCCAGACGCGGCTGGTCAAGCCACCTGCCCACGAGGGCGAGGCCCCGCGCCAGGGCGAGGAGGGCCACACGATGGTCTACTCGGCGGTGAAACAGGAGGAGCCCCCGCCGAGGAGCCCCGAGCAGATGGCGCAGGCGCTCGTCGCGACCCGGGCGGTGATCTCACTGGACGATCGCCGCTACGTCTTGGACGGCCCGGTGGCGACGATCGGCCGCTCGCGGCAGGCGGAGTGCGTGCTCAGCGACCCCAACGTCTCGCGGCGACACGCCGAGCTGCGCCGGGCCGAGTCGGGCGACTGGGCGATCGCCGACCTCGGGTCGACCAACGGCATCAAGGTGAACGGGCGACGGGTGTCCTCGACCCGTCTCAGCCCCGGCGACCAGGTGACCGTCGGGACCACGACCTTCCTCTTCGACATCGAGCAGTGAGCGCCGGCGCGAGCTAGTGGACTACGAGCCGATCTCCGTCGCCCTCAAGTTCGGCTTTCTTGCCGTCCTCTATCTCTTCCTGCTCTGGGTCGCCCTCAGCGCCCTCAGGGACCTGCGGCGGACGGTCGTGCCGGCGGCGGACGCGACGGGTTTCCACCAGGTGCCAGGCAGCGCCGCCCCGCGCGGCGCCGATGTCTGGCTGGTGGCCGAGCGCGGCGGCGGGCTCGAGCCAGGCGAGCGCTTCGACCTGATCGGCGGCCTCTCGATCGGCCGCTCCTCGGAGGCGGACGTGAGGATCGACGACCGCTACGCCTCCGGCGTGCACGCAAGGATCTTCAGTCGCGATGGCCACACCTACATCGAGGACATGAGCTCGACCAACGGAACCCAGCTGAACGACGCCACCCTCAGCGGCGAGGCCGAACTGCTCGACGGCGACGTGGTCCGGATCGGCGACACCGAGCTCAGGTACGAGGCGAGGGCATAGGCCGATGCTGAGGATCGACGACCAGGCCTTCCGCACCGACACCGGGCGCCAGCGCAGCGCCAACGAGGACTCCTTCTTCGTCCGCGCGCCGATCTTCGTCGTCGCCGACGGCATGGGCGGGGCCCAGGCCGGGGAGGTCGCCTCGAGGACCGCGGCCGACGCCTTCGACATCGATCTCCCCGATGGCCCGCCCGAGCGGGTCTTGCGCGAGACGATCCTCACCGCCAACCGCCGGATCCACGAGCTCGCCCAGGAGGACCCCTCGCGGGCCGGGATGGGGACGACCTTGACCGCGGCGATCGTCAATCCCGAACGCGAAGAGGTCGCGATCGGCCACGTCGGCGACAGTCGCGCCTACCGCCTCCGCGGCGGCCAGCTCGAGCAGATCACCCGCGACCACTCGCTGGTCGAGGAGATGCGCCGCAAGGGGCAACTCACCGACGCCCAGGCCGAGGACCACCCGCAACGCTCGATCATCACCCGGGCGCTCGGGCCCGAGCCCGACGTCGAGCCCGACGTGCACACGGTGTCGACCGCCCCGGGCGACGTCTTCCTGATCTGCTCCGACGGGCTGACGACGATGCTGGGAGAGGCCCAGATCGCCAAGTCGCTAACGGGGGCGAGGTCGATGGAGGCGGCGGTGCGCTCGCTGGTCGACGAGGCCAACCGGGCGGGCGGCCGCGACAACATCACCGCGATCGCCTTCAGGCTCGAAGACGCGGCGGCGCCCCAGCGCCGTGACGACGAAGCGACCCTGATCGGGTCCAGCGCCGAGGAGGCCGGCCTCACCGGGACCGAGGTTCGGCGCCGGGCAGCGGCGGCCGCGGCGCAGGAGCGTCGCGACCAGCTCGCGGCCAAGCCGCCACGGCGCATAGGCAGGCGCGTGGCCGGGACGGTCGCCGCGCTGCTGATCCTCGCCGCGCTCGCCTTCGGCGCCTGGTACGGCAACCGCCAGGTCTGGTTCCTCGGCACCGACGACGGCGGCCGCATCGCCCTCTATCGCGGCTTGCCCTACGAGCTTCCCCTCGGCATCTCGCTCTACGACGAGCATTACGCCAGCCCGATCCAGACCGAATCGCTCAGCGCCAAGCGCCGCGAAGCGGTCACCGGGCACGACCTGCGCTCGCGCGCCGACGCGGTCTCCCTGATCGAAGACATCGAACGATCCGCTGAAAACTCGCGAGAGCAGGGCACGCGGGCGGAACCTTGATCTCCGCGCGCAACCGCGAGCTGACCGCTCTCGTCCCCGTAGCCCTGCTGCTCACCGCCGGCTTCACCGCGGTCTTCGCCCAGGAGGGCAGCAGGATCGACGACGTCAGCCTCATCTACGGCGCCTACTTCCTCGCAGTCTGCCTCGCCACCCACATCTACCTGCGCGTCCGGCTGCCCGACGCCGACCCCTACCTCTTCCCCCTGGTCGCGCTGCTGACCGCCTTCGGCCTGGTGATGATCTACCGGATCGACCCCAGCCTGGCCCGCGACCAGGCCAACTGGTTCGTCCTCGGCCTCGTCCTCTTCGCCCTCACGATCCAGTTTCTGCGCGACTACGACCTGCTCGAGCGCTATCGCTACACGATTGCCGTGGTCGGGCTGCTGCTGCTGCTGGCGCCGCGGCTGCCGGGAATCGGCCAGCAGGTCAACGGCGCCTACCTCGGGGTCAAGATCGGCCCCCTCGCCTTCCAGCCGGCCGAGTTCTCGAAGATCTGCCTGGTCGTCTTCCTCGCCAGCTACCTGCGCGAGCACCGCGAGGTGCTGATCGTCGGCGCCCGCCGGGTGCTCGGGGTGACGCTGCCGCCGCTCAAGCACTTCGGGCCGATGCTGGTGGTCTGGGGCGCCTCGATGTTCATGCTCGTCTTCATCCGCGACCTCGGCAGCTCGCTGATGTTCTTCGCCGCCTTTCTCGCCCTGCTCTACGTGGCGACCGGGCGCTTCTCCTTCGTCGCGATCGGGATGGCGATGTTCCTCGTCGGTGCCTGGTTCTTTGCCTCGACAGTCCCCCACGTCCACGACCGGATCGAGATCTGGCTCGACCCCTATGCGCACCCGCAGCAGAGCGGGTACCAGATTCTCCAGTCGATCTTCGCCCAGGCCGACGGCGGGCTCTTCGGCAAGGGCTTCGGCCAGGCGCTGATCACGATCCCGGGCACCGATAACGCCCTCTTGCCGGCCGCCCAGACCGACACGATCTACTCGCTGATCGTCAACGAGCTCGGCCTTTTCGGCGCCTGCGGCGTGGTTGCGATCTACCTGCTGATCGCCGCGCGAGGCTTCAAGATCGCCCTGATCGCCGGCGACGGCTTCTCGAAGCTGCTGGCGACGGGATTGACGGCGGTCTTCGCGATCCAGGCCTTCGTCATCATCGGCGGCGTCACCCGCGCGATCCCGCTGACCGGGGTCACCCTGCCCTTCATCAGCTACGGCGGCAGTTCGATCGTCGCCAACTTCGTCCTGCTCGCGCTGCTCCTGCTCGTATCCGATCGCGCCCGCCGCGAATCGAGCTCGTCGGCACGCCTCGGCGCGCCCGCCCTGGAGGGCCGGTGAACCGCCAGATCGTCAAGCTCTTCGGCCTGATCGTCGCCCTCTTTGCGGTGCTGGTCGGCTTCACCTCTTACTGGTCCGTGTTCGACGCCGAGGCGCTGAAGGAAGAGGACGCCAACAAGCGCCCGCTGCTCGAGCAGCAGCAGATCAAGCGCGGCCGGATCCTCGCGGCCGACGGCACCGTGATCGCCCGTTCGCTGCCGAAGGGGAAGGGAGCCGCCCTGCGCTACGTGCGCCGTTACCCGGAAGGGCCACTCTTCGGCCACCCGATCGGCTACAGCTTCGTCCAGCAGGGCGACAGCGAGTTCGAGCAGTTCCACAACGACGAGCTGGTCGGCAACGACTCCGAATTCACCTCGATCCTCGACGAGCTGCGCGGCCGCAGGCAGGAAGGCAACGACATCGTCACCAACCTCGATGCTTCCGCCCAGGCGGTGGCGCTGGAAGACCTCGCGGCGGTCGGCTTCGGTGCCGTGGTCGCGATCGAGCCGCAGAGCGGCCGCGTGCGCGTGCTCGCCTCCAACCCACCCTATGACCCCAGCCGGGTTCCTTACGAACTCACCAAGCTCAACCAGAACGAGATGGAAGCGCCGCTGCTCGACCGCGGCACCCAGGGGCAGTACGCGCCGGGCTCGACCTTCAAGGTGGTGACCGCGGCGGCGGGCCTCGACAGCGGAACGATCACTCCGGAAACGACGATCGACGCGCCGGGGACGCTGGAAGTCCAGGGCCAGGAGCTGCACAACGACTTCGACGAGAGCTTCGGCCCGATCGCGCTCGACACGGCGTTGACCAACTCGGTCAATACCTGGTTCGCCCAGCTCGGCGAACAGGTTGGCGAGGACACCCTGTTCGAATACATGGACCGCTTCGGCTTCAACGGCAAGCCGGCGATCGACCTGCCGCCCAACCAGCTCTCTACCAGCGGGGTCTTCGACCAGGGTCGCCTACTGGGGCCGAGCGACCCGGTCGACCTGGCGCGGATCGCGATCGGCCAGGAGCGGCTGGCGGTGACGCCGCTGCAGATGGCCGAGGTCGCGTCCGCCGTCGCCAACGGCGGCAGGCTGATGAAGCCGCAGATCTGGAGTCGTGTGGTCGACCCCGACGGCCGGGTCACGGACCGCCTCGACCCCTCCCAGTACAGTCAGCCGATCAGCGAGGAGACGGCGGCGGAGCTGAACACCGCGATGCAGGGAGTTGTCCGCGAAGGCACCGGCACCAACGCGGCGATCCCGGGGGTGACGGTGGCGGGCAAGACCGGCACCGCGGAAACCCCCTACAACGACTCCTGCGGCGGCGGGACGGAACAGAACCAGGCCTGGTTCATGGGCTTCGTTCCGGCCGACGAACCGCGGATCGCGATCGCGGCGACGGTCGAGTGCACGACCCAGTTCGGCAACGACGTGGCCGCCCCGATCTTCCGTGACGTGGCCGAAGCCATCCTCAACGGTGAATAGCCCAACCAAACACCCGCCGACGGGCCTGAAACGTCCACTATTGGGACGTTTCAGGCCCGTCGGCCCATGGGCTGAGGGGGGTAAGGGTGGCTGAGGTGACTCAGGGGTCGGTGGTCGACGGGCGCTACCGGATCGTGCAGCGGATCGGCTCGGGGGGGATGGCCGATGTCTGGCTGGCCGACGACATGCACCTGCAGCGCCGCGTCGCGCTCAAGGTTCTGCACAGGCAGTTCATCCAGGACCGCGAGTTCGTCGAGCGCTTCCGCCGCGAGGCCGAGGCCGCCGCCGGGCTCCAGCATCCGAACGTGGTCTCGGTCTACGACCGCGGCGACGTCGACGGCACCTACTACATCGCGATGCAGTACCTCGAGGGCCGCACGCTGAAGCAGCTGATCGACGCCGGCCTCACCCCGGAGCAGGCGGTCGGCTTGATCCGCCAGGTGCTGGAGGGGGCCCGCTTCGCCCACCGCCACAGCGTCGTCCATCGCGACCTCAAGCCCCAGAACGTGATCATCGACGCCGAGGGCAAGGCGACCGTGACCGACTTCGGCATCGCCCGGGCCGGTGTCTCCGAGATCACCCAGACCGGCTCGGTGATGGGTACCCCGCACTACCTCTCGCCCGAGCAGGCGCAGGGCCAGGACGTGACCGCCGTCTCCGACCTCTACTCGATCGGCGTGATGCTCTACGAGGCGTTGACCGGCCGGGTTCCCTTCGAGGGGGATTCCGCCGTCGCGGTGGCGATGAAACAGGTCTCGCAGACGCCGCAGCGGCCGAGCTCGATCAACCCCAAGGTCTCTCCGGCCCTCGACGCCGCGGTGATGCGGGCACTTGAGAAGGAGCCGGGGGAGCGCTTCCAGAGCGCCGACGCCTTCATCGCCGCCCTCGACGCGGCCCTGCAGCGACCGGGCGCTGGCGGGGGCGGGACGGCAGCCTTCGCGCCGCTGCCGGCCGTTGTCGCGACGCCTGCCGACGAGGAGGCCGAGGAGGAGAGGCGATCGCGCCGCCGGGTCTGGATGCTGATCGCGGCGGCGGTGCTGGTCGGGCTCCTGGTTGGTTTTGCGCTGACGCGTGACACGACCACGGCGGTGCCGAACGTGACGGACAACGAGCTCAACGTCGCGATAGCGCTGCTGCAGCAGAACGGCTTCGAGGTCGGCGAAGTGAAACGGGTCGAGCGCGAAGCCCCGGCCAACACCGTTCTCGAGCAGGACCCGCTCGCCTCGCCGCCGGCGGGCGAGGCCTCGCTCGACTGCGCCTTCCTCACCTTCTTCTGCTCGAAGCCGAAGGTGGTCCTCACCGTCAGCGCCGGCCCCGGCAGCGCCGAGGTTCCCTCGACCGCCGGCCGGCCGGCGGTCGAGGCCGAAGAAGCGGTCGAAGACGCCGGCTTCGAGCCGAGGCTGGAAAGAGTGAGTTCGAAGAAGGTCGAAGAAGGCCTGGTGATCAACTCGCTGCCCTCCGGCGGGACCACGGCGACGCGTGGCAGCGAAGTGATCCTGCGCGTCTCCAGCGGCCCGAAGCTGGCCAAGGTGCCGGTCCTGGTCGGCAGCCAGCGCTCGGCCGCGGTCCAGCAGATCCGCGGCCGCGGCTTCGTCCCCAGCGTCGAAGAACGAGTGGACTCGGCGCCGGCGGGGGAAGTGATCAGCCAGGCGCCGAGCGCCGGCTCGCAGCTCCCCTCGGGCTCGACCGTCTCGATCGTCGTCTCCAAGGGCGAAAAGTTGTCGGCGGTTCCCAACGTGATCGGCAAGCTGCGGGCCGAAGCGGTGGAAGCAGTGCGCGCCGCTGGCCTGACTCCGGAAGTCTCCGAACAGCAGACCGAAGTCACGGGTCAGGTCGGCCGCGTCACCGACCAGTTCCCGCCGCCGGGCTCCGAACTGAAGCCAAAGTCGACCGTGACCCTGGTGGTCGGCAAGAGCGCCGGCGGAGCGGTCGAAACCGAAGCCGGGGAAGGCGAATGAAGGTCGCCGTCCTCAGCGGCGGCCGCTCCTCCGAGCACGGCGTCTCGCTGCGCTCTGGGGAGGCGGTGGCTAAGGGCCTCGAAGAGGCCGGCCACGAAGCCTTGCGGGTGAAGGTCTCGCGCGAGGGGGCCTGGAGCTGCGCCGGCGAGCCGGTAAACCTGGCGCCGGGTGGGGGCCTGCTCGACGCTGAGGCCGTCTTCCCGGCGCTGCACGGGCCCTTCGGCGAGGACGGCAGCGTCCAGGGCCTGCTCGAGTGGCTCCAGCTGCCCTACGTCGGTTCCGACGTGCTCTCCTCGGCTATCTGCATGGACAAGCTGACCCTGAAGCGCCTCTTCGCTCGGGCGGGCCTTCCCCAGGTCGAGTTCGTCGCCGCCGGCGAGCCCGGCTGGCGCCAGCGCTGCGAGGAGATGGACAAGCCGCTGTGGGTCAAGCCCTCCCGCCTCGGCTCCAGCGTTGGCATCAGCCGGGTCGAGTCGACCGGGAGCGAGCTGGACGAGGCGGTCGAGCTGGCCCGCCGCCACGACCCCCGCGTAATCGTCGAGGCCCACGCCCCCGGTCGCGAGGTCGAGATCTCCCTGCTCGGCAACGAGGAGGTCGAGGCCTCCCTGCCCGGAGGGGTCGTCGCCAACGGCGACTGGTACGACTACGAGACCAAGTACCAGGAGGGCGGCATGCAGCTGACCGTCCCCGCCCCGATCCCCGAGGAGCAGCGGGCTCGCCTCCGCGAGCTGGCCCTGGAGGCGTTCCGCCTCGGCGGCTGCGCCGGCCTGGCCCGCTGCGACTTCTTCGTCGACCCCGACGGCAAGGTCCTGGTCAACGAGCTCAACACCATGCCCGGCTTCACCGAGACCAGCGTCTACGCCAAGCTCTGGCAGGCCAGCGGTGTCGAGTACCCGACGCTCTGCAACCGGTTGGTGTCGCTGGCGGTCGAGCGTTACGAGCATGCGGGCGCGTTCAAGTTCTGAGGGTAACCCCCGTCCAGCCGTTTCGACGACCCCAGCGAGCACCTCCTGTCCGCGCCTCTCTCGGATGCGGATACCGGCCTTGACACACGCTCTCTGCCCCCTTCACCGTCGCCCTCGAGGTCAGGCAGGCCCGCCGAGCGTCATTCCCGTATTCGACATCTATGTGACGGCGAAAACGGGAATGACTGAATCGCGCGCGGAAAGCGCCTCGCCAGCCTGCGCTTCAGCACAGGGTATTCCGCTGCAATCTCCACGCTCAGCCTCGGTTACCGCAGCAACTCGATGTCGCTGATCTCGACCTGGTAGCGGCCGGGCTGGTCGCGGGCTTCGGAGGCTCTGTTGAACCAGACGAGGAAGTAGCCAGAGGCCTGGGGGACGTTGAGGGCGATCTCCTCGGTGGGGGAGGCGGCGATCGCGGTGCCGACCGGTTCGCCCCAGCCGGATAGCTCTGAGGGCGGGCCGGATGAGGCGGCGAAGACCTCGGCGTCCCAGCCGGGGGTGCCGGTGCGGACGATCATCTTCGTCGGCCTCGCCAAAGAGGTCGTGGTGACGTAGACGCCGACTCCGGGGTCGGGGCCGGTCTTGGTGCCGGCGAAGGTGTCGGAGTCGTAGTGCTCGGTTTCCCAGGCGGTCCCGCTCGGGTCGCCGTCGACGACGAGGCCGACCTTGCTGCCGACCTCTTCTTCGTCCCCCTGGGGGTCGTAGTCCGTCGCCGAGCCGATCGCCACCTGCTTGCCCTTGCCGCTGTTGGCCCCGCCCCCGCCGATGCCGCTGGAGATCAGCTGCACCGCGAGCAGGCTGCCGCCGGCGACGAGCAGCAGCGCGAAGAGCGCCGCCCAGCTCCAGCGCCGGCGAGTGGAGAGCTTGCGCTTCGGCGGCGGCAGCGCCTCGAGCACGCTGGTCGCCTCGCCGCTGGTCGAGCCTGCCCGCGCGGCCTCGACCTCGAGCGCGGTCGAGAGGTCGTCGAGCATCTCGCCGATGTTCTGGTAGCGCTCGCTCGGGTCCTTCGCCGTCGCCCGCTCGACCACCAGGGCAACCGCGGCCGAGACCCCCGGCCGCCGCCGCTGCACGTCGGGCAGTTCCTCGTTGACGTGCTTCATCGCCACGCCGACCTGGCTCTCGGCCTTGAATGGAACCTGGCCGACCAGCATCTCGTAGAGGACGACACCGAGCGAGTAGATGTCCGAGCGCGGGTCGACTTTGCGCCCCATCGCCTGCTCGGGGGCGACGTAGTCGGTGGTGCCGAGCACCCGCCCGGTCGCCGTCATCCCGTCCTGCTCGAGCTGGCGCGAGATGCCGAAGTCGGTCAGCTTCGCCCGTCCCTCGCCGTCGATGAGGACGTTCTGCGGCTTGATGTCGCGGTGGACGAGGTTGCGGCTGTGGGCGACGGAGAGCCCGCGGGCGATCTCGATCGCGTAGGCGATCGCCTCCTGCGGGTCGAGCGCGCCGTCGCGATTGATCCGTTGCTTCAGGGTCACCCCCTCGACGTACTCGAAGACGATGTAGGGGTGGCCGCCGTCCTCGCCGGCGTCGATCACCGAGACGACGTTGGGATGGGAGAGCTTGGCGACCGCCCGCGCCTCCTGGCGGAAGCGCTCGAGCTGGTCGGCCTGCTCGCTCATCTCGCGGTGCATCACCTTGACCGCTACCTGCCGGTCGAGCGTCTGGTCCCGAGCGAGGTAGACCGTCGACATCCCGCCGCTGCCCAGCTTCGCCTCCAGCCGGTAGCGACCGGAGAGCACGGTCCCGATCATCGCGCTTGAGGGGCGGGCTTCCACTAGGAGCAGACTCTAGGAAAGGAGACTCTGGTAGACGAGAGTCTGGTCAACGTGACCTTGCTCAACCGCGACGGATTCCCAGGTCCGCGGCGGCTCCTCCGATCCGCCCTGACTGCGGATAGTGCGCGCGAAGCAGGTTGAGCGTGGCTTCTTCGTCTTCTGCGGAAACCACGACGCAGAAGCCGCAGCCCATGTTGAAGACCTCGTGCATCTCCGCGTCGGAGGTGCCGGAGCGCTCCTGGATCAGGCCGAAGACGGGAGGGACGGGGAGCGGTTCGTCGATCTCGTAGCCGACCTCGGCGGCGAGGCGGAGCAGGTTGCCGAGGCCGCCGGAGGTGATGTGGGCGAGACCGCGGACCTCGACCTCGGAGCGCAGCAGCTCGAGCACCGGCTTGACGTAGATCTCGGTCGGCTCCAGCAGCACCTCGCCGAGCGACCCGCCGAGGCGGCCTTCCGGGTCCTCGCCGAGGTCGAGACCGTCGAGGGCGGAGCGGGCGAGAGTGTAGCCGTTGGAGTGCAGGCCGGAGGAGGGCAGCCCGACGACCGCGTCGCCCGGCTGCACCGCCGAGCCGTCGACGATCTCGTCGAGGGCGACGGTGCCGAAGCAGGCGCCGGAGACGTCGACGCCGCGGACCATCTCGCCGAGCTGGGCCAGCTCGCCGCCGGGGATCTCGATCCCGGCGAGCTCGGCGCCGCGCGCGAGGCCGACGCCGACTTCCGCGCAGACCGCCGGGTCGGCCTTGTCGATCGCGATGTAGTCGAGCATCGCCAACGGCTCGGCGCCGACGCAGATCACGTCGTTGACGTTCATCGCCACGCAGTCGATCCCGATTGTGTCGTAGCGGCCGAGCTGCTCGGCGAGAAGCAGCTTGGTCCCGACCCCGTCGGTGGAGAGGGCGATGCCGGCGCGCTGGTCGAGTTCGATCACGCTGGCGTAGTGCCCGGGCAGCGCCACCTGCCGCGAGGGACGCCCCAGCTGGATCGCCCCGAGCGCCTTGACCAGCCCGGCCACGGCCGAGTCCGCGACCCCCTGGTCCACTCCTGCCTTGGCGTAGGCGTCGCCGCTCACGCTGGCGATTCTTTCAGGCGGTCGGCTAGATCGGGGGCGGGCTCAAAAATGTGCTTGCGGCCCTTCCGTCGGCGAACCAGTAGCCCCCGCTGTTCGAGCCGATGCAAATCGCTACGAGCGGTCTCGTGGCTGACGCGATGATTTCTCGCGTGACTCTCGAACGAGTGGGTGAGGTCGGGATGACGAATCGAGTCCGTCAACAGTGCAAGCTGTCTCCCGTTGAGGTAGTCCGTGCCCGGGATGAGTCGCTCCATGTCCCTGACCTCCGCAACCTTGCGCTGGAGGTACACGTGCAGATCGTCGATAGCCCGCTCGATCACCTGCAGTTGGTGGATGAGGAAATAGGTGATGTCTCCACCATCGGTCTCGGCTTCCATGAAGGCGCGCGCGTATTGGGACGGCGCCGCCCGGATGAATCGCGAAATCGGCAGGTACTCGGCCAGCCAGTACCCGCGGTTCCGCATCAGCCAGAAGAAGAGAATGCGTGCTGTTCGACCGTTGCCGTCGAGGAAAGGGTGATCGTAGGCAAGCCAGAAGTGCAGGAGGATCGCCCGGACAACTGGATGGATGAACGGCTCGTCATCCTCACCCTGGTTGGCGAAATCACACATCAAACGCATGCGCTGCGGAAGTTGCTCGGCTGGGGGGGGTCTGTGGATCGGCTCGCCGTCGTCCCGGTCGAAGACGGCGACGCGCTCCTCGCCGGGACGCTGCAGGCGGCCGGCGGCAGCCGGGTCCTTGAGCGTGTCCTCGGTCACGATTCGGTGGAGGTCGAGAATCGCATCGGGGCTCAGCGTCCCTCCCATCTCGTCTCTCATGAACTGCAGCGCCCGGTAGTTGTTGGCGATCATTCGCTCACTCCGGTCCCTTGGCTTGCGGCCGCTCTGGAGCATCTCCTTTGCTGCACGCTGTGAGGTGGACGCCCCCTCGAGCTGGCTCGACCTGATCGCCTCCTCCATCAGTGAGTTGACCAAGAAACGCCTCCCCGCCAGCTTCTCGGAGGTCACGACCTCATCCATCGCAACCTCTCCGCTGCAACGCTGATCGATGTGATGGAGGCTGCGATCCATTGTGTCGAGCCGTCCGTAGTTGAAGGGTGCCCCGTCGGGATCCGTCAGGGGAATCTGCCGCAGCTCGGCTGCCCTCGCCATCTTGAGCTTCAGCCACCACTGCTCGACCGTCAGGCCGACGGGTGGCTCGAGCCGTTTCAGCTTGTCCCAGTGCAGGTAACGCGCCTTAGCCCGCCCGTCGATCGAGGCGCCAATCGTCGCTAGGACCTCATCCCCGCTCAGTTTTTCCAACAGGTCGGCCATCGATGGCGCTCGTTCTACGAACATCGCAACTCCAAGCCAATTCCAAGTTTCTCCAAGATTTGGAGTTGTAGCAGAACTCCAAGCCAA
>Ga0055487_10000028_pt1 | contig 12874 bp, 11 predicted proteins | sample RushMan_ThreeSqC_FD_57940 | JGI IMG/M metagenome (GOLD analysis project Ga0055487, IMG submission 57940) | Wetland microbial communities from San Francisco Bay, California, USA, that impact long-term carbon sequestration - RushMan_ThreeSqC_D2 | ecosystem: Environmental > Aquatic > Marine >...
CCGCCACGGCAGCCGCGCCGCGCTTGAGGTCCGCGCCCGCGACGTCTCCTTCATGGTCGAGCACCGCCAGCCCGTCTGCAAGCTGGCGCTGGAGCGGACCAGTGTGCCGGCCGAGCGGTTGTATGGCGCGGGGCTCGGGTCCAACTACCAGGGCCAGGTGACGATGCTCAGCAAGCACTTCGAGGAGCAGGTGGTTTCGGGAGGGGCCGGGTGACCTCTCCCAAAACGCGCGGCTGACGCCGCGCTGAGTGTTTTGGGAGAGGTCACCCGGCCCCTCGATGGTTCAGCCGTGGGTGGGGAGGGTTCCGCTGATCACGTAGCGGAGGACATCGACGACCTGCTCGGCGGTGCGGGCGGTGGCTTGGGCGGCACGGTCGACCTCCTTGAGGGCGTGGTCGAGGTCGGGGTCGTGCAGGGTGACGATCGGCTTGCCCAGGGCGGCCGCGTAGCCGGCGTCGAAGGCCGCGTTCCACTGGCGATACTTGTCGCCGAAGCGGACGACGACCACGTCGGCGGCGCGGATCAGCGTCTGGGTACGAATCGCGTTGACGCCGGCGCCCATGTGGTCACGCCAGAACGGTGCGCTCTCCCCGCCCAGCGTTCCCGTCCCCGCGTCGTCGGAGGCGGCATGGTCGGTGACCGGTGCCGAGAACTCCGCCGGCAGCCCCGCCTCCCGCACGCCTGCCTCGATCCGCTCGCGCCAGTCAGAGTGGATCTCGCCGGAGAGATAGACCTTCCAAACCTTCTCAGCCACACACCCGAGCTTAGCTTGGGATGTCGGGGACGGGCTGCGGCGCGCGAAGGACCCCCCGCCCCCTAACCCTGATCGAGGTGTTCGAAGAGGCACTCCTCGGGCGCCTTGTCGTCGCGGAACCGGTGGAACCTTGCGCCGTGCCTGATCCGGCCCGCCGAGGCGTGGTCGTAGCCGACCTCGATCACCAGCTCGGGTCGCAGCGCCACCCACTCGAGCTCGCGCCCGCCAGTCCAGCGGCTCGGCTCGGCGGTGCCGCTCTGGCCCGTCGCCAACGGCTCCAGCAGGGTCCTCAGCCCACGTTTGGTCTCCGCGGTGAAGCCGGAGATGTGGCCTACCGAGCGCAGCTCGTCACCGTCGTAGAGGCCGAGGATCAGCGAGCCGACGGTCCCCTCCTCCTTGCCCGGTCGCCAGCCCATCACGACGCACTCGATCGTGCGCTCGCGCTTGACCTTGGCCATGCCTTTGCGCTTGCCCGGCAGGTAGGGGGCGCCGAGCTGCTTCGCCATCGTCCCCTCGGTCCGGCGCAGCCACTGCTCGGCCCGCGCCGGGTCGGCGCTGAGCGCGCTGACCTCAACCTGTCCCGCCGGGACGAGTGCTGCATTCGCCGTGTCCATGACGGCGAATGCAGCACTCGTCTTCTCGAGCCGTGCCCGCCTTTCCCCGAACGGCGTCTCCAGCAGCGACTCCTCACCCTCGGCGAGCAGGTCGAAGGCGACGTAGCTGGCGGGGATCTCGCTCGCCAGCAGGGCGATCCGCGACTCGGCCGGGTGGATGCGGCTCTGCAGGGCGTCAAACTCGAGGTTACCCTCGGCGTCGCGGATGACCAGCTCGCCATCGAGCACGTAGGCGCCGGGGGCGAAGCTCAGCTCGGGGAAGTAGCGGGCCAGCGCCTTGCCGCCGCGCGACTGGATGTAGGTCTGATCGCCGTCGACGAAGACGATCGCGCGGAAGCCGTCGAGCTTCTGCTCGTAGACCCACTCCTCGCCGAGCGGCAGCAGTTTGCGACTCAGCGCCAGCTGCGGTTCGATCGGTGGGGAGAGGGGAAGGGTCAACCTGGTCCGACAGTTTGCCGGCGCGCCCGCGCCTCGCGCGGGTCGGGGATCGGCACCGCTGCCAGCAGCTGCCTCGTGTAGGGGTCTTCGGGCCGCTCGCAGACCCGGTCGGCCGGTCCCTCCTCGACGATCTTGCCTGCGTTCATAACCGCGATCCGGTCGGAAACGTGGCGGACGACGCCGATGTCGTGGGCGACGAAGAGGTAGGTGAGGCCGAAGTCCTGCTGCAGCTCGGCGAGCAGCGCCAGGATCTGGGCGCGGATCGAGACGTCGAGCGCCGAGACCGGCTCGTCGGCGACGATCAGCTTCGGCCGCAGGGCCAGCGCCCGGGCGATCCCGATCCGCTGCCGCTGGCCGCCGGAGAACTCGTGCGGGTAGCGGTCGAAGCACTCGGCGCCGAGACCGACCCGGTCGAGCAGCTCCAGCACCCGCCGCCGCAGCTCGTCACCGCGCGCGGCGCCCTGCCGGCGCAGCGGCTCGCCGACGATCTGGCCGATCCGCTTGCGCGGGTTGAGCGAGGCGTAGGGGTCCTGGAAGACGATCTGCATCTGCTGCCGCAGCGGCCGCATCGCCCGCCGCGAGAGCCCGGCGATCTCGCGTCCCTCGAAGCGGACCGAGCCGGAGCTCGGCTCGACCAGGCCGAGCGCGGCGCGGCAGAGCGTCGTCTTGCCGCAGCCCGACTCGCCGACGAGGCCCAGCGTTTCCCCCTTGCGGATGCTGAGGCTGACCCCGTCGACCGCTCGCACCCGGTCGACCTCGCGGTCGATCAGCAGGCCGCTCTTGACCGGATAGTGCTTGACCAGGTCGGTGACCTCGAGCAGGGCCTCGCCCCGCGGCGCCGGTCGCAGCGGCGGGGCGCTGTCGATCCGCACCACCGCGCCCAGCAGCTGTTGCGTGTAGGGGTCCTCGGCGGCGTAGAAGACCTGGTCGAGGGAGCCGCGCTCGACGATCCGCCCCTCGTGCATCACCAGCACCCGGTCGGCGACCTCGGCGACGACGCCGAGGTCGTGGGTGATCAGGATCGTCGCCAGCCCGCGTTCGCGGTTGAGCCGCTCGAGCAGGGCGAGGATCTGCGCCTGCACGGTGACGTCGAGCGCCGTCGTCGGCTCGTCGGCGATCAGGATCTCGGGTTCCAGGGCCAGTGCCATCGCGATCATCGCCCGCTGTCGCATGCCGCCGGAGAACTCGTGCGGGTAGGCGTCGACGCGGCGGGCGACGTCGGCGATGCCGACCGAGTCGAGCAGCCCGATTGCCCGCTTCCGCGCCTCGGCCTTGCCGACCTCGGGCCGGTGGGCGCGGATCGCCTCGATTATCTGGGCGCCGATCCGGTAGACCGGGTTGAACGAGGTCATCGGGTCCTGGAAGACCATCGCCACCCGCTCGCCCCGCACCTCGCGCAGGCCCGCCTGGCTGGCGCCGATCAGGTCGGTCTCGCCGAGCTGCGCCGCGCCCTCGACCCGCGTGTTCGGTCCCCGCGTCAGGCCGACCAGCGTCTGCGCGGTGACGCTCTTGCCCGAGCCCGACTCGCCGACGATCGCCAGCACCTCGCCCGCCTCCAGATCGAAGCTGACCCCGTCGACCGCCTGCACGTGCCCGCTCTGGGTGTTGAACCCGACCCGCAGGTCGCGCACGCTCAGCAGGCTCATCGCCCCTCCTTCCGGTGCGCTTTATGCACTCCTGAGGTCCAAAAGGCGCACCGGAAGCTCATCGGGCTTCCGTTCCGAGGCGGATGCGGGGGTCGAGCCAGGCGTAGGCGATGTCGACCAGGGTGTTGAAGAGGACGACGAAGAAGGCGCCGAAGAGGACGATCGCCATGATCGGCGGCAGGTCGGTGTTGATCAGCGATTCGTAGGCGTACTGGCCGATGCCGTTGAGGCTGAAGATCGCTTCGACCACGATCGCGCCGCCGAGCAGGCTGCCGAAGTCGAGGCCGAAGAGGGTGACGATCGGGATCAGCGAGTTGCGCAGCACGTGGCGGGTCATCACCCGCCGCTCGCCGAGGCCCTTGGCGCGGGCGGTGCGGACGTAGTCCTCGCCCATCGCGTCGAGCATGTTGGAGCGCAGCACGCGGCTGTAGACGCCGACGTAGACGATCGCCATCGTCACCCAGGGCAGGATCAGGTGGTTGGCCCAGTCGAGCGGGCTTTCGGTGAACTCGACGTAGCCCCCGGAGGGGAAGAGCTCGAGCTTGTAGGTGAGGTAGTTGAGGAAGATCGCCGCCAGCCAGAAGACCGGCATCGAGATCCCGGCGACGGCGACGATCGTCAGCGTGCGGTCGAGCATCCCCCCGGCGCGGACCGCCGAGAGGTAGCCGAAGAGGATGCCGAAGAACATCCAGATGACCGCGGCGCCGATGCAGAGCGAGAAGGTTGCCGGGACGCCTTCGGCGATCCGCGCGTCGACGTTTTCGCGCCCTTCGTAGGAGATCACGTCGCCCGTGAAGATCTTCTTCATCATCGTCGCGTACTGCTGCGGCAGCGACTGGTCGAAGCCCCATTCCTCGGTGATGCTGGCGACCAGCCGCGGGGTGGCGTTCTTGCCTGCCATCCGCTGGGCCGGCTCGGAGTTGGGGATCACGTTGAAGATCAGGAAGGTCAGCACCGAGACGGCGAAGAGGACGGCGACCATGCCGAGCAGGCGCCTGGCGACGAAGCGGGCCATCAGGGCACGACCCCCTCGTCGATCTCGGCGGCGCTGAGGCCGCTGCGGACCTCGAAGCGGAGTTTGGATTTCGGGTCGAGCGCGTCGCGCAGGCCGTCGCCGAGGATGTTGACCGAGAGCACCGTGAGCAGCAGCATCGTGCCCGGGATGACGGTCAGCAGCGGGGCGCTGGTGATCAGCTCGAAGCCGCTGCCGATCATCGTCCCCCAGGACGTGTTGGGCGCCTGCACGCCGACCCCGAGGAAGGAGAGCATCGACTCGAGCAGCATGCTGTTGGCGACGCCGAGGGTGAAGAAGACGATCAGGGTCGAGTAGAGGTTGGGCAGCAGCTCGCCGAACATGATTCGCAGCGGCCCTGCGCCCTGCGCTTCCGCCGCCTCGACGAACTCCTTCTCGCGCAGGGCGAGGACCTCACCGCGGATCGGCCGCGCCATGTAGGGGACGTAGACGACGCCGATGATCAGGATCGGGATCCAGATCGAGCTGCCCGAGAGGGCGAACGGGCCGAGCTGAAGGCCGCCTACTGCGAGCGAGAGGCCGAGGGCGATCGCCAGCAGGGTCACCGGATAGGCCCAGACGACGTCCATCGCGCGGGCGATCACGGTGTCGGTCCAGCCGCGGAAGTAGCCTGCCAGCAGGCCCAGGAGCGTGGCCAGCAGGGTGGTGATTAGGGTCGCGGCGAAGCCGATCAGCAGCGAGGTCCGGCCGCCGTACATCAGCCGCACCATCTCGTCGCGGCCGAGGCGGCCGTCGGCGCCGAGGAAGAACTTGCCGCCGGCGCCGAGCCAGAGCGGCCCGACCGGTTTGCCGCTGGGGTTGACGACTTCGCGCTCTTCGCCGCCGACCTCGACCTTTTCCAGCGTGTGGGTCTCGTTCGGCCCGGTGTGGGCGACGTTGCCGGCCCAGAGCGGGGCGGCGAGGGTGAAGGCGACGATCAGGACGAAGAGGCCGCCGAAGGCGAGCGCCACGCGGTTGCCCCGCAGCCGCCGCCAGCCGAGCCGCCACGGGCTTTCGCCCGTGTGGCTCGGAGTGACGGCGGCGCTAACCTCGGAAGCCACCCGCCTATTGTGAATAGCGCGGCGGCTACTTCAGCTCGAAGCTGGTCAGGCTGTGCCCGAACGTCGGGTTGAAGATCACCTTGTCGAGGTCGATTTCGCTGTCGACGAAGGTCGAGGTGGTGTTGGAGCCGTAGGGGGCCCAGACCGCTTCTTCCATGTAGGCCTTGTCCATTTCCGCGTACTCGGCTTCCTGATTGGGGCCGAGCGGCTCTCCGGCCAGCCTCGTGATCTTTTCGTTCAGCTCCTTGATGTCGGTGCGCGAAAAGTTCGTGTTGTTGGTCGGCGCGATCGATTCGCCGGCCAGCAGCGGCTGGAAGAAGTTGTTCGGGTTGGGATAGTCCTCGAACCAGTCGGACCAGCCGGTGTCGAGGTCGGGCGTCGTTTCGTTGCCGATGATCGTGAAGTAGTTGTCGGCGTTGATCGTCTTCAGCTTGGCGTTGAAGCCGAGTTCGTTGAGGACGTCCTGGTAGTAGGCACCCGCGTCGCTGTTCGGGCTTTCGTTGTCGGTCCAGACGGTGATCTCGGTGTCGGCGGGGTTGGCTTCCTTGAACACCTGCTTGGCCTTGGCCATGTCGTGCGGGTAGAGGTTGAGATCCTCGTGGCCTGGCATCCCCGCTGGCAGGATCTGGTGGGCGGCGGTGAGCGAGCCGGCGTAGATCCGTTCCAGCGCTTCCGGGTCGATCGCGTAGTTGACCGCCTGGCGCACCTTGACGTCGTCGAACGGCGCCTTTTCGTTGTTCATCCAGAAGTAGTAGACGTTGATCGGGTGGTCGACGCGGAACTGCGTCCCTTCGTACTTGTTGACGATTTTTTCGCGCTGGTCCGCGGGCACCAGGGTCTGCATCCACATCGTCTTGTCGTTTTCGATTTCGTTGACCTGGGTCGCGTCGTTGCGGACGACCTTGATCTCGACCTTGTCGAAGTGGCCGTCGCCGACGCCTTCGATCTGATCGCCGTTGGCCTTGGCCCACTGCGGGTTGCGCTCGTAGGACCAGCCGCGGCCCGGTTCGGACTTGGTGATCACGTAGGGGCCGGTGGCCGGCGGCGGATCGGCGGTCAGGTTCTTCGCCGGCGTGCCCGACGGCAGCACCGCGGCGAAGAGCATGCCGAGCTCGTTGCTGAAGGTGCCGCGCGGGCCGGTCAGTTCGATCGTGATCTCGCCGGTCGCGTCGTCGGTTTCGATCCCGGAGATGCCGCCCTGCTTGGTTTCGGCGAATTCTTCGGCGCCGACGATGGTTTCGTAGAAGAACGAGCCCGGCGAGTTGATCTTGAACAGGCGTTCCATCGTGCTCTTGAAGTCGGATGCCTTGACTGGGGTGCCGTCGGAGTACTTGAGGCCGTCGCGCAGCGTCAGCTTGTAGGTCTTGCCGCCGTTGCTGATCTCCGGCATGCTTTCGGCGAGGCCGGGCACGACCTGGCCGCCTTCCTCACCGTTGGCGCGCTTGTAGGTCAGCAGCGGCAGGTAGGTGTCGTACATCGCCGTCCAGCCTTCCTGCGTGTACGACAGCCCCGGGTCGAGATAGTCCGGGAACGAGGCAAAGCTGCCTGTCAGCGTGCCCCCTTCCTCGCTGCTCGAGCCGCTGCCGCAGGCAGCGATGCCGAGGGCAGAGCCCGCGACTAGAAATAGGGTCAACAGGGCGAGACCTTGCTTTCTCAACTGACTACCTCCGGTTTGGACCGAGCAGGTGGGCGATTCCCTCCCACTGGAATCAGCTCCACCATAATCTCTGGGTCGGCGCCAACTGACGCCACGCTTCCCTTTTCCGCGTCCTCGGGCCAATTCCTACCCAGCGCCAGGGCAGCGACGGCAACCGTGGCCAGGACGCCGGTTCCGGCCAGGAGGAAGGTCGCTCGCGGGCTGGCGACGCTGGCGACGAGGCCGCCGGCGAGGTAGCCGACGCCCGGCATCGCCGCCCCGACCGACTCGAGCACGCTCATCACCCGTGCCTGCATGCTGGCGACGGTCAGCTCCTGCACGGCGCTGACGGCGCTTACCCACTGGACTCCGTTGCCGGTGCCGCCGACGACGGCCGCCGCGCAGGCGAGCGCCAGCGTCGGCGCGGCGGCCAGCCCCAGGTAGCCGGCCCCCACCGCGACCGTGCTGAAGAAGAGCAGGATTGGGAGCGAGGCTTTGCGCACGGCGGCGAAGACGATGCTGCCGAACAGCATGCCCACGCCCCAGCTCGCCAGCAGCAGGCCGTAGCCGGTGTCGCCCGCGTCGAGGGTCTGCTTGGCGAAGATCACCTCGATCGGGATCACCGCGGCGAAGAAGACGAAGGCCGCTCCCTGGGCGACCAGCAGTCGCCGCAGGGTCGCCCTCCCGCGGATGTAGGCGAGGCCGGCGCGGACCCGGTCGCGGACCAGCCCGGGCTCGGGCTCGGCCTGGGGCAGCGCCCCCGCCGTCAGCAGGATCCAGGCGATCGCGTAGAAGGAGACGGCGTCGAGCAGGAGGGCGGACTGGACGCCAAAGCCGGCGACCATCAGCCCCGCGATTCCCGGCCCGATCGCGGCTCCTCCGGTGAAGGCGACGTTGAGCACGGCGTTGCCGGATCGCAACTCCCCGGCCGGCTCCAGCAGGGCGACGACGACGGCGCGGGTAAGTGCCCGCCCGGCCAGCGCCAGGGCGCCGTCGACCGTCGCCAGCACGATCACCCCGGCGAGGGCGAACTCGTTTCCGGCGAGCAGCGCCAGGGCGCCGAAGGCCGCCGCCTCGCCGCAATAGATCACCGGCAGGGCGATGCGCGGCGGCGGTTGCTCGACCCGCGCGACCAGGATCGGCGCGATCAGGGCGGGGAGGAAACGGGTGCCGATGAACAGCGCCGCCGTCGCCATCGCGCTCCCCGTGCGGTCGTAGACGAGCACCGAGAGGGCCACGATCCCCATCCAGTCGCCCAGCTCGTTGACCCCGTAGCTCAGCGCCAAACGCCGAAATTGCGGCCTTCTCAGGGGGTCTATCAGGCGTGGTTTACGCATTGTTGGACGCACGAACTACTGCATTTATGCACAAGATTTCCTGCAGATGCACAAGTTTTGGCGAAGCTGTGCTACAAAGTTGGCAGGCAATTCACGAGTTTCAGTGCGCAGTACGCAATCTGAGGGTTTCAACGACTGAAGGGAAAAGGAACAATGGGCTTCCGTAACTAGGTTCTTCAAGCGAGTCTTTGGCGCTCGCCCAGTTTCGAAGGGCGTCCCGTTCGCGGGGCGCCCTTTTTGGTTCTACCGGTTTCGTGGCAAGCGACCGCGCACCTTCCGCAGGGCGCTTTGCCCGTTTTCCCTGCAAAACCGGTTTCGGACGTCTGCTTGCAGCGGCCAAAGCCACCTTGCCAGCCAGCAGGTCGGACGCTACCTTCAGTTGGGCAACCCGCTAGCGGCAGGACCAGTCGACCTGGCAAGGAAATCGGCGATGGCCCAGGAATCTGTAGCCGGTTGCGGCCCGCACGCAGCGCACCCCCCAGAACCAGATGGCCGATCCGATGCCTGACACCCGTCCCACCCGCGCAGCTATCGCAGGCATGAGCGCGTCGCTGGCGGCCACGGCTGCCTTCGCCATTTGGTGGGCGCCTGAATGCGACTGGAACCTGCCCCTCTTCGCGGTCCTGCTCACCTTCTCCATATTCAGCGACCTGACCGCGGTCTCGACCGAATCGAAGGTCAAGGTCTCGGGCAGCTTCCTTGCCCTGGTCGTGGCGATGGTCTTCCTCGGCGGTACGCCGGCAAGCCTGATCGGCATCGCCACGATCGCCGTCGGCTGGCTGCGCTGGCGCGACGAGGGCCACTACCTGCTCAACAACCTGCTCACCTACGCGGTTTTCCCGCTGGCCGGCGGCATCGCCTTCAAGCTGGTCACCGAAACCGCCGGGCTGGCCCAGGACGAGGCCTACTTCTACCTGCTCGTCTTCGCGCTCTTCCAGTTCTCCCTGGCGATCAACTTCGTCCTCGTCGCCGGCTATCGCGCCTACGTCGAGCGGACTCCGTTCTCCGGCCAGCTGCGCGTCCTCCCGCCGGTCCTCCCGTCCGAGTTCGCCAGCGCCATGCTCGCCGTCGCCGTCGCCTTCATCTACCACGTGATCGGGATCTCGGCGATCGCGCTCTTCGGCGTCGTCTTGATCACCTTCCAGTACCTGCTCGGCCAGCTGCTGCTCTCCCAGCAGCGGGCGCTGGAGCTGGAGCGGCGCAGCAACCAGCTCGCCAGCTTCCAAGTCGGGATGTTGAGCGCGATGCTGCGCACCCTCGACCTGCGGGACCAGATGACGGCGCGGCATTCCGCTGCGGTGGCGCGCTACTCCCGGGCGATCGCCCAGCGGGCGGGCTACTCGCGCCAGGAAGAGGAGCTCGTTCACATCGCCGCCCTGCTTCACGACATCGGCAAGTTCATCCTTCCCGACCGCATCCTCAAGGCCAACGTGCCGCTGACGGACGAGGACTGGATGCTGATCCGCCGCCACCCGCAGCAGGGCGCCCGGGTCGTCTCCTCGCTCGACGGCTACGGGCCGGTGGCCGAGATCATCCTCGCCCACCACGAGCGGATCGACGGCAAGGGCTACCCGCGCGGCCTGGCCGGCGACGACATCCCCGAGCTGGCCCGGATCATCTCCGTCGCCGATACCTACGACGTGATGACGGCCCGCGACTCGTACCGCACCCCGGTCTCCACGCACGAGGCGATCCAGGAGCTGCGCCGGGTGGCCGGCAAGCAGCTCGATTCCCGCTTCGTCGAGGTCTTCATCGAGCTGCTCGAGGGCAAGGACGTCTCCTTCCAGCACGGTGAGGCGGCCGACTTCGAGAAGGAGCTGGCGCTCGAATCCCGGATCGAAGAGACCGCCAGCCCCCTGGGCAACAGCACCCGCTTTCAACCCTCCAACACAGTCACCGTCGCCTAACCCCCCGCCGACGGGCCTGCAACGTCCAATATTTGGACGTTGCAGGCCCGTCGGCCCAAGGTCGATACGGTTCGGGTTATGCGCGCGGTTACGTTTCAGGGGCCGGGGGAGGTTCGGGTTGAGGAGAAGGGTGAGCCTGAGCTGGGGGCTGGCGACGATGCGGTAGTGCGGGTCGAGGCGAGCGGGATCTGCGGCTCCGACCTGCACATCTTCCACGGGCGGGTGCCGGTCGAACCGGGATTTACGATCGGGCACGAGTTCGTCGGCACGGTGCTGGCCGCGGGCGCCGATGTCGAGCGGGTCGCCGTCGGCGACCGCGTGCTCGGCTGCTTCCACACCGCCTGCGCGACCTGCGTCTCCTGCCTGCGCGGCGACTACCACCGCTGCGAGCAGGGCCAGACCTTCGGCCACGGCGCCCACCTCGGCAACCTGCAGGGCGCCCAGGCGGAGCAGCTGCTCGTCCCGCGCGCCAACCTGACGCTGCGGCGGGTGCCGGAGGGTATGAGCGACGAGGTCGCGCTCTTCGCCGGCGATGTGATGGGCACCGGCTACCACGCTGTGGCCCACGCCGGGATGCGTTCCGGCGACACGGTCGCCGTGCTCGGCCTCGGCCCGGTCGGGCTCTGCGCCGTGCAGGCGGCGCGGGCGGCCGGGGCGACCAAGGTCTTCGCGGTCGACTCGGTCGAGCAGCGCCTGGCGATGGCGGCTGGGTTCGGCGCCATCCCGATCCACCTGACCGAAGAAGAGCCGAAGCGGGTGGTGCGGGCGGCGACCGAGAAGCGTGGCGTCGACGTGGTCGTCGACGCGGTCGGCGACCCCGGGCCGCTGGCGATGGCTGTCAGCCTCGCCCGCGACGCCGGCACGGTCTCGGGCATCGGCGCCTACGCAGGCAAGGGCGAGGTGCCGCTGGGCCTGGCCTGGCTCAAGGGCCTGACCCTCCGTCTCGGCCTCGCCAACGTGATCGCCCACGTCGACCGGGTCCTCGCCCTCATAGAGACCGGCACGCTCGACCCGTCGCCCCTCGTCACCCACCGGATGAAGCTCGACGACGCGGCCGCGGCCTACGCCCTCTACGACCGCCGCGAAGCCCTGAAGATCGTCCTCACCCCGTAGACGCCGCACTAGCATTAGGGCCATGGCTCTGCTGGGCGATGCCGAGATCGAGGAGAGGATGGCCGCCCTCGACGGCTGGGCTCGCTCCGGCGAGGCGATCGTCAAGGCCTTTGCCTGCGGCGACTTCGTCGGCTCGGTGCGCTTCGTCGAGAGTCTGGTCGGGCCGGCGGAGGAGATGGGCCACCTCCCGGATGTCTCGATCTCCTGGGCCACGGTGACGGTGACGATCTCCACCCACTCCGAGGGCGGACTCACCGCGGCCGACTTCGAGCTGGCCGGGAAGGTCGACGCCCTATCGCCGACGAGCTAAGAATCGACTCGCGGCTGACGATCCCGCTGGCCGAGATCGAGCTGCGGGCCAGCCGCTCTTCCGGTCCCGGCGGGCAGCACGCCAACGTCACCGCCTCGCGGGGCGAAGCGGTCTTCGAGGTCGAGGCCTCGCGAACTCTCGACGAGCGCCAGAAGGACTGCCTGCTCGCCCGCAACGGACCGACGGTCACCGCCGTCTCCCAGGACGCCCGCGGCCAGGCGCGCAACCGTGCGCTGGCCCTGCAACGCCTGGCAGAGAAGATCGCCGCCGGCCTCGCCGAGCCGCGCCGGCGCCGCCCGACGAGGCCGACCCGAGCCTCACGGGAGAAGCGCCTCGAAGAAAAGCGCCGCGCCGGCGAACGCAAGCGCGCCCGGCGCCGTCCAAGCGGCGACCGCTGAGCACGAATCTGCAATTGCTCGCCGTATACCCGTGCAACTGCAGATTCGTGGGCCTGGCAGACTCAAACTGTGGCCAAGCGCAGGAAGAGAGCGCCGCGGCAGAAGGTTGCGACCGTCCCTTATGTAGACGGCGATGGCAACACCCTCACCCTGCGCGAAACTCTCAGCACTGGGACGATTGCCAAGCTGGGGGAGGGTCCGGCGACCGCGGCCACGACCCAGGAGGACGCCTGGCGCCGCCGCTCCGAGCTGCTCTTCGAGCGCCTCGCGGTCAGCTGGGAGATCGCCGGCCTGCCGTTGACCGACCAGAAGATGCTGCTCGGCCGCTACCGTATGGCCGATCCGGCGACCCAACAGTGGGTGCGCGAAACGATCGCCACCCACCTCGAACGTCACATTCCCGAGCTGGCCTCGGCGTAGAATCGAGATAGGGCTTCAGAACCACGACGCCGCCCGCTTCTCGCCCCCGGCAACGAGGGGGAGAACAAGGAAGTGGCAGATCTACCACCTGATGGCAGGATTTTGACTGCCGGCGATGTCGCTGGCGCCACAAGTCTGCGAGTGATGACCCGGCATGACATCGTCGCCATCATGCGCGGAGGCTTGCCGCCGCTGGACTACGAAACCGTCATGGCACGCTCCCGCCTG
>Ga0055487_10000029_pt1 | contig 12847 bp, 11 predicted proteins | sample RushMan_ThreeSqC_FD_57940 | JGI IMG/M metagenome (GOLD analysis project Ga0055487, IMG submission 57940) | Wetland microbial communities from San Francisco Bay, California, USA, that impact long-term carbon sequestration - RushMan_ThreeSqC_D2 | ecosystem: Environmental > Aquatic > Marine >...
CGGCGACCTTGCTTCGCATCCCGCCGGAGCCGAAGACGGAGGTGCGGTCGCCGATGTCGAGACCCTCGAGTTCGGAGAAGTCGGCGATCTCCGGAATCCGCTTCGCATCGGGGTCGAGCGCCGGGTCGGCGGTGAAGAGGCCGTCGGTGTTGGTGAGCAGGACCAGCAGCCGGGCTTCGAGCAGAATCGCGACCTGGGCGGCGAGGAAGTCGTTGTCGCCGAAGTTGATCTCGTCGGTCGCCGTCGTGTCGTTCTCGTTGACTACCGGGACCACGCCCCACTCGATCAGCCGCCGCAGCGTCTGGCGTGCGTTGAGGTAGTTGATGCGGGCGGCAATGTCGGCGGCCGTCAGCAATACCTGGGCGGCGTGGGTCCCGTGCTCGGCGAGCCGGCCCTCATAGGCGCGAAAGAGGTCTCCCTGGCCGACCGCCGAGGCCGCCTGCAGTTCGTCCATCGCCCGCGGGCGCACCTCGAGGCCCATCAGGCGCATCCCGCGCGCGATCGCCCCCGAGGTGACCATCACCACGCGCTCGCCGCCGCGCTCCAGCGCCGCCACCTGCTCGCAGACCGAGTCGAGCACGTCGGCACGCAGCGACCCGTCGTCCGCGGCGACGATCGAGGAGCCAAGCTTGACGACGAGAGTCATGGCCGCTCAAGTGTATGAGCAGCGCCTTCCCCCAGTGCCTACATCGCGCAGGCCGTCAGCGACGACGCCGTGGCGGTGTGTCCCAGAACAGCTCCCGGTCGGAGAGACTCACGAGCAGCATGCCCACGACGATGAAGGCGATGCTTCCGAGGCCTTCGGGCAAATCGTCGAGGCCCAGTGCACGCCACACGACACTGAGGCCAACGCTGACGACCAGCAACGCAACGCCAGTGCAGACAAAACGTGTCATCACGCGAATACTATCCAGGAGGCGAGGCCGAGGAATATCCCCATACGAAACCACCTCGCCATGGGCTCAATAATCGGCTGAACGCCTGCGAGGGGCGATCGACCCCTTCCCCAAACACTCAAGCGAGGCTCCTGCCGAGCGTTTGGGGAGGGGGTCGATCGCCCCTCAGGGGTACAACTCGAACTCCTGCTCACCGACGCGGACCTCGTTGCCGGGCTCGAAGCCGGCGGCGCGGAGGGCGGCGACGACGCCGATCTCGTTGAGGCGCTGCTCGAGGTAGGCGAGGGCCTCCTCGTTGCCGATGTCGTGGCGCTCGAAGAGCAGCTCGACGCCGCGCCCGACGATGCGGAAGGCGCCATCCTCCTCCTGCTCGACCGAGTAGCCGCCCTCCCCCGCCGGCCGGTAGACGCGGTGCTCGGCCTCGAACTCCATCGGCCCGTCGGGAGCTGCCTCGGGGCGGGCCACAGCGGTCCCCGGCAGCGCCGAGAGGATGCGGGCGCGCAGATCCTCCAGCCCCTCGCCCGTGGCCGAGGAGACCGCGATCACGCCGAGGCCGCGCTCGCCCAGCCGCTCGCGCCACTCGGCGAGGGCCACCTCAACCTCCTCCGCGGGAAGCAGGTCGCGCTTCGAGAGCAGAACCAGTTCGGGCAGCCATTCGAGCCCCGCCCCGTAGGAGGAGAGCTCCGCTCGCACCGCTTCGTAGTTGGCCAGCGGGTCGCCCTCCAGCGGTGCCAGCTCAACCAGGTGGACGAGCATCGCGCAGCGCTCGACGTGGGCAAGGAACTCGTGCCCCAGCCCGGCACCGTCGGCAGCCCCCTCGATCAGGCCGGGAATGTCGGCGACGATCGCCTGCCGGTCCTCGCCTTCGATCGTGCCGAGAACCGGCGAGAGCGTCGTGAACGGGTAGTCCGCCACCTTCGGCGCCGCCCGCGTCAGCCTCCCCAGCAGCGAGGACTTGCCGGCGTTGGGAAGGCCGATCAGCCCCACGTCGGCGAGCAGCTTCAACCGCAGCTCGATCCAGCCCTCCTCGCCGCCGGTGCCGTTCTCGGCGAACCGCGGAGCCTGCCTGGTCGAGGTGGCAAATCGCTTGTTCCCATGCCCCCCACGACCGCCATGGGCGACCACGGCCCGCTGCCCGATTTCGACCAAATCGACCAAGCTCCCATCGGTGGCCTCGGCCTGAGTTCCGGCCGGAACCAGAATCTCCCGCTCCTCTCCCTGCCCTCCGTGCCGGTTCGACCCTTCCCCGTGCTGCCCACGACCACCGCGAAAGTGCTTGCTCCCCTTCAGCGCCCCGAGATCCCGCTTCGAAGCGTCACAGACGAGCACGACGTTCCCGCCATGCCCCCCATCCCCCCCGTCGGGCCCGCCGCGAGGCACATGCGCCTCGCGGCGAAACGAGATGCAGCCATTGCCGCCCGAGCCGCCCTCGACCCAGATCTTCGCCATGTCGTACATAAGCTATGGAGAGACTAAGAGGGCCCTCCGGCCCTCCCTACTTCACAAGAATCTTCGCCTTGGCCGCCTTGCCGGCGCTGCCCTTGACCAGGAACGCGACCTTGTACGTCCCCGACGCGGACCCACCGACCTTGATCTTCAGCACCCTGGCCCTCTTGGCCCGGCCCTTCAGCTTGCCGAGCGTCGCGCACTTCGGCGCCTTCAAGGCCTTCTTCGCCTTCTTCGGCAGCTTCACGCAGACGCGGGCCTTCTTGGACTGGAGGTCGCCCTGGTTGACGCCCTTGATCTTGAACTTGGCCACGCCGCCCGCGACGACCTTGGCCTTCTTCTTGGTGTTGAGCTTGACCTTGGCCGCCTTCACGTTGACCTTGGCGCTTGTCTGGCTCGCGGAGCCTGCCTGGTTCGTCGCGGTGACGACGCAGGCGTACTTGCCTGCCGATTTCGTCGCGAGCGACGCCTTGGCCGCGCCTGCGACGGACTTGCCGTTGCGCGTCCACTGATAAGTGTATTCGCGCGGCGACTGGTAGACGAAGGAGCCTGAGTAGTCGGGACCCCAGCCGCCGGTCGAGCAGGACAGCTTGGCTCGTGAGCTCGTCGAGCGAGTCGCTTCTGGCGCCCCGGTTCCGCTCGGGTTTTTGAGAATCACCGGGTCCTGAGGGCCGCCAACCAGGGAGTTGGCGAAACTGATGCCGCCACTGGGACCGCCGGCCAGGCCGGCAAAACCGATGGCGTTCGCCCCTTCTTCTTTTGCGTTGCTCTCGTTTCCCCAGTACAAGCGAGCGATCGACGGATCGACCGCAAGGCCCCAAGGACCGTTGACGATCGCGCTCCCGAGCGGGACATCGCCCCCACCGCTGCCGTTCAGATTGGCAAACCCGACTTCTTCTGTGCCGCCGAGGAAGTACAGACGGCCGGTCGAACTGTCGATCGCAAGACCTTCGCCCCCCGGTTCCACCGTCGCTCCCGCCAGATTGAGCTCGCCTCCGCCACCGGTGTTGTTCAAGTTCGCAAAGCCGATGCTCTTTGGCGTCGCGCTGCTGTTGACCCAGTACACGCGTCCCCCGGCGGGGTCCAGGGTGATTCGACAGCACATGCCGTCGACCGGTGCGCCCGTCAAGTTCAACAGTCCCCCGGTGCTGCCGTCGAGCTTTGCCCAGGAGATCGTTTCGGTGTTGACGTTCGACCAGTAGATGGTGCCTGTGGCGGGATCGACCGCAACGCCTTCCGGTTCATCGATCGGGGCGCCGGGGGCGGTGAACGGGGTTGCCCCGCTGCCGTCAAGGTTGATCGCCAGAATCTCGCCGCTGACGCCTTCTTCGTTAGCCACGAAAAGCCGATTGGACGCCGTGTCGTAGGCCATGCCTTCCGGACCTTCGAGTTTGCCGGCTCCGAGGTTCAGCAAGCCTCCCCCGCTGCCGTCGATATTCGCGAAGCCAACGCTGTCCGGATTTCCTCCATAGTTATCCCAGTAGACCAGTTCCGCCGCCTTCGCGCCCGCGGTCAACCACAGCATCGCTGCCAAGATGGCCACCAAAGCGACGGATGCAGCAGCAACAGTCCCTCGAGAGGCGTCGCTCTCAGAGATCGAACCCATGTTCAGCTCCTTTTCTAGCTGTCTTGAAGGACAGAGATGGTGCGGCCCTTGCGGGCCATTTTGAACTCGACCGTTCCGGGCCGGGTGGCGAAGATCGTGTGGTCGCGGCCGAGGCCGGTGCCGTCGCCGGGCCAGAAGCGGGTGCCCCGCTGGCGCACGATGACCTCGCCGCCGGCGACCTTCTGGCCCGCGAAGACCTTGACCCCGAGCATCTTGGGGTTGGATTCGCGACCGTTGCGGCTTGAGCCGAGTCCCTTCTTATGAGCCATCGTCAGAATCCTTTTTAGCAGCAGGTTTCTTGGCGGGTTTCTTGGCCGCCGGTTTTTTCGCTTTGGCCGCCGGTTTTTTCGCTGCCGCTTTTTTCGCAGCGGGTTTTTTCGCTGCGGCTTTCTTGGCCGCCGGTTTTTTGGCAGCGGCCTCTTTTTTAGCCGCCGGTTCTTTCGCCGCCGCCGGTTTTTTCGCCGCCGCCGGCTTCTCCTCTTTCGCCGCCGCCGGTTTCCCCGACAGCAGCTTGACCTCGGTCACCTCGAGCTTGGTCAGCTCGGAGCGGTGCCCGGCACGCCGGCGATACCCCTTCTTCGGCTTGTATTTGAAGACCTTGATCTTTTCGCCGCGCAGGTGCTCGGTCACGGTCGCCTCGACCTTGACCTTCTCCAGCGCCTTCGCCCCGGCGAGAACTTCCTGGTCGCGGAACATCACCGGCCTGAGGCTGACCTTGTCGCCCTCCTTGGCGGCAAGCCGATCGACGAGCAGGGACGTGCCCTTCTCGACCTTGTACTGCTTGCCACCGCTTTCTATGACTGCGTACATGCTCATTCGTCCTTGCCGCTCTGGGTTGAGCGCGACCGGCCGCGACCGCCCCTGCGGCCGCGACGGCTACTGCGCGAGGCGGAGGATTCTAGCTCGGAGCCGCTTTCGCCGCCGCCAGCGCTTCCGTTGGCAGCCTCGACCCCTGGCATCGAGGCCACCGCGGCGGCCCGCTCGACCCGCTCGATCCGCACCAGCTTGCGCTCGCCGACGAAACGGCCGCCGCCGGTGACGCTGACGATGTAGGAGTCGACCCGGGCGACTGCGTCGTCGGCGTTGTACATGTGCGGCTCGTCGATCTTGACCAGCACCTCCTCGCCGACCTTGAACGGCAGCGCCCGCTCCTCGATCTCCGCGCGCGTCCCCGCTTCGACCACGTCGAAGGTGTCGATCGGCAGCGCGTCGCCCCCCTCGAAGTGAATCTGCTTGGCGGTCGCCTGCTCCAGCTCGGCCAGGCCGCTGTCGGGATCGATCAGCTCGGCCGCCACTTTGGGATGGACCCGCAGCAGCAGCGCCTCGGCGTCTTTGGCCCCGGCCGCGACGTCGGGCAGTCGCCGCATCGCATCCAGCGCCACCGTCTCGGCCGAGAGCACGACGCCTTCGCCATCGCAGGTGGGGCACGGCGCGGTGAGGATCTCGCGCACCCCGTCGGTGACGTTCTGGCGGGTCATCTCGACCAGGCCGAGTGGCGAGACCTCGACCACGTAGCTCTTCGACTTGTCGGCATCGAGCGCTTTGCGCAGCGTTTTCAGCACTTTGTCGCGGTTGCGCGCCCGTGCCATGTCGATGAAGTCGATGACGATGATGCCGCCGATGTCACGCAACCTCAGCTGCCGCACGGCCTCTTCGGCGGCCTCGGTGTTGACCCGGGTGATCGTCTCCTCGAGGCCGCCTTTGCCGCGGCCGGTGAAGCTGCCGCTGTTGACATCGATAACCGTCAGCGCCTCCGCGTAGTCGATGATCAGGTAGCCGCCGGAGCGCAGGTCGGCGCGGCGGCCCAGGGTCGACTCGATTTCTTTGTCGATCCCGTATTTCTCGAAAATCGGCTTCTTCTCTTTGTAGAGCTCGACGCTGTCGACCAGCTCCGGCGCCGTGCGCTGGAAGAAGCTGGTCACCCGTTCGAGCTGCTTCTCGGAGTCGATGATCGCTTTTTCGAAATCGCTGAGGAAGACATCGCGCAGGACCCGCACCGGCAGGTCCGCCTCCTGGAAGACCAGGTCGGGGGCGGCGGTTTCCTCGGTGCGCCGCTCGAGCACGTCGTTGAGCTTGTGCAGGTAGCCGACCTCGCGTACGAAGTCGGCTTTTTTCGCCCCGTGGGCGGCGGTGCGGACGATCAGCCCGCCCGGGCCTTTGTAGGTGCGGTCGACCATCTTGCGCAGGCGGTCGCGCTCGGAGTCCGAGAGCCGCCTGCTGACCCCGACGCCGCTGCCCTGCGGCGCGTAGACCAGGTAGCGGCCGGCGATCGAGACGTTCATCGAGAGCCGCGCCCCCTTCGTCTTCAGCGGGTCCTTGACCACCTGGACCATGATCTCCTGCCCGGGCTTGATCAGCTCGTCGATCCGCCGGCCTTTGCCGCGGCCGCGCTTCGGCGCCTGTTCCCCGTTGGCGAGGACGATCTCGTCGACGTGGAGGAAGCCGTTGCGCTCGAGGCCGATGTCGACGAAGGCGGCCTCCATTCCGGGCAGGACGTTGTCGACCTTGCCCTTGTAGATGTTGCCTACGATCGAACGCCGTCCGCGGCGCTCGATGTAGAGCTCCGCAACGTCGGTTTTGCCGCCTTTTGTCTTCGACTCGAGCACGGCCACTCGGGTCTCGCCACGATCGGCGGACACCAAAATTGTCTTTTTCATCGATTCAACTCAGTTCAGATAGGTACGCATTGCCGGGCGTCCCCTTCTAGGGATCACCAGGCGAACCTGCCCCTCTGGCTGAGCCGCGCTTGCATGTGAATGCTCTGAAGGACTCCGACCGCGAGGAATGTCGCCAGAACCGACGACCCCCCGTAGCTCATCAACGGCAGGGGAATCCCGGTGATCGGCATGATCCCGAGGTTCATCCCCACGTTTACGAATACCTGGAACAGCAGCATGGCGGCGATACCGCCCGCCACGAGCGTTCCATAGGAGTTCTTCGAGAGCGTCACAATCCGCAGGGCCCGCCAGATCAGCAGGGCGTATAGGGATAGGACTAGCGCGGCTCCGATGAATCCGTAGCGCTCACCGATCACCGCAAAGATGAAGTCGGTGTGCCGCTCAGGGACGAAGTCGAGCCGCGTTTGGGTGGCCCGATCGCCTCGGCCGGTCTTCTCACCGGATCCGATTGCGGTCTTGGCCTGGTCTTGCTGGTAGCCCGCGTCGCCCGGGTCCTCGCTCGGATGCAGGAACGAGGTGAGCCTCTGCGTTTGGTAGTCCTTGAGCAGTGGCGTCCCAACTGCGGGCGCCACCACCAGAACCACCGCCACCAGTGCTACGAGTGCCGCGCCGATCACCGCGAAGTGCGTCCAGCGGACGCCCCCCACGTACATCACGGCGAGCGTGATCGCCCCGAACACCAGTGAGGTGCCGAGGTCCGGCTGCAGGAAGACGAGCGCAGCCGGGGCCAGGCCGAGGCAGAGGTAGCGCACCGTGCGCTGCCAATCCGACCCGTTCCTGGCGCCATCGATGACAAACCCGGAGAGTGCGAGCACAAGCAGCACCTTGCCGAGCTCCGATGGCTGGAAACTGAAAAAGGGAAGTTCGAAGGCGCGCCGTGAGCCGCGCGCCGCGAAACCGAAGACGAAGACGAGGGAGATGCTCACGCAGAGGAAGGTGTAGATGCCGACGCGCAGCTCGCGGAAGCGCGAGTAGTCGATGCGGGCGAGGAGGTACATGCCGACGATGCCAAGTACAGCGTAGATGGCCTGGCGGTCGACGTAGTAGTGGGGGCTGCCGGGGACGTCGTGCAGGGTCGACTGGCTCAGGGTGAAGACGCTGAAGGCGGCCAGGGCCGCGGCGCCGAGCCCCAGCGGGGCGTCCATGTAGGGCAGGCCGAGGCGCTCCGCGATGCCCGGTCGCACCGCGAAGGGCTCGATCCGAGCCTGTCGTGCACGCGTCGCGTACATCAGCCCGGGCTGCCGCCGTTGGGGCCCGCGGACCCCTTGCTCTGCTTGTTGAAATAGGCCTCGAGAATCTGGAGCGCGGCCGGCGCGGCCGATTCGGCGCCGAACCCTCCTTCCTCGATCGTAACGGCAGTGACGATTTTGGGGTCGGGATAGGGCGCGAGGATGACGTACCAGGACTGGTCGGCGTGGCCGGCCCGCTGAGCGGTCCCGGTCTTGCCGGCGACCGGCACGGGGAAGTTGCCGAAGATCCCGTAGGAGGTCCCTTCGGGACCCTGCGCCGCGTCGTGAAGGCCTTCGAGGATGGCCGTGCGCGTCCCCGGGGCGATCTTGACCTGCCGCTGCGGCTTCGGCCCGAATTCCCTCAGCACCCTGCCCGCGGCATCGGTGAGTTCCTTGCCGACGTGCGGGGTCACCACGGTGCCGCCGTTGCCGAGCGCGGCGTAGGCGATCGCCATCTGCAGCGGATTGGTCTGCAGGTCGCCCTGGCCGGTCGCCAGCTGGATCCCGTCGCCAACCGACCACGGCCGGTCGGTTTCCCCTTCGGCGTAGAGCTGGTTGCGCCAGTGCTGGGATGGCAGCAGGCCTTCGGCGGCCCCCGGCAGGTCGATCCCGCTCGGTCGGCCGATCCCCAGCTTGTGGGCCCAGCGCTGGATTTCGCCGCTGTCCCACATTTCCTGGCCCAGCGTGTAGAAGAAGACATCGGAGGACACTTCCAGCGCCCGCACCAGGCTGAGGCTGCCGAAGGAGACGCCGCCGGCGTTCTGGAAGGTCTGTTCGCCGACCGTCAGCTTGCCGCCGTCGTAGATCGACCTCGTCGGCGTCAGAATCCCGCTTTCCAGGGCCGCGACCGCGGTTACCAGCTTGAAGGTCGACCCGGTCGGGTAGAGCCCGGTGATCGCCCGGTCGGCAAGCGGGGCGAGTGGGTTGTTGTAGGTGTCGTCGACCTGCCTTTGCGTCAGCGGTCTGGTGAAGGTCGCCGGATCGAACGTCGGGAACGACCCGATCCCGAGGATTTCGCCGCTGTGCACGTCCATCGTCACGAAACCGCCCGGCAGGCCCCTGGCGGCGAGGGCTGCTTCGCCGGCGGCTTGGACGGCAAAGTCGAGCGACAGCTTCAGGCTTTCCCCGGGCACCGGCGGCTTGGTGACGAGGCGACCGTTGGGCGTCGGCTGGCCGAGCGCGTCGACCTGGATCCTGGTCAGGCCGGGGTCCCCGCGGAGGAAATGGTCGTAGGTGTCCTCGACCCCGTCCTGGCCGATTTCATCGCCTGGCTGCAGGCCGCGGAAGCGCGGCTCTCTCAGCTCTCGTTCGGAGATCTCGCCGACGTTGCCGAGGATGTGCGCGGCCACTGTCCCCTCCGGGTAGTCGCGGACGAAGACGTGCTTGATCTCGACCCCCGGGAAGCGTTCCTGGTTCTCCTGCAGGTAGTAGACGAGGAAGCGACCGACATCGCGGCGCAGCGTCACCGGGGCCGCCGGGGCGAGCTTCAGCTCTTCGTGCATCGTGCGGCGGACCCGGCGCAGGTTGGAATGGGTGAGCGCCGCCAGGCGCGAGAGCTCGGTGCGGCGCTCGGTCAGGTTCTCGGGAAGTTTGCGTGTGTTGACCTGGAGCGCCAGGCTGGTGCGGTTTCCGACCAGCACCTCGCCGTTGCGATCGAGGATTTCGCCGCGCGGCGCCGTCACCCGGTACTCGCGGGTGCGGTTGTTCTTCGCTTCCGCCAGGTACTGCGCTCCGTCGAGTACCTGCAGGCGCCACAGCCTGAAAAAGAGCACTCCGAAGAGAACAACGGCAACCCCCCCGAACAGGGCGATCCGCAGCGCCAGGCGGTTGCCGACTGCGGGGCTCCGCTCATCTGAACGAAGGTACATCTGGCCTAGGCCCCCAGCACCGTCGGCTGTCGCTGCCGCTGCACCCGCGGCACGTCGACGAGCGCCGGGCGCAGCACCCTGCGCACGACGAGGTAGGTCGGCCAGCCGAGGAAGAAGGCGTAAGCGCTCTTCAGCAGCATGTCGCGGACGATCAGCGTGCTGACCGGGGCGTCGACCCCGAGCAGCAGCTGGATCGCGGCGTAGCCGAGCTCGGCGAGCAGGGTCAGGCCCATGCAGAGCAGGGCCGGAACCAGCGAGCCGTGGAAGTCGGCGCGCTCGCGGAAGAGCCCGGCGAGGTATCCCGTCCCCATCAGCACCAGCGAGCTGATCCCAAGGGACTCGACCAGCAGGCAGTCGACGAAGAGGCCGATCGAGAAGCCGCTGACGGCGCCGGTCAGGCTGCCGCCGAGCAAGCCGAGGCAGACCACCAGTGCGGGCAGCAGGTCCGGGCTGACGTGGAGGAGCTCCACCTGGGAGAAGAAGGAGAGCTGCAGGAGCACCCCGGCGAAGCCAAGGGCGGCGATCCGGGCGACGATCTTCGGGGTGAGGATCACCGGCGCGACCCCCCGGTCAAGACCTGGACGAGGTCGAGGTTCCTGAGGTCGGCGAAGGGCCGCACGTCGACCTGTTCGTTCGCCTCCTGTTCGACGATCGAGGCCTTGGTCACTTCCCCCAGGGGCAGGCCCGGCGGAAAGTGAGAGGCCAGCCCCTGGGCTCGCCAGCCGGCGGTGACGACCGTCTGGCCGCCGTGGACCTCCTTGGTCGAGTCGATGAAGTCGAGGATCAGGTCTTCGGGGTTGCCGATTTCCGGCTTGATCACGCCCTGGACGCCGACGGGGACGACCTTTGCCGAGATCGCGCTTGCGTGGTCGGTCAGCAGCATTACCTGAGAAGAACCCGGCCCGGCCGAGGCGATGCGGCCGATCAGGCCGTCGCCGCTTATCACCGGATCGTCGACCTCGACGCCGTCGCCACTGCCGACGTCGATCGTGACGGTGGAGCGCCACACCGTCGGCGAGCGGGCGATCACCCTGCCGGTGACCGGCTCATACGCCGTGTAGACGAGGGCGGGGCTGCGGTTCAGGTCGAGCAGCTTGCGCAACTGCTCGTTCTCCTGCAGCGCCTCCTCGCCGGCGACGGCCTGCTCCCGCGCCTTGACCAGCTGCGACTTCAGGCGGTCGTTTTCGCCGCGAGCGTCGAAGGTCTTGTCGAACCAGTCGACCAGGTCGCGGGCCGGCTTCAGGGCGCGGTCGGCGACCGACTGGACCGGGCTGAAGATCGTGCTGACGCTGCGCTGGAAGCCTCGCGAGCCCTGCCCGTAGGTGAGGCTGAGCAGCACGAAAGATCCGACGATCAGTAGGGCGAGCACCGCCCTACGGCGGCGTACTTGCTTTCGATACACAGTTGGGACCTAAGTTTGGGGCTTGAGATGAAGCGGAGCTAAGCAAAGTGCCTTGCTCCGGAATTCCGCTTGCTCGCGCGGTGGATGGCCTCGAACTCCTCGAGGGAGATCCCCGAGCCCACCGCAACGCACGTAAGCGGTGACTCTGCCAGTTGACAGGGCATCTGGCACTCGTCGCGCAGGCGCTGCGCCAGTCCTTGCAGGAGCGCGCCACCGCCGGCGAGGGTGATGCCGCTGTCCATGATGTCACCGGCGAGCTCCGGCGGCGTCCGGTCGAGCGTCTCCTTGACCGCCTCGACGATGTGCCCGACCGGTTCTTCGAGCGCCTCGCGCACCTCCTCGGAGCCGAGCGTGATCGTCTTCGGCAGGCCGGAGACGAGGTCGCGGCCGCGGATCTCGACCCGCACCTCTTCCGGCAGCGGCGCGGCGGAACCCGCCTCGAGCTTGACTTCCTCCGCCGTCTGCGTGCCGATCGCCAGCTTGTAGGCGTGCTTGCAGTGGTTGACGATCGCCTCGTCGAGCTCGTCGCCGCCGATCCGGATCGACTGCGAGACGACGATCCCGCCGAGCGAGATCACCGCCACCTCGGTGGTGCCGCCGCCGACGTCGACGACCATCGAGCCGGTTGGCTCGGCGACGGGCAGGCCGGCGCCGATCGCCGCGGCCATCGGCTCCTCGATCAGGTAGGCCTGGCGGGCACCGGCCGAGAGGCAGGCCTCCTCGACGGCCCGCTTCTCGACCCCGGTGACGCCGGAGGGAACGCAGACGACGACCCGGGGGTGGGCGAAGCGGTTGGAGTGCACCTGTTTGATGAAGTAGCGAAGCATCTGCTCGGCGACATCGAAATCGGCGATGACGCCGTCCTTGAGCGGCCGGATCGCGGTGATGTTGCCCGGCGTGCGCCCCAGCATCCGCTTCGCCTCGACCCCGACCGCGTGGACCTGGCCGTTGTGGGAGTCGATCGCCACCACCGAGGGCTCGGAGAGGACGATGCCGCGGCCACGCACGTAGACGAGGGTGTTGGCGGTACCCAAGTCGACCGCCATGTCCCGGCCGCCGAGACCTCTGAGATAGCTGAATACGCCCATGTCCGGTTTGAAAGACCTTCCGGCGGGGATTGTCCCAAATTGCGATTCCAACCCCAAGCCCTCGCGAACTGCATCAAATTATCTATCTGTCAGATAGATAATTTGATGCAGTTCGTCAGTGGGGTGGCGTGAGGAGCTCTGGGGCGAGATCGAACAGCAGGCCGACCGGCAACCCGACCACGTTGGAGACGCTTCCCTCGAGCCGCTCGACCAGGGTCGAGCCCAGCGTCTGGATCGCGTACCCCCCGGAGCGTCCCCGCCACTCGCCGAAGTCGACGTATCGTTCCTTCTCCGCCTCGCTCAGTTCCTTGAAGACGACCGTCGTGCGATCGAGCCCGACCCGCTCCTCCCCGTCCACGAGCACCACAAGCCCGCTGATGACCGTGTGCGCACACCCGGCCATGCGGTCGAGGTAGCGCCGCGCCTCGGCGGCACTAGCTGGCTTCCCCAGCGCCTTTCGGTCAAGGACGACATCGGTATCGCAAGCGATGACGATCCCATCCCGCGCGACCGCCCGCGCCTTGCGCCGAGCGTTCTCCAGCACCTCGGCCTCGGGGTCCCCCCCACTGAGCTCGTCGACTCCCGACACAACGACCTCGAACTCCAACCCAAGCTTGCGCAGAATCTCCGCCCG
>Ga0055487_10000030_pt1 | contig 12720 bp, 9 predicted proteins | sample RushMan_ThreeSqC_FD_57940 | JGI IMG/M metagenome (GOLD analysis project Ga0055487, IMG submission 57940) | Wetland microbial communities from San Francisco Bay, California, USA, that impact long-term carbon sequestration - RushMan_ThreeSqC_D2 | ecosystem: Environmental > Aquatic > Marine >...
GCGGAAGCGGAACTTGGCGATGCCCTTGGCGAGACCCTTGCCGGGGCCGCTGACGATCTTGGTAATGGGTGGGGTTGTGTCGGGTGGCGGCGGACCTCCGCCCCCCGGCGATTCCGGTTTGGGCGGCTGGTACTCGTAGGCGCCCATGTCGCGTCGCGCTTCGCCGTCGCCGTCGCCGTCCGCCGGCCGCGGGGCGCCGTCGAAGTCTTCGGTCGGCAGGGTCACGAGGAGTGGATCGCCGCTGTCGATCGCCGGCGATCCGGCCGGCAGGTGATAGTCGCCCGGGCCGACGAACTGGGGCGCCCCGATTTGCGGTTCGAAGGCGTCGATCGTCTGAACCGTCGGCACGCTGCAGTTCCCGTTCGTCGAGGCGCTGTGGAAAAAGTAGGAGTACCTCATGGTCAGCGTCGTCGTGCTCATCGGCGAGTCGCACTTCAGCGGTTCTTCGTTGCCGGCGATGATCGAGTCGGAGATCACCGCGTTGACCGAGCCGCTTTTCGGCGTGATGTCATCGCCGACGTCGATCGCCGGGTTTTCGGCACCGCCGGTGTCGACGATCGTCGAGTGGCGCACGGTGAAGATCAGCGCTTCCGTGTTGCCAGTCTCGCCGCTGACCGCGATCGCATCGTCGACGACGATCAGGCTGTTGTCGATGACGGCAAAGGCGCCCGTCGTGATCCGCAGGCCGTAGGCAACCGGGTCGATGATCTGCGTCCGCTTGACCCGGGTGATCACTTTAATGCTGTCGACGACGATCCCCCACGAGGCGTTCTCGATTGAAGACCGTTCGATCAGCATTTCCCCGCTGCCCGCGCCGTTGGTGCGAAAGCCGTCGCCGATCGAACCCCCCGAAGCCCCGAACATGCGGCCGTCCTTGAAAGCGCCGCCGCCGACCATCGCGATCCCGTCAGTACCCGGGTTGCGGCTTTCCACGTCGACGTTGAGAAAGTCGTCGCCGTGGCCCTGGACCGCGGCGCCCTGGCCGTCGGGGAGGCTCGCGGGGGCACGGATCGTCAGGTCGAGCATGGTGATCTTGCGCGTGTTGTTGAAGTCGAGGTTGATCACGTAGGAGTTAGTCGAAGTGACGCCGGTGAGGACGGTCTGGCCCGGGCCGGCGCCGATGATCGCGAGGTCGTCGGCTCCACCGGGCTCGAGCGATTCGCCGCTCCCTCCCGACGGCTCGAAGGGCGATTCGGCCTCCGTGTAGGTACCTGGTGCGAGGCGAATTTCGTCGGCTATGCCGTCCGCTCCCAGGTACGACATCGCTTCCTCGACATCGGTCAGTTTGACGTTGCCGCCGCCTTCCGGGCAGGCCGCGGTGAAGCTGGGGACGCAGATCGTCGTCGCCGCGGCGGGCGCGGCAAGCGTGAGCGCGCAGGCAGCCGCCACGATCGCGATCGAACCCCTGAGCAGTCCCGTCCCCAGCATCAGAGGCAAAGGATACGGCTCCCCCACCCGAACTGCATCAAATTTTCTATCTGTCCGATTGAAAATTTGATGCAGTTCGCTCGGGACGGGCCGGGACGGGGCGGGACGGGGCGGGTTAGGCGCGGAGCTTGTAGCCGTTGGTGAAGAGGCGGAGGTTGACGGCGAAGATTGCGGCGGCGGCTGCGGTTAGGGCGAGGAGGGAGAGGGGGATGCTTACTTCGCTGAAGCCGACGAAGCCGTAGCGGACCAGGTTGATCATGTAGTAGATCGGGTTGAAATGGGTCAGGGTCTGGTAGGGCTGGGGCAGCAGGGTCGCCGAGTAGAAGACGCCGCCGAGGAAGATCAGCGGTGTCAGGACGAAGGTCTGGGCGAAGGCGACGTCGTCGAACTGCTCGGCGCGGACGCCGATCAGGACGCCGAGCTGGGAGAAGAAGAAGCCGACGAGGAACAGCGAGGGGACGAGGACGAGGATGTGGTCGACGGGGAGGTCGACCAGGAGCGAGGCGACGACGAAGGTGAGGCCGGAGACGATCAGGCCGCGCATGAAACCGCCGAAGGTGAAGGCGAGCAGCAGCTCCAGGGGCGAGGCGGGCGAGGAGAGCTGGTCCTGGATCGCGCCCTGGAACTTCTGTTGCAGGATCGAGGAGGAGTTGTTGGTGAAGGAGTTGATCGAGAGCGACATCATGATCAGGCCGGGGATGACGAAGACGACGTAGTCGATCCCGTGCAGGTCGCCGACGCGGGAGCCGAGGGCGGCGCCGAAGACCGAGATGTAGAGGAAGGTTTCCAGCAGCGGTGCGCCCAGCGTCTGCTTCTTGATCTTCATGAAGCGGTTGACCTCGCGGCGCCAGAGCGTGGCGAAGCGAATCTGGGCTGCGCTCACGAGGCCGCGACCTCGATCTTCGAGCGGGAGAGCTCGTTGCGGCCGACCAGGGCCAGGTAGGCGTCCTCGAGGTTGGCGACGCCGTAGCGGGCAGCCAGCTCGGTGCTGGTCCCCTCGCCGACGATGCGGCCGTCGTTGATGAAGGCGATCCGGTCGCAGAGCTGCTCGGCCTCCTCCAGGTAGTGGGTGGTGAGCAGGATCGAGGTGCCCTCCTGGTTGATCCGCTGGACGTAGTGCCAGAGCTCGAGCCGGAGCTCGACGTCGACGCCGGCGGTGGGCTCGTCGAGGATCAGGAGGCGGGGGCGGTGCATCATCGCCCGGGCCAGGATCAGCCGCCGCTTCATCCCGCCGGAGAGGGTGCGGGTGCGCTCGTCGGCCTTCTCGGTCAGGGAGAAGGTCTCGAGCAGCTCCTTGGTCCGCTCGCGGCGCTCGCGCTTGGGCATGCCGAAGTAGCCGGCGTGGTAGTCGAGCGTCTCCTCGACGGTGAGGAACCAGTCGAGGTTGAGCTCCTGCGGGGCGAGGCCGACCGCCTGGCGCGCCGCGCCGTAGTCGCCGATCGCGTCGTGGCCGAAGATCCGGATCGAGCCCGAGGTCGGCTGCGCCAGCCCGGTCGCGCAGTGGATCAGGGTCGACTTGCCGGCCCCGTTGGGACCGAGCAGCGCGAACAGCTCCCCCGGCGCGATCTCCAGCGAGACGCCGCGCAGCGCCTCCACCCCCGTCGGGTAGCGCTTGACCAGCTCATCGATGTGCAGTGCCTGCTCGTCCAGGCGACTAACCGTAGTCGAGCGGCGCCACCGGCCCCCCGGCGCCTTCCGGTGCGCCTTTCCTCCCTATACCGGGGATAAAGCGCACCGGAAGCTTCCGTAGGGTTCGGGGTGTGGCTCGGCCATTGCTTGTTGTGGATACGCCCTCGATGCTGTTTCGGGCGTTCTATGCGTTGCCGGACTCGATCCGGGGGGTCGACGGGAAGCCGGTCAACGCGCTGCTGGGGACCGCCAACCTGATTCTGCGGGAGATCGAGATCCACGCGCCGCGGGCGGTGGTGCTCTGCTTCGGGCCGGACGCCGCGTCGTACCGGACGGAGCTCTACCCCGCCTACCACGCCGAGCGGGAGGCGGCGATGCCGGAGGACCTGGCGCCGCAGTTCGGCGCCGCGCGCGAGTTCTTCGAGGCGTTTGGCTGGACCGTGGCGACGAGCGCGGACCTCGAGGCCGACGACCTGCTCGGCACCTACGCGCGCCGCGAGGCCGAGGCCGGCGGCGAGGCGCTGCTGATGACCGGCGATCGCGACATGTACCAGTGCGCGGACGAGCGGGTGACGGTCCTCTACGTGAAGACGGGCGGCAAGGGAAGAGGCGCCGAAGAGGTCGGGCCGGCCGAGGTGCGGGAGCGCTACGGGATCGACCCCGAGCTGGTTCCCGACTTCATCGCCCTGCGCGGCGACCCCTCCGACGGCCTGCCGGGAGCCAAGGGCGTCGGGCCGAAGACGGCGGCAGAGCTGCTGCGCCGTTACGGCTCGCTGGAGGGCGTCCTGGCGAACGCGATCCGGGAGCGGCGCCCGGCCCTGCGCGGGGCCCTGCTAGACGCTGAGGACGACCTACGCGCCTTCAAGGAGATCGCCACATTGCGCGACGCGGGCGTGGAGCGCCCGCCCGACCGCGAGACCGACTGGGCCGGCGCCGCAACCGCAGCCCGCGAGCGCGGCATGAACCGCCTCGCCGAGCGGCTGGAGGGTCCTTCAGAAAGAGAGCCGGCCTAGGAATCCGAGATCGACTGCTGCAAGTCCCGCTGGTCGAATCTGGGAGGCTGGGGTCGCAGCCCGCCTGGACGCCCGACGAACCCCTCGGCTGACCTTCCACGGATACCAACGCGCGGCAAGCTCGCCGGGAGTTTTCCGGTCTCTTTAGAGACCTGCTTGAGCTTCTTAAGCGTCATTGTTGTTCTCCGGAGTGATTGGACTGGCAATCACAGCCGTCATTGTCAGCATCATCGCAGCCACGCGAGAGACCGCAGCCGCCACCCACCAGATCGTACAGACCGTTGTCGGCAAGCCCGTTCGCTCTGCCCGGAGGCCAAACAACAGCTGGTCCGCGAAGCCCCTGGAGCATCCAGACCGATGAGTAGCGGGCGCCAGCCCAGGCGTTCGATCACGCCGGGTGTAGCGGCCGCGAAGGGTTCCTCGTAGGAGAACTTCAGGATCCTTCGTCTCGTCACATCGGTACACAGGGCAACCAGGAGATAGTTGTCCGCCAGATCGGCGAGCAGGAAGCTCGGATGGCTCCTTCAGCCCGATCCTGCCGAGGGGGCGGCCCGCTACTCCGAGCAATGTGCTGTGGGCAAGCGGGAGAATCGCGTCCGGCAGACGCCCGGATTCTGGGCTCGAAACTTCCACTTTCACAGAAGGGAACCCAACCACCCGCGACGGTCGGAAGCGAGGAATCGGGTTAACAGCGCGCGGAGTCGCGGGCTCCTAGCGGTGCTCGGGGTTGGGGAAGTCGGTGCGGCAGCCGGCGTCCCAGGCGGTGCGCTGGTTGCCGTGGGCGGGGATGCCGCCGGCGTCCTTCAGCATCCGGGCCAGGTGGAGCATGTTCCAGGCGGCGAAGGTGGTGTTGCGGTTGGTGAAGTCGTTCTCGGGGCCGCCTGAGCCCTCGTCTAGGTAGGAGGGGCCGGGGCCGGCTTCGCCGATCCAGCCTGCGTCTGCTTGCGGGGGGATGACGTAGCCGAGGTGCTGGAGCGAGTAGAGAGTGTTCATCGCGCAGTGCTTGACTCCGTCCTCGTTGCCGGTGACGAGGCAGCCGCCGACGCGGCCGTAGTAGGCGTACTGGCCGGCGTCGTTGAGCAGGTGCGAGTTGCCGTAGAGGCGCTCGACGACCTGGGTCGCGACCGAGGACTTCTCCCCCAGCCAGATCGACATGCCGAGGACGAGGATGTCGGCGGCCATCACCTGCTCGAAGATCGCCGGCCACTCGTCCACCTCCCAGCCGTGTTCGGTCATGTCGGGCCAGACGCCGGTGGCGATCTGGTGGTCGACGGCGCGGATGCACTCGACCGCCACCCCGTTGCGGCGCATGATCTCCATCGAGATGTCGATCAGCCCCTGGGTGTTGGACACCTCGGGGCTGCGCTTCAGGGTGCAGTTGACGAAGAGGGCGCGCAGGTCGGAATAGTCGACCTCGCTCTTCTCGCACAACTCGGCCTGCTTGCCGGTCAGCTCGGTCACTGCTGGTCCCCTTTCCGGTTCGGTCGGGATGCGATCCTTGCCATTACGCCGCTGCGAGCTCCTTCGCCTGTGGCGCCCGCTTGGTGAACTGCATCGCGCCGTCCTCCAGCGAGCCGCGGCGGATCGTGCGGATGTCGAAGACGTAGTTCTGGCGCAGCTTCCACGGTTCCTTGGAGCCCTGTTTGGGGAACTGGTCGAGCGAGCGCAGGACGTAGCCGGAGGTGAAGTCGAGCAGGGGCGCCTCGGTCACGGTCGGGTCGCTGATCTCGGGCACGCTCTTGGCGTAGCCGTGGGCGTCCATGTGGGCGAGCAGGCGGCAGACGTATTCGGAGGTGAGGTCGGCCTTGAGCGTCCAGGAGGCGTTGGTGTAGCCAACGGTGAAGGCGAAGTTGGGGACGCCGCTGAGCATCATCCCCTTGTAGGTCATCGTCTTCGGCAGTTCGACCGGGGTGCCGTCGACGGTCAGCTCGATGCCGCCGAGGAAGAGCAGGTTGAGGCCGGTGGCGGTGACGATGACGTCGGCCTCGAGCCGCTCGCCGGAGTCGAGCTCGATCCCGTCCTCGGTGAAAGTCGCGATCGTGTCGGTGACGACCGAGGCATCGCCGTCGCGGATCGCCTTGAAGAGGTCGCCGTTGGGGACCAGGCACATGCGCTGGTCCCAGGGGTCGTAGCGGGGCTTGAAGTGCTTGTCGACGTCGTAGCCGGCCGGCAGGGCACGCTCGACCCCCTTGCGGATGAACCGCCTCACCGCCTGCGGCCGGCGGCGGCTGAACTGGTAAAAGGCCGTCTGGATCAGGACGTTCTTCCAGCGCACGATCGGGTAGACGGCGCGGTCGGGGAGGAAGCGGCGCAGCGCGGTCGCCAGCGGGTCCTCGGCCGGCAGCGAGGCGATGTAGGTGGGCGAGCGCTGCAGCATGGTCACGTGCGCGGCCTCCCGCGCCATCGCCGGCACCAGGGTGACCGCGGTCGCGCCGCTGCCGATGACGACCACCCGCTTGCCGGCGTAGTCGAGCCCCTCGGGCCAGTGCTGGGGGTGGACGATCTCGCCGCGGAAGCGCTCCCTGCCCTCGAACTCGGGGGTGAAGCCTTCGTCGTAGCGGAAGTAGCCGCTGCAGGTCCAGAGGTAGTCGCAGGTGACCCGCAACGTCTCGCCGCCGGCAACCTCGGCCTCGACCGTCCAGCGCGCCTCCTCGCTGGACCACCCGGCCCGGACGACCCGGTGCCCGTAGCGAATCCTGCCCTCGATCCCGCCCTCGCGCGCCGCATCGCGCACGTACTCGAGGATCGAGTCGCCGTCGGTGATCGTCTGGGCCTGGGTCCAGGGCCGGAAGCGGTACCCCAACGTGTGCATGTCGGAGTCCGAGCGGATCCCCGGGTAGCGGAAGAGGTCCCACGTCCCCCCCAGTTCTTCCCGCGCCTCGAGGATCGCGTAGCTGCGGCCGGGAAATGCCTCCTGCAGGTGGTGCGCGGCGCCGATACCGGAAAGCCCGGCGCCGACGATCAACACGTCGAGATGCTCGATCTGTTGCCCGTCCACGGTCAAGCTCACGGACATTCTCTCATGCCCCTGGGTAGAACAAAGCCCCGGGGACCGCTGCGGTCCCCGGGGCTTTGGCTTGCTTCCTGGTTACTCGTGCTGCGAACTGCGAACCGCTAGCTGAAGTCCGCCACCAGTTCTTGGGCGGAGCTCATCGTCACCGTGCAGGTGCTTTCCAGCGCTTCTGAGGAGCCGGTGCAGGTGCCCGCGCCGGTGCTCCAAGTGACTTTGGTCGTGCCCTTGTTGAGCTTGACCGTGATCAGGACTTCTTCGCCTGAGTAGTAGCTCGCCGACTGGCTGCTGCAGGTGTAGCCGCAGAGCAGGCCGGAGGGTTTTGACTTGACCGAGCCCTGTCCGCCGCCTGTCTTGGAGAAGGCAAGGGCGTACTGGGTGTCGGGGGCGAATTCCGCTTCGACCGAGTGGTCTTCGGTGGCCGAGAGCACGCAGGTCGGTTCAGACCCCGTGCAGTCGCCCAGCCACTGGACGAAGTGGTTGTGCTTGGCCGCTGCCTGTTTGACCGTGACGCTGCCTTCCTTGAAGGCGGCTTCGGCCGAGGAGCAGTTGTAGAGACAGAGGATGCCGCCCGGTGAGGTCTGGATCTTGCCCAGGCCGCTGCCGGCCTTGGAGGCGTCGATGTTCCAGACCTTGACGAACTTGGCCCCTACGGTTTTGGCTTCGTTGAGGTTGATCGTGCACTGGCGGCCGTTGACTCCGCCGGTGTCGCATTTTTTCCAGCTCTTGAACAGGTAGCCAGGAGCTGGGGAGGCGGTCAGGGTGACCGAGCCTTCTGCGATTTCTTCGGTGGTGCAGGTCGAGGGGCATTCGATCCCAGCGGGACTGGAGACGACCGTGCCTTCACCTTCTTCGATGTTGAGGGTGAGGGGCGGGCCTTCGGGTTCTTTGCATCCTTCTACCCCTTCGCCTTCGAGGACGAAGCAGACCGTGGCTTCGGCGCCGGCTTCCGCCGGTTCGCCCTTCACCGAACAGAACCAGCCGCCGAAGAATCCTTCGAGTTCTTCCTGGCCTTCGCCGGCGCAGGTGTACCCTGGCCCGAACGCTTCGAAGGTGACATCAGTCCCTTTTTCGACGACGATGGTGCCGACTTCGGAGCCGGCGGCGGCCACCGCGAGCAGGTTATCGAAGTCGTTTCCTCCGCCTTCGGTCGGCATTTCGTTTTCGCAGGTGCCGGTCGCGGGCGGGCCGCTGCATTCGATTTTGGGCGTGCCTGTGCTGGTACTGCCGGCGCCGCTCGTGACTTCGCCGCTGCCGCTGCCCGCGAGGTTCAGCTTGAAGGTGCCTCCGGCGAACGCCTGGGCGACCGGGACCAAGAGGAAGGCCGCGACGGTGGCGAGCAGGACGGCGAGTCCTACGCGGCCCGACGAGGGATTGCCCCCGAGATCGCTGGGTTTACGTGCTCTCACTTAAATATCTCCTTGTTTCTCGAGCCCCTGCCGGTTGCTTTCGGCGGCATCTGGCGACTCTGTTTCTCCCTGTTATCTCCGGGCGCGATACGCCTGGAAATTGGATTCCCATGCCGGCCCCAGACGGGGACTGACCGAACTAGAGTATCGAGCGTTCCTAAGAAATCAATACCTAGTTTTCATTAGATACCTTGGGCGTTCCGCCAAGGCAAAGGGGACCGTGGCCCTTTCGCCGGGCTGGACAAGGTGCTCGGCGCGGGCAGGCCCGGCGCGGTGAGAGAAGCCCGCGAGGGCGTTACTTCTTGTTCTCGTGCTTCGGCTTGACGACGCGGAAGATCAGCTTCTTGTACTTCGTCCGGGGGGTGCCGCCGGTGGGCGTGAAGGTGAACTTGACCCTGATCCGCAACTGCTTGCCCTTGGCTTCTTCAAGCGTTTCGAAGCCCTCGCTGGTCAGCTTCAGCCTGAGCGTGAAGCTGCCGGCGGCGTTGCCTTCCGCCGTCGCTTTCTTCATCTGCTCGCCGGTGGCGGTGAAGGTGCCGCCGCTGGAGACCTTGACCCTGATCGTGACGACGCCGGTCTCGGGGTGCTTGACCTTGCCGAGGTTGAACTTGTTCAACGGCAGTTTGGTGCAGTAGGGCGGGGTGCCGGTTTCGCCCGGAGGACAGCCGCTGGCGAGGGAGGATGCGGGCAGCGCGAGCGCCAAGACGGCAAACGCCCCTGCAAGCAAAAGAAGCAACCTGTTCCTCACTGCGGACCTCCCTTTCCCGCAGGAACCGTAGCAGGGACGCTGCTGTCCTTGCCCTGCCTGGCGCGGGCGCGGAGGGGACCCGCGGCGTCGAGGCGGAGGAGGAAGACGCGTGCGCGGCCGACCTCGACCCGGGCGAGCCGCACCCAGCCGCCCGGCGTGCGCCGCTCGACGACGACGGCCCCGGGCGCCGGCGCCCGGCCCCAGAGCAGCAGGCGGCCGCGCTCGCGGCGGGCGACGAAGGGGAACTGGAACGCGCGGTAAGCGGGCTTGGGGGCGCCGTCGTGGTAGAGCAGGCCGCTCTGCTGGGTGGCGGCGTAGCCGGCCGCGCCCGGCGCCTGGTCGCGCAGGTACCACCAGACGTAGGCGCCGGCTCCTTGGCGCCAGAGCTCGAAGACCGATTCGGCGAGGAAGCGGGCGTGGCGGCGCAGGGGCACGCCGTGCGGGTCGGGCGGGTTCGAGTCCCACCAGAGCTCGGTCGCCCAGAAGGGCTTGCGCCGCGCCGGCAGCACCCGCTTGGTGGCGACCGCGCGGCGCACGATCCGGGCGAGGCGGCCGATGTCGGGGACGGAGACGTCGGCGCTGTTGACCGCGCCCCGCCGCGGCCCCCAGACGTCGATCGGGTTGTGGGCGGCGATGTCGAAGCGGGCGGGTTCGGGGCAGCGCGCCGGCTTCAGCCTGGCCCCGCGCAGGCAGAGCAGGGAGCGCCAGAACCAGACCGGCGGCACCCGGCTCCCCCCCGCGACGGCGTCGCCGTAGGGGGCGAGGCCGCCGACGATCACCCGGGCGCCGGGCTGGGCGGCGTGGACGCCGGCGTAGGCGGCGTTGAGCATCGCCCGGTAGTGGCGCGGGGCGACCAGCCTGCGCCCTTGCCAGAGCGGGTTGAGGTGGACCGAGAGGTTCTGCTCGGCCCAGACCTGGAAGTAGCGGACTCGGGGCAGTGGCCCGGCGCCCGGGTCGGCCGGGTCGGCGAAGCCGCCCGAGTAGCGGGCCGCGAGGGCGCGGGCGAAGCTGCCGAGCGCGGCCGGCTGCGGCATCCAGGTCCCGGGCGGGGCCTCGGCGGCACTGGGCCGGCCCGGGCCCTCGGCCCAGGCCGGGGCCGACTGCACGTTGAGCACGGGCGCCAGGCCCTGGGCGACGGCGTCGACGACGGCACCGTCGAGCGCCGCCCAGTCGTAGGCCGGGTCGGCCGGGTCGGCGGCATCGAAGCCGGCCGGCGGGGCGCTGGGCGCGACGGCGGACCAGTTGACGCCGAGCAGGGCCAGTTCGGCGCCGGCCCCCCGCGCCCGCGCCAGCCATTCCCCGCGCAGGCCCGGGTCGGGGCTGCCGAAGGCGGGTTCGGCCAGGCCCATGCGGATGCCGCGCGGCGTTGCCGCCGCCGCCGGGACCACGAGGGCGAGCGCCAGCGCCACCAGGGCGAGAAGGGCGGCGGCCCGCCTCACCGCGACACGAGGCCGCGCCGCCTGGCGGCGAAGAAGGCGAGCGCCGCCGCGGCCGTCAGCGCCAGCAGCAGCGGGAAGAGGGTGCCCATCCCCGGGTCGCCGGGGATGCGGGCGACGGCGGCCTGCCGGGCCGGGCGGCCGGACGCTCCCCCGCCCCGCGGGCCCGCGGTCTGGGCCACCGCCGTGGCCAGGGCGAGGCCGGCCGGGCCACGCTGGCGCAGAGCCCGTTCGGTGCCTGCGGAGAGCGCCCCGTCGCGGACCGCGTCGCGGGCGTCCTTGCTCGGGTCAGGGGTCCGCGGGCCGGTCGCCGTGGGCACGGTCTGGAAGTACTGGTCGGCCTCGGAGTTGCCGGGCGGGACGACGACGCGGGCGACGGCAGCGGCCGGCGCGGGCACGGCCAGCATGAGCAGCAGAGCGAGTGTCGCAATCTTCCCCATCGCCATCCAATCAGTCAACACGCCGGAACCCCGTTTGCACCTGCGTCCCGGCCCCGGCAGGGCACTGTAACGGGTCCGCGGCGAATAAATGTCGTAGTTTGGGCATCGAGTTGGCGCTGGAAACACTCGATCATGCGGAGGAGCGGGAGGCACCCGTGGGCCGAGGGGCGGATGCCGGGGGCTTCGACTGGGGCGGGGCGGCGACCTGGCTGCTGGCGGCGCTGCTGGTCGTCTACCTCGCCCTCGAAGACGGTGGCTACGACCCGATCCCGCGCGACCAGGTCGGGGTCGCGGTCTGGTGGCTGCTGCTGCTCGGGGTCGCGGTGCAGGCGCTGCCGGTGCCGGGGCGGACCCGTCCCAGCCTCGCCGCGCTGGGGCTGCTGGGGGGGTTCGCCGTCTGGACGGCGATCGCGATGGGCTGGACGCAGAGCGAGGAGCGGACCGCGACGGAGGTCGCCCGCGTCTTCACCTACCTCGGCGTCCTGGCGCTGGGGATCTGCCTGGTGACGCGGCGCCGCGGCGGCACCCGCCAGGTGCTCGGCGGCGTCACCTTCGGCCTCGCCCTGGTTGCCGGGCTCGCCGTGCTCTCGCGCTTCCACCCCGCCTGGTTCCCGGCCAACGAACTGGGCAAGGTGCTGCCGGGGATCGAAATCGAGCGGCGGCTCGCCTACCCGCTGGGCTACTCGAGCGGGATGGGGGCGATGGCCGGGATCACGCTGCCGCTGCTGCTCGGGGCGGCGGCCTGGGCGCGCACGCTGGCCGGACAGGCGCTGGCCGCGGCGGCGATCCCGATCGCCGGCCTGGCCCTCTACCTCGCCACCTCGGGCACCGGCGCCGCGGTCGCCGCGGTCGCGATCCTCGCCTTCCTCGCGCTCACCCCCGACCGCCTGCCGAAGCTGCTCACCCTCGCCGCGGGCACCGCCGGCGGGGCGATCCTGGCGCTGGCCGTCTCCGGTCGCGAGGCGCTCGCCCGCGGGCTGCCGACCCCGGCCGCCGAACAGCAGGGCACCGAGATGATCTGGATCGCGCTCGCCGTCTGCGCCGGCGTCGCCCTGCTCCAGGTCCTGATCGGCTACGCCGTGCGCGGGGCCGGCCGGCCGAGCCTGCTCGGGATCGGCCGCCGCGAGGCGACGATCGCGACCGCCGTGGCGTTGGTCGTCGCGATCCCGGTCGCGCTCGCCGCCGGGCTGCCTGCCGAGGCCTCGCACCGCTGGGACGTGTTCAAGGAACGCGGCAGCGGCACGGGAGAGGCGCCGAGCTCCCCCTCCTCGATCCTCAACTTCCACGGCAGCGGCCGGTACCAGTTCTGGGAATCGGCGATCGACGCGAGCGAGACCGCGACGCTGCGGGGGATCGGGCCCGGCACCTTCGAGTTCTGGTGGAGCCGCCACGGCACCTACAGCGGCTACGTCCGCAACGCCCACTCGGTCTATCTCGAGAACCTGGCCGAGCTGGGGATCGTCGGGCTGCTGCTGGTCGGCGGGTTCGTGCTCGGCGTGGTCGGGATCGGCGCGGTGCGGGCGATGCGGGCGCCGCCCGAGCGGCGGCTGGTGCTGGCGACCGCGACGGCGGGGGCGGCCGGCTTCGCGATCGCGGCGGCGCTCGAC
>Ga0055487_10000031_pt1 | contig 12579 bp, 13 predicted proteins | sample RushMan_ThreeSqC_FD_57940 | JGI IMG/M metagenome (GOLD analysis project Ga0055487, IMG submission 57940) | Wetland microbial communities from San Francisco Bay, California, USA, that impact long-term carbon sequestration - RushMan_ThreeSqC_D2 | ecosystem: Environmental > Aquatic > Marine >...
TACCTGCGCTCGCAGCTCTCGCTCACCTTCTCGACCGAGGACATCGTCGAGGGCGTCACCGCATTCTTCGAGAAACGCGACCCGCAGTGGAAGGGACGGTAGTGGCGACCGAACAGGAGACCAAGCACCTGCTGCCCGGCACGGCGCCGCTGGGCGAGCTGACCGACCAGCTGCACGCCGCGCGCGAGAAGGCCAAGCTCGGCGGTGGCGAGGAGAAGATCGCCAAGCAGCACGAGCGCGGCAAGCTGACCGCGCGCGAGCGGATCGACCTGCTGGTCGACGAGGGCAGCTTCGTCGAGCTGGGCATCCACGGCCGGCCGCACTTCGCCCAGCGGGCGATGGACGGCAAGGAGGCGCCGGCCGACGGCGTCGTCACCGGTTGGGGCGATGTCGACGGCCGCCCCTGCTGCATCGCCGCCTACGACTTCACCGTGATGGCCGGCTCGATGGGGATGACCGGCGAGCTCAAGGTCACCCGCCTGCGTGAGATGGCCCTCTCCAAGCGGATGCCCTTCATCTGGCTGCTCGACTCGGCCGGGGCCCGGATCCAGGAGGCGGCGGGCTCGCTCTTCGCCGGCTCCGGCCACCTCTTCCGCGAGGAGGTCGAGATGTCGGGCGTGATCCCGATGGTCGCGGCGATGATGGGACCCTGCGCGGCCGGCACCGCCTACATCCCGGCCCTCGCCGACTTCGTGCCGATGGTCTCCGGCCAGGGCGCGATGGCGCTCGCCGGGCCGCACCTGACCAAGGCCGTCACCGGCGAGGACATCTCGATGGAGGAGCTCGGCGGCGCCAAGGTCCACTGCCGCAAGTCCGGCGTGGGGGACCTCGAGGTGAAGGACGACGAGGAGTGCATCGAACGGGTCAAGCAGTACCTCTCCTACTTCCCCGCCAACTGCGAGGAGAAGCCGCCGGTGCTCGACGTCTCGGATCCAATCGACCGCGCCTCGGAGAAGCTGATGGAGATCGTCCCCGACTCCTCGCGCCAGCCTTACGACATGTACGACGTGATCCGCGAGATCGTCGACGACGGCGAGTTCTTCGACATCAAGCCGAAGTTCGCCAAGACCCTGATCACCTGCTTCGCCCGCTTCGGTGGCCAGCCGGCGGGGATCGTCGCCAACCAGCCCAAGCAGCTGGCCGGCATCCTCGACAACGACTCGGCCGACAAGGCGGCGCGCTTCATCAACCTCTGCGACGCCTTCAACATCCCGCTCGTCTTCCTCCAGGACGTGCCCGGCTTCATGGTCGGCGCCAAGGTCGAGCACGCCGGGATCATCCGCCACGGAGCGAAGATGCTCTACGCGGTCAGCCGCGCCACGGTGCCGAAGGTGACCGTGGTCGTGCGCAAGGCCTACGGCGCCGGCTACTACGTGATGTGCGGCAAGGCTTACGAGCCGGACCTGATCGTCGCCTGGCCCGGGGCCGAGATCTCGGTGATGGGGGCAGAGGGTGCGGTCAACATCATCGGCCGCTCGACGATCGAGGCCTCCGATGACCCGGAGGCGACGAAAGAGGCGATGCTGAGTGCGGTCCGCGAGCAGATCGACCCCTACATCGCCGCCGGCAACGCGGTGATCGACGATGTCATCGACCCCCGCGAGACCCGCCCGACGATCGCCAACGCCCTCCGCATGGCGAGGAACAAGCACGTAGAGAAGCCGCGCAAGCGCCACGGGGTGATGCCGGTATGACGTTCCGGTGCGCCTTTTGGACCTGTGAGGTACATAAAGCGCACCGGAAGGGGGAGGGACAGTGAGTTCCTTTGGCGACCCGGTGGTTATCAGCTGCTCGATCAGCGGGGTGATCGCGAATCGGGACCAGTGCCCGGCGATTCCGTATACGCCGGAGGAGTACGCGGCGGAGGCGCGGCGGGCGGTCGACGAGGGCGCCTCGCAGGTCCACATCCACGCCCGCAAACCGGACGGCACGCCCTCCTACGAGGTCGAGGATTTCAAGGCGATCACCGAGGCGATCCTGGCCGAGGTGGGCGACGTGATCGTCAACTACTCGACCGGGGCGATCGGCATCCCGATCGAGAAGCGGATCGAGTACCTGCGGGCGCTGAAGCCCGACGTCGCCGCGCTCAACATGAGCTCGATGAACTACGCCAAGTACAGCTCCCGTCGCAAGGACTTCGTCTTCAAGACCGTCTTCGAGAACAGCTTCGACACGATCATCGAGTTTCTCACCGCGATGCGCGAGCTCGGGATCAAGCCCGAGCACGAGTGCTTCGACGCCGGCCACGTCGCCAACCTCGATCCGCTGATCGACATGGGGCTGCTGGAGCGGACGCCGCTGCAGGTATCCCTGGTGATGGGGGTCAACGGCGGCATCCGCCCGACGCCGCGCAACGTCGGCTTCATGGCCGAACAGATCCCCGGCGGGGCCGAGGGCGAGAACCAGTGGCAGGTGATCGGGATCTCGCGCGACCAGTGGAAACTGCTCGGCGCCTCGCTGGTGCTGGGCGGCAACGTCCGCGCCGGGGTCGAGGACAATCTCTACCTGCCGGGCGGCGAGATGGCCCGCTCCAACGGCGACCTGATCGCCAAGGCGCGGCAGATGGCCGAGGACGTAGGGCGTCGCGCCGCGACCGTCGCCGAGGCGCGCGAGCTGCTGGGAGTGCCGAAGCGTGAGCGGTCTGCGGCATAGGGGTGCGAGGGGGGAGGGGCCGGTGCCCGTCTGCGGGAATTTGGTCGCGGGCCCTGCGGGCCTCGCTCCGGAACCTGCTGGCCGCCTATGGCGGCCAAGAACCAGATTGCATGTCGCCGCTTCGCGACATTCCCGCAGAAGGGCACCGGCCCCTCCTTCTCAAGCCGCTGTGGCTGACGCTCTTAGCTTGGCGCGAGTGAGAGAGCTTCCGGGGCATGGGCTGGCAACTCGCGGTGATCTTGAGCTTGTGGGACGCGGCGGGCGGGCATGCGGTCGTCCTCCGTTCGAATGTGGCCGAAGGCCGCGAAATGCAATCTGTCATCTGCCCGCCATAGGTGGGCACCAACATTCGGAGCGTCGCCCGAAGGGCGCGCGACTCAATTCGAACGGAGGATGACCGCATGCCCGCCCTGCCCCTCCAAGACATCAAGATCCTCGACCTCACCCGGCTCCTGCCCGGGGGCTTCTGTTCGCTGCTGCTCGCCGACCTCGGCGCCGAGGTGCTCAAGGTCGAGGACACCGGCATCGGCGACTACATCCGCTGGGCGCCCCCTTACTACGGGACCGAGGAGCAGCAGGAGCTGGGCACGCGCTCCTCGCTCTACCTGGCGCTCAACCGCGGCAAGCGCTCGGTTCGCCTCGACCTGAAGAACGAGAAGGGCCGCGAGGCCCTGCTGCGCCTGGTCGAGAGCTACGACGTCGTCCTCGACGGCTTCCGCCCCGGAGTGCTCGGCCGGCTCGGCGTCGGCTACGAGCGGATGCGCGAGGCCAACCCGGCGATCGTCTTCTGCGCGATCACCGGCTACGGCCAGGACGGTCCCTACACCCAGCGCGCCGGCCACGACATGAACTACCTCGGCCTGGTCGGGGTGCTCGGCCTGACCGGGGCCAAGGACGGCCCGCCCGTCCAGGCCGGCGGCCAGATCGCCGACCTCGGCGGCGGCGCCCTGATGGCGGCCTTCGGGGTGATGGCGGCGCTGCACGAGCGGCGCCGCTCCGGTGAGGGCCAGATGGTCGACGTCTCGATGGCCGACGGCGCCCTCTCCTGGCTGGCGCTGGTCGCCGGCCGCTACTTCTGCGACGGTGAGGTGCCGGTGCGCGGTGAGCAGCAGCTCGCCGGCGGCCTGGCCTGCTACCTGCCTTACGAGGCGAGCGACGGCTGGGTCAGCTGCGGGGCGTTGGAGCCGAAGTTCTGGGCCGCCTTCTGCAACGGAGCGGAGAGACCCGACCTGATCGAGGTCCAGTTCGAGGCGCCCGGCTCGGACGCTTGGCAGCAGGTCGCCGAGGTCTTTCGCTCCCGCACGCGAGCCGAGTGGAAGGCGTTCAACGACGAGCACGATTGCTGCATCGAGCCGGTTCTCGACCTCGACGAGGCACTCGACTCCGAGCTGGTGCGCGGGCGCGGGATGGTCGTCGAGGTGGACCAGCCCGAGTTCGGCCCGGTCCGCCAGCTCGGCGCCCCGGTGAAGATGAGCCGCACCCCCGCCGACCCGACCCGCCCGGCCCCCGCCTTCGGCGAGCACACCGACGAGGTCCTGCGCGAGGCCGGCTACACCGAAGAGGAAATAGCCGCAATGAAGGAGTCGGGCGCCGCCGCCGGCCCCAGCGCCGACGCGGCCTCGACCTTCCGCGCATGACCCAAGAACGGGCCGACGGGCCTAAAAGCCCCCGTATAGGTGGGTTTGAGGCCCATCGGCCCAATGGAGACCTGTTGCGCGTGGGGGAGCTGGCCGAGGCGTCGGGGGTGCCGGTGCCGACGATCAAGCACTACTTGCGCGAGGGGCTGCTGCCGGAGCCGGTGAAGACGAGTCGCAACATGGCCTACTACCCGCCGGAGTTCGTCGACCGGATCAGGCTGATCAAGCAGCTGCAGGAGGAGCGCTTCATGCCGCTGAAGGCGATCAAGTCGGTGCTCGACGAGGACCCCGAGCGGGCCCGCGCTCTGGTCGACCTAGAGGACCGCATCCTCGACCGTGCCCTGGCAGGTGAGCGCACCCGTACCAGCGCCGCCGAGGTTCGCGAGCGCTACGGCGTCCCCAAGGACGTGCTCGACCGTCTCGAGAAGTTGGAGCTGCTGAGCCCCAACAGTCGCGGCTACTCGCCCTCCGACATTCGAATCATCGAGGCGATCGGCCGCTTCCGCGCCAGCGGCTACGACGAGCAGATCGGCTTCACTGTCTACGACACCCTGCGCTACAAGAAGGCCCTCGAAGCCCTCGTCAGCGAGGAGGTCGAGATGGTGATGGACCGCCTCGCCGAGGAGGTCCCGCCGGAGCGTGTTGTCGAGATGCTCGAATCGGGCGCTCAGCCCCTCCACGACCTGATCGCCGCCTTGCACACGAAGCTGATGGTCGCCGAGCTCGAGCGCCATAGGGCGCGGCGGGGCTGATGAGGTCGGTGCTGATCACCGGCGCGTCGACCGGGATCGGCCGGGCGGCGGCGCTGCGCATGGACGGCGCGGGCTGGCGGGTCTTCGCCGGCGTGCGGCGCGAGGAGGACGGTGCCGCGCTGCGCGAGGCGGCCTCGGAGCGGCTCGTCCCCGTGATGCTCGACGTGACCGACGCGGGGCAGATCGCCGCGGCGGTCGAGACGGTCGCGAGCGAGGCGGGGGAGGCCGGTCTCGATGGCCTCGTCAACAACGCGGGGATCGCGGTGCTCAGCCCGCTGGAGACGATTCCGATCGAGGACTTCCGCCGCCAGATCGAGGTCAACCTGACCGCACAAGTTGCGGTGACGCAGGCAGTGCTACCTCTGATTCGACAAGCGACTGGGCGGATCGTCTTCGTCAGCTCGATCGGCGGCCGCATGGCTCTGCCCTTCGGCGCTCCCTACCACGCCTCCAAGTTCGGGATCGAGGCCGTCGCGGATTGCCTGCGCCAGGAACTGCGGCCATGGGGCATCGATGTCGCAGTGATCGAGCCCGGTTCGATCGACACGCCGATCTGGGAGCGGGGCGAACGAACCGCCGACTCGGTATCCGAGCGCGCCCACAACTCACAGGAAGAGCTCTACGGCGAGACGATCGCGCGCTTCCGCGTAGCGGTCCGCCGGACCGCCGACCGTGGCATCTCCCCCGACAAGGTCGCCAAGTCGATCTCCCACGCCCTCACCGCCCGCCGCCCCCGAACCCGCTACCTCGTCGGCATCGATGCCCGCGCCCAGGCCCTCGGCCGCCGCCTGCTCCCCGACCGCGCCTTCGACGCTCTCGTGGCCCGAGTCATGCGGCTTTAGCTACGCCCCGATCAGCTCGACCCGGTACCCGTCCGGGTCGCGGACGAAGCAGATCAGGTGGCCCTCGGTGCGGCCGCCGGGGCGGTAGGGGGGCTTTTCGGGCTCGATGCCTGCGGCGGCGAGGGCCTCGAGGGTGGCATCGAGGTCGTCGACGGTGAGGGCTATGTGGTTGTAGCCGGTGCCGAGGTCGTAGGAGTCGACGCCGTGGTTGTAGGTCAGCTCCAGCCGCGGGCTCTCTTCGCCTGGCAGGGCCATGAAGACGTTGATCGCCTCGGCGCCGATCGGCATCCGGGCGACCTCCTCGAAGCCGAGCTCCTCGTAGAAGGCGACCGAGCGGTCGATTTCGCCGATTCGGTAGCAGGTGTGCAAGAAGGCGACCATCGGCTGGCAAGGCTACCGGCATCCCTACAATTTGCAGCCGAATGGCGCGCCGCACGCGACGGCGACGACGCACGTCGCACACCTCGAAATGGAAGAAGCTGCTGATCCCGCTCGGGGTCCTGGCCGCCGCAGGCGTGATTGCGGGCGGCGTCGCCGCGAGCTGGGCGATCGACGTCTACCAGTCGGCTCCGCCGCTCTCCAGCCTCAAGCCGGTGCAGAAGGGCCGCTCGTCGGCAATCTATGCCGCCGACGGCAGCCTGATCGGCTTCATCCAGGCCGAAAACATCCGCCAGCCGGTTCCCGAAAGCGCGATGCCGCAGACGCTGAGGGAGGCGACGGTCGCGATCGAGGACAAGAACTTCTACAGCCACGGAGCGCTCGACTACGCCGGCATCGCCCGCGCGATCTGGAAGGACATCCTCGCCGGGGGCAAGCCGGTCCAGGGCGCCTCGACGATCACCCAGCAGCTGGTCCGCAACCTCTACATCCAGAACCCCGAAGAGACGCTGAAGCGAAAGCTGAAGGAAGCCCACCTAGCCGAAGAAGAGGAGGAGGCGCACAGCAAGGACTGGATCCTCACCGCCTACCTCAACACCGCTCCCTACGGCACGGTCGAAGGCGAGACCGCGGTCGGGGTCGAGGCCGCCGCCCAGACCTATTACGGCAAGCCGGCCAAAGACCTCGGCCTGATCGAATCGGCGCTGATCGCCGGCCTGCCGCAGGCCCCATCCGAATACAACCCCTTCCTCGACCCGCAGGCGGCGAAGCAACGCCGCAACGCGGTCTTGAGGGCGATGGAGGACGAGGGTTACATCACGGCTGGCGAGTACCGCAGCGCGGCGGAGAGAGGGCTCGAGCTCAGCCCCGGTCACAAGTACCAGGTCATCCGCGACCCCTTCCTCTTCGACCTCGTCCAGCAGGAGCTGATCGACAAATATGGCATCAACACGGTCCGCAACGGCGGGCTGAAGGCCTACACGACGATCGATCCCACCCTCCAGGAACGGGCCCAGGAAGCGGTCGACTCCTGCGGCGTCTGCTACGCCGAAGGGGGCCCGGCCGCGGGGCTGGCCTCGGTCGACCCCGCCACCGGCGAGATAGTCGCCCTCGCCTCGACCGAAGGCTTCGAAAGCGAAAGCGAATTCAACTACGCCTGGCAGGCGCACCGCCAGCCCGGCTCCTCGTTCAAGACCTTCGTCCTGGCGACGGCGATCAAGCAGGGCGTCGACCCCTACACGACCTATTACGACGGCACCTCGCCGAAGACGCTGAAAATCCCCGGCGGCGGGCCGGACTGGGTGGTGAACAACGCCGAGCCGGGCGGCGGCACGTTGCCGCTCTCCTCGGCCACCTGGGAGTCGGTCAACGTCATCTTCGCCCAGCTCGATCTCGACGTCGGGCCCGAAGCCGTGACGCAGACGGCGCGCGAGATGGGCATCGAGGCGCCGCTGGAATCGGTGCCGGCGGAGGCGATCGGCGGCCTCAGCGTCGGCGTCACCCCGCTTGAAATGGCCGACGGCTACGCGACCCTGGCCAGCGGTGGAATCCACCACGATCCGACCGCGGTCAGCCGGGTCGAGTTCCCGAGCGGCAAGGTCGACCGGACCGACCCCGAATCGGGGAATCGCGTGCTGACCGAGGGCGAGGCCTACGAAGTGACCAAACTCCTCGAGGGCGTGATCACCCAGGGCACCGGCGCCGGTTACACCTACATGGGCTGCGCGGCTGCGGCCGGCAAGACCGGCACCTCGGAGGAGCTCTCAGACGCCTGGTTCGTCGGCTACACGCCGCTCTACGCGACGGCGGTCTGGGTCGGCCATCCGCAGTCGCGCGAAGCCACCGGCTACGGCGGCCCGACGGCGGGGCCGATCTGGCGCTCCTTCATGGAATCCGCTGTCGCCGGGAACTGCCCCGAATTCCCCGAACCGTCGAGCCTGCCCGAGCTCTCCGGGCTGCACAGCGACCACACCTCGTCGGCGGCGAAAGTAGGCGACGGCGAAGACGAATCCGAAGAAGAGGAATCGTCGAAAAAGCACCCCAAGGACGCCAGGGGCGGCAAGCAGGAGCCGGAAACGGAATCCGAACCTGCGCCCGAACCGAACCCGGAACCCGCCCCCGCGCCGCCACCCGCGGTCGGGGTCGGCGGCGGCGTCGCCAGCCCGCACTGACCGCTGCCCGGCCGAGGCTGCCTGTTTCAGGACCCCGCTGGACCTAGGAGGAGTCGGCCCCGGGGTTTTTCCGCGGGATCACGGCCTCTTTGACCTCGCGCACGTCACGGCCGATCGCGTCGAGCCGCTCGAGCACGGCCTGCTCGAAGGAGGCGCCGCCCACGACCCTTCCCGCCGCCTGGAGCAGCTCGGCGGTGTCGGCATCGAGGGCTTTGGCGATGCGCTCGATCACCTCGTCGGGCGGGGGCCCCTGGCTACCCAGCTCTACGCGCGAGAGGTTGGAGGCTGACATCGGGATCCTTTGCGCCAGTTGGTCCAGGGTGTAACCGCGTTCCCTGCGCAACTTGCGCAGCAACGCGCCAAGGGCCAGCGCTCGGCTGGCCTCCCTCTGTCCTCTCGGGCTGGCCACGACCACCCGGGGTCTTCGAGCATAAACATGCCGTCCCCTTGCTGATTCCCGTAAAGCAGTAGATAGCCCGTAGGTTCGGTATGGTCCCGCGGCCTGGCCAGAACGGGAACCGTTGTCAGCCTCGACTGGCCAGGCATAGCACCGGGCCGCGAATTCTCGCCCTCGCAGTTGGTCGATCCCGGCCGGTATGGACCTGGGGCATCCGGAGAAAGCCGAACCCGGATCTGGTGGATTTCCCCGGATGCTGCGGCGCCCGTCGCCGCGGACAATCGGGGCGACGATGGCATTGGCAGACGGGGAAGCCCGGCCAACGCGGTTCCGCGACCGCGGCGAAGCCGGACATCGGCTCGGCGGGCGCCTGATGCCGCTTGCCGGTGAGGACCCGGTCGTCGTCGGCCTCCCGCGCGGCGGCGTTCCGGTGGCGCAGGAGGTCGCCGTGGCGCTGGGGGCGCCGCTTGAGATTCTCGTCGTCCGCAAGCTGGGGGCGCCGCGCAACCCCGAGTACGGGATCGGCGCGATCGCCGAGGGCGGCGCCGAGGTCTTCGACCCCCTGGCGCTGGCCGAACTCGGGATCGATCGCCGCACGCTCGAGGCGATCGTCGCCCGCGAGACGGCCGAGCTGCGCCGCCGGGTGGTCGCCTACCGAGGCCAGCGGTCGCCGCCCCGCCTGAACGGCCGCACCGTGGTCGTGGTCGACGACGGGGTGGCCACCGGCGTCACCGACACCGCGGCGCTGCGCGCGATCCGGCGCCAGCAACCACGCCGCCTGATTCTCGCCGTGCCGGTCTGCGCTCCGGACTCCGCGGCGCGGCTTCGCCAGGAGGCCGACGAGGTCGTCTGCCTGGTCGAACCGCCTGTGCTCGAAGGAGTGGGCCAGTGGTACCGGGACTTCTCCCAGGTCTCCGACGCCGAAGTGATCGCCGCCCTCAGCGCGGCCGGGAACGCGGCGGCGTGAGGCTCGGCTGGGCTTGCCGTCAGGAGAAATCCGTAGCCGAGGTCTCGGGTTCCTGCGGATGGATTCGGTGGCACCCCCGCGTAGGGTCGTGTCATGGTGGACGATGGTGACGGCGCCGTGAAGGTGCTCATCGCCGGCGCCGGCGTTGCCGGGGTCGAGGCCGCGCTCGCACTCCGCGACCTGGGCGGCGACCTGATCGACGTCGACATGCGCGATCCGCGCCGCGAGTTCGCCCTGCGGCCGTTCGCGGTTGGCGAGCCCTACGGGGCATCGCGGATATTTCGCTACGACATGGAGACCCTTGCCTCGCGCTGCGGCGCCTCCTTTCACCCCGACGGCATCGTCTCGGTGGATTCCCAGAAGCAACTCGCCACCACGCGCAACGGCGAGCGTCTCGCCTACGACTACCTCCTGCTTGCGACCGGCGCGCGGTTGCTGTGGGCGGTGCCGGGTGCGGTCACCTTCTGGGGGGTCGCCGACGAAGGCCAGGTGGGAGATGTCGTCGCCGACCTGCGCGCCGGCCGGCTGCGCAACCTCGTCTTCACCATGCCCACCGGGCACAGCTGGGGGCTGCCGCTGTACGAGCTGGCGCTGCTCGGAGCGCGCGAGCTGGCGAAGGCGAACGGGGTGCGGACCCGGCTCACCGTCGTCACCCCGGAGGACGCGCCGCTGGAGGTCTTCGGCCGGCGGGTCGGCGAGCAGATGAGCCGCCTGCTCGAGGAACGCGGGATAAGGGTCGTCTGCGGCGCCCACCCGGCCGGCTTCGACAGCGGCTTGCTGCGGGTTGCGCCCGGCGAGGATGTCGAGGCGGACGCGGTGATCAGCCTTCCCCGTCTCGAAGGACGCCGCATGGATGGGATTCCACACGACCGCCGTGGCTTCGTCAGCGTCGATCGGTACGGCAGGGCGATTGGCGTCGACCGCGTCTTTGCCGCTGGCGACCTGACGACCTTCCCGGTCAAGCAGGGAGGGATCGCGACCCAGCAGGCCGATGTCGTCGCCCGGACGATCGCGCGCGAAGCCGGCGCCGAGGTCGAGCCCGAGCCACTCGACCCGATCCTGCGGGGGGTTCTCTGGACCGGCCGCGAGCCGCACTACCTCTACGGCCGCCTCAGCGGCGGCCATGGCGAGGTCTCGAGCCTCAGCGAGCGGCCGCCGTGGCCGGCCCAGGACGGCAAGGTGATCGGCCGCTACCTGACCTCGTTCCTCGACTCGCTCGCCGACGGCGGCGATTCCAGGCCCGCCGCCGGCACTCCGTCCGCTCCCTGAGTTCGAGTCATGATGCGGGTATGAGCGATGACCTCGTGCGGCGTTTCAGAGCCGCTCGCCGCGATCGGGAGCTGGCCGTGCTCGAGGGTTTTCACGCGCTCAAGCACGCGCTGCGGTTCGGCGCCGAGATCGTCGAGGCGGTTGCCTCGGACCCCGAGGAGCTCGAGCGCCTGGCGGCCGGCCTGGCTCCTGACCTCGCCGGCTCGCTGGCCGGTCGCGTCGCGCCGGTCGGCCCGAAGGACCTGGAGCGGATGGTTCCCCACGCGCCGCGAACGGGTGCGGTGGCGATCGCTCGCCGCCCGCCGGTCGACCTGGCAGCGGTGTTGGGGCAGGAGCGACCGGCCCCGGTAGTCCTGCTCGAGGAACCGCGGACGATGGGCAATATGGGCGCCTGCGTGCGGGTGGCCGCCGCCGCCGCCGCCGCCGCGGTCCTGACCACGGGAAGCAACGACCCCTGGCATCCAGAGGCGCTGCGCGGCGCCGCCGGCCTGCATTTCGCCCTGCCGGTGACCGCGGTCGAGGAGCTGCCCGAAAGCGACCGGCCGCTGGTCGCGATCGACCCGGACGGCGAGGAGACGGACCTGCGCGACCTCTCGCCGCGCTCGGTCCTCGCCTTCGGCAGCGAGCGCTACGGGCTCAGCGCGGGGCTGCTCGATCGCGCCGACGCCCGGCTGGCGATCCCGATGCGCGAGGGCGTATCGAGCCTCAATCTCGCCACCGCCGTCGCCGCGGTGCTTTTCGCCCGGCCCCTGCTGAGGTAGCGTGCAGACAGCCCACTCATCTCGACCGAAAGGATGTTCCCCTTGCCCCTAGCCGACATCAACCTGGGCGAAGCGATGCTGCTCGCCTTCGAGATTTTCTTCTTCGTGGTCTGGATCTGGATCCTGATCACGATCCTCACCGACCTCTTTCGCGATCACGAGCTCTCGGGCTGGTCAAAGGCGGCCTGGGTGCTGTTCCTGGTCTTCATTCCGTTCCTCACCGCGCTGATCTACCTGATCGCGCGCGGCAGCGGCATGCGCGACCGCACGATCAAGGCGCAGGCGGAGGCGAAACAGCACATGGACGACTACATTCGCCAGCAGGCGCACGCCTCGCCCGCCGACGAGCTGCACAAGCTGAATGACCTCAAGGAGAAGGGCGCGATCAGCGCCGAGGAGTTCGAGAAGGCAAAGGCGAAGCTGCTCGCCTGAGGTCGCCTGACCGGCGCATATCGGCGTCCTCGGGCGCCGGTATGTGTTTGTTTCTCCTGCATCTGCAGCCAAAGTTGCACGGTATTAGCGTCTCCTAACAATCTTTAGGCGGTTTCGCTACCGTGCGCCGCCGATGCGCGTTCCCCCTCGCGGCAACTCATGGCGGCTGCTGCTGCCCGCAGCGCTGCTCCTCGCCCTCCTCTGCCTGGCGGCTTCCGCGCCGGCCAAGAACCTCGAAGAGAAGCTGCACGACGCGCAGGGCAAGCTCAGCCACGTGCGCGAGAGCCAGGGCGCCCTGGCGGCGACGATCGCCGAGCAGAA
>Ga0055487_10000032_pt1 | contig 12523 bp, 19 predicted proteins | sample RushMan_ThreeSqC_FD_57940 | JGI IMG/M metagenome (GOLD analysis project Ga0055487, IMG submission 57940) | Wetland microbial communities from San Francisco Bay, California, USA, that impact long-term carbon sequestration - RushMan_ThreeSqC_D2 | ecosystem: Environmental > Aquatic > Marine >...
CACCCTCACCATCGCAGATAGGCCCCAACGAGCGCCGTGCCCAAGAGGTCGGTGGGTGCCTCGCTGCCTCGAGGCGGCCTCGATGTCCACTGGGCTCTGGCGTCGTGCGCGCGAGGTCCAGTTTGCACTGGCGGCAAGCGGCGACCATCGGCGTGTTCCGCCCGCCGGCCTCTGCTTGCCGTCCCCATACGTCGCAGATCGACGGGCCGCTGCGCGAGCTCCGATGTCACTACGGCCGTGCGCATTACCGGATCCTCTACCGGCGCGGCCCGGGAGGGTCTCGAGAGGCACCAAGGCGGGGTCATCCTTGAGGAGCACGGGCGTGCCGGAAGCCGCTTCCACGTCTGCCTGGGTGGCTCGCCGGGTGACTCTTTCCCACCCGATCGTCGGGCACCAGGGCAGGGGGACGATGACCGCGGCGGTGCGGCTGCTCGTCGACCACGCTCTCTCGCTCTGGCGGCTCAACCGGGTCGAGATCCGCGTTGCGGCGGAGAACCGGCGCAGTCGCGCGATATCCGAGCGCCTCGGCTTTCGCCAGGAGGGGATGTTGCGCCAGGCGGAACTCATCGACGGCCGCTACCTCGCCAGCATCGTGTACTCGATGCTGGCAGCTGACTGGCCCTTGGCGAGCGTCAGCTCGCCGCGAACGGATTGACTACCCGCACCGTTCCGTAGGTGCGGTCGTGCTGGAAGTCCTCAGAGAGCAGCTCGGCGTGCCCGTAGTGCTCCGCGTAGGCCCAGAGATGGGCGTCGAACCACGACAGCTGGTAGGCGGCGACGCCGCGCAGGGCGAGGCGGACGATGTCCTCGTTCGGATACAGGACGTCGAACTGGACGAGCAGCTCCTCCGCCTCGCGCGTGGCCTCGGCCCAATCGAGGAGCGGCTCGTTGCCGGCGAGGGGCCGGGTCACGACGGCGACGAACTCCACCACGGCCTGATGGGGCAGCCGCAGAGTGCCGCGCTCGATCCCGTCCCGCAGCAGGTCAGTCGCTACCTGCTGCTTGTCGGGAAAGCGCGGGTCGAACCGGTAGACGAGGATGTTGGTGTCAACGAGCGCTGCCACGCTCGTAGAGATCCTCGCGTCGCCAACCGCGCTGGCCCCGGCCCTGCGCAGGTTGCTCGACCCCCCGCTGTCGTCCTCGCTGGCGCTCCGTCGCCCCGTCGAACAGCTCGAGCCGGCGACTGCGGTCGGCGGCCGCGGGTCTGATTGGAGGATGGACGCGAATCGAGTCGCCGGCGGGCACGAACTCGATGTCGTCGCCAGGTGCGATGTCGTATTGATCGGCGATCAGCTTAGGGATCGTGACTTGGCGCTTGCTCGTCACCCTGGTCATGTCCTTACTCTAGCAAGGACAGTTTCCTTGCCTAGAGAAGGGTTCGCGCGGTGCGCATCGGCCGTCGAACGCAACATAGATGTCGATTGACGTCCGCACGGCATCCGCTCACGTCGAAATTGGTATCGCCTTGCACCCGCTCGACAGGGAATCCGACATCGGGGCAAAGAAGGACCCCGCTCGGTAAGCGGGGCGAAATTTGAACCCGCGACTTTCGGTTATGAGAACGCGTCATCGACCATCGCGCTCTCGTTTTCCCGCGGTTCGTAGTCGGCGTAGATCAGCGTCGTCCTGTAGTCGCGGTGGCCCATCCACTCTTGGATGTTGCGCATCGAGATATTCGGGGAGGCGGCCATCCTGGTGCCGAAGGTATGGCGCAGGTCGTGGAAGCGGATGTCGCGGACGCCGGCGGCTTTCAAAGCGCTTTTGAAGCGCCGGCGCATTGGGCTGAGAGGCAGCATGACGCCTGTCTCGGGATGGGCGAAGACGAGGTCGTCGTCCTTGAGGAAGGGGGAGTGCCCCCGTTGACCTCTCAGCTCCTCGGCGACCCGAGTGGCCATCGGCACCGCGCGTTCGCCGCTCTTTGACTTGGGCGTTCCAAGCTCACCGCGGACGTAGCCGCGGCGCACCCGGACCCGTTTGACCTTCCAGTCGACGTCGCGCCAGCGCAAAGCCAAAAGCTCCCCCTGGCGCATCCCCGTCATCGCCGCGGTGCGAAAGAAGGCGCGGTCGATGTGGCCGTAGGGCTCCGCGCAGACATCGACAGCGGCGAGGAAGGCCTCGAGCTCGTCGCGGTCGAGGAAGCGAATGTCGGAGCTTCGCGGCACGCGCGGGCGTGGAACCAGCGCGCAGGGGTTTTCCCGGCACCAGCCTCGTCTCTGGGCGTATTTCAGGACCTGCGAGAGAAGCTTGATCACATTGGCACGCGTACGGGGCGCCAGGCCCTTTCGCAACAGGTCCGCCGCGAAGGCTTCGACCTGGCCTTGGCGCAGGCTGTCGAGCTCCGTCTCGCCGAAGCGCGGGAGCAGGTGCGCGCGCAGGGTCGAGCGGTGTTCTCGAGGGTGGAAGCCTTTCGCTCGATCGCCTCGAGGTGGCGCAGCATCTGCTCCGCGGCCGCGGCGAGAGGAAGCGTCGAGCCCGGACGAGGCGCTCGCTCGCTCAACATCATGCGGCGCAACCCGGCCTCGGCTTCTGTTTGCGTCAGGCCCTTGCCGGTGCCGCGGCGGCGCTTCGGGCCGATTCGCCGCGACGGTCGTCGCTTGCCGAGGTACCAGCGCCCGTACCAGACCTCCTGCCCGTCGGCGCCGGTGTGGACGAGCAGGCTGCCGCTGCCATAGGCGTGCCGCGGCTTGGTCTTCTGGTTGCCCATTAGGCGTAAAACCTGCGGTCTTGCACCGCACGGAGATCGGCTTGAGTCGTGCCCGGGGCGCGCGCAAGTGCGGCTGGGGAACGCCGCGTTGCTGCCGAAACGGACCCAAACGGACCTACGGCCCGGTTGGGCCGTGCTACTCCAGCCGAATTAAAAAGTGCTGAAATGCAGGTATTTCCGAGTGCGGCTGAATGGAGTCGAACCATCACGCCCCGTAAGGGGCACAAGGCCCTCAAGCTGAACAGATGCCGCATTGCAGAGCGGAAAACGGCCTGTAGAGCCAAATCCAATCCGGTTGTGTCCGGCTGAACCCGGCTGTTTCGGAGGTTGACTGGCGCACCACTGGCGCACGCTTGCCTCAATTGGCGTTGGATCCCGGCCACAAGTATCGCCCCTCGGCGGCGGGCCGGGGCCTGTCTCTTTCACCAAAGCTCCGGACTCTCTGATTTCCTGCCAACTACGTGAGACCTCACGATCATTTTTTGAACTCGCCGGTGGAGCTTCCGGAGTGGTTGCTTGCCTTGCAGCAGGCGATATCCGACAAGGATGCCGATAGCCCGATGCATGCCTTGCCGCCCGTCGCAGTGATGGATGAGTTGATTTCACTCGCGGCATCAACTCCACCGGAGGCGCTGGAAGATCGAGCGTCTCTTCAAACGGATATCGCCGACTCACTTGATTCGCTGGGGCCTGATCTCCGGGTCGAACTGGAGACTGCCCTGCGGGACTTCCGGCGCGACACTGTCTCTCGACTTCCGGAGCTTTTGGCGACGGCGGAAGGGATAGAAGTAGCGGCCGCTTCTGCACGGGTGCTCAAGGCGCGATTGGCAACAGCAGCGGCCGTGAAAGCCGCGTGGCGAGACACCGTCGCGGTCTTCGCGGATGAGACATCGGGGTACGAGGTATGCCTATCTCGACTTGGCGTCCTTCGAGACTTGGTTGAGGCTCGCGGTCACGCTTGGGAGACGGAGGCCGAAAGAGTCATCTGGGTTATCGCGGATAGCGCCCCCCACGCTCGCCGAATGGGGGCAGACATTTCGCTTCCGTCCAAGCCCAGAGATGGGAAGCTTCTCCTCTCCGAGGAGAAGCCCGCAGGGCTTTCGGAGTCGGATCGTCTCTCGTTGATCGAAGCGGACCTCGCGCGTCCCGCGACGACTGAGGATGTGGTTGTCTGGTTGCGCATTGATGACGCAGTCGTGCAGGACGGCGTGGTTGAGCTCGGACCGGTTCGATTTGTGGACTCGCGCCGACTTCGGAGCCGAGCCCTGATTGCCCCTACGTGCTTTCGAGGCATGGGTCTCCCGAACGGGATGGAGGCGAGAGTTGCCAACGATTTGCTGAGTGAACTCGACGAGGACACCCAGACAGTCTTCGCTCGGGTCGAGACAACTGGCGCAGAAGCGAAGGCAGTGGCGTGGGCGCGGACGGCTGTGAGCGGCCTGCTGGACATCGCGACGCTCGGAGAAACCCGACCTGGCTGGAAGCTCTCCAGGGGCCACTACGTCACTTCGCATGGCGGAACCCGTTTTGAGTTTTACGAGCCAAGCTCGGCGGAACCCCGCATGTTTTTCCGACGAATGATCTATCGACCGGACTTGAGGCTCGCAGAAATCGATAAGCAACTTGTATCCGCATGGGCAAAAGGAAAGGTTGAGGCTGAGGCCGCAATTGATCTCGCCAGGTGGGAGCGAGCGCTCTCAATCTCGACCGACGAATCCTTCCGGGTGGCTCTGGGCGTCAGGAATCTTGAGAGAGTGCTCCCGCCTTCACGGGTTGCCTCGACCGGCGGGCGCTCTGCTCACTGGACGAAGGTCGTCACCTACTACCTCAAGGACGCCTGGTGCTGGCAGGCGCTAAGAGAGGAGCTTCAAGGGGTGGTGTTTCAGTCGGTAAGCTCACCAATGCGACCGATTAGATGGTCCAGTGACGAGGTCGAGGACGACGACCGAATAGGGGTTTTCTACCGTAGGCTCAAGGAGATAATCGGAGACGAAAATCCGAGCCCCGATCAGCTGGTTGAGCATGCAGTAGCAATTGCTGGTCTGATGCCCATTGGCTCGGCTAGGCGCAGAATCCTGGAGCGGGTCGCAGAGAACACTGCGACACAGAACGCCGCGCTCGGTTGGCTGTCGGAACTGGGTCTAGCGTTTGACCGCCTTCTCGCCCGGTCAGCACGGCAGCGAAACGCAACCGTGCACGGCGGCGAGACCGTTCACGCCGTTATCGCGACCGTCTCTCCGTTTGTCGCAGGACTCGGCAAGCAGGTGGTCGAGGGTGCCTTGAAGGGCGCTGCGCATGAGGAACTGCTCGCCGTGTGGTTCGAGAAAGTCCGCCTGGAAGCTCGGGAAAAGACGACTGCCCTTGAGGCAGGCAAGCGCCTAGCCGAAATTGTCAGGCAAGCGGACTAGCTAGCGAGCAGCGCAAGGGCTGGTCGCTCCGCACTGGGCGGGGACAACATGGAGCCCTTGGGGGCCATGCTCGACTACATAGGTCGCGCGACCCTCTACGCCCTCGTATTCGGCCCAGAGCGCGTCGCCCGGCAGGGCGTTCAGGGGCTTGATCGCGGCTTCCACCGACTCAGCAACGATGGATGCTTGACCGCCTAGATATCGAGCACCCCGTTTCGGATTCAGTTGTACGCGAAGGATGCACATCGCTTGGAAGGTAGCGCAGGGCTCGGAGGCCTAATCGGCGTCATCCAACCGAACGCCAACTGAGCCCGGCTCAGTTGGACTGGTGCGCATCTGTTGCTCGTTGCGGTTGGCTCTATTGGCTGGCCGCTGGCTGCAGGGCTACCATGTGCATCCATGACGACCCGCGAGAAGGCTCACGTAGTTCTGGACCATCTACCCGAGGACAGGGTCGATGCTGCGTTGGCTGCCCTTGAGGCGGTCGAAGGGAAGGACACTTCCGTAGAGGCCATCCTTGCCCGCCACGGCGAGGAGCGGCTCAGCCCCGAGGAGTTCGATCGCCACTTCGGCTCGCTGCCAACTGACGACGAGGGTTAAGCGTGGCCGAAGTGCGCTCGGAGCCGGTCTTTCCGGTCGGCTTTGACGAAGACGCCTTGACAGAGGATCTGGAACGACTACCCGCGAGCGCCGAGAACGCGCTGCGGGAGTTTCGCAAGGAATTGCGACGCGAAGGCGGCATCCCAAAATCTCGACTCAAGGCTTGCCATGACGAGGGCCAGGACGCCACGATGTTGGGGGGCTGCGTCAAGACCTACGTGCCTTGGCCCGCCGGGCGCTTTGGTGCTGTGTTCGTTGCGGTGACCCACCCGAATCGCCCAATGGCCCTCCGAGCATTCGCTTTCGGAGTTCGCCATCACCCACAAGAGTCGAACGCCGAAACGGTCTACGAAGTCGCTCATCGACGGCTTGCTCATAGCCGACCTACCCGCGATTGAAGCACCGCCTCCCCGGCTGTCAACCCCTGCGGGGTCGGGCGCGAAGCGCCCTTGACTGCCGGGGAGGCGGTGCTATCGCTTCAAGTAGGTCGGCGGGGGCGGGGTGGCCGTGGTTCCTGCCTCTTGGGTAACGGGGTGGGCGAATAGCGGCGACTGAAACCCCGAAAACGCCGTCCGCAGCCGCTTCGCCTCCTAGAGCCAAGAGAGCCCTTTGTCCGCAGCTGACCACGCACACACACGATGTGTGCGCCCGTGGTCAGCTGCGGAGTCGGGCAACGAAGAAGAGGAGGCGAAGCGGCTGCGGGCGGCGAGCGGGACGAAGCGACGTGATGAAGCGGTTTCAGGGTGCCGGGTAGTCGAGAGGGCCGGATCTGAGGGGACGAATGGAGAGCGGAAGGGAGAGAGCGAGATCCAGACGGAAGCAGCGAGGGAGGGCGCGGAGGTATGGGTAGCGAAACGGCGGCGGGATACGTCTAGGAGGTGATGGGTAGGAAGTTCCATACGAAAGGCATCAACGGGGGTCATCGTGGCTAGGAAGCTCGCGGCCTCGATCCCCCGCATCGCCTTGACGCCAGCGGAGGCGGCGGCCGCCATCGGGGTCGGGCCGGACTTTTTCGATGCCAACGTCGCGCCGGAGTTGCGCCTGATCCGCCGGGGGCGCAAGCGGCTGGTGCCAGTCAGCGAACTCGAACGCTGGACGGCGGAGAATGCCAGTCGCGTCTTCGGTGAAGCGCCATGACCAGCGGCCTGCGCCGTGAGGGCGCGACTGCGCTGGATCTGGAGCAGCTTCTAGGCTGCGTGGGATGGCCGACGACGCTGCGCGACAGAAAGCCCGCAAAGACCTGCGTCGCGCTCAGGGCAACTTCGAGCGCAAGACTGGCGAGGCGCACGCGGAACGCCTGGAGAGCTTCAAGCGGGCGCAAAAGGCCGGGTTGTCCCTCCGGGAAATCTCCCAGGAGGTCGGTCTGCACTGGACCCGTATCGGGGAAATCCTCCGGGGGGAGTAGCCAATATCGTAGGGAAAGTCCTACGACGCTGCTAAGCTGCGGATCGCCAAAGCAAATAAGCGCCCCCCGGCGGCGCGCAAACGCCAACCGGGGGGCTGACCACAAGGAGTGTGTCCTCCTCATGGCTGATCAGAACCCTACGGGTCGCGGCTCTGCTGTCGCCCTCAACATCCCCGCCGACCAGGTTCGCTTCCTGCGCGAGACGTTCGCAGGTGCTCGTGCCGGTGTCCGAGACGAGCTGGAGAACTCGGAGCGGCTCAAAAACCCGGACCGCCTTCGCCGTGAGGCCGCCGCCTACGGGCGGCTCCTCGCGGCGCTGGACGAGCTGGTGATCGTTCCCGACCACGATGTGCGCGAGGTCGTTACCAGCTTGGCCCAGGTCATCGACGGAAGCAACGAGTACGAGCGGGTGATCGCCGAGCACGAAGCCCTGCACGGCCTGCTCGATCAACTCGGGGGAGGGGAGAGCCGATGATCGACTTCGCCGCCCGCTTCGGGGACAACTTGAAACGCTGTCGTAAGCGGGCCGACCTCTCCCAGGAGGATCTGAGCCACCTCGCCTCTCTGCACCGCACAGAGGTAAGTCAGTTGGAGCGAGGCTTGCGCCTTTGCCGCATCGACACGTTGGTCAAGCTGTCGGCTTCGCTTGAGGTTTCAGCTGACGATCTGCTCGCGGGGATCAACTGGTCCCCCGGCAACTACCGGCCGGGCGGCTTCGTGGAACGAGGCGAGGGCTGATGGTCGCGGACCAGTTCGGCCGCAACCTCGCCTATTGCCGCAGGCGGGCGAAGCTCTCCCAGGAAGAGCTGGCGGTTCGCGCATCGCTTCACCGCACGGCGGTCGGCCAGTTGGAGCGCGGCGAACGGGTCGCCCGCGTAGACACCGTAGTCAAGCTCGCCGGTTCCCTCGGCATCCCTCCGTGCGAACTGCTCGACGGGATGGGCTGGGACCCCGGCGGGACGCGACTCGGGCGGTTCACGGCGGGGGGCGGGGACTGATGGCCGAGGGAATCAGAAGACGGCACTCGGAGGGCTGCAACTCTCGTGAGGGCGGACGCTGCAACTGCAACGCGGGTTGGGAGGCGTCGGTCTACCTGGCTCGTGAGGGTCGGAAGCTGCGGCGCACCTTCGCCCGCGAGGTTGAGGCCAAGACCTGGCGAGCAGACGCGCTGGCGGCAGCCAACGCCCGCAGTCTGCGTACGCCCTCTCAGATCACGGTCGAGCAGGCGGCTTGGCTTTGGCTGGAGGCGGCGCGAACTGGCGCGGTGCGTGACCGTTCCGGCCATCACTACAAGCCGGGCACCCTCCGCGAATACGGACGTGCTCTCAGCTTGCGCGTGCTGCCGGAGTTCGGAGGCGTTCGGCTCTCCGAGCTGACGCGTGCCGACCTACAGGACTTCGTGGACCGGCTGCTGGGCCGCAAGCTCGCGGCGAGCACGATCCGCAACACGATGAACCCACTCCAGGCGATCTACCGGCACGCCGTCCGGCGCGAGCTGGTGGTCGTCAACCCAACGCGCGAAGTCGATCTTCCGGCGGCGCGTGGACGACGCGAGAAGATCGCGACGGCATCGCAGGCAGCGCGGATCATTGCCGCCGTCCCGGAGTCGGATCGGGCAATCTGGGCGACCGCGTTCTACGCCGGTTTGCGACGCGGCGAGCTGCAAGCTCTGCGTTCCTCCGACATCGACCTCGACCGATCCGAGATCACCGTCGAGCGCTCCTGGGATCAGTACGAGGGGCCGATTGCGCCGAAGTCGAAGGCAGGCGTTCGCACCGTGCCCATCCTCGCTGTTCTCCGCGACCACCTCGACGCGCGTACGCTCGGGACCGGCTCGGACTTGGTGTTCGGGCGCCGGCCCGACGAACCCTTTGCCCCGAAGACCATCGCGGACCCGGCCAAGCGCGCCTGGGCAGCGGTCAACGAGCGCGAGCGGGAGGAAGCGGAGCGGGAGGGGCGCAACCCCGACCTTCTCCCGTCGCTCACGTTTCACGAGTGCCGCCACACCTTCGCGTCGTTGCTGATCGACGCCGGGGTCAACCCAAAGGCGATTCAGGAGTTCATGGGCCACGCCACCATCGAGGAGACCTTCTCCCGGTATGGCCACCTGATGCCTGGCGCTCGCGATCAAGCGCGCCAACTGGTAGATGCCTACATGGATGCCGCCACATTGAGGGCTGCGTAAGGGCTCGGCCGGAGACTGAGGGTTTGCCGCCGCCTGAGTTGAAGATCCGGTTTGAGCACGGCCATCGGCGGACCACCGCTGCGACTGCCTCGACCCGTAGGGTTTGGCCCCGTTACAGACCTGAACGACGACGACTCAGACGTGCCTTTGCCCTTGCAAGACGATTCACCTTCCCGAACGAATGTCCCCGGGCTGCGATGCAACGTTGAGCTGAAGGCGAGAGATCCAGATCGCGCTCGGTCGTTTGCGGCCTGTGAGGACATAGACGCAGCGCCGCAGGGCGTATTGCTTCAGCAAGACACTTACTTTCAGGCTCCGCACGGGCGTCTGAAGCTACGCGAGGAGGAAGGCGCACGGCCACATCTGATCGGCTACGAGCGTTCCGACGTCCTCGGAGGGCGTGAGAGCCGGTACCGAATCATTGAGATAGATCAGCCCGAGGAATTGAAGGCCGCTCTGCGCAGCGTCCTCGGATTGAAGGTCGTGGTTACGAAGAAGCGACGGTTGTTCCTCTGGGAGGGAGTGCGCATCCACCTCGATCAGGTGGCCGGTCTCGGTGACTTCATTGAGTTCGAGGCAGTCGCGGATGCCACTTCAGACCTGTCGCACCCGGAAGTACAGGTGGCGCGGTTGCGGCAGGCATTCGATATCGAGGACGCTGACTTGGTGGGCGGAAGCTATTGCGACCTCGCGTCCGAAGGGACGAGCTGAGCCGGTGTATCTCTGGCTTCGGGATGGTCCAGGTCGGGAGGCTGTCGGCCCACTGCCGCCCGGTGTCGAGGTCCATCTCGTTCCAAGGGAGGGTCAGCTTCCCCCCGAGTTCTATGAAGCCGAGTTTCTCGTGCCACCCTATGGCTCGCGCAGGGTTTTGGCGGCGCTGCCGAGGATGCGGGAGCTACGTGTGATTCAAGCCAACTCATCCGGAGTGGAGTGGCTGCTGCCGCATGCTTCGGCCGGCGTCACCGTCTGCAATGCGCGGGGCACGCGTGACGTTGCGGTCGCGGAGTGGGTGGTAGCAGCGATTCTTGCGATGACCAAGGACCTTGCGCATTGGCATCGCCAGCAAGAGGAATGCGCCTGGACGCCGAGGTTGCTGGACGAGCTGGCGGGCTCGCGGGTTCTCATCGTCGGCTATGGCTCGATTGGCCATGCTGTGGAGGCGCGACTCACGCCGTTCGACGTGACTGTGGATCGAATCGCGAGTCGCGCGCGGCACGGTGTCCAAGGTGTCGATCAGCTAGGAGACCGGCTACCGCTCGCGGACATTGTTGTATTGCTTCTTCCATCATCGTCGGCCACAGACGGCCTCTTCGATGAGGCGATGCTTGGGCGGATGAAGGCTGGCGCCCTGCTGGTCAATGCCGGGCGCGGGACGGTCATAGACACCGCTGCGCTCGTCACTGCGGTAAGCGACGGAAGGATCCGCGCGGCGCTGGACGTGACGGATCCGGAGCCGCTGCCCGACGGTCATCCCCTATGGCGCCTCCCCGGAGTGCTTCTCACGCCGCATCTTGCCGGCGACAGTCACGAGAGCGAGCGGCGTGTCTACCGGCTGATCGGCGAGCAGGTGAGGCGGTATATGGCTGGCGAGCCGCTGGTCAATGTGGTCAGGCGCGGGCCGAGTTCCGACCGAGCGGAGCGCTGACTGGCGCACCGACTGGCGCACAAGCCACCGGGTCGGATTTCGCTCGGCGGTCTTGAGAAACGAAAACCCCCGATTTACGGGGGTTTTCGATGCGGCTGAATGGAGTCGAACCATCACGCCCCGTTAGGGGCACAAGGCCCTCAACCTTGCGCGTCTACCAGTTCCGCCACAGCCGCTCGAGGGGGCGCCGATTCTAGATGTTTGCGACCGAGGGGCGGGTTTGGTTGCGGGTATCCGCTTGGCGCGCTACGCTTGCGAACAAGTGTTCGAGGTTTTGAGAACCGATATTCGGATGGGGGAGCGCGGGCGTGGAGCTTGACCTGACCAAGCGGCAGAGGGAGATCTTCGACTTCATCGGCAAGTACGCCGCCAAGACCGGCTACCCGCCGACGGTGCGCGAGATCGGCAAAGCGGTTGGGCTGCACTCGTCTTCGACCGTGCACGCGCACCTGGCCAACCTGGAGAAGATCGGATTGCTGCGGCGCGATCCCTCGAAGCCGCGGGCGATCGAGCTGCTCTTCGACAAGGCCAAGCGGACGATCCGGCCGGCGAGCGGCTTGCCGCTGGTCGGGCAGGTCGCCGCGGGAGAGCCGATCCTGGCTGAGGAGAACGTCGAGGAATACATCGAAGTCCCCGACGTGATCGGCGGCGAGGACGGCGACTACATCCTCAACGTTCGCGGCGAGAGCATGATCGAAGCTGGCATCTTCGAGGGCGACTACGTCGTCGTCCGCCCGGCCGACGATGCCGACAACGGCGAGATCGTCGTCGCCCTGATCGGCGATGAGGCCACGGTCAAGCGCTTCTTCCGCGAGGACGACCACATCCGCCTCCAGCCCGAGAACGCGTCGATGGAGCCGATCGAGACCACCGAGGCGACGGTGCTCGGCAAGGTTGTCGGCGTTTTCCGCAAGATTTAGCCGTCGGCCGTCAGCCAGGCCACTTGCCGGGAATATTCGATGCATATGTCTCAAGCCGCCTGGCGCGCGCTACCATCGCGGAGCGGGCTGAGCGACCGCGGGGGGAGAGAAAACCCCTCGAGGAAAGTCCGGACACCACAGGGCATGGCGGTGGGTAACGCCCACCCGGGGAAACCCGCGGGACAGTGCCACAGAAATACACAGCCGATGGCGCGGCCACACGTGAGTCGCGTACAGGCAAAGGTGAAATGGTGCGGTAAGAGCGCACCGGCGTCGCGGTGACGCGGCGGCCAGGCAAACCCCGCCAGGTGCAAGGCCAAGCAGGACCGTCGACCCAGCCCGGCGAGGTCCAGGTAGGCCGCAGGGCCGCTTCGGCGGCCCCCCGGGGCTGCGGCTCCGGGAGACAGATGGTCGTTCTCGACAGGATCCGGCTTACAGGCCCGCTAACGAAAAGGCCCCCGCAAGGGGGCCTTTTCCAACCTCGACACGATTTCATGTCTTAGCGTTTGCTAACCTGCTGCCAACTTCCGCTGAATCTCCGCCTACATATCGCGGGGAGCGGGGGACCCACTTGTTGGGGCGAATCGTCGGCATCTGCCGCGTAGCGCAGCTCTTTCAGCGCGAGCCCGTCAGCTAACCCCGTAAGCGTCGCAAAG
>Ga0055487_10000033_pt1 | contig 12514 bp, 10 predicted proteins | sample RushMan_ThreeSqC_FD_57940 | JGI IMG/M metagenome (GOLD analysis project Ga0055487, IMG submission 57940) | Wetland microbial communities from San Francisco Bay, California, USA, that impact long-term carbon sequestration - RushMan_ThreeSqC_D2 | ecosystem: Environmental > Aquatic > Marine >...
GAAGGTGCCGCGGATCATCACCTCGTGGTTGCCGCGGCGCGAGCCGTAGGAGTTGAAGTCGCGCGGCTCGACCCCCTGCTCGACCAGCCAGCGGCCGGCCGGGCTTTCCTTCTTGATCGCGCCCGCCGGGGAGATGTGGTCGGTGGTGATCGAATCGCCCAGCAGCGCCAGCACGCGCGCGCCGGCGATCGGCTCGATCCCCGGCGCCTCCGCGGGCATGTTCTCGAAGAAGCTGGGGCGGCGGACGTAGGTGGAGTCGGGCCAGGTGTAGCGGTCGCCCTGGGGGACCTCGACCGCCCGCCAGTTCGCGTCGCCCGAGAGCACCCCGCCGTAGTTGCGGGTGAACATCTCCGCCGCGATCGAGCGGCCGACCAGCTCCTTGACCTCGGCCGCGCTGGGCCAGATGTCGCGCAGGAATACCGGCTCGCCGTCGCTCCCCTGCCCCAGCGGCTCACCGTTGAGGTCGATGTCCATCCGCCCGGCAAGGGCGTAGGCGACGACCAGCGGTGGGCTGGCCAGGTAGTTCGCCTTCACGTCCTGGTTGATCCGGCCCTCGAAGTTGCGGTTGCCGGAGAGGACGGCGCAGACGGCGAGGTCGCTCTCCTCGACCGCGGCGGAGATCTCGGCCGGCAGCGGGCCCGAGTTGCCGATGCAGGTCGTGCAGCCGTAGCCGACCAGGTTGAACTGGAGCTGGTCCAGATACTGCGTCAGCCCCGCCTTCTCCAGGTAGTCGGTGACCACCGTCGATCCCGGGGCCAGGGAGGTCTTCACCCAGGGCCTGCGGGTGAGCCCGCGCTGCACCGCGTTGCGGGCGAGCAGGCCGGCGCCGACCATCACGCTCGGGTTGGAGGTGTTGGTGCAGCTGGTGATCGCCGCGATCACGACCCGGCCGTGGTCGAGCTCGAAGCTGGTCCCGTCCTCGAGCGTCACCTCGATCGCGTCGTCGCTGCCGTTCCCGATCGTCGCCACCGGCCCGCCGCTGAGCGCCGGGCGGGGCTTGCCGCGCTCGTCGTCGTGATCCTCGGCGGGCGGGTCCGAGGCGGGGAAGGACTCGTCGTTCGCCTCGTCGACGCCGTTGCCGAGCTGGGCGCCCGCCTCGGGGTCGAACTCCTCCATCGCCTCGAGGAAGGCCTCCTTGGCGTTGGCCAGGGGGATCCGGTCCTGGGGACGCTTCGGCCCGGCGATGCTCGGCGCCACCTCGCCCAGGTCGAGCTCGAGCAGGTCGGAGAAGGTCGGGTCGGCAGTGCTCGCGTCGTGGAACATGCCCTGCTCGCGCGCGTAGGCGTCGACGAGCTCGAGCGTCTCCTTCGGCCGCCCGGTCAGCTCGAGGTAGCGCAGGGTCTCGGCGTCGATCGGGAAGATCGCGCAGGTCGAGCCGAACTCCGGCGACATGTTGCCGATCGTGGCGCGGTCTGCCAGTCCCAGCGTCGCCAGCCCGGGACCGTAGAACTCGACGAACTTGGAGACGACGCCGCGCTCGCGCAGCATCTCGGTGACGGTGAGCACGAGGTCGGTCGCGGTCGCGCCCTCGGGCAGCTCGCCGCCGAGCTTGAAGCCGACCACCTGCGGCAGCAGCATCGAGACCGGCTGGCCCAGCATCGCCGCCTCGGCCTCGATCCCGCCGACTCCCCAGCCGAGCACGCCGAGGCCGTTGACCATGGTCGTGTGCGAGTCGGTGCCGACGAGGGTGTCCGGATAGGCCTGAACCGCGCCGTCGCGCTCGCGGCTGTAGACGACCTGGGCGATGTGCTCGAGGTTGACCTGGTGGCAGATCCCGGTCGCCGGCGGCACGACGCTGAAGTTGTCGAAGGCCTCCCGCCCCCACTTGAGGAACGAGTAGCGCTCGCGGTTGCGCTCGAACTCGCGCTCGGCGTTGACGGCGAAGGCGCCCGCGTTGCCGAAGGCGTCGACCTGGACCGAGTGGTCGATCACCAGGTCGACGTCGACCTGCGGATTTATCGCCTCGGGGTCGCCGCCGATCTCCGCCATCGCGTCCCGCATCGCCGCCAGATCGACGACGGCCGGCACCCCGGTGAAGTCCTGCATCAGGACCCGCGCCGGCTGGAAGGGGATCTCTACGGAAGGGGTCGCGCCGGCGTCCCAAGCGGCGATCGCCTCAACGTCGGCAGCGCTGACGCTGCGCCCGTCCTCCAGCCGCAGCACGTTCTCCAACAGCACCTTGATCGAGTAGGGCAGCCGCCCGGCATCGAAGCGCTCGGCGAGGGAGTCGAGCCGGTAGATCTCGTACGAGCGTCCACCGACCTCGAGGGTCGAACGGGCGCCAAAGGAGTCGAGAGAGCTCACGGCCCCATCCTAGGGAGCGAGCCATCTTGCCTGCATCAGCCTCCTGCCGCCGAGCGCAGCGGCTCCAGCCAGGCCGGCGGGAAGACCGGGGGCGCGTCGCCGCGGTAGTCGGGGACCGCGCGGCGCGCCAGGTGGCAGGCGGGCCGGCCCTCGATCAGCGGCCGCAGGTCCTGGAAGGTCAGCAGCAGGCGCACGCTCGCCCCGACCTGGAAGTCGGCGGCATTCAGCTCCTCGCCATCGAGGACGCCATCCGCGATCCACCCGTCGATCCGGCCCAGCGCCGAGTCGAGCGCGGCGAGGTTCTCCCGCACGGCCTCGTCGGTCGCCTCGTTGAGCCGCACGCCGCGAGCGATGAAGGCAGGGGCGAGGCGGGCGCCGATAGCGGCCGGAACGCCCATCACGGTGCTCCCCATGTAGCTGTGGATCGGCGCCCGGTTGGCGCGCATCGCCCAGAGCGAGAGCTGCCGGATCGGGTGCTGCAGCTCCTCCTCCCCCCAGCGCTCGGCCTCGTCCACCGCGAGGCGGCGCTCGGGATCGGCGGGGAACAGCGGCGGCTCGGGCCGCAGCCGGTCCAGCTCCCGAGCGATTTCGCGCGAGCCCTGAACCCGGCGGCCGTCGATCGCCAGCACCGGCACGGTGTTCTGCGGCAGCCTCATCCCCCGGCGCACGATGACCCGGGACAGGAACGGGACAAGGTCGACCCGCCTGAACTCGACCCCCTTGAGTTCGAGCATCCCCCGCACCGCCATCGTCGGGTGCGAGCCGGGCAAACCGTAGAGACGAGCCTTCATCGTGCCCCGATCCTAGATGGGGTGCGCATGGACCGAAACTCGGCCAGGCTCGGCATCGGGGACCTCAGCGCTTGTCGAGCTGGCCCTTGGCGACGCTGGCGGCGGCCTTTTGGCCGGCGCTGCCGCTGGCGACCTTGACTGAGATGCCGGGGGTGGCCAGGGCGAAGTGAGCCAGGAGTCGCTGCTGGAGTGGCGCCACGCCGATCTCGACCTTGTTGCGCTCGATCGCCTTGACCACGGCGCCGGCGACCTGCTGGGGGGAGCCGGTGCCGAGGCCCGGGAGCGGGTCGGCGCCCGAGTCCGCGTACATCCCCGCTTCGCGGATCGTTCCCGGGGAGACGATCGAGACGCCGATGCCGAGGGGGTCGAGATCGGCGCGGAGGCCGAGGGCGAAGCCGCGGAGGCCGAACTTGGTCGCGTTGTATACGGAGCTGAGCGGCGTGGCCGACTTGCCCGAGAGCGACGATATGAAAACCATGTGTCCCCTGCCGCGCTCGACCATCTGCGGCTCGAGCGCGCGGGCGAGCAGCATCGGCGCCTCGAGGTTGACCCGCAGGGTGCCGACCATGCGCTCGCTGGTGTAATCCGGCAGGCGCCCGGTCCCGGGCAGGCCGGCGTTGGCGACGAGGATATCGACTTCGCCCGCTTCGGCGGCGAGCTTCTCGGCCGCGCCGGCCTCTGAGAGGTCCGACACAAGGGTCCTGTGGCCCTCCCCCGGCAGCCCCGCCGCCAGCGCCGCCAGCTCCGCGGCCTTGCGGCTGCTGAGGGCGATCGACGCGCCTCGCGAGGCCAGTGCCTCGGCGATCGCGCGGCCCAGGCCTCCCGTGGCCCCGGTCAGCAGCGCTTTGGACCCGGCAAGTTCCATCCCAGCGCGCAAGCTAGCACCCCATACGTCGAAGGGATCACGGCATCTCGAGCCCAAGCAAGTGCGAAAGCCCACAAAATGTTTGTTTTCCATGAGCAAACGACCGGTGGATCGTCTACACTGCCGCCGTTCCAGATAACCGAAACGCCGAATCCCGCTTGCTCTAGGCGACGCGGGAACGGGGGAACCACGTTTTCGGGGCTAACTCGCCTGATCCAGGCGGGGGCGCAGGCTCCTTTCGCGCCAGCCCGACAGCTAACCCCGTAGGCCGACGAAGGAGATCGGTTTGCGCAACAACAAACAGAAGCTCAAGCTAGGCATAGCTATCGGAGGGGTCCTTACGGCCCTCGCCATGGCGCCCGGGGCCGCCTCGGCCAACTGCGGCGGAGGGGGACTCTCACCCGCCGAAAACGACATCTGCACGCCGACGAAGAACGCACGGCTGCTTCCCAACGGGAGGCTGGTCCCGCCGAAGTCGGCACCGAGGAAGATCAAGGCCGTGATCGCCGCGGCCAACCAGATCCGCACCAAGCCCTACGTATGGGGCGGCGGTCATAGCCGCTGGTGGGACCGGGGCTACGACTGCTCGGGCGCGGTCAGCTTTGCCCTGCACGGCGGTCGCTTCCTCGACAGCCCGTTGCCGTCAGGCCCGATGGAGAGCTGGGGGCTCTCCGGCGAAGGCCGCTGGATCAGCGTCTACGCCAACTCCGGCCACGCCTACGCGGTGATCGCCGGTGTCCGCTGGGACACCTCGGGCGACGCCAGCGGCACCGGTCCTCGCTGGCACGCAGACCTGCGCAGCAGCGCCGGCTACGTAGCAAGACACCCAGCCGGTTTCTAGGGGCTTCCGGGCGACCCGTACTCCACCCCGGCCATATGGCCGGGGTGAGATTGTCCTTGCGTTCCTGAACAGCTCGGATAACGTTTTCCCTGTAACTGCTACGCCCGACATCCGCTTGTCCAGCCTCACCAAGCACTACGGCGAGGTGGTCGCGGTTGCCGGAATCGATCTGGAAATAGCGGCGGGCGAGTTCTTCACCATGCTCGGCCCCTCGGGCTCGGGCAAGACGACGACGCTGCGGATGATCGCCGGCTTCGAGGACCCCAGCGACGGCACGATCGAGCTTGCCGGCAAGGATGTCAGCGGGGTCCCCCCCTACGACCGCGCCGTCAACACCGTCTTCCAGGACTACGCCCTCTTCCCCCATATGACCGTCGGCGAAAACGTCGCCTACGGCCTGCGCGTCGCCAAGGTCGACAGGGCCGAGCGCGCCCGTCGCCGCGACGAGGCGCTCGAGATGGTCCGCCTGCCCGGCTACGGCGAGCGCAAGCCGGGGGAGCTGTCCGGCGGCCAGCGCCAGCGCGTCGCCCTCGCCCGGGCGATCGTCAATCGCCCCAGGGTGCTGCTCCTCGACGAGCCGCTGGGGGCGCTCGACCTGAAGCTGCGCGAGCAGATGCAGGTCGAGCTGAAGGCGATCCAGGGCGACGTCGGCATCACCTTCGTCTACGTCACCCACGACCAGGACGAGGCGCTGACGATGAGCGACCGCATCGCCGTCTTCAACGAGGGGCTGATCGAGCAGGTGAGCCCCCCGGTCGAGCTCTACGAGCAACCAGAGACCGAGTTCGTCGCCGGCTTCGTCGGCGTCTCCAACCTGATCGAGCGCGACGGTGCCCGCTTCACCATCCGCCCCGAGAAGATCCAACTTGTCGACCCGGCCGCATCCCCCAACGGGCTGCGCACCGAGTCTGGCCGCATCGCGGATGTCTCCTATGCCGGGATGGTGACCCGCTACCGGGTCGTTCTCGACGCCGGGGGAGAGCTTCAGCTGGTGCGACAAAACGTGGAGGGCACGTCGATTGACGCGGCTTCCGAACAGGGGACAGAGGTAACAGTGGGCTGGCGTCCGGAGCACACGGTCGCCGTCCGTGGGAGTTCGACTAACAAGGAGGAACTACCGTGAGAACGCAACACCAACGCCCCGCGCGGACGGCATGGCTGATCGTCGGAGGCCTACTGGCCTTCATGCTCTTGCTTGCCGGCTGCGGATCCAGCAGCGACGACACGACCGGCAACGAACGGCAGCAGCTCGGGGCCGGCGAGGGTGCCCTCAACCTGATCTCCTGGGCCGGCTACGTCGAACCGGAATGGACCAAGCCGTTCGAACAGAAGACCGGCTGCAAGGTCAACAACAAGGTCGCCGGCACCTCGGACGAAATGGTCCAGCTGATGCGGACCGGCGAATACGACGGGGTCTCCGCCTCGGGCAACGCCACCGCCCGACTGGTGGAAGGCAACGACGTCGACCCGGTCAACGTCAGCCTCGTCCCCAACTACGAGACGGTCTTCTCCGACCTCAAGGACCAGCCCTACAACACCTTCGACGGCCAGCCCTACGGCATTCCCCATGGCCGCGGAGCCAACCTGCTGATGTGGAACAGCGACTCGGTGACGCCCGAACCGACGTCCTGGAACGTCACGCTCGACCCCGAAGTCGCCTCCAAGTACAAGGGCAAGATCAGCCAGTACGACGACCCGATGTCGATCGCCGAAGCGGCGGTCTACCTGAAGGCGCACAACCCCGACCTCGGGATCGACGATCCCTACGAGCTGAACGACGAACAGTTCGAAGCGGCGGTGCAGTTGATGAAAGAACAGCGGCCGCTGGTCGGCGAATACTGGTCGGAAGCCGAAAAGCAGATCTCGTCCTTCGCCAGCGGCGACAACCAGGTCGGCACGACCTGGCAGTACCAGTACTTCCTGCTCAAGGAAGAAGGCAAGCCGGTGGCGGCCAGCCCGGCGAGTCAGGGCTTCCTGCCCGAAGAGGGCGCGACGGGATGGTCCGACACCTGGATGATCAGCTCCGAAGCTGCGAACCCGAACTGTATGTACATGTGGATGGACTGGATCATCGAACCGAAGGCGAACGCCCAGGTGGCTGAATACTTCGGTGAGGCGCCGGCCCAGGAACTGGCGTGCGAACAGACCGAAAACCCGAACTTCTGCGCTGAATACCACGCGGAAGAACCCAATTTCTGGAAGCGCGTCTATTACTGGCAGACCCCGCTGGCCGATTGCGGCAACGGGTCCGAAGACTGCAAGGACTACAACGACTGGGTCCAGGCCTGGACCTCGATCAAGGGTTGAGCCGCCGGCTCGCCAACCTGTTCCACGGGCGCCCCCGCCTTCAGGCGGGGGCGCTCCTGGCGGGCCCCGCCGGCTGGCTGGTCGTCGGCTACTTCGGCTCGCTGGCCCTCCTCCTCGTCGCCTCGCTGTGGTCGGTCAACGCCGTCAGCGGCGAGCTGGAAAAGGTCCTCAGCTTCGAGAACTTCGAAATCCTCTTCGACGAACCCGTCTACCGCGACATCATCGGTCGCACGGTCCTGATCGCGGCGCTGGTGACGATCACGGACGCGGTCCTCGCCTTCCCGATCGCCTTCTACATGGCCAAGGTCGCGAGCCGCCGGACCAAGGCGATCCTCGTCGTCGCGGTGCTGATCCCGCTCTGGTCGAGCTACCTGGTCAAGGTCCTCTCCTGGCGCAACATGATCGGCGGCGGCGGCCTGATCGACTGGGCCCTGGAACCGCTCGGCCTCAGCGGCCCGGGCTTCGGCAACGTCGCGGTCTGGCTGGTGATGAGCTACCTCTGGCTGCCCTACATGATCCTGCCGATCTTCGCCGGGCTGGAGCGGATCCCGAACTCGCTGATCAGCGCCTCGGAGGACCTCGGCGCCGCGCCGTTCACCACCTTCCGCCGGGTGATCTTGCCGCTCGCCTTCCCCGCCGTCGTCGCCGGCTCGATCTTCACCTTCGCCCTCACCCTCGGCGACTACATCACGCCGAGGCTGGTCTCCAACAACCAGTTCATCGGCAACGTGGTCTTCAACAACATCTCCAACAACCTGCCCTTCGCCGCCGCCCTGGCGCTGGTGCCGATCGTGGTGATGGTCGGCTACCTGCTGGTCGCGCGAAAGCTGGGCGCATTCGAGCACGTATAGGAGAACGGTGAGACTCTCGAGGCGATCCACGATCCTGCTCCGCGTCGCCGTCGGCGCCGGGCTCGCGTTCATCTACATCCCGCTGATCGTGCTCGGAATCTACGCCTTCAACTCGAGCAGGATCCTCGAATGGCCACCGCCCGGCCTCACCTTCGAGTGGTTCCCGAAGGCGATCGAAAGCACGGCACGCGACGCTTTCTGGACCTCGATCAAGGTCGGGCTCGTCGCCACCGCGATCGCCCTGGTGCTGGGAACGCTCGCCTCGCTGGCCGTCGCCCGGCACCGCTTCTTCGGCCGCGAGACGATCTCCTTTCTCGTCATCCTGCCGATCGCCCTGCCGGGAATCGTCACTGGGGTGGCGCTCAACAACACCTTCACCCAGGTGCTTGGCATCGACCTCTCGTTGTTCACCGTGATCGTCGCCCACGCCACCTTCTGCATAGTCGTCGTCTACAACAACTCGATCGCGCGGCTGCGCAGGATGTCCTCCTCCTTCGAGGAGGCCTCCGCCGACCTCGGCGCCCACACCTGGCAGACCTTCCGCTACGTGACGCTCCCCAACATGCGCTCGGCGCTGGGCGCGGGGGGCCTGCTCGCCTTCGGCCTCTCCTTCGACGAGATCATCGTCACCACGTTCACGATCGGGGCCGGCGAACAGACCCTCCCCTACTGGATCTTCACCAACCTCTTCCGCGCCCAGGAGCGCCCGATCGTCAACGCCGTCGCCGTGATCGTCGTCCTGATCTCGATCCTCCCCGTCTACCTCGCCCACCGCCTCACCCGCGAGGAAGGCAGCGAGGCCGCCGGCCCGGCGGGCGCGGGCGGCGGGGTTGCGGCCGAGGCGACCGCGGTACCGTGAATCGCACGATCGTGCGGTCTTAAGCTGACAACCCGCCTATTTCGCCTATACCTGCACGATCCTGCGATTTATCGCGAATTCAGGCCAAATAGCTGTAAAATCGTATGATCGTGCGATCCAATAGACCTCAACGGGGCGCAGCCAAACCATCCGCTGCTGCGCCCAAGGACACCGACGCCATCGGTCTGGCCGTGCGAGAGGCTCGCCGGGGCTTGGGGCTGAGCCAGGACGAAGTCGCCTTCGCCGCCCACGTCAGCCCGCGCACGGTCTTCTCGATCGAGAAGGGAAAGGTCACCGTTCGCCTGGACATGCTCACTCGCGTGCTCGCCGCGGTGGGGTTGGCCCTGGAGGCCGTGCCCCGCGATCGGGTTTGGCGACCCGGCGCCCCCCGCTGATGTCCCTCGCGGTCAATCTGCACGGCGCCCGGATCGGAACGCTGAGCCAGAGCACTGCTACGGACTACACCTTCGAGTACGCGTCGCGGGTGGTGGCCGAAGCTGGCCAGGGGGCGGTCGTCCTCAGCCACTCGCTTCCGGTCCGAGACGAGCCCTATGGCCCGATCGAGACGCGGACCTTCTTCGAGGGCCTGTTGCCGGAGAGCTCGCGACGCGACGAGCTGGCGCGCGAGCTGCGCCTCGACTCCAACGACAGCTACGCGCTGCTCGCCGCGATCGGGCGCGACTGCGCTGGAGCGATAGTGATCGTCCCCGCTGAGGAGGACCACCAGCTGAGCGACGGGCCCGTGGAATGGCTCACCGACGGGGAGCTGAGCGATCTGGTCGACGAACTGCCGCGCCGTCCGCTCGGCATATCCCGGCGAGGTCAGAAGATGCGCCTCAGCCTCGCCGGCGTGCAACGCAAGCTGGTCCTCGTGCGCAGCGGTTCGGGGAGGTTCGGCGTGCCGACCGCGGATACCCCCAGCACGCACCTGATCAAGCCCGAGTACGAGCATGAGTACCCGAGCCTCGCCCACAACGAGAAGTTCTGCATGTCCGTCGCTCGCTGCCTCGGCCTGCCGGCGGCCGAGACCGAGCTGATCTCGATCGGCGGGCGCCCGTGCCTGGTCTCGCGCCGCTTCGACCGCGGCAGCGAGGGCAGCGCGATCGTGCGCCTGCACCAGGAGGATCTCTGCCAGGCGCTGGCGGTGCCCTCGAACCTGAAGTACCAGAGCGGGCTGGGGCCGGGCTTCGCGCGCTTCCGCGGCCTGCTGGGTGAGATCGGCCGAGGCGCCGACGTGCGAACGATGGTGCGAGCCGCGACGACTAACTTCGTACTCGGCAACAGCGATGCGCACGGCAAGAACTTCGCCATCCTCTTCGCCGAGATGGGACGGGAACTCGCCCCCCTTTACGACATCGTCTCGACCGCCGTCTACGACCTCGACGACGCAATGGCGATGGCGATCGGCGACAACTTCGATCCCGAATCGGTGAGCTTGGCGGACTGGCTCGACATGAGCCACGACTGCGACCTGGCTCCCACACCCTTCGTCTCGCTTGTACGCGATACCGCCGCCGACGTGGAGGAGTGCGCTCGCAGCGTGGCCGCGCTGGCGCGAGCGGAAAAGTGGCACGTCCCCCAGATCGACCAAATCGTCGCCGTCGTCCAGCGACGCGCCAATCGCATCGCGTCCGAGCTTGTACCGTGACTAATTTGTTGCGCCCAGATGCCGATGAAGACCCGGTGAGCTCCCCGTCTAAAAAGCTCGCTGCCTCGTTGGCGGCCATCGCCGCGATCGCGCTGATCGGCATCGTTTCGGTGACGGGTGCGACGGGCGCCGCGGGCAAGCGCGCCGCCGCGCCCGCGCAGGCGTCGGTCATCAACGGCAAGCTGGCGACGCCGGGGCAATACCCCTGGATGGCCTTCATCGTCGCCGTCGAGGGAGAACTGGTCTTCGCCTGCAGCGGGTCCGTGATCGCCCCCCGCGTCGTCCTCACCGCGGCCCACTGCACCCTCGACGAGGAAAGCCACGCGCCCTACGACCCCGCCGGGTACACGGTCGTGACCGGCGCCGTGAACTGGGCCGATCCGAACGGGCGCCAGACCTCGAAGGTGACCCAGCTGATCCCCTACCCGAAGTACGCCGCCAAAACCTCGCGAGACGAATTCGGCGACGCCGCCCTGCTGGTCCTGGAGACGCCGACGACGGTGCCGGGGATCGCGCTGGCGAAGCGCTCCGACCGCCGCTACCTGCGCCTCGGCACCCGCGCCAGGCTCGCCGGCTGGGGCCAGACCCACGACGAACAGGCGGAGTTCACCGAATCCCTCTACTGGACCAAGACCGTCGTCGAGAGCGACCGCTGCGAAAGGCTCTGGGGGGCGATCTGCGCGGTCGACTTCCCCAAGTTCAAGTCCGGCGGCTGCTTCGGCGACTCGGGCGGCCCGCTCTTCGTCGGCCGCCGCGAACAGGGCTGGCTCGAGATCGGCATCGTCCATGGCGGCTTCGACCACTGCACCACCCGGCGCCCGGCGATCTACACCCGCGTCGACCTGCTCCGCAAGTGGATCATGGGGCGGGTTCGGAAGATCGAATCAGAAGCCGCCGCGGTCCCCGCCGGCTGACGCCGCCTACAGCGGGATGTTGCCGTGCTTGCGCTGCGGCTGGGCGACGCGCTTCGATTGCAGCATGCGCAGCGCCTTGATCAGCTTCGGCCGGGTCTGGCGCGGCTCGATCACGTCGTCGATGTAGCCACGCTCGGCCGCCGAGTAGGGGTTGGCGAAGTGCGCCTTGTAGTCGTCGATCAGCTTCTGGCGGCGCTCGTCGGGCGTCGGCGATGAGCCGATGTCCTTGCGGTAGATGATGTTGACCGCACCCTCCGGGCCCATCACCGCGACCTCGGCGGTCGGCCAGGCGACGTTGAAGTCGGCCAGCATGTGCTTCGAGTTCATCACGTCGTAGGCGCCGCCGTAGGCCTTGCGGGTGACGACGGTGAGCTTCGGCACGGTCGCCTCGGTGAAGGCATAGAGCAGCTTGGCCCCGTGGCGGATGATCCCGTTCCACTCCTGGTCGGTGCCGGGCAGGAAGCCGGGCACGTCGGTGAAGGTGAGGATCGGGACGTTGTAGGCGTCGCAGGTGCGGACGAAGCGCGCCGCCTTCTCCGAGGCCTCGATGTCGAGCACGCCGGCGAGGAAGGCCGGCTGGTTGCCGACGATGCCGACCGGGTAGCCGTCGAGCCGGGAGAAGCCGCAGACGATGTTCTTGGCGAAGTGCTCGTGGACCTCGAAGAACTCGCCGTCGTCGACGACGCGGGAGATCACCTCGCGCATGTCGTAGGGCTTGGAGGGATCGTCGGGGACGACGGTGTCGAGGTCGGCGTCTTCGCGCTCGGGGTCGTCGGAGGGCTCGAACCGCGGCGGCGCCTCGAGGTTGTTCGAGGGCAGGAAGCTGAGCAGGTAGCGGGCGTCCTCGAGGCAGCTCTCCTCGTCCTCGGAGGCGAAGTGGGCGACGCCCGACTTCGAGTTGTGGCTCATCGCCCCGCCGAGCTCCTCGAACTCGACTTCCTCGCCGGTCACCGTCTTGATCACTTCCGGGCCGGTGATGAACATGTGGCTGGTCTCCTTGACCATGAAGATGAAGTCGGTCATCGCCGGCGAGTAGACGGCGCCGCCGGCGCAGGGTCCCATGATCAGGCTGATCTGCGGGATCACGCCCGAGCACTGGACGTTGCGGACGAAGACGTCGCCGTAGGCGCCGAG
>Ga0055487_10000034_pt1 | contig 12491 bp, 10 predicted proteins | sample RushMan_ThreeSqC_FD_57940 | JGI IMG/M metagenome (GOLD analysis project Ga0055487, IMG submission 57940) | Wetland microbial communities from San Francisco Bay, California, USA, that impact long-term carbon sequestration - RushMan_ThreeSqC_D2 | ecosystem: Environmental > Aquatic > Marine >...
CCGGTGCCGGGGTGAGCCTTCGCTTCAGCCCGTTCGACGACCCCGGCGTCGGGGCATCGACCCTGAAGCTCGAGCCGAGCGCCGACGGCGACTACACGGCCAGCGGCGCCAATCTCGCCTTCGACGGGCGCTGGAGCGTGGTGGCGACGGTGCGGCGGGGCGACGGCACGGTGTTCGTTCCGCTCGAACTCGACCTGCCGGTCGCCGAACAGTTCCTCTCGGAACTGCTCGTTCCGGGCGAGCCGCCCAAGTACACACTGCAGATCGGCTCCAGCGGCGACATCCAGATCGAGGTCGACCCCGAGCGGGCCGGCCCCAGTGACGTCGAGGTGATCTGCCTGACGCCATTTGGCTCCGTTTCGCGGGTCGAGCAGATCGTCGTCACCGCCGGGGGAGAGGGCCCGACCCGCCAGCAATCGGTGCGGCGACTCGGTGCGGGCCGGTTCGAGAGCGAGATCGAGCTCGAAGCCGGCCCGTTCGAGATCGGCGTCGTCGCCCTCACTCGCGACGGGACCCGCTTGCACGGCGTGTTCGAACTCGACGTTCCGGCCGGGTGACCCGAGCCTCCTTGCGCCGGCGATCGTGCCCGTCGGCCCGGGTTGCACCGCGAGCGCCTTCGGCGTAGGGTGGCGATGCGGGTCGATTGGTCCGCCTCGTCCAGATGAGGGAGTCCCACTGATGCCACGTATCGCACCGTCGAGCGCGCTCGCCGCCCGCAGCCGGCGCCTGATCATGCTCACCATCGGCCTCGCGATCGCCGCAGCTGCCTCGCTGGCCATCTTCAACCCGTTCGTCTCGGCGACCTCGGGTGGCGACCCCTACAGCGTTCCGCTGGTCAACGACACGAATCCCGACCCGAACATCGTCGAGACGACGCTGATCGCGGAAGAGAGGTCCGTCGAAATCGGCAACGGCGTCACGGCTCAGGCCCAGACCTTCAACGGCGAGATCCCGGGGCCGACCTTCAAGCTCAAGGTCGGCGACACGGTGATCGTCCACTACGAGAACCACCTCTCCCGCGAAAGCGGCATCCACTGGCATGGGATCGAGCTGGCGAACTCGGTCGACGGCACCCCGTTCACGCAGAACCAGGTCAGCTCCGGCGGCACCTTCCTCTACGAGTTCACCGTCACCAGGCCGGGAATCTTCTGGTACCACCCGCATCACCACTCCTCGACCAACCAGGTCTTCAAGGGGCTCTACGGGATGATCCTGGTCGAAGACCCGAGCGAAGCGGCGCTGCGGGCGAGCGGGACCCTTCCCTCGGCCGGGCAGACAAGGCCGATCGTGCTCAGCGACCTCACCGTCTGCAAGAACCCCGGCGAAAACGACGCCGAAACCTACGACCCGTCGCTTCCCCACGTCAGCGGCGCGGCGCTGCCGAAACAGGGACCGCCGACGCCGAAGAATCTCTGCGAAGGCCCGGCGGTCGGCGAAAACCCCTACCCGATCGATGAGGACGGTTCGCTGCGCGGCCCGTTCTCAGCGGGGGAAATTCCCAACACGCAGACCGCCGCCCACGCCGGCCAGACGAACGAGGGCCAGACCGTGCTCACCAACGGCAAGAACGTCGGCGGGCGCGCCGGTGGCCCCTGCACGCCGGGCGGTGGCTGCCCCGGGGTGACCCCGCCGGGAGCGCTTGAAAGCGGCGCGTCGACGCTCAGCGTCCAGCCGGGCCAGGGCCTGCGCCTGCAATTGCTCAACGCAGCGACCACCCGCTACTTCCGCCTGCAGCTGACGACCGAAGCCGGCGCCTTGGTCCCGCTGGTCCGGGTGGGCGGCGAAGGCGGGCTGCTCAACAAAGCGGTTGTCGAAGGAGGCACCCAGGGAACCTGGGCGACGAATTACCAGACCGGCGAGATCCTGATGCCCCCCGGCAGCCGCGCCGACGTGGTTGCCGCGATCCCTGCCGCCCCCACCAGCGGCGTGCTGACGCTCTGGACCGAGGACTACGAACGCACGGGGGGCGGTTACTCGAAGATTCCGACGGTCCCGGTCGTGCACCTCAACCTCACCGGGCCGGCCGTCAACCCGGCGTACTCGATCGCCAAAGACACGCCCCTCCGCGAAGCCACCGGGAAACCGCAGGAAACGGTCGGCGAACCGAACGAAATCCTGCTCAACCCGGCCACCTTCACGCCGCCCAAGCCGGGCCTGCCCAACCAGGTGATTCAGCTGACCAACGAAGCCCAGAAAGAACTGGGCGTCGACAAAGTCTTCGGCACCCACGACGTGCCCGGCAACTACATGGACGCGCCGCACCTGGGCTCGAGCCGCTACGCCACCGAGGGCGACATCATCAAACTCGAAGTCAAAAACGTCACCGGTGCGCATCACCCCTTCCACCTGCACGGCTTCTCGATCCAGCCGGTGAAACTGACCAACGGCGCCCAGACCTACACCTGGACCTATCCCGAGTTCAGGGACAACGTCGACGTGCCCGGCGGCTTCACCCTCACCTACAAGCTGAAGCTGGACCCGAGGCCGCAGCCCGACGGGGTGACGCCGGGCGGCGCCTACGGCCGCTGGCTCTTCCACTGCCACATCTTCTTCCACGCCAGCAACGGGATGCTCTCGGAGGTCGTGGTAACCGACAAAAACGGCAACGAGCGGCCCGACGTCAACGTCGACAACTCACAGCTGGAAGTCAAGGAAGGCAAGACCGCCACGGTCACCGGCACCTACAAGGACCCCGACGGCGACCCGGTCACGCTGAGCTCCTCGGTGGGCAGCGTCACCGACACCGGTGGCGGCACCTACAGCTGGTCCTTCGCCACCGGCACCTCCGACACCCAGATCGTCTACGTCACCGCCACCGATTCCAACGGGCTCAAGGGCCAGATTCCCTTCTATCTCAAGATCGACAAGAGCGGCGCACCGGTGCTGAAGAAGCTCAAGGTCGCGCCGAAGACCTTCGCGCCGGCCAAGGCCGTCACCAAGTACAAGCGGGCAAGTGCGAGCAAGCGCAAGGTGCGCCGGGGCGCCAAGATCTGGTTCCGGCTCTCGAAGCCGGCCAAGGTGAACTTCACGGTCAAGCGCATCAACCCCAAGCGGCCAAAGGTCAAGGTGAAGAAGTTCAGCCGCAAGATCAAGAAGGCCGGTAAGCGCAAGGTGTGGTTTACGGCGCGCTTCAAGGCGGGCAAGAAGAAGAAGGCACTGCCGCCGGGGAAGTACAAGCTGACGGCGCAGGCGTTCGCCTCCGGCAAGCGTTCGAAGCGACTCGGGACCCGCTTCAGGATCGTTCGCTGATCACCAGCGGTCGGGCCTATACTCGCGGCGATGGTCGACGGGCCTGAGTCAGACGCGGTCCCGCCCGGGGAGGGGCCCTCCGGCAAGCCCCTGCCGCTTTCGCTGCGCCTGCTCGGGGCTGGCGTGCGCAGCGCCCGCAGCGTGAGCAAGGCCGCCGGGATCGACAAGGCCGTCGAGAGCGCCGCCGAGGAGGCGATGGTCGCCGCGGTCGAGAGCGAGGCGGTCGAACGGGCGCTGGAGAGAGTCCTCAAAGGGCCGGTCGTCGAAGAGGCGATGAACAGCGCCCTGGAGAGCGACGCGGTCAAGCGCGCCCTGATCGAGGCGCTCGACAGCGAGCTCGTCGACGAGGTCTGGCAGCGGCTGCTGGCCAGCGACGAGGCCCAGCGCCTGGTCGAGCGGATCGCCGAGGCGCCCGAGATCCGGGCCGCGATCAGCGCCCAGAGCGTCGGCATGATCGAGGACGTCGGGCACACGATCGGCAGGGGCACCCGGCGCGCCGACAACGTGCTCGAGCGGGTCGCCCGGGGGATCCTCTTTCGCCGCCGCCGCACCGAGCCGACCGATCGCGCCGGCCTCGTCAGCCGCGCCGCCGCCTTCGGCATCGACCTGCTGATCGTCAACCTCGCCTTCTCCGGCCTCGCCGCGGTCGCGGCGCTGGTCGCCTCGGCGATCGCCGGCAACAGCGAAGGCCTCTCCGGCCTCGCCCTGGCGCTCGGCACGGTTGCCTGGTTCACCCTCGGCGCCGTCTACCTGGTCGGCTTCTGGTCCCTCGCGGCGCAGACGCTGGGAATGCGCTTCCTCGGGATAAGGCTCGACGCGGAGGGGCGCGGGCTTCCCCTCGGGCGGGCGGTCAAGCGCCTGGCCGGGATGGTCCTGGCGGCGATTCCGTTCGGGCTGGGCTTCCTCGGCATCCTCTTCGACGAGAGGCGCCGGGCCTGGGACGACCGCCTCAGCCGGGTCGACGTCGTCTTCGAGGGCCACGAGCGGCGGCCGGCCCCCTGGTCGCGGCTCGATGCCTCCGAGCCGGCCGCGCAACCCGCCCCGGCAACGACGAAGGCCCCGGGTTCCCGGGGCCTTCGAACGCAGCATGCGGCTGGGTCGTCGCCTAGCTGACTGAGCCCTCTGGACCCTCGGCCAGCTTGTAGACGATCATGATCGCGAGGGCGAAGATCGCCAGCGACCAAAATGGGCGGCCGGGGATAGTGAGCAGCGCGCCCATCGCGTTCAGCGAGGCGACGAAGATGCCGAACCAGCGCCCGAACTCTCCGCCGGAGAACAGCGAGAAGGCGGCTACGAGCTCGAGCACGCCGAGGATCAGCATGACCCAACCCCAGGTGTGCAGGCCGCTGATTATGTATGTGGCGTTCTCCGTGAAAAACTTTGAGTCGCCGATCGCGGCGATGCCGTAGATGATGTTGAGAACGCCGGCAACCAGAAGTAGGACGCCGGCGAAGACCCACCAGCCGCTGAGAGTGCTCTCCTCATTCATGACAAAACCTTTCCTAATGGTTGATTCCAGTGGATAGATCCATGGGGATACAGGGTGCCGCTTCGCGGTTTGTAGGGCGGTTCCTGCGGTTGGGCGCCGTCATGCTCGCCCTGGCGGCGCCTGTCGCCGCGCCGGGCGCCGCTGCGGCGCGCCCGAACCCGCTCGCCGGCGACAGCAGCCTGCGCGTCGACGACGTCGCCGGACCCGAGTACCGCACCAACGGCAGGATCTTCGGCTTCGATCCCGCGCGAGGCCCCTACTCCTGCTCGGGCACGTCGCTGAACACGCCGAGCCGCTCGATCGTGATCACGGCCGGCCACTGCGTCGTCGAGGGCGGGCACTGGGGCCGCCGCCTCGTCTTCATCCCCGCCTACGACCACGGGGCGCGGCCGTTCGGCAGCTTCAAGGCCGCCGGGGTGCGGACGATGCGGCAGTGGCGGCGGTTCGGGAACCCCGACTTCGACGTCGCCGCGATCAGGGTCGAGCCGAACCAGCTCGGCCTGCTCGGGGACGTGGTCGGAGGTCGCGACTGGGCGGTCAACCAGACGCGCTTCGGTCAGTACGAGATCTTCGGCTACCCCGGCGGTTTCCAGCAGGGGGAAGCGCTGCGCAGCTGTCGCACCCGAGGGCGCGGCAGCGATCGCCTCAGCAACCGGCTGCCCGGGCCGCCCACGGTCCCGGGGACCTGCGACATGGCGCGGGGTGCCAGCGGGGGGAGCTGGCTGCTCGACGGCCGGGTCAACGGAGTCACCAGCTACAGCTATCCGCTCAGGCGCGGCCGCCTCTTCTCGCCCTACTTCGGAGCCGGCATCGGCAACTTCCTCAGCCAGCTGCCGTGAGCGTCGGCTAGGCTCCCCGGTCGTGGACGCGATCCGAACCCCAGAGGAGAGCCTGCAGGGGCTTCCCGACTTCCCCTTCGAGTCGAGCTACCGTGAGATCGACGGCTTGCGGCTCGCCTTTCTCGACGAGGGCGAGGGCCGGCCCGTCGTCTTCTTCCACGGCGAGCCGACCTGGTCGTACCTCTGGCGCAGGGTGATACCGCCGGTTCGCGATGCAGGTTTCCGTTGCATCGCCCCCGACTACGCCGGCTTCGGCCGCTCCGACAAGCCCACCGACCTCGACTGGTACACCTACGACCGTCACTTCGAGCTGATGTCGAAGTTGCTGGAGGATCTCGACGTCCGCGACGCAACCGCCGTCGTTCACGACTGGGGCGGGCCGATCGGGCTGCGGCTCGCGGTCGAGTTCCCGGATCGCTTCTCACGGCTGGTGATCATGGAGACCGGTCCCTTCACCGGGCAGCAGCGGATGAGCGATGCCTGGCTCAAGTTCCGCGACTTCGTTCGAGAGAACGCCGACGTGCCGGTTGGGATGCTGGTCCGGGGAGGCTGCAAGACCGACCCCGGCGACGATGTGATCGCCGCCTACGAAGCTCCCTACCCGAGCCCGGAGGCGAAGGCCGGAGCCCGCGCCTTTCCCCTGATCCTGCCGACCGAGCCGGACTCGCCCGGCGCCGCCGAGGGCAGGGCCGTCGCCGACGCGCTGCGCGGGGACGAGCGCCCGACGCTGGTGCTGTGGGCGGACTCGGACCCGATCCTGCCCTTCTCGGTCGGCGAGCGGGTCTCCAGCCAGCTCAACTTCCCGGCGCCGCGGGCGATCGAGAACGCCGGTCACTTCCTCCAGGAGGACGCGGGCCAGCAGATCGGCGAGATCATCGCCGATTGGCTCGGCTGACCGCCTCCTGCAGCTGCTCGCGCGGCCGGTCGACCAGCAGGCGCGCTCGCCGCGGCGCACCCTCGTCCTCGACCCAGGTGACGGTGCCGGGCCAGTAGGGCCCGGGGGGAGAGCCCGGGTGGTGGAAGACGTCGGCGTAGACCCAGCTGCCGGTGTTGTGGAGCTGGCCGCCGCCGGGCAGCGCCCAGTGCCCGTCGCGTTCTTCCGGGCCGGCGCGGTGGGTGTGGCCGGTGATCGTGTGGGCCGCGTCGACCCCGAGGCGCCGCAACACCTCCGTGGCGGCGTCGACCCCGCTGCGGGAGATCGCCGCGGGGGAGAGGTCGGGGCTGAATCTCGCGCGGAGGACCCGGTTGAGCAGCCAGACGGTGGCTGGGACCCCGGCGCCGAAGGCCGCCCGGCGCGTGGCCCGGCGGATGCGTCCGCCGTCCCTGCCGCCGGAGAAGGCATTCCAGGCGCGCTCGGAGGGCCGGCTTGCGCCCGGCCTCATCCCCGCCTCGGCGAGGCCGAAGGAGAGCCCGTAGATCGGGCGCAGGACGCGCTCGTAGTCGCCCGGCATCGCGCAGTCAGGGAGCTGGCCGGCGCTGCGCATGATCGCCGCAGCGGCGACGCACTCCAGGCGCGGCAGCGACATGTGGCAGTCCATGTAGTGACCGTGGGTCGCGTAGACGTCGTCGCGCAGCCAGAGGCCGGGGTAGGCGAGGCTGAGCTCGGAGCTGCCGAGCCAGGCGCCGAGCCGCCGGGCCGGTTCGCCCAGCGTTTCGGCGCGCTGCTCGAGACCGAGCTCGCTCCCCGCCAGGGCGACCTCTTCGAGCAGCGGCTCGGCGAGGCGGTGGTCGTGGTTGCCGGGGACGAGCACGACCGGTCTCCCGGCCATCGCCTCGCCCAGCTCCTCGAAGAACGGCTGCACGATCTCCAGCACCCGCGCCAGGGCCAGCTCGCGCAGCTCGAGCACGTCGCCGAGCAGGACGAGACGGTCGGCACCGGCGATCTCCTCGAAGAGGATCTGGCGGATCGCGGGGTCGCGCAGCAGGTCCTCGCCGCTGGCCGAGCCGAGGTGGAGGTCGGAGACGATCGCCGTTCGCATCCAGGCAACCTAGCGTCGCGACGCGTTTGGGACGAATTGCATCCACCTTGCGTTGCGGTCGGGAGAGGAGGACTGGCTGGTCAGCCAGTCGAGCGGCTAGACTCCGGCTCGATGGCAGGGCTTAGCGAAGAGCGCCTGGCGCCGGTCAACGGCATCGAGATCGCCTACCAGGAGGTGGGCGAGCGCGATGGCGAGCCGCTGCTGCTGGTGATGGGCCTGGGCACGCAGATGCTCGCCTGGGACGAGCAGTTCTGTGAGTTGCTCGCCGGCAAGGGCTTCCGCGTGGTCCGGTTCGACAACCGCGACATCGGCCACTCGACGATGCTCGACGCGGCGGGGACGCCGAAGCGAGCCGACCTCTTCCTCGGCCGCCGCGGCAGCGCCGCCTACCTGCTCTCCGACATGGCCGCCGACACGGTCGGCCTGATGGACCACCTGGGGATCCCTTCGGCTCACATCGCCGGGGCCTCGATGGGCGGGATGATCGGCCAGACGCTGGCGATCGAGCACGCCGAGCGGGTCCGCTCGCTGGTCTCGATCATGTCGACTACGGGCAGTCGCCGGGTCGGGACGCCGACGCTGAAGTCGTTCGGCCTGATGCTGGCGAAGGCGCCTCGCAGCCGCGACGAGTTCGTCGAGCGCATCGTCAAGACCTTCTCGGTGATCGGCTCGCCCGCCTACCCGGCCGACCAGACCCGGCTGCGGCAGATGGCGGGGGAGATGTACGAGCGCTCCCACAACCCGCGCGGCGTCCTCCGCCAGATGCACGCGATCTCGGCCTCGGGCGACCGTACGGCGGCGCTGCGCAAGCTCGACCTGCCGGTGACGGTGATCCACGGCACCCGCGATCCCCTGGTCCGCCCGAGCGGCGGCCGCGCCACCGCCCGGGCGATCCCCGGCGCCCGCCTGCGCGTGGTCGAGGGCATGGGCCATGACCTGCCCCGCGAGATCTGGCCGGTCTTCACCGACGAGATCGCCGCCACCGCCTCCCGCGCCGGCTGGCAGCCCCGCGTCAAGCAGCCGGCGTGAGCCCAGGCCCGTCCGAATCTCGCTATCGCCAAGCGATCGCCGTAAGATCGTTGGCGACGGGGCGTAGCTCAGCCTGGCAGAGCATTCGGTTTGGGGCCGAAAGGCCGCTGGTTCGAATCCAGCCGCCCCGATGTAGGCAACAACCTCCGGCCATATGTCAGGCATCTCTCAAAGGCCTAGGTCACGGACGCCGCGCTCGTCCCAGCCGAGGTGGTGGGCGATCTCATGGCGGACGGTGCGTTCAACCTGGGCTCGCAGCAACTCCGGGCTGTGGCCGAAGTCGCGCTCGAGCGTGTCGCGGTAGATGACGATGTGGTCCCGGTAGTCGTCGCGGACGACGGTGTCGCCGATGTAGTGGCCGTAGGCGTGGTGGAGGTGGCCGAGGTGGGAGACGAGGATCGGGATACCTTCGACCACCTGTTGCAGGTCATCGGGCAGGTCGTCGATTGCCTGGACGACGAGCTGGTCGAACTCGCCCAGAGGTTGGTCGGGCGGAGGCAGCCTGGCCAGCGCCTCGCTGCGGTCGGAGAGCCTGCGGAACTCTCGCTCGGGCATCTCGTCGCCGAGCAGCATCACGGTCACCCAGGCGGTGATCAGGACAACGGCGACGATTCCCGCCAGTAGTGCGAGCAGGCCACCGACCCCGGCGAACGAAGGCGGGTTGAGCAGCAACATCGCCAGGCCGACGATCAACGCGAGCAGCGCGGCGGCGCGCAGGGGTGGGCCGAGCGTCTCCTTCATCCATCGAGGGTAGACCCGAGAGCGAGCGGGCATCATGGGCTGTTGCCAGTTACGTTTTGGGACTCCCTCCGGCCCTCAGCGCAACCCGGCGTTTGGCCGCGGTTTTCAGCTGCCGACCGAGAAGGCACAATGTCGAACTCCATGCGCAGACTCCCGATCGTCCTCCTTGCCACGGCGCTGCTGGCGCTTGCCCCGCCCACGGCGGGGTCGCCGGCGGCCACGGCGCCGCCTGGCTTCTTTGGGATCTCGCCCCAAGGCGCGACCGACGGGTTCGACTACGAACTGATGGCGAAAGCTGGGATCCAGAGCCTGCGGCTGCCGCTGAACTGGGCCGGGACCGAGCCCGATTTCGTCGATCGCGCCGATCCCGACTGGTCTTGGCTCGACGAACAGGTGGGGCTGGCGGCCGAAAATGGGATCACCGCGTACTTCTTCGTCTGGGGCACCCCCCACTGGGTCTCGCCGCGAATGGGCGCCGAGCCCGTGGCCAGTGCCCGCCAGCGCCGGGACTGGCTGAGCTTCCTCCGCGCCGCCGTCTTTCGCTACGGGCCTGGTGGCAGGTTCTGGAGCGAAAACAGCCAGCTGCCGGAACTGCCGGTCCACCAGTGGGAGGTCTGGAACGAGGAGAACATCGTCACTTTCTCCCGCCGTCCCAACCCCGCTCGCTTCGCCAGGCTGATTCGCATCTCCGGCCGCCTGCTGCACCGCCTCGACCCCGCCTCGACCGTGATCCTCGGCGGGCTCTTCGGCCGGCCGCTGCAGATTCCGCCCAACGTTGCCTCCGCCGACTACCTGGACCGCCTCTACAGGAGCCCGGGGATCGAGCGCTTCTTCGACGGCGTCGCCCTCCACCCCTACGTCGCCGCCGCCAAGGCGATGCGGGGCCAGGTGACTGCCCTGCGCCGCGTGATGGAGCGCAACGGCGACGACCGCACGCCGCTCTACATGACCGAGCTGGGTTGGGGCTCCGACGGCTTCGAGTCGCGCTGGGAGCGGGGGCCGCGCGGGCAGGCCCGGGAGCTCAGCCGGGCCTTCTCGATGCTGAGTGCGAACCGCGCCCGCTGGCGGATCGGCGGCGTCTGGTGGTTCTCCTGGACCGACGCGGCCCACGCCTGCCAGTTCTGCGATTCCGCCGGCCTGCTGACGGAAGATCGCAAGGCGAAGCCCGCCTGGTACCGCTTCAACGCCTGGACCGGCGGCAATTCCCACACCGTCCCGCGGGCCAGCGCCGCCGCCTTGCGGAGCGGGCCGTAGGCCTGTCGCCACCGCGGCCTGGGCGGGCACGAGCCGGATCGCGTTAGGCTCTGCGCAGACTTCTACACCTACAAAGGAGACACCCAGATGGCATTTTCGGTTCCCGACCTTCCCTACGCATACGAGGCGCTCGAGCCGCATATCGACGAGGCGACGATGCGCGTGCACCACGACAGGCACCACCAGGCCTACGTCGACAAGGCCAACGCGGCCCTGGAGGGGACCGAGTGGGCCGACCGCGAGGTCGAGGACGTGCTTCGCAACCTCAGCGCGCTTCCCGGCGACGTGCAGGGCCTCGTCCGCAACAACGCCGGTGGCCACTACAACCACTCGCTCTTCTGGGAGATGCTGAGCCCCGACGGCGGCGGCGCGCCCGGTGGCGACCTCGCCAGCGGAATCGACCAGGCCTTCGGTTCCTTCGACTCCTTCAAGGATGAGTTCAAGAACGCCGGCGTCGCCCGCTTCGGCTCCGGCTGGGCCTGGCTGGTCAAGGACGGCTCCGGCCTCGCGGTCGTCTCGACCCCGAACCAGGACTCGCCGGTCTCCGACGGCAGCGTGCCGCTGCTCGGCTGCGATGTCTGGGAGCACGCCTACTACCTCAAGTACCAGAACAAGCGCCCCGACTACATCGACGCCTTCTGGAACGTCGTCAACTGGGATTTCGTAGCTAAGCGCCTCGCCGAGGCCGGCTGAACCGGCGCCACCAAGCCACTGCCCGCGGCGAGAACGTCAGGACTTCGTCAGGGCGTCGGGGGTGTGTCCCCGGGAACTCCCGGCCGAAGGCCGGCCCGGGGACCCTCCCCCGACGCCCGTCGCCGGTCTGGCAGCCTCCGGCAGCCGGCCTGGTTCCGCCCCGTCCTTGGCCGGGATCAGGCTCATCGCGTGCTCGGCCTTGGCGGTGATCGTCAGGCTCGGGTTGACGCCGGGGTTGGCCGGGATCGCCGCCCCGTCGCAGACCATCAGGTTCTCGTAGCCGAAGACGCGGTTGTGGGTGTCGACCACGCCGCTCTCGGCGTCGGCGCCGACGACGGCGCCGCCGAGGATGTGGGCAGTCGAGGGGATGTTGCGGATCGACTCGGTGACCGCGCTCTGGGCGATGCCGCCGGTGCGCTTCTCGAACCAGCGCGCCACCTGCTCCGCCGCGGGAATGTAGGTCGGGTTGGGCCGGGTCGGGTCCTGCGCGGTGGTCAGGCGGACGCCGCGGCCGAACAGCTTTCGCTTCGGCTGGAAGTGCATCGCCGCGTCGACCGTCTGCATCACCAGCAGGATCACGGTGCGCCGCGACCAGCGGTGGGGGAGGAGCATCCGCAGCGTTCGCAGCGGGTGGCGGAGCAGCGCCGCCGCCCACTTGACCGGCCGCGTCAGTTTCGTTCCCGGGCCGGTCATCGCGGTGAAGGTGCCGGCCATCGCGTCGCCGCCCTGGCCGTAGGTGACGACCTCGATGTGGGTGTCGGGATCGGGATAGATGCTCGAGGTGATCGCGACCGAGCGGCTGAAGTCGCGCTCGTCGTCGGGTGCGGTCACGGCCTGGATCGACTCCGAGTTGGTGCGGACGAGATCGCCCAGCCTCTCGGAGATGCGCGGCAGGGCGCCGCTGTGGCGGCAGTTGGCGAGCAGGCTGTTGGTGCCGAGCGCGCCGGCGGCGACGATCACGCCGCGGGCCGTCTGCGTTCGCCGCCGCTTGCGCAGCCAGGAGCCGGCGCGCTCGCTGGTTACGGCGTAGCCATCGGTCCCGTCCCCGGCGCCCAGCGGCCGAATCTCGGTCACCTGGCGTTCGGGCTCGATCTTCACCCCGAGCTTCTCGGCGAACCAGAGGTAGTTCTTCATCAGCGTGTTCTTCGCCCCGTGGCGGCAGCCGACCATGCAGCTGCCGCAGCGCTCGCAGCCGGTGCGGCGTGGCCCCTCGCCTTC
>Ga0055487_10000035_pt1 | contig 12330 bp, 14 predicted proteins | sample RushMan_ThreeSqC_FD_57940 | JGI IMG/M metagenome (GOLD analysis project Ga0055487, IMG submission 57940) | Wetland microbial communities from San Francisco Bay, California, USA, that impact long-term carbon sequestration - RushMan_ThreeSqC_D2 | ecosystem: Environmental > Aquatic > Marine >...
CTTCGCCCCCTGCTCCTCCACGTGGGCACGCCTGTAGTTTGGCGGTCCCGCCGACGGAGCGGGGGGAAAGACGCGGAAGACTCTGTTAAGAAATGGTTCGTCTTGCGCAGCTACTTTGACTCGCTAGCCTGGTTTCGGGAGGGAATTGAGGAGACTGCTGCCAATCGGGATCGCCGTCGGGGCTCTGCTCTTCGCTGCGGGCGCGAGCGCGGCGCTGCTCAGGTTCGACAACCTCGTGCTTACGGCAGACGGCGGCTTCACGCCGCGAACCCTGCCGCGGCGCGCCTTCGTTCCGATCGACTTCCGGGGTCGCGCCGACCTGCGGGCGATCGACCGGGGCATCCCGCTGGCGGTGCAACGAATCGTGCTCGACTTCGACCGCGACGGGCGGCTCGGCATCGCCGGGCTGCCGGCCTGCGACCCCTCCCTGCTGGTCGAAGCGACGCCGGCCGAAGCGCGGGCACGATGCCGAAATGCGATCGTCGGCAGGGGGCGAGTCGGCGCCTTGATCGCCCGGGCGGCAGGGGCGCCGCTGGAAGCGAGTTCCCCGCTGACGATCTTCAACGGGCCCCGTCAGCAAGGCCACCCGACCGCGATCCTCCACGCCCGCACCACCGTGCCGGCGATCCAGACCTTCGTCATCACCGTCCCGATCGAACAGCGGAGGGGCGAATTCCGCTACCGCGTCACCATCGACGTACCCCCGATCGCCGCCGGCCGCGGCGCCCTCACCCACATCGACGCCAAGGTCGGCCGCCGCTACCGTTTCCGCGGGATCAAGCGCAGCTACATCTCGGCCCGCTGCAGCGACAACGTCCTCCGCACCCACGGCCGCCTCGTCTTCGCCGACGCCACGATCGTCGACGGCACGCTCGACAAGGGATGCACGTTCCGCTAACCCGGCAGAGCTTCCTATAATTGCCCGCCCGGGCCGCTAGCTCAACTGGTTAGAGCAGGAGCCTCTTAAGCTCAAGGTTGAAGGTTCGAGTCCTTCGCGGCCCATCGATCAGCCCGGGTCATGCAGGGCGGTCGGGTAGCCGCCAAACGTACTAATTCGCCCGTAAACGCGCTAAGTTAGCCCCAAGTTAGCACGTTTATGGAAGAATTAGTGGAATGCAGAGCTTCATCGACCTAGACAGGACCTTTGCCGGCCAGCCGCGTGAGATTGGTGCGTTGCTTGCCCGAATCGATCGCGGGAGGGGTCGGGAGGGAAGCTTCGAGGACCAGCTGCCCGAACTGCTCGCCTACCTCGCAGAGCACGCCAGGATCGCCTCGATCACCGCTTCCAACGCGATCGAGGGCATCGTGGTCGCCAGCGGACGGGCCGAGAGGATCGCCGGGGGCGGGCGGCGCTACCGCAACCGCAGCGAGCGGGAGTTCGCGGGCTACAGAGACGCCACAGACGCGCTCATGCGCCTCCACGAGTATGAGCCGCTGACGGTGCCCTTCGTTATGCATCTGCACCGCCTTCTCTTTGCCCACACCGACGGCAACGGCGGCCGGCTGAAGACCGACGAGAACCTGATCGTCTCCTATGAAGGGCAGCGTAAGACGGTCCTCTTTACGCCTCCTCCTCCCGAGGAAACGGAATTCCTGCTCAAGGAGCTGCTGCTCCGCTACGAGGAGGCGAAGCACGAGGCACAGGCTCACCCCCTCGTCCTGACCGGCGCTTTGGCGCTCGACCTCCTCGCCATCCACCCGGTGGCCGACGGCAACGGCAGGCTGGCTCGCCTGCTTACGACACATGAGCTGTTGGCGCATGGCTATGCGGTAGCGCGCTACGTCAGCATCGAGCAGCGGGTATTCGAGGCGAAGAACAGCTACTACGCAAGTCTCTACGAGTCGCAGCGAAAGTGGCACGAGGCGGAGCACGACATCTGGCCCTGGGTCGGCTATCTCTGCCGCATACTCGCTGGCGCCTATGACGACTTCGAACAGCGGGTTGATGGGACAAGGAGGCAAACCGGCAACAAGCAGGCGAGGACCCGCGACTACATCCTGCAGCAAGCGCCCGAGGAGTTCCGTCGGCGCGACCTGGAGCGAGCCCTCCCGGGTATCAGCCCAGCGACCATACGCTTGGTCCTCGGCGACCTTCGCGACGCGGGATTGATTGCACCAATGGGATCTGGCCGTGGCGCGCGTTGGTTGCGCCTTTAAGCGGCCTTCGGCGCAACTCGACAGCCGTTTGGCGCTACCCCCCGAGGCCGCCGAAGGGGTTCTGCAGCGATTCTTTGCCCTGTTCCTTTTCGGCTTTGGCGGCTTCCTTCTTCTGCTTTGCCCACTGCTTGCCGCGCTTGCGAAATTCGGCAACCTGTTCTTCGACCTGTTTCTTTTCCTGGCCCGTGGCCTTCGCCACCGCTTCGTCGCCGGCCTTTTCGGCAGCGGCGAAGTTGCCTGCAAAAAATTCGTAGATCGCCAGGGTGGTGAGCAGGCCAACGGTCGGGCGGCCTTCGGCGGCTATCCGCTGCGCCTTGGCGGCGTCGTCCAGGGAGGCGACGATTTCTTCCAGTTGCGTGCCGCCTTCGGCGACCGTGAAGAAGGCGGTGGCCATAGTCAGGGCCACCGACGGGTTGACCGTTTCGCTCTGTTTGAGATAGCGGTTCCAGGCCACAGCCGCCTTGTCGTAGTTCAGCCGCGCTTCCGGGCTGACCACGCGGGCTCCCGTGCTCGGGTCTGTTTCAACTTCAGCGTTTCCCGCCGCGACTCGCCTCGTTGCAACGGCTAGAAGCAGGTCGGGGTTGTCCGGTTCCTTGCGCAGCTTGGCTTCGGCTTTTTCGGCCTGTTCGTTGAAGATCTTGCTCGCTTCGGCGGTCGTGCCGTTGCCAACCAGGCTGCCGAGGTTGAACGGCCCGACGACGAGGAAGAGGCTGGCGCCCATCAGCAGGGCGAGGATCGCGTAGACGACCCGGACGACGTTCTTACGGCGTCCCCGGATGTCGAAAAGCATCCGCCTCTGGTCATCTGCCACGCGAATCAGTGCTCCTGTGTCGAGGGCCTTGCCAATCCTGCCGGCGCCTTTGGCGTGCCGAGGGCGCGAGCGATCAAGATACTCAACTCGAAGAGGACGAGGAGCGGCACCATCTCGATCAGCATCGAAACCGGGTCGACGCCGGGCAGTGCGGCGGCGACGATGGCGATGATCAGATAGGCGTAACGCCGGTTCTTTGCCAGCTGCTGGACGCTGACGATCCCCAGCCGCGTCACCGCGAGGATCGCGAGCGGAAGCTGGAAGACGATCCCACCGGCGAGCATCGTGGTCGAGAAGAAGCTGTAGTAGTCGCGGGCGCGGACCTGGACGTTGAACTGGCTGTCGTTGAAGTTGAGCAGGAACTTGACCGCGGCCGGCATCACCACGAAGTAGGCAAAGGCAACGCCGGCGAGGAAGAGGACCGGGGCGAGCAGGAGAAGGGGCAGGACGAGGCGCCGCTCGCTATCGCTGAACGCCGGCAGGACGTAGGCGTAGGCCTGGTAGAGGACGACCGGCAGGGAGAGGACCAGCGCCCCGTAGACCGAGACCGTGAGGGTGATCGTGAACGGCTCGGCGACCCCGAAGGTGAGCAGCTTGTCGTGATTGCCGGGCAGCGGGCCGGAGGCGATTTCGAGCAGCAGGTTGTTCTGCCAGAAGCAGAGCGCCAGGGCGACGCCGAAGACGACGAGGCTGACGACGATGCGGGTACGGAGCTCGTCGAGGTGCTCGACGACTGTCAGCCGGTCTTCGTGGGAGACCGCCCTGATCCGGGCCATCGAATCTCCTCAGTGGTTGTCGTGGGCGACGGTCTCGCCCTCGGCACCCTGCTCGGCGGGCGGCTTCGGGGGCTCGATCGCCTCACGGGGCTCGGGCTCGCGATCGCTCTCTCCGCTGACCGAGCCGCGGAACTCGCGTATCCCCCGGCCCAGCGACCGGCCCAGCTCCGGCAGGCGCTTCGGGCCGAAGACGACGAGGGCGATGATCAGGACGATCGCAAGCTCAAAAGGTCCAACGTTTGGCACGCACCAATGGTATCGGTCCCCCGCTTCGACCGGATCGCAGCGAATTGGCTGAATGACATACCCAGAAATGGGGTTTCTTCCGCTTCCCGCGGAAAAGTGCGGATTGACTCTCTCTCTCGCGGGTTCGATAAGGCAGGTATGCGACAGACGCGCACCGGCCAGACGAAAACCGCACCCGGGCTTCACATCTGCCCGCGGTGCACGTCGCCCCTGGTGCAGCCGACCTGCTGGGAGCAGGCGGGCGATCGTGGCCACTGGCGACTATGGCGGCGTTGCCCCGAGTGTGACTGGCAGCGCAACGAGGTTCACGGCGAAGCCGAGATCGACGCCTTCGACGAGGAGCTCGACGTCGGCACGCACGCGCTGACCGAAGTGCTGAAAGCCCTCGAGCGCGAGAACATGCGCTACGTCACCGAGACGTTTGCGGCTGCGCTCGAGGCCGACCTGATTACGGCTGACGACTTTTCGTGATGGGTGGCGCGCGGACCGCGCCTTACGCGTAACGTTGGACGACGCCGTCGGCGACTAGCTCGAGCAGGTGCTTCTGCTCGGCGTCGAACTTTGTGTCGTTTAGCTTTTGTTTGGCGGCCGTGACCATTTGCAGGGCTCTGGTGCGGACTTGGTCCAAGGCGCCGGTGGCGGTTATGCGCTCGCAGAGAGACTCGGCGGAATCGGCGTCCAAGCTGCCCAGGTCGGCCTCGCGGATGCTGGGATCGGATTCGGCGGCGGCGATCAGCGGCAGGGTGACCGTGCCGTCGAGCAGGTCGGTGCCGCGCGCCTTGCCGGTGCGCTCCGGTGGGCCGGAGATGTCGAGAACATCGTCGAGGAGCTGGAAGGCGAGGCCGATCTCGGCGCCGAAGGCGCCCAGGGCCGCGTCGTCGCGGCCGAGCAGGCAGGCGCACTCGAAGAGGGTGGCGGTCTTCAGCCGGCAGCGCTCCAGGTAGCGGCGCTCGTCGACGGCGGGGTCGAAGGCATCGTGGCGCTGGAGCAGCTCGCCGCGAGCGAGGCTGACCGAGGCCTTCGCCAGCAACGAGACCGCGCGGCTGTCCTCGTGCTCGGCAAGCAGCGCGAAGGCCTGCGAGAAGAGCAGGTCGCCGACCGCGGTGGCGCGCGCGCGGCCGGCGGTCGCGGCAACGGTCGGCTGGCCCCGTCGCAGGGGCGCGTCGTCGAGCACGTCGTCGTGGACGAGCGTCGCCATGTGGACGAGCTCGATCGCCGTCGCCGACCGCACCGACGCCTCGCCGCCCTCCGGCCCGGCGCAGAGCAGGACCAGCATCGGGCGCAGGCGCTTGCCGCCGGACGCCAGGGTCATGCCGGCATCGGCCGCCAGCGACTCGCCGTGGCCCCGGATCCGGTCGCGCAGCAGTTCCTCGACCTCGCCGAGCCGCGAGGGCAGCCAGAGGCTCGACGCGTCGAGCACGGCGGTCACGGGCGGCGGGATGGCGGAGTGTTTGGTCACCGCAGGGCGCCGCTGTGGATCGCGATGATCCCCCCGGCGAGCACGGTCCAGCGGACCCGCTCGAGCCCGGCCGCGTCCATCGTCTCGGCCAGGCGGCCGGGCGGCGGGAAGTTGCGGACCGACTCGGGCAGATAGGAGTAAGCCTCCGAGGCGCTGGAGACGGCGCCGAGCAGGGGCACGATGCGATCGAACCAGAGCGAGTAGAAGGTCGAGAGCGGCGGCCGCCTCGGCTGCGTGATCTCGAGGATGACCAGCCGGCCCCCGGGGCGCAGGACGCGGGCCATCTCGGCGACGCCGCGCTGCAGGTCGGCGAGGTTGCGGACGCCGAAGCCGACCGTCACCGCGTCGAAGCGGCCGGCGTCGTAGGGCAGGTCGAGCGCGTCGGCCCATTCGAAGCGGAGGCCGGCCGCGGCCTGGGCTCGGGCCTTCTCGCGAGCGAGGTCGAGCATCGGCTCGGAGAAGTCGCAGCCGACGACGTGCCCGTCCGGGGCGACCCGGCCAGCCAGCTCCAGTGCCAGGTCGCCGGTCCCGCAGCAAACGTCGAGCACCGAGTCGCCCGGCTCGACCTCGGCCCGGTCCGCGGCCCGTTCGCGCCAGCGATGGTGCAGGCCGGCGGTCATCACCGTGTTGAGCAGGTCGTAGCGCGCCGACACCCGCCCGAACATGCTCTGCACCTGCTCGGCGAATTGCGCGGAGTCGCGCGATGGTTGAGTCGTGCCAGTCACTTGATCGTCATTCTTTTCTCAGGCTGCGAAAGTCAAGCAGGTCGGGGGACGCAGGGAGGATGTGATCCAGCCGACCGAGGACCCCGAGATGCGCCGACTTGCAGCAGTCTGAGCCTCAGTCGAGCGACGAGAGGAAATCGGCGAGCTCGTTGAGCTTCTTCGGCGGCAGGTCGCGGTAGGACGGCATGATGTCGGGCCCGATTTCCACCGAGCGAATGATCGCGGCGCGCGGTACCCGGGCGGCGATGTGAGTGAGTTCGGGGCCGATCGTGCCACCGTTCTCGCCGATCTTGTGGCAGGCGAGGCACCCCGACCCGGCGACGACCTCCTTGCCGGCCTCGTAGCGCGGCGCCACTTCCATCTCGATCTCGGTCGGCGAGCCGCCGGTGGCGCCGAGGTAGCTGAGGTAGGCCATCGCGATGATCGTCAGGCAGCCGGCCGTGGTGGCGATCGGGCGGCGGGCCGGGTTGCGCTCCGGGCCGCGATCGTAGAACGGCAGCAGCAGCAGCAGGACCATGCAGATCGTCGGGATCCCGATCGTCGCGATCGGGACCAGCTCCGGCGGCTTGATCACGCGCAGGAGCTCGAAGAGGAAGAAGAAATACCACTCGGGGCGCGGCACGTAGGTGGTGGAGGTCGGGTCGGCCTTCGGGCCCTGCTCGGCGCCGAGCACTATCGACATCACGATGATCACGCCGACCACGAGCAGCGCCATCGCCGAGTCCTTCATCACCGCGTAGGGGAAGAAGGGCTTGCCCTTCTTCTTCAGCAGCTCGTACTCCTCCAGGTATGCCTGCTTGTCAGAAGGCTTCACGAACGATCACCCTGGTCGACTCCGTTGGCGCCCGCGTCCAGCTGCGAGGCGGGGACGGCGTTCTTGGGCTTGTCGGCCTTCAGCCACGGCGGCGCGGTCGTGCCGAGCTTGACCACGAGGTACATGTGGGCGCCGATCAGGGCGATGATCGCGCCCGGCACCAGCAGCATGTGGATCGCGTAGAAGCGCGAGAGAGTCGTCGCCCCGAGCTCAGGGCCGGCGCGGAGGAAGTCGCTGAGGTAGGGCCCGACGACCGGGCCGGTCCCGTTGATGTTGATGCCGACGACCGAGGCCCAGAAGGAGCGCTGGTCGAAGGGCAGCAGGTAGCCGGTGAAGGCCATCGTCATCGTCAGGATCAGGAGGACGACGCCGATCACCCAGTTGAGCTCGCGCGGGTACTTGTAGGCGCCGAAGAAGAAGGTCCGGCCCATGTGGAGGAAGATCAGGATCACCATCACGCTCGATCCCCACTTGTGCATCCCGTGCACGATCGCGCCGAGGAAGACCTCGTTGTTGATGTGGGCGATCGACGCGTAGGCCTGGGTGGTCGAGGGCGTGTAGAACATCGCCAGGAAGACCCCGGTGACGGCCTGGACGATGAAGGCGAAGAGCGTCGCCGAGCCGAGCGTGTAGAACCAGTTGGTCCCCTTCGGAACCTTGCGGAAGAGCATCCCGGTGAGGAAGCCGGAGGCGGCGGTGCGCTGGTCGACCCAGGCGAGCACGTCGACCGGCGCTTCGGCCGCGCGGCCGGCGAGCTTCTTCGCGTCGGACGGGCGCTCGGGCGGCGCGGTCTTCAGGTCCGCCGGGGCCGGGCCCTTGGCGCCGTTGCCCGCCCCCGGCTTGGCCGGCTTGCGGAGCGGTGCGGGGATGAGGGAGTCGAGCTTCATCGGCTAGCGCCTAGCTGCTCGGCGGCGGGAAGGTGGACGGGCGCGGCGGGTAGAGGTATTCCCAGATGCCGCCGGTGAACTCGCCGGGATCGCGGGCGCGGACCGGCTCGAGCTGGGAGGTGACGCTGAAGCGCGGGCCGACCTCGACCTGGCCGTTGCGGACGCGGGCTTGGAACTGGTCGAGGGGACGCACCGGCGGGCCGCCGATCCGCTTGCCCTGGAAGTCGTAGACGCCGCCGTGGCAGGGGCAGATGAAGTTGCCGGCGGCCTCGACGAAACGGACCGGGCAGCCGAGGTGGGCGCAGCGGTTGGAGACGGCGATGAACTTGCCGGGTTCCTCGCCCAGCTGCTTGGAGCTGCGGCGGATGTAGGCGGTGGTCTTGCCGGCATCGCCGATTCCCTCGGTTTCGGTGAAGACGACCTGGCGGTAGGTGTCCTCGACGAAGTCGCCGACCGGGCCGACCGCCTCCCAGCGCTCCTTGCCGCGGTGGAAGATCGGGGCGACGGCGAAGCCGACCGCCGGCAGGACGATCGCGGCACCGGCGAGGCCGCCGAGACCCTGGCTCGCGACCGTGAAGACGTGACGACGAGTCATCGACTCGCCCTCGAAATAGCCAGGCGGCTTCGGCTTTGGCCGACCGGCCGCCTCGGCTCCGTTTTGCTTGTCCGCTCCGTCGCTCAAAAACTCACCTCAGGAAGCGGAGAGTCTATTCACTCGCGGCGCGGCGGGGTCGCCATGCCCCCCGCCCCCCACCGCCAGGGCCGAGGCGCGCCACAGCTCGGCAACCTCGTCCTCGCGGCCCTCGGCGTGCAATCGGGCGCAGCGACCGATCAGCTCGGCCAGCACGGCGACGGCCTCGGCGTCGCCCAGAGCGGCGAGACCCTCGATGCCGAGGGCGTAGAGGTAGTCGCCGGCCAGCAGCGCCAGGTCCTCGTCCTGGCCGCGCATCAGCCGCGGCTCGCCGTAGTGGAGCAGGTAGCCCTCGCGCACCGCCTCGACCACGAACGCGTACTCGGCCGGCGAGGAAGCCGCCCGCGGGCCGGCGGCGGCGAGCAGGCCGAAGCCGGGCTCCTCGGCGGGCTCGACCACGTGGCGGGAGATCGGCGTGTCCCCCTGCCGCAGCCGTTCGGCGAGCGCCTCGAGCGCAGCCGCCGGCTGAGTCGTCACCGGAGGGCCTCTTCGAGAGACTCGCCTGCCGCCTCCAGAGTGCGGTCGATCGCGGCCTCGTCGTGGGCGAGGGAGACGAACCAGGCCTCGAACTGGGAGGGCGGCGGGTAGACCCCGCGGGACAGCAGGGCGCGACAGAAGCGGGCGTGGGCCTCGAGGTCGCAGGCCGTGGCGGCGGCGAAGTCGGTGACCGGTGCCTCGCTGAAGAAGAGGGTGAGCAGGCCGGGGGCGCTGGCGAGCTGGAGCGGCCGCCCTTCGGCGAGGGAGGTGAGGCCGGAAGCGAAGCGCTCGGTGAGCCCGGCGAGGCGCTCGTAGGCGGCGGCGTCGAGGGCGCGCAGGGTGGCGAGCCCGGCCGCGGTTGCCAAGGGGTTGCCGGAGAGGGTGCCCGCCTGGTAGACGTCGCCGGACGGGGCGATCCGCTCCATCAGCGCCCGCGGGCCCGCATAGGCAGCCGCGGGCAGGCCGCCGCCGATCACCTTGCCGAGCACGGTCAGGTCGGGCTCCACTCCGTAGAGCTGCTGGGCGCCGCCGCGAGCGACGCGGAAGCCCGTGATCACCTCGTCGAAGACGAGCAGCGCGCCGGCATCCACCGTCGCCTCGCGGAGGAACCCGAGGAAGCCCTCGGCCGGGGGGACGACCCCCATGTTGGCCGCGACCGGCTCGGCGACCAGGGCGGCGACCGGGTGCTCGCCGAGAGCCTGCGTGACCGCGGCCCGGTCGTTCCACGGCACGACGACTGTGCCGGCCGCCTGCGCCGCCGTTACCCCCGGACTGCCGGGGATCGCCAGCGTCGCCAGGCCGGAGCCGGCGTCGGCGAGCATGCCGTCGGAGTGGCCGTGGTAGGCGCCGGCGAACTTGACGACCACCTCGCGGCCGGTCGCGGCGCGAGCGAGGCGCACCGCGCTCATCGCCGCCTCGGTGCCGGAGCTGGTCATCCGCACCATCTCGGCCGAGGGGACGCGGGCGACAACCTCCTCGGCGAGCTCGACCTCGGCCTCGGTGGCGGCGCCGAAGCTGGTCCCGCGCGCCGCGGCGGCCGCGACCGCCTCGAGCACCGCCGGGTGAGCGTGCCCGAGAATCAGCGGCCCCCACGACCCGACCCAGTCGATATAGCGGTTGCCGTCGACATCGACCAGCTCGCACCCCTCCCCCCGCTCGACAAAGACCGGCTCCCGCCCAATCTGCCCCATCGCCCGCACGGGAGAGTTAACTCCCCCCGGAAGAACCCTCACCGCCCGCTGGTACAGCTCGGAGGAAGTCACGCGCAAGATGCCGGTCTCGGCACTAACGATGCTCCTCTTCCCACTGCCGGTAGTCGTCGGTGAAGTACTGGAGGCGGATCTTCTTGTACTCGGTCGACGAGTAGAGGGTGGCGCGGTCCTCGGGGCCCATGCCGCACTCCTCGGCGATCGAGTCGAGGATCGCGTCGCACTCCTCCTTGGAGCGGCCGTGGGCCATGGTGAAGACGCTGTAGGGCCAGTCCTCGTAGGTCGGCCGCTGGTAGCAGTGGGAGATGCCGCGGAAGGAGGCCATGCGGCTGCCGGTCTCCATGATCTCGTCCCCGGGCACCTTCCAGACGCCCATGCCGTTGGCGGAGAAGCCGGCACGGCGGTGGAAGAGGATCGCGGCGACGCGGCGCAGCAGCTTGCGCTCGGCCATCCCGCCGAGGTGCTCGAGCAGTTGGGGAGTCGTCATCCCGACCTCGGCAGCGGCCTCGTCGTAGGGGCGCTCGACCGGCTGCATCGGCCCCTGCAGGGCGCGGATCACGGCGATGTCGCGCTCGTCGTAGGGCTGGGCGTCCAGCTCGCGGGGGGGCGAAGCGTCGACCGCGGCGGCCAGGGTCTCGGTCCCCTTCTCCATCTCCAGGTTCATGTTGATCTTGAACAGGGTCAGGGTGGGCAGCTGGCGCATCGACTCGGCGCCGGTCTCCCGCATCAGCAGGTCGAGGTTGCCGGCCAGGCCAAGCTCGGAGTCGGGCGGGGTGGCGATCGTGAACCAGAGGTTGAACTCGTGGGTGCGCAGGTAGTTGTGGGAGACGCCGGGGTGCGAGTTGACGATCTGGGCGGCGCGCTGGGGGTGCTCGGAGTCGACCTTGGCGGCGACCAGCATCGACTCGTAGCCGAGCGCGCGGGTGTCGAAGATCGGCGTGATCTCGCGGATGATCCGCTCGTCGAGCAGGCGCCTGGTGCGGGCGAGCACGTCGTCGAGCTCCAACCCGGCCTCGGCGGCGACCAGGGCGAAGGGCTCGGGATCGAGCGGGAAGTTCGACTGCAGCAGGTTCATCAGCCGCTTGTCGGTCTCGTCGAGCGGGATCGCGGCGCCGTCCTTGCGCGAGCGAGCCTTGGACTGGGGGGTCTTCACCGAAGCCACTGTGCCGCCTCCTTGGCGTAGTAGGTGACGATCGCGTCGGCGCCGGCGCGGCGGATCGAGGTCAGGGTCTCGAGCACGGCGCTGCGCTCGTCGATCCAACCCTGTTCGGCGGCGGCCTTCAGCATCGAGTACTCACCGGAGACGTGGTAAGCGGCGACGGGGGCGCCGGTCGCGTCCTTGACCCGGCGCACGACATCGAGGTAGGCGGTCGCCGGCTTCACCATCAGCATGTCGGCCCCCTCTTCGAGATCGAGCTCGGCCTCGCGCACGGCCTCCTCGGCGTTGGCCGGGTCCATCTGGTACCCGCGGCGGTCGCCGAACTCGGGGGTCGAACCGGCGGCGTCGCGGAAGGGCCCGTAGAAGGCAGAGGAGTACTTCGCGCTGTAGGCGACGATCGGGACGCCGGAGTGGCCCTCTTCGTCGAGCTGGTGGCGGATCGTGCCGACGCGGCCGTCCATCATGTCGCTGGGGGCGACCGCGTCGGCGCCGGCCTCGGCGTGGGAGATCGCGATTTTCGCCAGCAGCTCGACCGTGATGTCGTTGTCGACCTCGCCGTCGCGGACGAAGCCGCAGTGGCCGTGCGAGGTGTACTCGCAGAGGCAGACATCGGTGATCGCGGTCAGCTCGGGATGGGCCTCCTTCAGCGCCCGCAGCGCCATCTGCACGACGCCCTCGTCGTCGTAGGCGCTCGAGCCCGACTCGTCCTTGGTCGAGGGGACGCCGAAGAGGAGGACCGCGCCGACGCCGAGGGCGGCGATCTCGCCCGCCTCGGCAACCAGCTCGGAGATCGAGAGGCGCTCGACCCCCGGCATCGAGGGGACCGGCTCGCGGGTGCCCTCGCCGGGAATGACGAAGAGGGGCTGGATCAGGTCGGCCGGGGCGAGGTTTGTCTCTCGGACCAGGGCGCGCAAAGCGTC
>Ga0055487_10000036_pt1 | contig 11902 bp, 8 predicted proteins | sample RushMan_ThreeSqC_FD_57940 | JGI IMG/M metagenome (GOLD analysis project Ga0055487, IMG submission 57940) | Wetland microbial communities from San Francisco Bay, California, USA, that impact long-term carbon sequestration - RushMan_ThreeSqC_D2 | ecosystem: Environmental > Aquatic > Marine >...
ACCGTCTACGTCGCCTACGACGATACTGCGATAGGGAGCTTCGACGTGACGGCGTTCGGGCCGCTGAAGTACCCGAAACCCGAATCGCCGCCCGCAGCCGTCACCGGAGCGGCTGACGGCTTCGCCCCCGGCAAAGCCACTCTGCATGGCACCGTCAACCCCAACGCCTCCCCGGTGGAAGAATGCCGCTTCGAGTACCTGACCGACGCCGAATACCAGGCGAACGTTGAAGCACATCCCGGCGACGAAGACGCGGCTTTCGAAGGCGCCACCTCGGCGGCTTGCGCGGAGACCCCCGAAGAGATCGGCGACGGCGTCGAACCGACCCCCGTGCACGCCGGGATCGAAAGCCTGGTGCTCGAAACTACCTACCGGTTCCGCCTGCTGGCGAGCAACGAATTCGGCACGGGGAAAGGCGAAGCCGGGTCCTTCGCCCTGAAGCCACCCGCCGTCGAAGCGAAGAGCCCATTGCCGATCGGCTACACCGAAGCGAAGCTGCGCGGAGAGGTCGACCCTGCTGGCGCGGAAACCAAATACCACTTTGAGTACCTGACCGAGGCCGAATACGACGAAAGCGGCGAAAGCTTTGCCGGTGCCCACGAAACTCCGGTCGTCGAACTGCCGGGGAGCGAAGGTTTCGTCGCGGTGCAGGCGCCGCTCACCGGCCTCGCCGAAGGGACCGCCTACCGCTTTCGCCTGCTCGCCGCCAACGGGGTCGGCGAAGCGCAAGCCGAAGGCCCCGCCTTCGCGACACTACAGCGCCCCCCCGCCCAGGAATGCCCCAACGCCGCCTACCGCACCGGCCTCTCGGTCAGGCTGCCAGACTGCCGCGCCTACGAGCTGCTCACTCCGGCCGAAACCCGCGGCGCCCTCCCCTACTCGGGGCGCTATCCGACCGCGGGGGTGGGCTTCAACGAGTGGCTCAGCCCGCCGCGCGGGGCGGGGGCGGGCGAGCGCCTCACCTACTTCGTTGACGGCACCCTGCCCGGCTTCGACGGCAACGGGCGCTTCGACGGCTACGCCGCGAGGCGCGGCGCGGGAGAGCACCCGGAGGGGGGCTGGACGAATGCGCTGATCGGGCCCAGCTACGTCCAGGCGGGCGGCAGACTGCCCAACCAGTTCGGGGTCGCCGCCGACCAGGAATACTCGCTGTGGCTGACGGGGTCCCCGACAGGCTTCGAAGGCGCCCTGCCGGAAGGCGTCTACCTGCGCACCCCAGAGGGCTTCAAGGCGCTCGGCCGCGGCAGCCTCGGCAGCGACCCGAAAGCCGATAGCGGCTTCCTCGCCCCCGGCGGGGCGCACGCGATATTCACCTCCAGCGCCCACCTCGAGCCGGACGCAGCGCCCGAAGGAACAGCGGCGATCTACGACCGGGCGGCTGGCGCCAGCAGCTCCAAAGTCGTCTCGCTCAAACCCGGCGGCGGGGCCTTCGGCTCTGGAGAAGGCGCCGCCTTCCTCGGCGCCTCTGAGGAAGGCGCCGAGGTCGCCTTCCGGGCCGGGGGGACCCTCTACCTGCACCGCGACGGTGTGACCACCCCGGTCGCCGAAGCACCCTTCGCCTACGCTGGCCTCGCCGCCGACGGCGCCCACCTGCTCTACGCGCGCGAAGGCGACCTCTTCAGCTACGACGCGGCGAGCGCGGAAAGCACCGAGATCGCCAAAGGCGCGAGCTTTGTATCGGCATCCCCCGACGCGACCGCCGCCCTGCTCAGGTCAGGTCTCGACCTCTACCTGTGGGACGGGGTCGGCCTCGAGTTCATCGCCGCCCTCGATCCTCAGGATCTCGCCGGCTTTGGCGGGGACGAAAGAATTAACCTCGCGCTCTGGCCCGAGAACCTCAGCCGCGGGGAAGGCATCGGCGCCTTTTTCGGCCGCGACTACTCCCCGACCCGCTCGACCCCCGACGGCGGCGTCTTCGTATTCCAGTCGCACGCCAAGCTCACCGCCTACGACAACGAAGGGACGGGCGAGATCTACCGCTACTCCCCCGCCGCCCCCGAGGGCGAGCGGCTGCTCTGCGTCTCCTGCGATCCCACCGGCGCCCCCCCTGGGGCCGATGCGATGCTGCAGATCTTCCAAAAAGAAATCTCCGGGGAGAACGTGAACACACCCACCGATGCGCGGGCACAGATCCCCAACCTCACCGACGACGGCAACCGGGTCCTCTTCCACAGCGACGACCAGCTGTTGCCCGAGGACGCCAACCCCTCCACCGACGTCTACGAGTGGACGGCGCCAGGTACGGGGGACTGCGGTCGCCCCGGTGGCTGCCTGGCGCTGATCTCCTCCGGGCAGTCCGACGCCGAGAGCTACCTCTACGCGATGAGCGCGGACGGGGACGACGTCTTCTTCGAGACGACAGAGAAGCTGGTCGGATCGGACGCGATCGGCAGCGCCTCGATCTACGACGCGCGCGAAGGAGGCGGCATCCCCGAAGCGCCGCCGGAGGAAGTGTGCGAGGGTGATGCCTGCCAGCAATCCCCCAGCGCGCCGCCGGCGCTCACCTCGCCGGCGACGACCGGGCCCGGCGAGGCCTCGCCGCCCACCTCCTCCGCGCATCGCCGCTGCGGCAAGGGCCGGCGTTTGGTCAAGGGCCGCTGCGTGAAGAAGGCCAAGCACCGCCGGCGCCACCGCCACCGGCGCAAGGCCCAGCGCCGGCGCCACTCCGGCTCCGGGAGGGCGGTCAGGTGAGGGGTCGCATCGCGCTCGGGATTCTGGCGGCGGCGCTGTGGCTGGCGCCCGGCGCGCTCGCCGCCGAAGCCCCCTGCGAACTCGAACCCCGCTACCGCTGCTACGGGATCGAGTCGCTCTCGGCCTCGCTCTCAATTTCCATTTCCAAAAAGGAGGAAGAAGAAGGGAAGAAACCGCCCTCTCCGTACCAGGCTGGCGCCCACCCCGACCTCAGCTTCAGCTTCGCGGTGAGCGAAGACCCCAAAAGCAAACCAAACAAGTTCGGCCTGTACGACTCCTACGAGGTGACCCGCAACGTGCGGATCGAACTGCCGCCGGGCCTGGTCGGCAACCCCAACGTGCTCGGCGACGCCCAGCAGTGCACGGTGGTCGAACTGTTCGCCTACGACGTGGGCGATGCCTGCCCCAACGGGTCGCAGATCGGAATCACCAAAATCTACGCCTACGATCTCGATGTCGCATACCTCGAGCCCGTCTACATGATGGTCCCGCCGGGCGGGGACGTGGTGGCGCGTCTGGGCTTCATCGCGGGCATCTTCCCGACCTTCATCGATCTGCGGGTGCGCTCGGAGGGCGACTACGGGATCGACGCCGAAGTCGTCGACTCCTCGGCCGAAGCGAGGCTGATCAAAGCCGAGACGACGACCTGGGGGGTGCCGGCCGACCCCGTCCACAACAAAGAACGCTGCACCCCAGCGGAAGTGTTTCCCGACGGCTGCGTCTCCTCCCCCTCGCGCCCGCCTGGGACGCGGGAGCTGCCCTTCCTCACCAACCCGACGGGCTGCGGGGCGCCGCTCGAGCTGCGGGTGGGGGCGGCGAGCTGGGTCGAACCGGAGCGCTTCGACTTCAAGTCGGCACCCTTTCCCCAGATCACTGGCTGCGACAAGCTGCCCTACGTCCCCTCGCTCGTCGCCCAGACGACCAGCCGCGCCACCTCGACGCCGACCGGTCTCAATATGACGATCGCGCTGCCGGAAAACGACGTGAAGGCGCTCGAACCCTCCCAGACCCGCTACATGCGGATCGACCTGCCCGCGGGCCTGGCGGTCAACCCGGGCGCCGCCGAAGGGCTCGGCACCTGCTCGGCGGCCCAGGTGCGCTTCGAGGAAAACGCCGCATCCGAATGCCCCGACGCGGCGAAGATCGCCGCGACCGAATTCGACGTCCCGGTGCTGGAACGAAAGCTGCGCGGGGCGATCTACCTGCGCGAGCCCGAACCCGGTGACCCCTACCGGATCTGGATCGTCGCCGACGACCTCGGCCTGCACGTGAAGCTCCCCGGCACCCTCGAGGTCGACAAGCAGACGGGCCAGATCCACTCGGTCGTGCTCGGCGCCGAGGCGCTCGGCGGCATTCCCCAGGCGCCGCTTCGCGAAGTGAGGCTGGAGCTGAAGTCGGGCCTGCGGGCGCCGCTGGTGACTCCTCCGTCCTGTGATGCCGATCCCTCGACTCCTAAGCGCGACCCCTACCTCACCCACTACGAGTTCACCCCCTGGTCGGGCGGCCCGCCGGCCGATAACTACGCGCCGATGACGATCTCAGAAGGATGCGATGCGCGCGGCTTCGCGCCGCGCATCGAGGCCGGCGCAACCCTCTCGCAGGCCGGCGCGCACTCCCCCTTCGGCTTCATCCTCACTCGTGGGGATAACGAAGAGAACATCGCCGGCCTGGACATCACCCTGCCCGAGGGGCTCGCCGCCACCTTCGCCGGGGTGGCGCGCTGCGAAGGCATCGCGGCCGAGACAGGCGCCTGCCCGGCCGCCTCGCGGGTGGGAAGGGTCGTGACCGCGGTGGGGGCGGGCTCCAACCCGCTCTGGGTCCCTCAGCCCGGTAAGCGCCCCGCCGACGTCTACCTCTCCGGCCCCTACAAGGGCGCTCCGCTCTCGATCGTCTCCGTCGTGCCCAAGCAGGCCGGACCCTTCGATTTCGGCGACGAAGTGGTGCGCTCGGCGGTCCACGTCGACCCGCTCAGCGCCCGAGCCACCGCCGTGGCCGACCCCCTGCCCCAGATCGTCGAAGGCATCCCGATTTCCTACCGCACGATCGACGTCCAGCTCGACCGCCCCGGTTTCAGCCTCAACCCGACCTCCTGCGCCCGCAAGGAGACGACCGCTTCGCTCACCTCCAGCCAGGGCAGCGCCGCCACCGCCAGCTCCTCATTCGCCGCCACCGGCTGCGCCAACCTCGCCTTCAAGCCACGGCTGGGCATGAAGCTCGAGGGCGGTACCAAGCGAGGCCGCTTCCCGGCGCTTAAGGCGGTCTTCCACCCCCGCGTGGGTAACGCCAACCCCGCCTCGATCGTCGTCCGCCTGCCGCACAGCGCCTTCCTCGAACAGGGCCACATCCGCACCGTCTGCACCCGGGTGCAGTTCGCGGCCGGAGCGGGCAACGGGGTCGAGTGCCCACCGGGCTCCATCTACGGCCAGGTAACTGCCTACAGCCCGCTGCTCGATGAGCCACTCGCGGGCCCCGTCATCCTGCGTTCCTCCTCCCACAGCCTGCCCGACATGGTGCTCGCCCTGCACGGCCCGCCCTCGCTGCCGATCCAGATCGAGGCGGTGGGCCGCATCGACTCGGTCAAGGGCGGGATCCGCAGCTCCTTCGAAGCGCTTCCCGACGCCCCGCTCACCGCGGTGGTCCTGAAGATGCAGGGCGGTCGCAAGGGCCTGATCGTCAACTCCACCGACCTCTGCGCCCGCAAGCACCGCGTCGTGGCGGCCCTGCGCGGGCACAACGGAAAGCGCCGCACCCTGCGCCCGCTGCTGCGACCCTCCTGCAAGGGCAAGGCCCGCGCGAAGTCAAGGCGGTAGCGTCAGCGCTTCAAGCGCACATTGTCACCCCAATTGATACAAATTTCCTGGTCATTATCCCCATCCCGCGACATCTCGTCGGCTGTCTGGGCCTGGACCCCAAGGTGCGCCGCGCCAAAGGATCTCCGGCCCTCCTTCTTGCGCTTGCGCTTGCGTTGATCCTCTCGGGCTGTGGCGGCGACGGATCGAGTGCGCCGATGGTAGCCAGGGCGGTCTACCTGAAGAAAGCGGACGTGGTCTGCGAACGCGCCTATAACCGCAACAGGAGTTGGTTTCAGGCCTTCACAATGGGCAAGGCCAAACCCTTCTCCACCCCGGCGGAAAGCGTTGAATACGTGGAGACCATCGTCGTGCCGAACAGGAAGCGTCTGGTCGAAGAATTGCGGGTGATCGGCATCCCCGTGGACGACGAAGACCTGGCCAAGGCCATCCTTGCCGCTTATGAAGACGGGATCCGCAAGGTCGAAGAGGACCCCGAGGGGGCTGTCTCCTCGTACGTCGACCCGTTCGACGAAGCCGTAACGCTGGCGCGGGAATACGGCCTGGCGAATTGCTGGTAGCTCAGCCGCGCAGGCCGAGCCGCCGTCGCAGACCCCGGGCGTTGAACAGTTGGGCGACGCGGGAGATCAGCCCGCGGCGGGATTTGGTGTAGGGGAACCAGGTTGGCTCGCGCTTGCCGCCGAAGCGGGTGATTACGACCGACTCGGTGCGGCAGTACTTCTTGATTCCCGGCTCGCCGTGGCGGTATCCGATCCCCGACTGCTTCCAGCCGCCCATCGGCACGTCGGTGGCGGCGTAGTTGACCAGCACGTCGTTGACGTTGACCGCGCCGCACTCGACCCGGCGGGCGACCCGCTCGGCGCGGTGTGTCTCGCCGAAGACCGAGCCCGAGAGGCCGTAGCGGCTGTCATTGGCCAGCCGCAGCGCCTCCTCGGCGTCGCGGACCTTCATCACCCCGACCACGGGGCCGAAGGTCTCGTCGCGCATCACCTTCATCGAGTGGTCGACGTCGACCAGCACCGTCGGCTCGAAGTAGTCGCCCGGGCCGGGTACGCGCTTGCCGCCGGTGAGCGCCTTGGCGCCGCTGGCCAGGGCGTCGTCGACGTGGTCCTCGACGATCGCGGTCTGGTTGGGCGATGTCATCGCGCCCACGTCCTGGCCGAAGCCCTTGCCGTCGGCTCCCTGGCGCAGCTCGCCGACCGCGGCCGTGAGCTTGGCGACGAAGCTGTCGTAGGCGGGCTCCTCGACGTAGATCCGCTCGACCGACATGCAGATCTGGCCCGAGTTCATCATCCCGCCCCAGGCCGCGGCGTTGGCGGCGCGGTCGAGGTCGGCGTCGGCGAGGACGATCATCGGGTCCTTGCCGCCGAGCTCGAGGCTGACCGGGGTCAGGGTCTCGGCCGCCCGCGCCATCACCCTGCGGCCGGTGCGGTCGGAGCCGGTGAACTGGACGAAGTCGACGGCGTCAACCAGCGCCTCGCCGGTCGGGCCGATGCCCTGCACGCAGTCGAAGACATCGGGGCCGCCGATCTCCTCCTTCCACGCCTTCACCACTTCGGCCAGGCCCAGCGGGGTGAACTCCGAGGGCTTGACCACGACCGCGGCGCCGGCCTGCAGCGCCGGGATTGCGTCGCCGAGGGCGAGGATCAGGGGGAAGTTCCAGGGGCTGACGATGCCTACCACGGGGTGGGGCCGGTACTGGACCCGCAGCTTCTTCGAGGCCAGCAGGGGCGTGTGCGGGCGGACCGCTTCCTCGCCGATGAACTTGGCCGCCTTGGAGCCGTAGAAGTTGATCAGGTCGGCGAGGTACTGCGGCTCGCCGGAGGCGTCGGCGCGGACCTTGCCGGTCTCGGCCTGCATCGTGTCGAGCACGCGCTCGGAGTTGTCGAGCAGCCAGTCGCGCAGCTTGCCGAGCCAGTGGTAGCGGCCCTCGATCCCGATCGCCTCCCACTCGGGCTGGTTGGCGCGCACGCGGGCGACGGTTTCGGCGACCGCTTCGGGCAGGTCGACCGCGAGGGTGGCGATCCGCTCGCCGGTCGCCGGGTTGTGGACTTCGAGGTTTTCCATTTGGCCAGCTGGCCAAACCCTATCCGGTGGGCCGGGGTGCCGCTTCGTCAGCCCAGGCTCTGGGCGCACCCAATGAGGCCGTAGGCGATGGCCAGCCTGGTCACTTTTTCGAACGGGTACGCGGTTGCCGTCAGTTCGACCGGCTTACGCCCGATCTCTTCGAGCCGCCGTTCGAACGTGCGGAGGATCGCGGAGACTTTCTTTGCGTCCGCGCTTGGCGCGCCGAGCTGGCCAATTTCTCCGATCATATCTTCTAAATCGGGTCGAACCACGTCCTTGACCACCTCCGCGAGTGCTTCCTTTTCCTCCGCGGGGGAGGAGGGATTGGCCTTCTTCAGGTATGCGCCGTATTCGCCGAGCATCCTGGCATTCGTGGCCTTGCAGAGGGTGTCCGCCTTGGAGATGAACGCGGCTTTGGAGAGGGACCCGGTCTCCACCGTCACCGCACTTGCGCTGCTGTCGCTGCCGCCACACCCGCTGGCCACGAACAGTGCGAGTAGGACGACAGCGACGAGCGCGAACCCCTGCGTGAAACGCCAGATACTCAATGATTTCCCCTGCATTCGGTTGCAGCATAGCAGGGGCGCGCAAGGGCGTGCTTCAGCGCGGCACGAGCCTGTACACGGGCCCGTCCAGCGAGGCGACGTAGAGGCGGCCGCGGCCATCCTGGCCGAAGGACGTGGGGGAGTCGACGCGGAGGCCGAGGCGGCGGTCGCCGCTTGCCCGGCGCAGGTGGGGGACGAGGCTGCGGAGCTGGCCCGAGCACAGATCGGCGTAGAGGTAGCGGCCGCGCAGGGCGGGGAGGCGCCGGTCGCCGGCGACGTAGCCGCCGATGATCGAGCAGCTGCCGCCGTCGCGGCCGTGGCCGTAGGCGAGAATCGGCTTGGTCGTGCCGCCGGGGTCTGGCGTGTCGCCGTTGTCTTCGGTGTAGGGGGTGTAGCCCTCGAAGGCGTCCCAGCCGAAGTTGGCGCCGCGGGCGCCGCCAACGGTGACGTAGTCGAGCTCCTCGAAGCGGTTCTGGCCGACGTCGGCGATCGCGATCCGCGGCCGTCCCGGCGCGGTCACCGTGTCGAAGGAGAAGCGGTACGGGTTGCGCAGGCCGTAGCTGTAGATCTCGTCGCGTCCGGGCCGGCCGACGAAGGGGTTGTCCGCCGGCACCGAGTAGGCCCGGCCGCCGGATGGCCGCGGGTCGATCCGCAGCAGCTTGCCCAGCAGGCTGTCGCGGTTCTGGGCGTTGTTGGGCGGGTCGCCGCCCGAGCCGCCATCGCCCGTGGCCAGGTAGAGCAACTTGCCGAGGAACTGGAGCTGGCCGCCGTTGTGGTTGGAGTTGAGCGGGTGGGGGATGACGATCACCTTGCGGCGCGAGCCCCGGGCCGCCCGCGTCGCGCTGCGGCGGCGGAACTCGTCGACCCTGATGTCACCGGCGTTGTCGGTGTAATAGGCGTAGAAGCGGCGAGTGCGCCCGTAGTCGGGCGGGAAGGCGATCGAGAGCAGCCCCCGCTCGCCCCCTTCGCCGACCAGCCCCCTGATGTCGAGGAACGGTCGCCGCAGCCGCCGCCCGCCGCGCAGCACCTCGACCCGTCCCGCCTGCTCGACGACGAAGAGCAGCTTCGGGTAGCCGGGGGCCCCGGTCACGTAGGTCGGGCTGTCGAAGCTGCCGATCCGCCTCAGCGCGACACCGCCACCGCGGTTGCGGTCGTATTTCTCATCGCTATGCCGTGAGAAATACGACCGGTCATCGGTGCTGCCGCCCGTTTTCGGCTCTTTTGCCGTGCCGCAGGCCGGCAGCGCCACCAGCGTGGCCGTGGCAAAGACGATGCTCAGGACAGCCCGACGCCCCACTCCCCAAACGCTACTACCTACCGCGACCGTCAGATCGCAGTTGAAACGACCGTGGCGATTGCGGCAATCAGCGCTACGCAGAGGCCGCCGCAGATCTGGAACATCGTCCGCTGGCCGGCCGCGACGATGGCGGCAAGCGCTTGGATCTCGCCACGCAGTTCGCGCCCCTGTTCCCTGGTCTCCCCTCGAAGTTCCTTGCCCTGCGCTTCGATCCCGACCCTCAACTCATCGCCCTGCGCCTTGATCTCCCCTCGAAGTTCCTCGCCTTGCGCTTTGATCTCACGGCGAAGTTCCTCGCCTTGCGCTTTGATCTCACGGCGAAGTTCCTCGCCCTGCGCTTTGATCTCACGGCGAAGTTCCTCGCGGGTGGATCCGAGATCTACGCGCGCCTGGGCGAAGCCCGCGTCAACTTGCGCCCCGAGATCGTCCATGCGGTCGTCTGTCCAGTTCTGTCGCATCGCCTCCATGATGCCACTGTAGACAGAAAGTTGCAGGGGCGTATTAAAAAATCGTCACGAAAGTGTCACTTTTCGACGACTTCGCCGTTGTCGTTGACGACCTTGTCGGGCGTCTTCGAGACGATCCGGGCTGCGATCGATCCGCCCGGCTCGCTGCCGCCGGCGGTGACCGCCTTGACCTGGTCGCCGAGCCCGGCGTCGACGACGAAGCGGAGCAGGTAGCGGCCGGTCCTGACCGCGCTCAGCTTCCAGGCCACGTTGGCGGTGGCGCCGGGCTTCAGCTCGCCGAAGTCGAAGGTCTTCGGGTTGGACGTTTCCGCGCCCCCCGGCTCGGCGGAGCCGGCGAATTTCGGGTAGCGCAGGGCGAGCCTCCAGACCGGCCGGTCCGGCTGGGCCAGCCCGGGTTGGGGGTCGCGCCTGGTGAAGGGGAAGGTCGAGGCCTGGCCGTCGGGCCCGGCGACCGAGAAGTTGACGATCAGCGCCGGGATCGTCTCGCTCCCGGTGTTGCGGACGCCGAGCCGCAGCAGTGAGGTCTGGCCGAGGAACTGGCGGGCTGGGAATTCGACGTTGGTGACCCGGACCGGGTACTTGCCCGCCGGCTCGTTCGCGTCGGAGGACGATTCGCCGCCGCAGGCGCCGAGCGCGGCCGCCAGCAGGGCGACGAAGACAGCCACGATCGCGGCCCGCAAGCGGGAACGCGATGCGTGTTTGCGGTGCGTCCCCAAAGCGGCCGGAACATAGCACGGCGATTGGTCGCCCCAGCGCGGTCCACGGCCGATCTCAACACTTGGCTAACGGAGGCCACCGGCGCATCGCATAGACTCGTTTGGAGGAGGAGACGATGGTCGGTACCGCCGCAAACAGGGCATTTCTGCCAGCGAAGTCGCTGTTCGAACAGGTCGGGGACATGATGATCCTCACCGCTCGCACGCTCGTCTCCGCGGTCAAGCCTCCCTACCCCTATGGCGAGGAGTTCATCGGCCAGTTCCTCTTCGCCCTGCAGCTCTGCTGGTTCCCGCTGCTGGTCTCGACGGTCGCCTTCGGTTTCGGCGCTCCCGGCCTGCAGGCGGCCAACTTCCTCTCGCTCTTCGGCGCCCTCGACCGGCTCGGCGGTTTCTTCGTCCTCGCCTCGATCCGCGAGTTCGCGCCCTTCGTCACCGCCGTCGTCGTCGCCGGCGTCGCCGGCACCGCGATCACCGCCGACCTCGGCGCCCGCAAGATCCGCGAGGAGCTCGACGCCCTGCAGGTGCTCGGTGTCGACCCGATCAAGAACCTCGTCGTGCCGCGCTTCCTCGCCCTGATGCTGATCACCGGCCTGCTCGACATCTACGCCCTCGTCTTCGGCATCAGCGGCGGCATCATCACCGAGCTGCTCTACAAGCAGCCGCTCGGCGGCTTCTTCGCGACGCTCTTCTCCAACGCCTCGATCACCGACCTCTGGGGCTCGGTGCTGAAGTGCACCCTGTTCGGCGCGATCATCGCCGTCGTCTGCTCATACAAGGGGATGACCGCGTCCGGCGGCGCGGCAGGCGTCGGCCGCGCGGTCAACCAGGCGGTCGTGATCTCCTTCATGGGCGTCTTCGCCTTCAACTACGCCTTCACCCAGACCCTGCTCGCCACCAACCCGGAGCTGCAGACGATCCGATGAACGCCTGGCTCGACGTCCCCCGCGGCTGGCTCGACTCCTTCGGCGAGATCGCCCGCTTCGGCTCGCGCATCGCCGGCCTCGTCTACAGCGGCCGCGTCCTGCGCTTCTTCGGCGAGAGCCTGCGCCAGGCCGGCATCCTCATCCTCGGCTCGGCGATGATCATCTGGGGCCTCGTCTTCATCCTCGGCCTCCAGTGCGGGATCGAGGGGGCCTACCTGCTGCGCGCCCAGGGCGCCCCCGCCTACGCCGGCGTCTTCTCCGCCTGGTGCGACCTGCGCGAGATCATGCCCTACGCCTTCGGCTACATGCTGGCGGCCAAGGTCGGTACCGGGATCGTCGCCGAGCTCGGCGCGATGCGGATCTCCGACGAGATCGACGCGCTCGAG
>Ga0055487_10000038_pt1 | contig 11498 bp, 7 predicted proteins | sample RushMan_ThreeSqC_FD_57940 | JGI IMG/M metagenome (GOLD analysis project Ga0055487, IMG submission 57940) | Wetland microbial communities from San Francisco Bay, California, USA, that impact long-term carbon sequestration - RushMan_ThreeSqC_D2 | ecosystem: Environmental > Aquatic > Marine >...
AGCGAGTCGATCCGCCTCGCCCAGGAGACCCAGGTCTTCGGCACCTCCGAGGCCGCCCGGGGCCGGATCGACGGCCTGATCGACCGGCTCGGCAAGCTCTACTTTCACACCCTCTTCCTCGCCCGCCTCGTCCCGGGCATCTACCAGAGCCTGATCTACCTGCTGGTCATCGTCGCCCTGATCGGGCTCAACGCGGCGAACGTCGGCCACATCGCCTCGCTCGGCGCCGTGGTGCTGCTCCTGGTCAGGGCCGGCACCTACGGCCAGCAGGTGCAGAGCACCTACCAAGGGGTGCGCCAGGCCCTGCCCTACCTCGACCGGGTCAGCGAGGCCCAGCGCCGCTACCGCGAAAGCGTCCCCGCCGACGGCACCAAGGCGCTCGAGCCGGTTCGCAGGCTGGCCTTCGAGCACGTCGATTTCTCCTACGAGGCCGGCCAGCCGACCCTCTCGGATCTCAGCTTCGAGGTCGCCAGCGGCGAAGCGATCGGGATCATCGGACCCTCGGGCGCCGGCAAGTCGACCGCGGTCCAGATCCTGCTCGGGCTGCGCCCCCCCGACTCGGGGCGCTACGCGATCAACGGTGTCTCGGTCGCCGACTACATCCGGGCGGACCTCCACCGCGCGATCGCCTACGTGCCCCAGGAACCACGCCTCCTGCACGCCACCGTCGCCGAGAACATCCGCTACTTCCGCCCGATCGACGACGATGCGGTCGAGCAGGCGGCCCGCCTCGCCGGCATCCACGATGTCGTCGCCGGCTGGCCGAAGGGCTACGAGACGATCGTCGGCCCGCGCGCCGACGCGGTCTCGGGCGGCCAGCAGCAGCGGATCTGCCTGGCCCGGGCGCTGGCCGCGCAGCCGGAAGTGCTGGTCCTCGACGAGCCGACCAGCGCCCTCGACCCCCACTCCGAGGCGCTGATCCAGGAGTCGCTGGCGGCGCTCAAACACAGGCTGACGATGTTCATCGTCGCCCACCGGATGTCGACCCTGGACGTCTGCGAGCGGGTGATGGTCCTGATCGAGGGCAGGCTCGACGCTTTCGACACCGCCGCCGCGCTGGAGCTCAATAGCCCCTACTACCGCTCCTCGCTGGCCGTCGGGGCCTCAGGTGGGGGATGAGGCAACGGCCGGCAGTTCCCGTCCGGGAGCCGCCACAGCGGCGACCTTGCGCCGCGCCACCGCCGCCTGCCATAGAGCCGCGACGATGCAGATGAAGACAGCGACGACCTGCGTCCTGTAGCGGAACGCGGTGCCGGCGTTGCCGGCGCTGAGCGAGTAGGCGATTAGCAGGAACAGGCCCAGGTAGACCAGCGGCCCGGCCCGGGACATCACCTCGCCCCAGCTGAGGAAGATCACGCGGAAGAGCATGAAGAGGGCGATGTAGGCGGCCGCCGTCCCCAGCAAACCGAGCCCCTGGCTGATGTTGCCGAGCTGCCAGGGGAAGGGCCGGACGAGCACGTCGAGCGAGCGCCGCGGCAGGTTCTGGACGATCGCGCCGCGGGTCGAGAAGTCGACGCGCTCGAGTTTCAGGTTCGAGCTGTCCGAGGCGTTGGCCTCCTGCGACCCCTGGAGGTTTTTCTCGAGGCTTTCGTCGGTCGAGGCGCTGAGCACGGTCGGCGCGGCGACTGCGGCGAAGAGGATCACCAGCGAGATCAGGCTGAGCGAACGGATCGCGGCCTTGTTCTCCGCCCGCAGCCCGGCGTGCAGCACGATCGCGGCGCCGGCGGCGATCAGGAACCAGCCGGCGTAATGACGGGTGGCGACGGCGATCAGGCAGCCGGCGACGATGAAAACCAGGTTGAGCGGCTCGCCGCGCTTCCAGATCTTCGCTCCGCCCAGCGCCACCAGGCCGATCGCCAGCATCATGTTCGCCTCCTTGTGCAGGAGGCTGGAGAAGAAGACGCTGGCCGGCTCGAGGGCGAGCAGCCACATCGCCAGCACCGAGGCCCTGGACCCGGCCAGCTCGTAGACCGCGGCCGCCAGCAGGACGAGGCCGGCGACGGCGATCCCGACCTGGGTAACGCGCATGGCGAGCTCGGGCGAGTCGAAGGCGTACTCCTGGACGGCGAGGACGTAGACGTGGAGTTCGTTGAACAGCGCGTGGGTCCATTCGCCGGAGCCGGGGGACGACTCGACGGCGCGATGGGCGTGACCGAGGAAGGTGAGCTCGTCTCCACCGCGCAGGCTGCGGGCGACCGAGGTGAGCGAGATCAGGCCGGCGGCGAGCACCCGCAGCCCGAAAGCGGCCAGCGCCGGGGGGCCAATCGCGAAGCCCGGCCGGGTCCGCCGCAAAACGCCGACCAGAATCATGACCGCGCCGCCCAGCAGAACGATCATGGTGACGGTGACGAGCAGCGAGTGGATGCTCTGGTCGGAGACTGGCGACATCCTGCGCTGGACGATAGCCGGGCCGGTCCTTGCCGGGGGCCAATGCATCCCAGGCAGACATATGAGTCTGCCTATACTTCGGTTTTCTGTGACTGAGACTCAGCACGAAGGACTGGACATCCGGCAGTGGGGACGACTCGTACGGCGACGCAAGTGGCTCTTGCTCGCGATCGTCGTCGCGATTCCGGCCGCCGTCTACGTGGCGTCGACACTGCTGCCGAAGAGCTACCAGTCGCACGCGACGATCAACGTCCAGGCGACGGCGGGCGCCGCGACCCTGTTCTCGCCGCGGGTTACCTCCAAATCGAGCCTGGCCGAAGCCCAGACCCTGATCAAGACGCCGGTGGTCGGCCGGCGCGCCGCAGTCATACTCGGGCTGCCCCCAACCACCACCGTCGCCAGGGGCCTGGTCGGCCACATCACGGTGGCGCCGACCAACCCGGCCGCCGGCGACAGCAGTTTCCTCACGATCACGGCGCACGACTCCGACCCGGCGATGGCGGCGGAAATCGCCAACGCCTTTGCCGCGGCGGTCGCACAGACCCGGACGACGAATGCAGTCAAGGCGATCAAACGAACCGAAAAGGCACTCGAAACACAGGGTGAATCGCTAAAGGGCGACGAAGCGGCCCGCGACGCACTGGCGGCGCAGCTGCAGGAACTCAGGGGACTGCGGTTGTCCCAGGCCGGAACCACTCCGATCGTCGAAACCGCGGTTCCCTCGCGGACGCCGGTCTCACCGAAACCGCGGCGCAACACCGTGATCGCGCTGATCCTCTCGCTGCTGATCGCGGCCGGCCTGGCACCGCTGCTCGACCGGCTCGACCGGCGCATCCGCGAGCCCAGCGAACTCGAAGACGTGCTCGACGCGCCGGTCCTGGCGATGATCCCCGACGACGCCTTCCCAGGGCACCTGGCCGGGCTGCACGTGCGCGAGGCTTTTCAGACGCTGCGCGCCAGCCTCACCTACTTCAACGTCGACCGCTCGCTCTCGTCGCTGGTCGTCGCCAGCCCGATCCAGCAGGACGGCAAGACCACCGTCGCCGTCAACCTGGCGATCGCCTACGCCCTCGACGGGCGCGACGTGGTCCTTATCGACGGTGACCTGCGGCGCCCCCAGGTGGCCAGCCGCCTCGGCAAAGAAGTCGAGGTAGGTCTCGACGCCGTCCTCGTCGGCAGCAAGACGCTGAGCGAGGCGCTGGTCGAGATCGATGTCGGCGCCGGCCGCCTGCGCATCCTGCCCGGCGCCACGCCACCCCCCAACCCGGCCGTCCTGCTCGGCTCGCAACGGATGCGCTCGCTGGTCGCCGAACTGACCGACCAGGTCGACCTGGTCCTGATCGACACGCCCGGGCTCCTGGCCGTGAGCGACGCCATCCCCCTCTTCAGCCAGGTCGACGGAAGCATCATCGTCTCGCGGCTCAGCCGCACCCCGAAGGAGGCCGTGCGGCGAGCCAGCCAGGTGATCGCCTCGGCCGGTGGATCCGTACTCGGCAGCGTCGCCACCGACTCCCACCAAGGCGGGGTCTACGGCTACTACGGCTACTACGGCTATTACGGGGAGCCGAACGGCAGCGACCAGAAGGACGGGGCCAACGGGTCCAGGCCCGGCCGGCTGCGCAAGCTCGCCTCGGGGGGCTTGCGCCGCCCCGGCCGCGACTCGAGCTAATCCCTCGGCCGCCGGGTCGCCACCAGCCCAGCGTAGAGTGCGTCGATGTCAGCCAGCAGGCGCTGAACGCCGTAGCGCTCGACCGAGCGCTTGCGCGCGGCGGCGCCGGCAGCCTGCCGGCGCTCCGGGTCTGCGGCCATAGCCGAGATTGCGGTGGCGAGCGCCGCAGGATCCCCGGGCGGGGCCAGAATGCCGGTCTCGGGGCCGACGACCTCCCCGACCCCGCCGACATCGGTGGAAACGGCCGGCAGCCCCGCGGCCGCGGCCTCGATCAGGGAGACCGGGGTGCCCTCGTTGTCGGAGGAGAGCACGGCGATGTCGGCGGCGGCAAAGACCGGCCGCAGCTCGCGACGGTAGCCGAGGAAGGTCACCGAGGCTCCGATGCCGAGCTCGCCGGCTCGCCGTTCGAGCGCGGGCCGTTCATCCCCGTCGCCGACCACGGCCAGCCGCAGGCGGGGCTCGCGCCGCGCAGCCTGGGCGACGGCCTCGAGCAGGAGGTCGAGCCGCTTGATCGGAGCGAAGCGGCCGACGAAGACGAGGAGGACATCGTCTTCTTCCAGGCCCAATTCCGCACGCGTTTCGTCCCTCATACCGGGCAACTCCCCGGCGCGGTCGTCATTGCCACCGCCTGGCGGATGAAATGACGACCGCGGGGGTTCGGCGAGGCGTTCGAGGTCCAGGCCGAGCGGGACCACCTGGAACCGGTCGCGGGGAGCGACGCCAAGGCGGACGAGGTCGTCGACCGTGGCCTGGCTGACGCCGATCAGGCGGTCGCTGACCCGGCCCAGGGCCCGCTCCAGCTCGAGGTAGAGCCGCGCCTTCGCCGGCCCGAAGTAGCCCTCGAGGACGTGCCCGTGGTAGGTATGGACGACGACGGGGCGAGGGCGGACCGTGAGCGCCGCCTGGCGCCCGAGGAAGCCGGCCTTGGCCGTGTGCGTGTGGACTATGTCCGGCTTGAAGGCGCGGGCGAGGCGGATCAGCTGCAGCAGCGCCCGGGAGTCGCGCAGCGGGTGCACCTGCTGCTGCAGGGCGGGAATGTGGCGCATCGTCGCGCCCTCCGTTTCGGCGATCCCGGCGAGCGAGGCCTCGCCCGCGGCGAGCGAGCCGTGGACGAGCAGCGTCTCGTAGCGCTCCGGGTCGAAGCGCCTGCCGCTGAGCAGCCCGGCCTGGTGGGCCGGGCCGCCCATGTTGAGACGACCGATGACCCGCAGCACCCGCAACCGGCGGCGCTCCCCGCCCGTCCCCGCGAGGTCCTCAGAGCGCCCGGTCAAGCGCTTCCTGCCGGCGCAGCTCCTCGTAGTAGGCGTAGGTCCTGCGCAGCCCCTCCTCGAAATCCACCGCCGGCCGGTAGTCGAGGATCTCTTCCGCCTTGGCGATGTCGGCGAGCGAGTGGCGGACGTCGCCCGGCCGCGAATCGACGTGCACGGACTCGACCTCCTTGCCGGCCAGGGAGCCGATCCGGGCGACGATCTCGTTGAGGCTGGTGCGTTCGCCGCAGGCGACGTTGAAGGCCTCCCCCGCTGCGCCGGGCGCTTCGGCCGCGAGCAGGTTGGCGTCGACCGCGTTGTCGACGTAGGTGAAGTCGCGTGACTGCTCGCCGTCGCCGTGGACGACCGGCTGGCGGTCCTCGAGCACCGCGGTGATGAAGTTGGGGATCACGGCCGCGTACTGGGACTGCGGGTCCTGGCCGGGGCCGAAGACGTTGAAGTAGCGCAGGGCGACGGTCTCGAGCCCGTAGACCCGGTGGAAGGCGCGGCAGTAGCCCTCCGCGGCGAGCTTCGAGACGGCGTAGGGCGCGATCGGCAGCGGGTGCATGTCCTCGCGCTTGGGCAGCTCCTCGCTGGCCCCGTAGGTCGAGGAGGAGGAGGCGTAGACGACCCGCCGAACGCCCTCGTCGCGGGCGGCGAGGAGGACGTTGAGGGTGCCGACGACGTTGGTCGCGTTGCTGGTCAGCGGGTCCTGGATCGAGCGCGGAACCGAGGGCAGGGCGCCGAGGTGGAAGGCGAGCTCGCAACCGCGCACGGCGTTGTGGACGCGCTCGTAGCTCTGCAGGTCGCCCTCGATCAGCTCGATCTCGCCGAGGACCGGCTCGAGGTTCTCGCGGCGGCCGGTGGCGAAGTTGTCGAGGACGCGCACCGAGTGCCCCTCACGCAGGAGCCGCCCGACCAAGTGGGAGCCGATGAAGCCGCCACCGCCGGTGACAAGTGCAACGGTCCCCGTCCCTGGCATCGACCGTAATCTACCCGGTATCGTCAACCGCGTGTGCGGGATTGCCGGCAAGGTCGACCGCGCTGCCGGGGTCCCAGGGGCACTCGTGGAGCGGATGTGCGCCCAGCAGGAACACCGCGGGCCCGACTCCCGCGGCCTGCACCTGGGCGAGGGCGTCGGCCTCGGGATCCAGCGCCTGCGGGTAATCGACCTGGAGACCGGCGACCAGCCCGTCTACAACGAGGACCGCTCGGTCGCGGTGGTCCTCAACGGCGAGATCTACAACTACCGCGAGCTGCGCGAGGAATTGAGCCGAAACGGCCACTCCTTCTCGACCCACGGCGACACCGAGGTGATCGCCCACCTCTACGAGGAGGAGGGGCCGGCGCTGGTGCAGCGGCTGAACGGGATGTTCGCCTTCGCCCTCTGGGACGAGAAACGCCGGCAGCTGACGATCGGCCGCGACCGGGTGGGCAAGAAGCCGCTCTTCTACTGCCAGCGGGATGGCTGGCTCTCCTTCGCCTCGGAGCTCGGTGCGCTGATGTCCGACCCGGCGATTCCCCGCGAGGTCGACCCGGCGGCGATCGATTGCTACCTCGCCTACGGCTACATCCAGGCGCCACGATCGATCTGGCGCGAGGTGAAGAAGCTGCCGCCCGCCCACACGCTCACCTGGCAGGACGGGAACCTGGAGCTGGAGAGGTACTGGCAGCTCGACTACGCGCCCAAGGCCGGCGCCGCGCTGCCCGAGCTGGAAGAGGAGCTGCGCGGGCGGATCGGGGCGGCGGTGCGGCGGCGGATGATCGCCGACGTGCCCCTGGGTGCCCTGCTCTCCGGCGGCGTCGACTCGGCGATCGTCGTCGCCGAGATGGCCGCGGCCGCCTCGCAACCGGTGAAGACCTTCTCGATCGGGTTCGCGCAGAAGGAGTACGACGAGCTGCCGCTGGCGCGGCTGACGGCCGAGCGCTTCGGCACCGACCACACCGAGTTCATGGTCGGGCCCGACGCGATCGAGATCGTCCCCTCGCTGATCCGCCACTACGGCGAGCCGTTTGCCGACTCCTCGGCGATCCCGAGCTTCTACCTGACCAGGCTGACGCGGCAGGAGGTGACCGTCGCCCTCAACGGGGACGGCGGCGACGAGAGCTTCGCCGGCTACCTGCGCTACGTCGCCAACAGCCTCAGCCGCGGCCTCGACCACGTGCCCCGGGCACTGCGCCACGGAGCCGCCGCCGCGGCCACGCGGCTGCTCCAGGCCGGAGACGCCAGGGGAATGCGCAGTTACGGCCGCAGGTTCCTGACCTCGGTCGACAAGGACGCGCCCGCGCGATACGCCGACCAGTCCTGCATCTTCAGCCCCGCCGAGCGTGCCGCCCTGCGCGGCGAGGACGCCGGGATACGGAAGGAGACCGAAGAGGTGATCGCCGGGCCCTGGCGCGAGGCGTCGGGGCGCAGCAGGCTCGACGTGCTGCTCGAGACTGATGTCAACACCTACCTGCCCGGGGACCTGCTGGTGAAGATGGACATCGCCTCGATGGCCTACTCGCTGGAGGCCCGCTCGCCCCTGCTCGACCCCGAGGTGATGCAGTTCGCCGCCTCGCTGCCCGCCCGTTACAAGGCACGCCGCCTGGAGAAGAAGTGGATCCTGCGGCGGGCCTACCGCGGGCGTATCCCCGACCAGGTGCTGAACGGCAAGAAGCGCGGCTTCGGCGTCCCCCTCGGTGCCTGGTTCCGCGACGAGCTGCACGACTTCACCCACGACGTCCTGCTCGACCCCTCGACCCGCGATGCGGGTCTATTCGACGAGGGTGAGGCGCGGGCGCTGCTCAGCGTCCACGACCGTGGCGGCGCCGACCGCTCGATGCAGATTTGGGCTTTGCTGATGCTTGCCCTCTGGCATCGCGAGTTCGCGGGGCCGATTGGTGGGGGGAGCCTGGCCGCCCTCCAGTCGAATTGAAACCCCACCCGCTGCTACCTGCTGGAGCTTCTATGAAATTCGGTCAGGTCGACCAGTCGGTGACTGGGGCGGGGGCCCAGCCGGGGGACTCGAGGCGGGCCACCACGGCTGCGCCGATCGCGATCGTGACGACCGCGCCGAAAGCGGCGAACGATTTGTCGGCACCGACGAGGATCGCGCCCGCGGCCACGAGTAGTGCCTGGGTGCCGCCGAGGACGGCGGCAACCCGGCGGGCCGAGCCGAGCTTGATCCGGAGCCGGTGGGTGAGGTGGTCGCGCCCGCCGGTGAAGACGCCGGCCCCGCGCCGCAGGCGGGAGACGACGACCAGGGTCGTGTCAAGGGCGGGAAGGCCGACGAGGACGACGGCGACCGGGACGAAGGCCCAGCCGAGGTGTCGAGTGCCGGGCATCGCCATGATCAGCGCGGCGACGACGAAACCGATCGGCATGCTGCCGCCGTCGCCGAGGAAGATGCGGGAGGGCGAGGCGAGGTTGAAGCGGAGGAAGCCGAGGCAGGCCCCCGAGAGGGCGAATCCGATCGCCGCCATCTCCGGGCTGCCCTGGGCCGCCGCGAGCACGCCGAGGCCAGCTCCGGAGACGCCGGCGACGGTGCCCGTCGCCCCATCCATGTTGTCCATCAGGTTGAAGGCGTTGACGACGCCGACGACGAAGACGACGGTGAAGACGAGATTGAGCGCGTCGCCGGCGAAGAGCGTCCAGCCGATCCCCGCCGCGTAGAGGACGGCGGCGGCGGCGACCTCGATCGCCAGCCTCGTCAGCGGGCCGAGGCCGTAGCGATCGTCGATCGTGCCAACCCCCAGGAGGACGGCTGCGCCGATCGCAATCGGGACGAAGGCGCTGGCGCCGCTGCCGAAGATGGCGGCGGCGAGGAGGAACGCCCCGATCACCGCCGTCCCGCCCAGGTAGGCGGTGGGGGCGACGTGGCCCTTGTAGCCGACCGGGTGGTCGTAGAAGCCGGTCAGCTGGGCCAGGCGAATGGCCAACGGCGTCAGCAGCAGAGTCGCGCCGAGGGCGACGACGAAAGCAAGCTCCGGGGACACTCTGAGAACCTCGGCCTAGGCGTCGACGAGTGGGTCGACGGCGGGGCCGTCCCCGAAATCGGCGACCGTGTCGTTCGGGATGGGCAGGGCAGCGAGATCGGCGCGGCGGCACTCGAAAGCGGCGACGTCGTCGATCGCGTCGTCGATGTCGCGGGTCGAGCGCCAACCCGTCATCTGCTCGAGGGCGGCGGTGTCGGGGCGGCGGCGGCCGAGCTCCTCGAAACCCTCGCCGTAGGCCTCCTCGTAGGGCACCATCGTGATGCCCGAACTGGATCCGGTCCGCTCGATTACCTTTTCCGCGAGTTCGAGGATCGTGATCTCGTCCGACCTGCCGACGTTGAAAGCCGTGCCCCTGGCGCCCTCCTCGTCCATCAGCATGACCAGGGCGCGACTGGTGTCGTACACGTGGGAGAAGCAGCGGGACTGGCTGCCGTCCCCGTAGACGGTCAGGTCTTCGCCCCGAAGCGCCTGGCCGACAAAGCTGGGCAGGACCATGCCGTAGGCACCGGTCTGGCGCGGCCCGACCGTGTTGAAGAGACGGGCGACGACCGTGTCGGCGTCGCGCTCCCGGTGGTAGCCGAGGGTCAGCGCCTCGCCAACCGCCTTGGCGGTCGAGTAGGACCAGCGGGCGATCGAGGGGGGGCCGAGAACGCGGTCGGAGTGCTCGCCGAGCGCATCGCTGCCGTTCTTGCCGTAGATCTCAGAGGTGGAGGCGAAAAGGAGGCGACGGCCGAGCCGGTGGGCGCCCTCGGTGACGACGTGCGCTCCCCTGACGCTGCGCCCGAGCGAGCTGACCGAGCGGTCGACGATCAGCTTGACGCCAACGGCGGAGGCGAGGTGGAAACAGGCGTCGGCCGCATCCATGCACTCGTCGACCAACCCCGCGTCGCATACCGATCCCTCGACCAGCTCCGCCTGCCCGGATGCGACCGCGCCAGCGATGTTATCGGCGTTGCCGGTGCTGAGGTCGTCAAGAACGAGCACATCGTCCCCCCGGGCGACCAAGAGGTCCGCCAGATGCGAGCCAACGAAACCTGCCCCCCCTGTAATCAGGTACCGCACCCACGCATCTCCGTGTCCATCAAGCCCGATCCAGGCCGCCGGTTGGCGCCCTTCGCAAGACTCGCTTTCCCTGTGGAACTCCCTGTTCCCAAGTGCCGGTTCCGCGATCTGCGCGAACGGCACTTGGGCCAGTAGACCAGATCAACCCTCATGTGTCAAGAGAAACGAGGGTGTTTCTCCTGCTTGCAGGAGAGCTCTCAGCGGCGCTTGATTCGCACCGCATGGGGATGGATTCCGCTGCCCTTGACGCGCCCCTTGATGTGCTTTCCGCGCGCCATCAGCCTCCTCGCATTGCCGCGAAGCTTGATCGCCAGCGTGCGCGAAGCGCCGGGGGCAAGGCCGAAGGAGGCGCTGCCCGCGAACACGCTCAGCTTCTTACGGCCGAGCCTGCCCCCGATCAGCAGCTTCACGGTCCCACGACACGACGAGGGGCCGTTGCAGAAGACGTTGATCCTGGCCCTCTTGCCCTTCTTGATCCTGGCGGTTCCGCCGACGACGGCGAGGCCGTTCGGGGCTGGCGGTGGTGGTGGTTCCACCACCGCGTCGAACGTCGCCGTGACGCTGCGCGCTTCGTTCATCGTGACCTTGCATGCGCCGGGCCCGGTACATGCGCCGGACCATCCACTGAAGCTCGAGCCCGCCGCCGCATCGGGGATGAGGTTGACGACGGCAGTGACGTCGAATTCGGCTGAGCAGGTCGCCCCGCAGGCGATCCCGGCCGGGGAACTGGTCACCGTGCCCGAGCCGGTGCCGGCCTTGGCGACCGTCAGCGCACGTTGACCAACCGCGGTGAAGACGGCTTCAACCGTCTTGTCGCCGCTGGCGGTCGTCGTGCAGGTCAGTTCGAACGTACAGCCACCTCCGAACCAGCGCTTGAATTCCGAGCCCGCATCCGGGGTGGGCGTGAGCGCCACTTCGGTCGCCTCCGGGAATTTTGCCGAGCAGGTAGCGCCACAGTCGATCCCGGCGGGCGAGCTGGTGACGGTGCCCGAGCCGGTGCCGCCGCGCGCCACGGTCAGAAGGTAGTACGTCCCTTCTTCTTCGGCGAAGGTCGCGGTCACTTCTTTGGCCGCGCTCATCGTCACTTTGCAGGCGCCGGAGCCGGTGCAGGCGCCCGACCAGGAGACGAATTCCGAGCCCGCATCGGCCGCGGG
>Ga0055487_10000040_pt1 | contig 11298 bp, 10 predicted proteins | sample RushMan_ThreeSqC_FD_57940 | JGI IMG/M metagenome (GOLD analysis project Ga0055487, IMG submission 57940) | Wetland microbial communities from San Francisco Bay, California, USA, that impact long-term carbon sequestration - RushMan_ThreeSqC_D2 | ecosystem: Environmental > Aquatic > Marine >...
GTCGCAGGTCTCCAGCGCCGCCTTGGTCAGGTACTCGTGGGCGCGGTGGATGGGATTGCGGGTCTGGAAAGCGACGATCCGCTTCCAGCCGCGCTTCTCGAACTCGGCCTTGGTCTCGGCCGGGGTCAGGTAGCGGCGCATGAACGCCTCCTCGTGATCCGGCAGCGCGTCGACCTCGATCGGGCCGGCGATGCAGCGGTTGCCCTCCTCGTAGATCGCGGCGACGCCGGGGTGCGCCTCGTCCGTGGTGCCGTAGACCTTCTCGGCCTCCTCGCGCACGTCACGCTCGAAGATCTCCTCGACCTCGATCCGGCCCAGCGGCTTGCCTTCGTCGCTGGAAAGCGCGACGACATCGCCGACCGCGCACTCGAGGTCGGTCGCCAGGGTGATCGGGATCGGCCAGTAGTCGCCGGCGGCGGTCCGCATCTCGTCGCAGACGCGCTGCCAGTCGGCCGAGCCCTGGAAGCCGGCCAGCGGCGCAAAGCCGCCGTTGCCGATCATCTCGAAGTCAGCGGTATGGCGCTCGGAAAGTGTCAGGGAAAGCTCAGTCATCGTCTCGCTCATCAAGCAGTCTCACCAATCGGGTCGGGGGAGGATTATGGAAGGCGCGTCGCGCCGTTAGTTGATCCCGCACTCGGACTTTTCCAGCCCCACCCAGCGGCCGTCGCGGGGCGAAGCGCCCGGGGCGACCGGCTTGGTGCAGTGGGTGCACCCGATCGAGGGATAACCGCGATCGTGGAGCGGGTTGTACGGGAGGTCGTGCTCATGGATGTAGTTCCAAACGTCGCGCTCGGTCCAGTCCGCGAGCGGGTTGAGCTTCCAAAGCTCGAAGCGCTTGTCCCAGCCGAACTTCGGGGTCTTGGCGCGGCTGGCTGAGTCCTCGCGGCGGACACCGGCGAGCCAGCAGTCTACGGAAGAGAGCGCCCGGCGCATCGGCTCGACCTTGCGCAAGCCGCAGCAGGCATCGGGGTCGGTCTTCCAGAGCTCGTCGCCGTGCTCGGCGGCCTGCTGCTCGAGGGTCAGGTTGTGGAAGCGATCGAACTCGACGCCGAGCTGCTCGGCAAGCTTGTCGCGCGTCTCGTATGTCTCCGGGAAGAGAACGTCCGTGTCGAGGTAGAAGAAGCGCGCCTGAGGGTTGACCCTCGAGGCCATGTGCGCGGTCACCGAGCTCGTTTTCTGGAACGAGCAGGCGATGTAGTGGCTCTCGCCGAAGGTCTCGAACATCCACTCGATCGTCTGCGGCGCCGTGCGGCCCTCGAGCTGGGCGGCGATGTCGTCGGGATCGGCGATTTTCGGCGGGTCGGCCACCGGGTTCAAATCGCGCACTCTCCCTCGCCCCTCTCCACTTTGTAGGGGCTGGAGCGATTCCAGTCGATGAACTGCTGCATCGTCTCGAGGCTGAACTCGGCCGGCATGGTCAGCTCCTTGACCTCGGCTTCGAAGCGCTCGGCGCCAATCCGCTCGGCAAAGGCGTTGAACTCCTCGCTCTCGCTGGAGCGCTCGGCCTCGTACATCCGCACCCAGCGCTCGACCGCCTCGGGGACCCGCTTGGCCGGGATCCGGGACTTCAGCCGCGTGCCGAAGACCACCTCGCCGCCCTCGTAGTTGCCGCCGATGTGCGGGATGTAGGCCGGGACCTGGCGCCCGCCGACCTTCAATGAGGCGCCGTAGAAGCCGATGTTGGCGATGTGGTGCTGGCTGCAGCCGTTGGGGCAGCCGCTCATCTTGACGTGGATCTTGCGGGTCAGCCCGTCGCTGATCCCCATCTCCTCCAGCCGCTCCTTGATCGCCCGGTTGAGCCCCATCGAGCTGGTGATGCCCATCTTGCAGCTGTCGGTGCCGGGGCAGCTGACCACGTCGGTGATCTCGTCGGCGCCGGCCTCGCCGAGGCCGAGCCCGCCGAGCCGCTCCCAGACGTCGTAGAGCGCCTCGTCCCGGACCCAGCGCAGAACCAGGTTCTGCTGCACGGTGCTGCGCGCGTAGCCGCCGGTGAAGTCGCGCATGATCGCGGCAAGGCCGCGGAACTGCTCCGGGGTCAGGTCGCCGCGGGTGATCTTCACCTCGACCGAAGAGAAGCCCGCCTGGCGCTGCGCCCGCACGTTTCCTTCGCAGAAGCGCTCGAACTCGGTGTGGTCGCCGTTGGGCGAGGCGGCACCCTGCGGCACCGCGGGAGCGTTTGCCTCCTCGTCGTCGTCGAAGCGCAGCCGCTCGACGTCGAAGTCGCGCTCTTCCGCCCAGTCGCCTTCGAGCTCCTCGTCGACCAGCGCGCGGAAGGCCTCGATTCCGATCTTGTCGACCAGGACCTTGATTCGGGCGCGGGCGCGGTTGACGCGCAGCCAGTCCTGACGGTCGAAGATCCGCAGCACGGCCTCGCTCACCTTGAGGAAGTCGCCGTTGTCGGCCTCGACGAACTCGTAGAGGGTCGGTGCCACTCGGGCCATGATCGAGGTGCCGCCGCCGACCCGGATCTCGAAGCCCTTGACCCCGTCGCGTTCGCGCGAGATGAAGGCGACATCGTGGATGCCGGTGATCGCGCGGTCCTCGTCGGAGCCGGTGAAGGCGGTCTTGATCTTGCGCGGCATCAGCTGCGTCGTCGGGTGGCGGACGAAGTAGCGGACGTAGGCGCCGGCGTAAGGAGTGGGATCGAAGATCTCGTCGGGCGCGATCCCGGCCCAGGGGTCGCCGGTGACGTTGCGCACGGTGTTGCCGCAGCCCTCGCGCGAGGAGAGGTCGGCCTCGGAGATCACCCGCAGCAGCTGCTCCATGTCGCGCAGCGGCACGTGGTGGATCTGGATGTTCTGCCGGGTGGTGATGTGGCCCTTGTTCAGCGGCGCCCAGCGCTCGACCACGTCGGCGAAGGCCTCCATCTGCTTGGGAGTGACGCCGCCGAAGGGGAGCTTGACCCGCACCATCTGCACGTCGGGCTGGCGCTGGCCGTAGACACCCTGCTTGAGCCGGAAGCCGATGAACTCGTCTTCGGCCATCTTGCCGGCGAGGAACTCCTCGGCTTCGTTGTCGAAGTCGTCGAACTCGCGCTCGATGATCGGGATGATGTCGCCGGGGACGTTGTCGTAGGTCTCCGGGTTCTCCAAAGTGCCGATGCGGCCCTTGCCCCGCTGCTCCTTCTGCTGGTCTACGGCTACCTCCACAGCAGAGAAAATAGCAAAACCTGACAGGGATTAGGGTATTTAACCGAGGAGCCCGCTGGCGATGATGCCTGCGAAGCCGAGCGCCAGGGTCCCGACCAAGACGAAGCCCAACTGGATCATCGTCTTGTGAATCAGCACGTAGAGCCCTTCGAACCGCTCGTCGATCCGTTCGAACCGCTCGTCGATCCGTTCGAACCGGGCATCGATCTTGTCGAAGCGCTCGTCCATCTTGTCGAGCCGCTCGTCGACCTTGTCGAAGCGAGCGTCGATGCGGGCTTCCATCCGGTCGAATCGCTGCTCCGTCCGAGCGGAAAATTCGTCCAAGCGGTCGTCGGTCCAGCTGTCCCTCATCGCCTCCATGATCGCAGCCTAAAAGCCTCGGTCGCACGCGTGGTGCGTAGATTGCAATTTCTTTGTAGCGAGAGTCGCGCTAGGGACGCCAGGCGCCCTTGCGAGCATCGAGAATCGACGCCGCCTCGCCCGATTCGGCAACAGTGCCGCCCTCCGGCTCGAGCGGCAGCCCCTCGTCGGCCCAGCCGACGATCCCCTCGCTCAACTTGACAGCGTCGTATCCGGCAGCAATTAGCGCCTCGGCAGCCATCGACGACCGGTTCCCACCACGACAGTAGAAGACAACCGGCCGATCCTTGTCGATCTCCCCCACCCGCTCCGACAAATCCGCCAGCGGCAGATGAACGGCCCCGACAATCCGCCCAGCCTCCCACTCATGCCCCGCCCGCACATCGACGAGCTGCGCCCCTGCGTCAAGCTTCTCCCGAAGCTCCGCGCGAGAAATCTCTGGCGGCCCGTCGCTCATAACCGGAAAATCTAGCCAACGGCCGCCAATACCGCTAGTCGATCTCAGTCCCTTCGATAAGGAACGCCACCCGAACATGAGCGCGGTACTCGTCCAGGTTCTCGCCCCGAATGCCCGTAGAAACGATGTCGACCGCACGCACGTTGCGGAGCGTGCCCTGGGCCTGGGCAAGGGCCTGTTTCGCCGCGTCGTCGGTTGACGTTTTCGAGCTTCCAACGAGCTCGATGATCTTCACGACAGCCATCTTCCTCCTCCTTCTGACCGATCGACAGTGCCCTTCGCGCTGACCCCTTCGAGCAGCGCCGCCCGCTGCCACGGGCCAACCGTCTCCTCGTCGGGTGGCGCCGGCGCGGTCTCGGCGACGAATCGCTCGATCGCCGCTGCTATCGCGGCTGACTCGTCATCGCTCGGGCTGCGGCGCATGGGCGAAGCCTAGATCACCGCTCCGCCCTCGGCCACTCGCCGGGCGGCCTCCGCGCCGAGGTAGGGGGTCAGCGCGAACTCGGCGAGCTCGGGTAGCAGGCTCTCGAGATCCTCCGCGCGGCCGACGACGATGCGCTGGTAGACGACCCAGAAGATGCCGCCGACGATCGTCTCCTCGAGGGTCGACGGAAGCTGCTTTCCCGTCTTGGAGTGGCGGCGCCCGAGGCGGAAGAACGGGGCGACGGCGGCCACCGCTCGCTCGTAACGCTCCGATGCCGCGGGCCCGGCGGCCAGCGATTCGACCACGAAAGCCCGCGCCAGCGCCGACTCGCTCGCCGCGTAGGCAAGGAAGGCGCCGATCCCGGCGTAGACCCGCTCGCACCACTCCGGCGGCGCGGCCCGGACCGCCTCGGCCACTCGCCTCATCGCTTCGCCTCCGGCCAGGTCGGAGGCGGCTAGAAAACACTCCTCCTTGTTGGCGAAGTTCCCGTAGAAGGTGTTCCGTGCGACCCCGGCGCGCCTGACGATGTCGGCAACGGTGACATCGCGATAGCTGCGGTCGGCGATCTCGTCGGCGAGCCCGCGGATGATTCGCGAGCGCTGGTGCTGGGTGACGAACTCGCTCGAAAGCTCGTGCCTGCCCGGGGGAGTGCCGACGGTGCCTCGAGAGCCGCGCGACGGTTCGACATCCGTCTCTTGCAGAACGACGTCGGGTGGGACGGCCAAATCCTGGGCATCCATCGCCTACATACAAACACGTTCTTACGGAAACGTCAATATCTAAACGCGACTTTCGTCGATATGCACCAGGAATCGGCCAATCTCTGGGGATATCGCTTGCCATATCAGAGAATCCTGCGTACTATCTTTGACGATGCTCACTTGAAATGCATGAGGTGCATAGATGGCTACTAGCCAAAGTCCCGCCACCACGGTGAGGACACCGTGGGGCGATGCCGGATCGCTACGGGAGCGCAAGTTGCAACCGGGGCGGCGGCTTCCGGCTGAGGAGGTGGCGCGCAACCAGCGCGAGCGCCTGTTCGCGGCGATGGTCGCGGTGGTCGCCGAGAAAGGCTACGAGGCGACCCGGGTGGCCGATCTGCTCGAGCTGTCCGGGGTATCGCGCAGCGCCTTCTACGAACACTTCGGCGACAAGGAAGAGTGTCTCCTGGCCGCACTCGACGCTTTCGTCGGGCCCACGACCCGCTCGATCGTCGGCGTGGCCAGCGACAAACCGCCGACCGGGGATGCGGTGCGCGAAGCATTCGAAGCCCTGATCGGGCTGATCGTCGAGCAGGCGGCCGCCGCGCGGATGTGCTTCGTCGAGATCTACGCTGCCGGGCCACGGGCGATGGAGGAGATCGACCGCACGACCGACTCCTTCCAGGGGTTCGTCACCGCCACCCTCGACCAGATGCCGGGACGCGAAAAACTCCCGCCGGAGCTCGTGCGGGCGCTAATCGGCGGCCTGCGCAAGGTGATCCACACCCGGCTCTACCGCGGCGAAGAGGAGGAGCTGATCGAGCTGATTCCGCAGCTGTGGGATTGGGCCCTCGCCTATCCGCCGCCGCCGGCCCCGCTGCGCCGCCCGCACAGCAAGCCCCCGGCCAATGCCGGTGGCGCCGCGGGCTACGACCCGGTCGAGCGGATCCTGCGCGCCCTGGCCTCGGTGGTCGCCGAGAAGGGGTACCCGGCGATGACGATCGGCGACATCGCCTCGCGCGCCTCGATCTCCCTCTCCACCTTCTACGCCAACTTCGCCGACAAGGAGGAGGCGATGCTGGCCGCGGTCGACAGCGGCTCGGCGCAGATGCTTGCCACGACCCTGCCGGCATTCCGCCGCGCGGTCGACTGGCCGCAGGCCGTGCGGGGCGCCTTCGCCGCGATGTTCGCGTTCTGCGCTGCCGAGCCCGAGTACACGACGCTGGGCGCGGTCGACGTCTACGCGGCCGGCAAGCGAGCGCTGGAGCAACGCGACCAGGTGATGGAGAACATGGAGGGGCTGCTCGTGCCCGGCTACAAAGGCAAACCTGACGCCAGCCCGATCGCCGCCGAGGCGATCGGCGGCGCGATCTACTCGCTGATCTACGACCAGATCAAGCGCAGCGGAGCCACGAGCATGCAGGAGATCGTCCCGTTGGCGACCTACGTCACCCTCACCCCCTTCGTCGGCGCCGACGAGGCATGCGCGGTCGCAAACGGCTGACGCGGCCTGGCTAACGGTGGGTAGCGCCGAGGCCGTCGACCGGGTGGCCGTGCTTGGCGATCTCGCAGAGGACCGGGCCGGGATCGAAGGGGTCGGTCAGCGCCCGCCCGGTCGCCTTGCCCTGGGCCGGTCTCCCAGCCTTCCCCGGCCTGCCGCGCCCGCACTGGATCGAGAAGTCGCGCACCCCGTCGCGGGCGTCGATCACGTCGTCGCCCCCGCCACCGTAGAAGCGGTCGGCGCCCGGCTGGCCGAGCATGTTGTTCGCCCGGCGGTCGCCGACGAGCACGTCCCAGTCGAAGGAGCCCTCCATGTCCTCGTTGGTCGGCGAGAGATGGACCCGGTGGCAGTTGGGGATCGCGTCGATCCAGGCGGCATGGGCGGGGAAGGAAACGTGGAGGACGCCAGGGTGGGCGGGGGTCTCGGCGAAGGATGCGTCGTCGCGACCGGGACCGCCGACCAGGGCCCCGCCGGCGCAGCCTCCGCCGGCGGCCAGCAGGTCGCCGTCGGCGCCGCCGTAGAGGAAGGTCGGCCCAGGCCTGCTGCCGATCAGGCCGTCGGCGCCAGCGCCGCCATAGAGCCGATCGCTGCCGTATCCGGCCTCGATCAGGTCGTCCTCGGGCCCGCCGTGGATCGTGTCGTCGCCATAGCCGCCGGCGATGCGGACGTTCTGGGTCCCTGCCAGCGAGCCTTCGACCTCGAGGCTGTCGCTACCGGGGCCCAGGTCCGCCATCAGCCAGCGCGCTGGGCCATCCGTCTGGCAGCTCGCCTGGGTCTTGCCGAGGAGTACGCAGCCCTGCCCCACGGCGAGGCGACCCTTGGCCCCAACGCCGAAGGTCGAAGTGCTCTCGTCGAAGGCGACGACGAGATGGTCGCCGCCGGCGCCGCCGACGATCTGCAGGCCACCGCCGCCACCGAGGGCCGGATCGAACTCCACGTAGGCGGAGGCGTCGATCTTCGGTTCGCGCCCGCAGGAGGACGTGCGCCCCTTGGCGCCGTTGCAGCGGTCGGTCCCCTGGCCGCCGAAGAGCCGGTCCGGGCCGCCGCCGCCGCGGATGACGTCGTCGCCGGCGCCACCCTCGATGATGTTGGCGCCGCCGTTGCCGGTGAGGACATCCTTGAAGGCGGAGCCTTCGAGGTCCTCGAAGCGGAGGAGACGGTCGTGGCCGTCACCGCGAGATCTGTGCTTTGCCAGCGAGGCCTTGACCCCGCCGCCGGCCCGCCCGGCGCCGACGTCGGTGGCAAATGACGCGATGTCGTGCTTGCCAGGCCCCCCGTCCATGCGGTCGTAGCCGTAGTCGCCGTGGACCAGGTCGAAGTCGCCAGGGCCGCCGCTGACCGAGTCGATGCCGAGGCTGCCGGCCGCCTCGTCGTAGTCGCCGGCGCCGCCGATCACCTTGTCGTCGCCGAGGTCGCCGATCACCCGGTCGGAGTCGCCGGCGCCGCCGTCGACCAGGTCGTTGCCGCGACCGCCGTGGATCAGGTCGGCGCCGGGCCCGCCGCAGAGAACGTCGTTGCCGAGGCTGCCGAGGATCGTGTCGTCGCCGCCGCCGCCCCAGATCACGTCGCGTTCCGGCGTCCCCCGCAAGACGTCGTCGCCTTCGCTGCCGACAATCTTCGCCCGCGCCCCGTGGCAGCGCGGGTCTTCCTGTTCCCATGCTGGCGGGGCGGCGGCCAGGAAGGCCGCCGGCAGGAAGACGAGGGTCAGGGGCAGGAGAAGTTTCCTCACGCTGCGCACCCTATTCCGGTCTTCGGCCGCCCGGATCAGGCGCTGCGGATCAGCTTCTTGTTGACGAACTCGTCGGCGCCGTAGCGGCCCAGCTCGCGACCGAAGCCCGAGCGCTTGAAGCCGCCGAACGGCAGCTCCGGGCTGTCGGCCCCGACCAGGTTGACGTAGACCATCCCCGCTTCGATCCGGTCGGCGACCCGCTCGGCCTGCTCCCGGTCGGTCGTCATCACGTAGGAGCCGAGCCCGAACGGGGTCTGGTTGGCGAGCCCGACCGCCTCGTCCTCGGAGCCGACCCGGTAGACCTGGGCGACCGGGCCGAAGAACTCTTCCTGGGAGGCATCCGCTCCGGGCTCGATCCCGGCGAGGATCGTCGGTTCGAAGAAGTTGCCGTCGCGCTTGCCGCCGACGACGACCTCGGCGCCGGCCTCGACTGCCCGCTTGACCTGGTCCTCGAGCCGGTCGGCGGCGATCTCGGAGGAGAGCGGGCCGACCTCGGTGTCCTCCGAGGTCGGGTCGCCGGGCTGCGAGGCCGCCAGGATCGCCTTGAACTTCTCCAGGAACTCGTCGTAGAGCTCGTCGGCGACGATGAACCGCTTGGCCGCGTTGCAGGACTGGCCGGCGTTGTCGAGGCGCGCTTCGGCAGCCGCCGTCGCCGCCGCCTCGAGGTCGTCGGAGCCGAGCAGGATGAACGGATCCGAGCCCCCCAACTCGAGCACGACCTTCTTCAGGTTGCGCCCGGCGGTCCCGGCGACCGCGGCGCCGGCGCGCTCGGAGCCGGTGACCGAGACTCCGTGGACGCGGGGGTCGGCGATCACACCTTCGATCTGCTCGTTGCTGGCGTAGACGTTCTCGTATGTCCCCTTCGGGAAGCCGGCGTCGTCGAAGATCCGCTGCATCGCCTCGGCCGATTCCGGGCACTGCGGAGCGTGCTTGAGCAGGATCGGGTTGCCGATCACCAGGTTCGGGGCGGCGAAGCGGGCCACCTGGTAGTAGGGGAAGTTCCAGGGCATGATCCCGAGCAGGACGCCGAAGGCGCTGCGGCGGACCACCGCGGTCCCCTCGCCGTCGAGCAGGTCGATCGGCTCGTCGGCCATCAGCGCCTCGGCGTTGTCGGCGTAGTAGGCGTAGATTTCGGCCGTGAAGTCGACCTCGCCGAGCGCCTGCTCGACCGGCTTGCCCATCTCGCGGACGACGATCTCGGCCAGCTTCTCGCGCCGCTCCCCGTGCAGCTCGCCCACCCTGCGGATCAGCGCCCCCCTCTCGGCGGCGGTCGTGGCGGCGGTCCAGCTCCTGTAGGCGGCGTCGGCTCGGGCGATCGCCGCGTCCAGATCGGCGTCGCTGGTTTCCTCGTACTCCCTGACCCTCTCACCGGTGGCCGGGTTGACTACCGCGTAGTTGCTCATCGGCTTCTCTCCTTTTCCTTCTGGTCGAGGCCGAGGGCTTCCTCGACCGGTACGTGCTCCTCGCCCACCCCCTCGGCGACGGCGGGGTGCGTGACCCGGCCGGCGGCGACGTTGACGCCGGGACGCAGGCCCGGGTCGCGCCGCAGCGCGCCGGCGACGCCTTCGTCGGCGATGGCGATCGCGTAGGGAAGGGTCGCGTTGGTGAGAGCGTGGGTCGAGGTGATCGGCACCGCGCCGGGCATGTTGGCGACGCAGTAGTGGGCGATCCCGTCGACCTCGAAGGTCGGGTCCTTGTGGGTGGTCGGGTGCGAGGTCTCGAAGCAGCCTCCCTGGTCGATCGCGACGTCGACCAGGACCGCGCCGGGCTTCATCAGCGCCAGCTGCTCGCTCCGGACGACGAAGGGCGCGCGGGCGCCGTGGACGAGGACCGCGCCGATCACGAGGTCGGCGCGCGGCAGCATCTCCTCGACCGCAAGCGTGGTCGAGAACACGGTCGAGCAGCGCCCGGCGAAGGCGGTCTCCAGCTCGCGCAGGCGGTCGATCGACTTATCGAAGACGAAGACGTCGGCCTCCATCCCGATCGCGATGAAGGCGGCGTTCATGCCGACCACACCGCCGCCGATCACGATCACGTTGGCGGCGGCGACGCCGGGGACGCCGCCGAGCAGGATGCCGCGACCGCCAAGCGGCTTCTCCAGCATGAAAGCCCCTGCCTGGGTGGCGATCTTGCCGGCGATCTCGCTCATCGGCGCCAGCAGCGGCAGGCGCCCGCGCGCGTCCTCTACCGTCTCGTAGGCGACGCAGGTGGCCCCGGAGGCACAGAGGCCGCGGGTCAGCTCCGGGTCTGGGGCGAGGTGGAGGTAGGTGAAGAGGAGCTGGCCGGGGCGCAGCATCTCGACCTCGTCAGGCTGCGGCTCCTTCACCTTCAGCACCATCTCGGCATCGGCGAAGATCGTCGCCGCATCGGCCACGACGCGGGCGCCCTGGGCCTCGAAATCGGCGTCGGATATCGCGCTGCCGAGGCCGGCATTCGCCTCGACCAGCACCTCGTGCCCGTGCTCGACCATCTCCCGCACCCCGGCCGGGGTGATCGCGACCCGGTACTCCTCGGGCTTGATCTCGGCGGGAACCCCGACTCTCACTTCACCAACTCCCGTGCCCTCAGCGCCAGCCAAAACTCGATCCGGTCGTGGGCGCGCGAGAGGTCGCGGCCGGTCAGGTCCTCGACCTTGCGCATCCGGTAGCGCAGCGTGTGGCGGTGGCAGTAGACCTCGCGCGCCGCTTTCTCCCACTGGCCGTTCTGCTCGATGAACGCCTCGAGCGAGCGCAGCAGCTCGCCGCCGTACTCCGTGTCGCCCTCCTCGATCGGGCCGAGGACGCTGTCGCAGTAGAGCTTCAGCGCGTCGTCGTCCTGAATCGAGAGCAGCAGGGTGAAGGCGCCGAGGTCGCGCCAGGAGGAAACCTCGGGGGCGTTGCCGTTGCCGATTGCGGTCGCCTCCAGGGCGCAACGAGCCTCGTGGAAGGAGTGGCGGAGGTTCTCGGGCGGGGCCGGGCGGCTGGCGGCGGCGCGGACG
>Ga0055487_10000041_pt1 | contig 11296 bp, 11 predicted proteins | sample RushMan_ThreeSqC_FD_57940 | JGI IMG/M metagenome (GOLD analysis project Ga0055487, IMG submission 57940) | Wetland microbial communities from San Francisco Bay, California, USA, that impact long-term carbon sequestration - RushMan_ThreeSqC_D2 | ecosystem: Environmental > Aquatic > Marine >...
CCCGCCGCTGTCCAGGGTGGCGGCGAGCTTGCCGACCGAGTCGAACGGCGCCCCGTTGAAGCTGTAGGGCGAGATCGTTTGCACCGGCACGTAGGTGAGCGCCCGCTCGATCAGCTCGCGCTCGGGGGCGACCAGCTGGTCGGCGTCCGCCGGCAGCAGGTCCGGCCTCGTCACCGAGGGCGGAATGTGCCAGATGCAGGCCTCGGTGAGGTCGGCGGCGACGTTGAACGGCGCCGGGGCCAGGCCCGCGGTGACGAAGCGGTAGCTGTGCTCGGTGTGCCCCCAGCGCCGGTACTCGGCGAAGCTCGGGTGCCACCCGCCCACCCGGCGCAGGCCCTCGCCGCTGAAGAAGTTGAAGCTGGCGCTGCCGAGCTGGCCGTGGGCAACCTGGTGGCCGGCGATCTCCGAGTGAGCCTCGTAGTTGCGAATTTTGCGTCGCCGGAACAGCGAGAAGTGGTGGATGCCGCTGGCCCGGTACATCTCGACGTGGGCCGGGAAGACCGCGCCGTCGACCAGCTCGACGTCGTCCTCGAGGAAGAAGTAGTAGTCGAGGCCGGGGAAGGTCTCGAGCACGCGGTTCTTCGAGATCCCGACCCCCTCGCGCCGCTCCGAGTGGACCAGCGGGATCTCCCACTCCGCGCAGAAGCTGCGGGTGTCCTCCTCCTGGCCGTCGAGCGAGACCAGCAGGCGGAAGCGCGGGTCGCTGGCGCAGAAGCGAGCGAGGTGGGGGAGGTAGCGCTGCAGGTAGCCCGGGCGCTGGCAGGTGGTGACGCAGATCAGGGCTTGGTGCATCGCCGGCGATTTTACCCGCAACGATCGGCAATACGGGCCGTTTACGGTGCCTGGGCGATGGCCGTGATATCCATCTTGGATGGGAGGAAGGAAATCGAGTGGGTCCGCTCTCCTGTGGGCTCGGCGGGCGATCGGCCAGCGCCGGATCGGCCGCCGTTACCGCCTCAAGGGCGGTTTCGAACGGATCTACCTCCACCACGTGCGCAAGACCGGGGGGACGAGCCTCTCCGAGTCCTTCCTCGAGCTGGGCGGCGAGGACCCGCTCGCGGTCAAGCGGCGGATGCGGGAAGGCTGGGGGATGGCGCGCTCCGGCGAGTTCGTCTTCGCCGCGCACGCCCGGCGGGCGCTCGAGGAGGGGCGCTACTTCTTCGGCTGGTCGCACATTCCGGCCTGGGATATCGAACTCCCCGAAAAGACCCTCTCCGTGACCGTCCTGCGCGACCCGGTCGCGCGCGCGGTCTCCCTCTACCGCTACCTCGCCGACCCCAGCTCCGACGAGGGCCAGCCCTTCCCGGCCCCGCCGGCCCAGCGCGAGCTCGCTGCGGACGGCTTCGACCGCTTCCTCGAGCGGCTCACCGAGCCCGACCTGCTCGCCCAGCTGCAGATGTTCTCGCCCTCCCGCGACCCCGCCGAGGCGGCCGAGCGAATCCATGACTGCTCGTTCTTCTTCTTGCTCGAACACATGGACAATGGCCTGGGGACGCTCTCGATGTTCGCCGGGCATACCCTCGCCCGGAACCACGAGCGGCGCTCGAGCCAAGAGCTCCTGGTATCGGAACGCCAGCGCGCCTCCCTGCGCGAAGCGCTCGCCCCCGAGTACGAGCTGATGGGCCTGCTGAACTACTGAGGGGCGGCCCGGTTTGAGTGTCTTAAGCGCGGAGCCGCACCGCGACCAGGTCGCCGACCGTCGAGACGCGCTCGAAGGGGCCGGCGAGGAGCGTCTCGATCAACTGCGCGGGGCCGCCGGCTGGGTCGAGTGCGTCGTGGAAGGCCAGCACGCCGCCGGGTTGCAGGAACGGGCGCCAGGCGTCGAAGTCGCGCCGCGCCCCCTCCAGCGAGTGGTCGCCGTCGATCCAGAGCAAGCCGATCGGGCGGCTCCAGCCCTGGCTCACCACCTCCGAGCTGAGGTTGACGAGCCTGACCCGCTCGACCACGCCGGCCCGCAGCAGGTTCTCGAAGAAGGCTCGCCGGTCGGCCGGGCCGAACTCGCCCCCGTAGATCCCGGCAAAGGCCTCGTGGGGCTCGATCGCAAAGACCGGCGCCCCCTTCGAGCCCAGCGCCAGGGCGGTGGTCGAACGGCCGCGGTAGCTGCCGACCTCGACGATGCTGGCCTCGGCCGGCACCTCGGAGGCGAGCCGCATCAGCTCGGTGGCCTCGGCTTCGGTGATCATCCCCTCGACCGCCATCGCCCGCCGGATCGGCCCCCGGCGCCTCAGGGGCCCGAGGCGGGCGCGGATACGCGTACTCAGCCTGCTCATCGGCCCTGACTCTAGACCGCCTCGTTGCGGCGCAGCTCGAAGTGTCCCTTGATCGTGTCCCCCGTGCCCGTCGCCCCGAGCACCGCGTTGGCGGCGTTCCTGGCAGCGCGCAGCGCTCCGGATCCCTCGACCCGCTCGCGCAGGCCCTCGTCGGAGCAGTGGTCGGGGCGCTCGGCCGAGCCGACGTCGTGCTGGATGCGGGCGAGGCTGATCCCGGTCGTCGTCAGCCTCGCCGGGGCGAAGCCGGAGCGGGCGAGCCAGGAGCGCAGCGTCGCCGGGGTGAAGTAGGTGAGGTGCTCGGGGTAGGCGACGACGCTCCAGCGGCCGCGCAGCAGGCGCCGGCTGAGCGAGGCGAAGTTCGGCGTCGTGCAGTAGAAGAGCCCGCCGGGACGCAGCGCGTGGGCGATCGTCGCCGCCTCCGCCGCCGGGTCGCGCAGGTGCTCGACCACCTCGAAGGCGGTGACGACGTCGAAGCTGCCGGGCTCGATCTCATCGGCGGCGACCGGGGCGGCGATGCACTCGAGGCCCTTGCCGCGGACGATCTCGATCGCCCGCGGCTCGAACTCCGAGCCGTGCGCCTCCCAGCCGCGCTTCTGCGCCTCCTCGAGAAAGAAGCCGATGCCGCAACCCATGTCGAGGATGCGGCCCGCCTGCCGGTAGGTCTCGAAGCCGTCGAGCAGCTCGCGGTAGCGCTGCCGCGTGATCGGCGAGTCGTAGTCGGCGCGCGAGTAGGCGCCGTAGTTCCGGGCCAGCTCCTCCTCGGTCGGGTCGCGGCCAGCGAAGACGAGGCCGCAGCCGCCGCAGCGGACCAGGTGCGCGCGCGCGTAGGCGGCCAGCGGCCTGAGCCGCTCGCTGCCGCAGGCGATGCAGGCGCCCCCGCCGCGCTCAGAGGTGCTCATCGATCAGCGCCGGCGTCAGCGGTTGGGTGAAGAGCTCCTGCCTGGCGCGGATCTCCTCGTGGGTCCAGGTCCACCACTCAGACGCCAGCAGCGCCGCGATCGTCTCCTCCTCGAAGCGGAACCGCACCGGTTTCGCCGGCACGCCGACCGCGATCGCGTAGGGCGGCACGTCGCGCGTCACCACCGAGCCGGCGCCGACTATCGCCCCGGTGCCGATCTCGACCCCCGACATGATGTGCACGCCGGCGCCGATCCAGACGTCGTGGCCGATCCGTACCGGCCCCGCGCTGAGCGTCTCCTCGCCGATCGGGCGGCCGAGCACGTTGCGGCCGATGTAGTGGGTCGAGATGCGGCTCGGGTCGTGGCCGAACCCGTGCACGCTGACATCGCGCGCCAGCGAGCAGAAGTTGCCGATCTCGACCGGGTTGCCCCGCGCCCAGACGTAGATCGCCGGGCCCCAGAGCGAGGAGCTGGCGCCGATCGAGATCTCGCCGGACAGTTCCACCCGGTGCAGGCGGGCGTGGTCGGCCACCTGCGCCGGCCCGTAGATCCGCGATGCGGTCACCGTGGCCAGCGGCGAGATCTCGGCGGCGGCGTCGATCCGGTTGGGCGGGCGGGCCGCCTTCAGCGCGCGGTCGAGCAGCCGCAGCTTGGCTTTGGCGAAGGGCGACGGCGGCATCGGCGGGCCTGGCATGGTCAGATCGACGGTCGGGTCCCGTCGCGCAGCGCCAGCAGCGCGTCGGCGAACCCGTTGTAGTTGACGCTGGCATTGAAGCACCGCTGGAACTCGGCCCGCACCGCGTCGGGGTCGAACCGCCCCGGCTCGAGCGCCGTCCGCAGTGCCACGGCCGCCTGCGCCGGCGTCGCCTCGGGCGCGAGCAGCACCCCGGTCGCGTCGTTGACGATCTCCGCCACGCCGCCGACGCCGCGGGCGACGACCGGGACGCCGTAGCTCTGCGCCTCCATCATCGAGACCGGCAGCCCCTCGGAGCTGCTCAGCGAGAGCAGCGCGCCGACGTGGTTGCCGGCGTAGAAATCGAGCACCGCGCTGTTGTCGACGTGCCCGCGCAGCTCCCACTCGACCCGGTTGTCGAGCAGGCGCGAGGCGGCAGCGGCGACGCGCGCCCTCTCGGCCCCGTCGCCGAGGTGGACCCAACGCAGCGGGCGGTCGAGCGCGGCCAGAACCTCGGGGACGAGGTCGACGCGCTTCGACGCGGTCAGGCCCGCGCAGGTGAGGACCAGGGGCGGCTCGCCGGAGCGCGGCGGCGGGCAGGGCCGCCCCGGGTCGCGCACGCCGAGCCGCTGCACCGAGACCTTGTCGCCCAGCCTCGGCAGGCGCCGCTCGAGGTACTCGGCGCCGTTCGCCGAGACGGCGAAGACGGCGTCGAGCCCGCGCGCCTTCGCCTCGCGGAAGGGAACCGTGCCGGCCTCCCAGCGCTCGTCGTAGAGGTCGAAGCCGTGGACCCGGCAGGCGGCGGTGCCGACCGTCCGCTCGGCGCGCAGAAGCGCCAGCGCCAGGGTGCTGTTCTCGAACCAGTAGTCGTAGAAGATCGCGCTCCCCAGGCCGCGCTCGGCGACGAAGCGGGCGAGCGAGCGGGCCTTGCCGACGTTGCGCGCCAGGTTGCCGAGGTATGCCCGCGGTGCCCGCAGGTAGGGCCGCGGGTCGGCGCCCGCGCGCAGGGTCCAGGCCAGGGCCCGGCCGGCCCGGCGCGAGGCGAGCGCGCCCAGCGGGGCCTCGCCGGCGGGCCGCTCGAGCCAGTCCATCTCCACCAGCTCGGCGTTCGCCGGCAGCGGGCGGGTGCCGGGCTCGCGGTGGGAGGGGAGGACGTAGACGCGGCGGAAGCGCTCGGCAAGCACCTCGATCTCGGCCTCGAGGAAGGTCTCGACCTTGTTGCCAAACGGGTAGGCGATCGTCAGCAGGACGAGCTCGGGCGCGGCACTCACCGCGCCGGTCCCCGCAGGCGAGCGCGAATGCGGGCGCTGAGCGAGGGCCGGCGCGGCGGCAGGTCGGTGAAGGTTCCGGTGCCGGCCAGCGGACGCAGCACGGCGACCGTGTAGTCGCCCTCGCGGACCCAGATCGAGTACGTCTCCAGGTAGGCGAGGTAGAGGCCCTGCGGGCCGGCGCTGGCCAGCAGGGCATCGGCGTGGATCGGCTGGTCGACGATCTGCAGCTCTCCCGGGCGGTGCTCGTGGCACCACTTCAGGTAGTGGGGGTTGGGGTAGTGGAGGAGGACGAAGCCAGCTGGCTTGACCAGCGCGGCGATCCGGGCGAAGAGGGCGCCGTGGCGCTCCAGCGGGATGTGCTCGATCACGTCGGGCAGGACGACCGCGTCGAAGCTCCCCTCGAGCTCGGCCTCGACGATGTCGGCGGCGACCAGGCTGACGTTGTCGCGGTCGCCGAGCCGCTCCCGCGCCGCCTCGATGCTGGCCGGGCTGAGGTCGACCGCGAGGACGGATCCCTGCGGGCCGAGCTCGTCGGCCAGCAGCCCGGTGAGGGTGCCGATCCCGCAGCCGATCTCGAGCACCCGGTCGCCGGGGCGCAGGCCGAAGCGCCGCAACCAGGCGAGGATCGAGCGGTGGCGGGCGTTGACGCCAACGGCCGTCTGGCGGCCGACGAAATCGTCGTAGAAGGCCTTGACATCCATCGAGACGGAGCGCCGGACTCTACGCCGTTGGCGGCCTCGGTGCCCTATCATCGGCCCCGGTACGGGGATGACCACCGAGCTCAGTTCGCAACAGGCGCCGGCCGGGGGGGACGTCGTCGACTTCCTCGTCATCGGCGCGCCCAAGTCGGGCACCACCTCGCTCTTCGAGTACCTCCGCCATCACCCGGAGATCTCGCTGCCGCCCGACAAGGAGGCGCCCTACTTCAACGACGACCGCGTCTTCGGCAGCGTCGCCTGGGACGAGTACTTGCGGCGGGCGTTTCCCCAGGCCGAGCGCCGCCGCCTGCGCGCCACGATCACCCCGCACTACATGTTCCCGGTCACCCAGGCCCCGGAGAGCGGCGAGTGCGACGAATACACGGTGCCGCGCCGGATCTTCGAGCAGCTGCCGGCGGTGCGGCTGGTCGCGATCCTGCGCGATCCGGTCGAGCGTGCCTACTCCCACCACCACCAGGAAGCCCGCCGCGGCCACGACAGCCGTTCCTTCGCCGAGGCGATCGACCAGCTTCTGCAGCCGGCCGAACTCGAGCGCTGGCGCCGCCGCTTCGACACCGCCAACTGCTACGTCACGATCGGCGAGTACGGCCGCATCCTCGGCGCCTACTACGACACCTTCCCGGCCGAGCAGATGCTGGTCCTGTTCACCGAGACGCTCGCCCGCGAGCCGCTCGAGGTCATGCGTGAGATCTATGACTTCGTCGGCGTCGCCCCCGGCGAGGCGCCTCGCAACCTCGGCAAGCGCTACAACGCCAGCGCCGCCGAGGCGCGGGTCTCGCGGGTGACGCCGGCGACCTTCGTCAGGATCGCCTCCGCCAACCGGGTCGCGCGCGGGGCCTGGCACTCGCTCTCCGAGGAGCGCCGCCAGCGGATGCTGGTCCGCTACCGGCGGCTCAACTTCCGCTTCCACTCGTGGAACCGGCGGGGCACGGCCCCGAGCGAGGTCGGGGCAGAGGACGCCGCTGCGCTGGAGCGCCTGCGCCAGCACTTCGCGCCCGACGGCGAGCGGCTCGAAACGCTCCTCGGCCGGCCGCTGCCGTGGCTCTCGCCGCAGGCGTGAGCGGCCCCGCCGCGCCGCTCACCAGGGCAGCTCGCGGCCGAGCAGGCGGCTGAGCTCCTCGCCGTCGGCGGCGAAGTAGCGGCGCAGGAGCGCGTCCGTCTCGGCCGAGCCCTCGCTCTCGCCGTGGCTGCGGTTGGCGTTTCGCGCCGTCGCGGCGAGCCGCAGGTAGGCCCGTTCCGGGAGCAGGCGCCGCGCCGCCCGCTTCACCGGGTTGCGCTCCGAGCGCAGCCGCTTGATCGCGCGGGCGAGCAGGGGAGAGCGGGGGTCGGCGCCGACGTTGTGGCGGACGCTGAGGTCGGGGACGAAGCCCGGGTCGAGGCCGAGCCACTCGCACTGCTCCCTGTAAGAGGCGGCGGGGTCGGCGGCGAGCTCGCTCTGGAACAGCACCATCACGTTGTCCTCCGGAAAGCGGGCGAGGATCTCGCCCAGCCACTTCCCGTAGAGGCCCATCTCGAGGTAGACGCGGGTGTGCCAGTCCCGCCCGCCGCCAGTGCCAGCGCCGGCCACGGCCCGCCGCACGAACTCGTCGAAGCCGTCCTGTTCGACCCCCATCAGCGACTCCATGCGGAAGGCGGAGCGGGCGCGGGTCACCGGGTCGCGCAGGATCAGCACGATCTTGCAGCCGGGGCTCGCCGCGCGCAGGCGGTCGAGCGCGAGCGGTTCGGCGTAGAGCCCGGCGTGCTTGGCCAGCGTCAGCCGCTCCCCGGCCTGCCCGAGCAGCCTGCCCAGCTGCTCGGCTTCGCGGGCCTGCGAGTAGTCCTTCTCGGTGAAGGCCGTGAACTCCAGCTGTGGGTAGGTCGCCACGCCGGGATGTTCGGAGAGGTATTCCTTCAGCGATGTCGTGCCGCACTTGTGGCCGCCGACGATCATGCAGTCGAGCGTTCGGTCCCCGGGCTGGCTCGTGGATATCATCGGCCCGCGGCAACCTTATTGAAGCCTGTGATCGCGACATCGTGCCAGGGAGCCTCCGATGCGGCCTTTCGCGTGCGCCTGGAGCTGCCGGGCCGCGGCCTGGCAGCCCACGGCGTCGAGCTCGGCCTGCTGCCGCTCTTCTCCCCTGGAGAGGCGCGACGGTTCCGCAGCGCCGGAGCCGCCGGCAAGGCCCGTGTCCTCGCCACCGCCCGCAGGCGGCTGCGGCGGCAGCTGCGCGAGGCCGGCGCGGAGGCCTCCACCGTCGTCGTCCAGCGCCACGTCGACCTGGCGCCGTCGCTGGCGCTCGAGCGGGCCGCGGTGCGGGGCCGCCGGCTCGTCTACGACGTCGACGACGCGATCTGGCTCACCGGGAGGCAGTCGGGCGGCCACCCGCTGGGGTCGCTCAAGGGCGCCGCCTGCAAGGTCCGCTGGCTCGCCGAGCGGGCCGAGCACACGATCGTCGGCAACGAGATCCTCGCCGAGCACTTCGCCTCCTATCGGGCCCCGGTCACGGTCGTGCCCTCGCTGGTCGATCCCGCGACCTCCGCGCTGCGCCGCCATCAGCAGGGCGAGCAGCTGACCCTGGGCTGGATCGGCTCGCCGACGACGGCGCCCTACCTGCGCAACGCGGTCGCGGCGCTCGAGCGGCTCGCCTCCCGGTCGCGGCGCCCGGTCCGCCTGCTCGTCGTCGGCGGCGCCGCGCCCCCGGTCGCGGGGGTGCGGATCGACGAGCGCGCCTGGAGCGTCGAGGCCGAGCGCCGGGCCCTGGCCGAGATCGACATCGGCCTGATGCCGCTCGACGACACCCCCTGGACCCGCGGCAAGTGCGCCTACAAGGCGCTCCAGTACATGGCCTGCGGCATCCCGGCGGTGGTCGACGACGTCGGCATCTCCGCCCGCACGGTCGAGGGCGCCGGCTACGTCGCCGGCGGGGCCGATGGCTGGCTCGACGCGCTCGAGGCGCTGGCCGAGGACGCGGACCTCCGCGCCGCCCTCGGCGCCGCCGGCCGCGCCCGCATCGAGGCCGAGTTCTCCCCCCAGCGCTGGCTGCCGACGATCGCCGCGATCCTGCAAGGCCTAACCGTTCAACGACGGGGCAGCGGGCCGTCGCCGTAGAGGCGGTCGAGCCCGAACTCGGCGAGCACCGCGTGGCAGCGGTCGGCGACCGGTTGCGGGACCTCGCCGGTCCAGCGGCTGAGCCGCTCGCGCCAGTCGCCGGCCTCCTGCGCGCCCGACGCGGTGCCGAACCAGTCCATCGCCGAGGGCTTGCGCAGGTCGGCGACCGTCAGCGGCGCTCGCGCGCCCGAGCCGAGCGCGCCACGGCAGAACTCGGCTAGGCGGGCGATCTCGGTCAGCGGGTCGAGGACGATCGTCTCGTAGAAGGCGAGGGCGACGCCCTCGTCCGCGTCCCCGGCGAGACTCAGCGGGTAGGCGTTTTCGATGCACCACTCGGCGACGAGCCGCACCAGCGGCTCCTCGTGCGAGCGGTAGGCGTCGTACAGCGCCAGCCACTGTCCTAGCGGCGAGCCCTCCGCCTCCCTGCGGCCGGCAGGGGTCTCCAGGTATGCCCCGAGCCCGTAGAAGGCGCCGGAACGCAGCCGCGACGCCGATGTCGCGATCGGGTTGCGGACGACAAAGACGACCGGCAGGTCCGGGTAGTTGGCCCGGAACCAGGGCAGCATGTTGGTCGCGTGCACGTCCTTGATCACGCGCCCGCGCGGCAGTCGCGCGCACAGCACCTGGTCGACGTGGACCGAGCGCACCCTTCCCGAGAGCACCTTCCGGGCTGCCCGCTCGGCTGCGGGGTCCGCCTTGGCCGGGTCGAGGACCAGCGGCATCTCCCCGTGCACGGGGCCGAGCACGGGGTGGAAGGGCTCGAAGATCAGGCGACTGCCGAACTGGGCCGCGATCGCCTCGGCCAGCCAGGTCGTGCCGCCGCGGCCGCTGCCGAGCACGAGCGCGGCGTGCGCCGGGTCGTGGTCGCGCTCGAGGAAGAGCTCCCGGCGCAGGGTCCTGGCCCTACTGGCAAGCCGCTCCCCCCCGAGTGCCATGCGCCGCAATATATGCCCCGCCCGTGCCAGAATCCCCCCGATGAGCTTCCGGTGCGCTTTATGCACGTCATGGGTCCATAAAGCGCACCGGAACGGGTGGGGGGGGCGATGAGGCTCGCGCTCGTCGTGCTTGCTCACGACAAGCCCGCGCAGGTCGCCCGGCTGCTCGGCTCGCTGCGGCATCCGCGCCTCAGCGCCTACCTGCACGTCGACCGGCGCGTCGCCTGGGACCCCTTCGCCCGCGCCCTCGCCGATGCCGGTCTCGCCGATGTCACCGCGCTGCCCCGCCACGCGACCGCCTGGGCCAGCCCGCAGCTGGTCGACGCGGCGATCGAGGGCCTCGCCCGGGGGGCGGGCGACGGCTGCGACTACTTCCTCCTGGTCAGCGGCCTCGACACCCCGCTGCGCCCGGTCGAGGAGATCCTCGACTTCGCCGAGCAGGCCGGGTCGCGCAGCTACCTCGAGCACTTCCCCCTGCCCGACCCGCGCTGGCGCCTCGGCGGCCGCGACCGGATCGAGTTCTACACCTACACCCTGCGCGGCCGGCGCCATACCTGCATTCCGCGCGGCGAGGACAGCGGCCACCTCAACCGCCGGGGCCGCCTGCTCAACCGGGCGCTGCGGCTGCGCGGCCTCGGCAAGCCGGCCCGCCGCTTCCCCGCCTACGCCCGTCCCTTCGGTGGCTCGCAGTGGTGGAACCTGAGCCGCGCCGCCGCCGACCACGTGCTCGAGTTCGTCGAGCGCCACCCCGACTACCGCCGCTACCACGAGCACACGCTGGCGCCCGACGAGATCTTCTTCCAGAGCGCCCTGCTCGGCACCGGCTTCGCCGAGGGCCACGAGGTGGTCGACGACGCCCTGCGCTTCATCCGCTGGCCCGAGGGTGGCAGCCATCCGCGCCCGCTCGGGCCGCAGGACCTGCCGGCGATGCGGGCGAGCGGCGCGCTCTTCGCCCGTAAGCTCGACCCCGCGCTCAAACTTTGAGCACGCCGTAGCCCGGGTTGAGCCGGTGAGCGCGGCGGTAGGCCCGCAGCGCCGCGCCGGTATCGCCGCGCTCGGCCCGGATGCGGGCGAGGACGAACCAGTTGCGCCAGTCCTCTGCTTCCTTGCGGGTTGCCGCCGAGGCCGCGTTCCCGGCGGCGCGGAGCCGTCCCTGTCGCTCCAGCACCAGCGCCTGCTGCAGCAGCGGCGAGGCGGCGTAGGGCTGGGCGCCCTCGGCGTCTTCGGCCTCGGTCAGGGCGGCGGCGAGGTCGCCGCGGGCGGCGTCGAGCTGGCTCTGGCGCAGGTGGGTGGCGCCGCTGAGCGGGAACCAGATCGCCAGCAGCGCGATCGCCGCCACGCCGGCGGTGACGGCTCGCTGCACGCGGTTGCGGTAGCGCCGCCTCGTCCGCCGCCGCCGCCGGCTCGGCTGCCGCACCGAGAAGCCGCCGACGGCGACCGC
>Ga0055487_10000042_pt1 | contig 11290 bp, 9 predicted proteins | sample RushMan_ThreeSqC_FD_57940 | JGI IMG/M metagenome (GOLD analysis project Ga0055487, IMG submission 57940) | Wetland microbial communities from San Francisco Bay, California, USA, that impact long-term carbon sequestration - RushMan_ThreeSqC_D2 | ecosystem: Environmental > Aquatic > Marine >...
CGCGTAGAGTTCCCGCCCCGATGCCTGCCTCCCCCACCGCCACTCCCGAGCACATCAAGGACGTCAACACGCGGTACCACGACGCCGCCGCGCACGAATACGACGCCAAGTGGGGCATCGACTTCGGCGCCACCGGCCAGGAGCAGGTGCGCCAGAAGCTGGTCAAGGCGCTCGGCGGGCGCGACGGGCAGGGCTTCGGCGACGGGCTCGAGATCGGCTCCGGCACCGGCTACTTCTCGCTCAACCTGCTGCAGCTCGGCGCGATCCAGACCCTCACCGCCACCGACATCTCCGCCGGGATGCTGGAGCGCCTCTCGGCCACGGCCGAGGAGCTGGGCCTCGAGGTCGAGACCGCGCAAACCGAGGCCGAGGAGCTGCCCTTCGACGACGAGAGTTTCGACCTCGTCTTCGGCCACGCCGTCCTCCACCACATCCCCGACCTCGACAAGGCCTTCGCCGAATTCCGCCGCGTCCTCCGTCCCGGCGGGGCGATCGCCTTCGCCGGCGAGCCGTCCCGCTACGGCGACCGTCTCGCCGCCCTGCCGAAGCGGGCCGGCCTGCTGGTGGCGCCGGCCTGGCGGCGGCTGGTCGGCGCCCAACCGCGCGCGGTCGCCGATGCCGATCAGTCCGAGGGACACAGCCTCGAGGGCGAGGTCGACGTACACGCCTTCGCCCCGGCCGACCTGCGCCGCCTGCTGGACCGGGCCGGCTTCGAGGACCGCCACGTCGGCGGCGAGGAGCTGCTCGCCAACGCCTGGGGCTGGGGCCTGCGCACGGTCGAGTCCAGCGCCGAGCCCGATTCGGTCTCCTGGGCCTGGCGCCGCTTCGCCTTCAACAGCTACATCGCCCTGCAGAAGGTCGACAACCGCCTGCTCGAGCCCCACCTCCCCGCCGAGCTCTTCTACAACCTCCTCGTCTCCGCCCGCAAGCCGGCCTGAGCGATTCGTTGAAGGATTACCCGGGTCATAGCCCCGGTGATCCTTCAACGAACTTTCGCTTGCCGCAGGCGCTCCACCACCGTCCGCAGGGTCGCGGTCGTCTGGGCGGCTTCGTAACGGATCTGAGCAGCGGCGAAGCGCAGCGTGGTCAGTCCAGCCGCTACGTGCGTTTGATCACGAAGATGATCACGTTTCTGCTGCGAAGCGGTGCGGTGGTACTGAAGGCCGTCGGACTCGACCACAAGTCCCAAGTCGGGCCAGTAGAAGTCGACGCGGACGCCGTTGACCCAGACCTGGGTCTCGGGCATGGGAAGGCCCGCCTCCCGCACGAGCGCGAGAAAGCGGCGCTCAAGCGGCGACTCCGTCAGGGTGAAGGTCTCGGCATCGAGCAAGCTGCGCAATCGCCCGATACCGGGCCGCCGGGGAATCCCGTCGAGCGCCGATCGCAGCTCCTCGGGATTGACCAGGTTGAGGCGGTCCGCCTCACGCACGATCTGCGCCAGTCGCCCATCCGAGCGATTACACGCGAGGTCGATGATCGTGTTCACGGGATCCGTAACCGGAATCCGCCGAACTCGACGAGCGTCTCCGTGGTCCAGACCGACCCGACGATGGACGCGTATTCCGAGACGTTCACGCACGACTCGATGCGGAACCACAAGGTCTATCCCCTCGCCCACCGCCACGATCCCCCAGAGCCAGCCGGCGCTTCCATGGCTGACGAGCGCTTCCGGCCCGCAACAGAGCACGGCGGCCATCAGCCGGCCGTACCGACTCACATCCGGGCGACCAACCGCATACACCCCCTTCCAGAGGCGATACAGGCGACCGCTGGCGATCCGGTGTTCGATCGCTTCGGCGCTGAACCCGAACGCAAAGAGCTGCCGGCGTGAGATCACTCCATGCTGTTGGCGCACCAGATCCCACACGGCTCTTGAGTTTGGTTGAAGCTTTGCCCGGGTCATCACCCCTTTAAGGCTTCAGCGAGCGAAGTTCCCCCCCCCGGGGGGGTCAGGACGCCCGGCGGACGCGGTAGAGCTTGGTGCGGGCTTCGAAGCCCTTGAGGCGGCGTTCGCCGGCGTAGGAGTAGTCGAAGGCGTCGGGGGCCGCGCTCTTGGCCGCCTGCTCGACGAGGACGCTGCCGGGCTTGGCGATGCCGGTGATCCGGCTGGCGAGGTTGACCGGGCGGCCGTAGTAGTCGCCGGTCTGGGCGACCGCGTGTCCCCGCGCAAGCCCGGCCCGCAGCTGCGGGAACTGCTCTCCCTCTTCCTCCGATGCGTCGATCAGCCTCAGCGCCGCACCGGTCATCGCCTCGGCCTCGGGTGAGACCAGCATCGCCGCGTCGCCGATCGTCTTGACCAGCCGCACCGGTGGTTCGGCGACCGCGCTTGCCATCTCCTCGAGGCGAGTTGCGACCAGCCCCAGCTCTTCGGGAGCGATCTCCTCACCGAGCTTGGTGAAGCCGACCAGGTCAGCGAAGCAGACCGAGACCTCGGTGGTCGTCCCGATCTCGCCCGAGGCGAGGTCGGCGGTGCCGATCACGTCGCGGCGGATTTGCTCGAGCAGGTGGGAGCGCTGCGCGTAGAGCAGCATCGGCTCGAAGATCGGCAGCATCTGCTCGGCGGCGCCGGAGAAGCGAAGCGCCAGGTCGCGCTCGCTGTCGCCGGGCTGCATCAGCGTCCGCACGATCAGCTCTCGGTTCGCCTCCGCGATCCGCGCCGTCGACATCCCGATCGTGCGGGCGACCTGGAGGATCCCGTCCTCCGGCAGGCCGGCGTCGAGAAACGCCTTGACTCGTTTCGCCGCATCGAGGTCCGCCTCGTGCAGGACGCGTTCGTCCGGGTTGGGGTAGGGAATCCCAAGCGCCGCGCTGGCCCGCTGGAGCAACTCGAGGTTGGCGCCGGAAAGCGTTGCGATTTCGCGAGGCGAGTAGCGGGCGCCGTCGCCGGCGATGCCGCGCTCGACCGGCAGCAGGGTGAGGCGTCCCGCGGCGACGGCTTCGCGCAGCTCCTCCAGGGGCACTCCCTCGCCGGCCAGTTGCTCGAGCAGGTCGAGACGTCCGGCGCGGGTTTCGCCGTCGAGCCCGTCGAGCAGTCCCTCTGCATCGAAGTCGATCATGCGCCCGTCACCATATTCCGCGCAATGCCGCGCAACGTGACAATCACACAGTTGCCACGGCGCCGCCGCGGCGGGGATCGCCGCCGCCGCTGAGGGCGCCGCTGGCCGGATCGCGGGCGACCGCCTGCACGCCGCCGAAGAAGAGGTTGATCGCCGGCCGGCGGAAGACGGGCACCCCGCGCGCCTCGATCCGGGCCAGCGCCCCCTCGTCGATCCCCGGCTCGGCCTGGACGATCCCCTGCTCGAAATGCAGGCGCGGGGCCCGCACCGCCGCCTCCACGCCCATCCCCTGCTCGACCGCACGGACGATCGTCTGCAGGATCGCCGAGCGGATCCGGTTGGAGCCGGCGCTGCCGAGGCCGAGCTCGATCTCGCCGTCGCGGAGGACCACCGTCGGCGCCATCATCGAGGGGACGCGGCGGCCGGGGGCGATCGCGTGGAAGCCGAGCGGGTTGAGGTCCTCCTCGCCCAGCATGTTGTTGAGGATGACGCCGGTGCCGGGGACGAGCACGCCGGAGCCCGAGCCGTTGGAGCAGGTGACGCTGGCGCAGGTCCCGTCGACGTCGAGCACGGCGATGTGCGTGGTCGAGCCGAGCAGGTCGCCGGCGGTGAGGTCGAGGCCGCTCGGGTCGAGCAGGCTCGCCTCCAGCCCCTCGCCGTAGAGAGCTTCGGCGAAGGTCTCGCCGCGGGCGTCGTTGGCGGCGCCCATCACGGCGACCAGCTGCTCGGGGCCGCTGCTCTCGCCGAGGCGCTCGAGCAGGCCGAGGCAGTAGGCGATCAGGACCCCGCCCGAGGACGGCGGCGGGTTGGTCAGGACCTCGGTGCCGCGGAAGGAAGTCCGGATCGGCTGGCGCTCGATCGCCTCATAGGCGGCGAGGTCGCCCGGCCCGAGCGTGCCGCCGTGCTCGACGACGAACTCGCTGAGGGCCGCGGCGACCTCGCCGCGGTAGAAAGCCTCCGACCCCTCCGCGGCGAAGCGTTCCATTGCCTCGGCCAGCTCCCCGAAGCGGATCGTCTCGCCCTCACGCAGGGTGCGGCCGCCCGGCGCGTAGAGCTCGCGGGTGCCCTCCAGGCGGGCGTGAATCGGCTCGAGGATGTCGAGGATGTAGGCCTGCTCGGCGTTGACGGGGGCGCCCTCGCGGGCGAGCCTCACCCCCGGCCCGATCAGCTCCCCCAGGGGCATCGAGCCGAAGCGGGCCAGCGCCTGCTCCAGCCCGGCGGCCGTCCCGGGGACCCCGCACGAAGCCGGGCCGACGTAGAACGTCTGCACCGTGTCGGCATCGAAGTGGACCGGCACGGGTGCCAGCTCGGCGCCGCGCTCGATCCCGTCGGCGCCGGGGGCGGCGACGAAGAAGTCGAGCAGCGTCGTCTCGCCGCCGCGGTGGACCATGATGAAGCCGCCGGCGCCAAAGCCGGTCAGGGGGCTCTCGGCGGCGAAGGAGGCCAGCACCGCGCAGACCGCGGCGTCGACGGCGTTGCCGCCTTGGCGGAGGACCTCGGCCCCCGCCTCGGCGGTGGCTGGGTGGCCCGCGGCGACGACCCCGCTCATCGGCCTGGCCCGGCTAGCCGGGCAGGAACTCTGGGACATCGATGCCGAGCTCGCCCTGGCGCGTGGAGCGGCGCGAACCCGACGCGTCTTTGGTGCGGCGAATCGTCGGCTCGGCGACGCGGCGCTGGGGCGCCGGGCGGCCGTCGAAGCGGGTGGCGACGACGGTCACCCAGACCTGGTCTTTGAGCTCGTCGTCGATGTTGGCGCCGAAGATGATGTTGGCGTCGGGATGGGCGGCCTCGCCAACCAGGGCCGCGGCCTCGCTGACCTCGACCAGGGAGAGGTCGGAGCCGCCGGTGATCGAGAGCAGGATCGCCCTGGCGCCCTCCATCGAGGTCTCCAGCAGCGGCGAGGAGATCGCTTTCTCCGCCGCCAGCACCGCACGGTCGTTGCCGTGGCCCATGCCGATGCCGAGCAATGCCCGGCCGGCCTCGGACATGATCGTCCGCACGTCGGCAAAATCGAGGTTGATCACGGCGGGCAGCGTGACCAGGTCGGAAATTCCCTGAACGCCCTGGCGGAGGACATCGTCGGCAACCTGGAAGGCCTCGACCATCGAGGTCTGCTGGTCGAGCACCTCGAGCAGCCGGTCGTTGGGGACGACGATCAGGGTGTCGACCTCCCGCGCAAGTTCTTCGATGCCCTTGTTGGCCTGGTTGCCGCGGCGACTGCCCTCGAAGCTGAACGGCTTGGTGACGATGCCGACGGTGAGCGCGCCGACCTCGCGGGCGAGGCGGGCGATGACGGGAGCCGCGCCGGTTCCCGTGCCGCCGCCGGCGCCGGCGGCGACGAAGACCATGTCCGAGCCCTTGAGCAGGCGCTTGATCCGGTCCTGCTCCTCGAAGGCGGAGCTGTGCCCGAGCTCGGGGTCGGCCCCGGCGCCGAGGCCGCGCGTCTGCTCGTCGCCGATGTGGACGGTGACGTCGGCGACGCAGAGCTGCAGCGACTGAAGATCTGTGTTGACGGCCATGAACTCGACCCCCGGGATGCGGGCCTCGACCATGCGGTTGACGGCGTTGACGCCACCGCCGCCGACGCCGACGACGCGGATCACCGGCTGGTGCGGCTCACCGCTCCCCGGCGGCTCGTACTCCGGCTCCTCCCGCCCGTACCGCGGCGCTTCGACGATCGGCTCGACCTCCCGCCGCGAAGGACGCGGCTCCTCGGAGAAAACCCTTTTAAGCCTCTCCGGAGGGGTCTCTCCCGACTGCCCTAGAGACGGCTCGGCCTGTCCTGGGGACGTAACCGACTCTCCGGCGGGTGGCGCGGGATTGGGCTCCTCGCCCGCAGCCTGCGAGGACGAGGAGTCCTGCCCCGCGACAGGACCCGCCGGCTGAGTGTCCTCGTCCCTAGCAGTCGACCGAAAGAGGTCGGAGAGAGGCCCTTCGCGCATGCTCGCCCGCTTGTTACGACGACTCATTCGCAAGAACCTCCTTCGCCAGCTCCCGGTAGTAGTTCGCGGCGCTGCTGCCGGAATCGTACTTGAGCACGCTCGCGCCCTTGACCGGGGCCTCGGCGAATTTGATCGCCTTGCGAATCCGCGACTTGAAGACGAGGTCGCCGAAGTTCTCCTCGAGGATTTCCACCGCCTCCTTGGCGTGGACCGTGCGCGTGTCGAGCATCGTCGGCAGGATGCCCTCGATCTTGACGTCCGGGTTGAGGTTGTCCTGGATCATCTTCAAGGTGTTCTGCAGCTGCACCAGGCCGCGCATCGAGAGATACTCGCACTGAACCGGGACGATCACCTTGTTCGCGGCGGTAAGCGCGTTGATCGTCAACAGCCCAAGGCTCGGCGGCGTGTCGATGCAGACGAAGTCGTAGTCGCCGATCACCTCTTTCAGCGCCTTCTCCAGCGAGCGCTCGCGGCCGATCTTGGTGCTCATCGCGATCTCGGCGCCGGCGAGGTCGATCGAGGCGACGGCGATGTCGATCTCGCGCTTCTGGATGATCTCGGAGATCGGCATGTCGTTGACGAGCACGTCGTAGAGGCTCTTCTCGACCTTGTCCGGGTCGATCCCCTGGCTCATCGTCAGGTTCCCCTGGGGGTCCAGGTCGATGCAGAGCACCCGGTACCCGGACTCGGCAAGCGCCACAGCCAAGTTCAAAGTAGTCGTCGTCTTAGCCACCCCACCCTTCTGGTTGGCAAAGGCGATTACGTCAGCGTGCTTCGTCGGAACCTCAACTTTCGGCTCCTCGACGACCCCCTCATGCCGCGACGGAGCCAACAGGTCCCGAGGCATAAACCGCTCCGCCTGGGCCTCCTCAGCTTGAGACACAGAGGCAGCGGGCTTGACAGCCGTAACCGTCCCTCCGGCGGGTGGCGCGGCGGTGGACTCCTCGCCCGCAGCCTGCGAGGACGAGGAGTCCACTGCCGCGACAGGACCCGCCGGCCGATCCGGCTCAGCGCGCTCAGGCACCGCTTCCTCCATACGCTGCAGCTCCTCGATAATCGGGTGCGGCTCCTCGACAGGCGTGGACATGAACTTGCTCTTACGGCTCAGGAATCCCATTGCGCGGGTATTCGCATGACCGCCCGTTTTTCCTGCCGGCCTGAGAAATTGCTAGGAATCACCCGGTAACCGAACTTCTTGACAAGCGCGTGGTCTTCGTCACCGGCAAGGGGGGTGTCGGCAAGACCACGGTCGCGGTGGCGCTCGGGCTGCGCGCCGCTGCCGAAGGCAAGCGGACGATCGTCTGCGAGGTCGCGGCGCAGGAGAACGCCTCGCGCATCTTCGAGCACGCCGAAGTCGGCTTCCACGAGGTCGAGATGGCGGAGAACCTCTGGTCGATCTCGATCGACCCCGACGAGTCGATGCGCGAGTACGTCCTGCTGCAGCTCAAGGTGCGGGCGATGCGCGACCTGCTCTTCCGCAGCCGCATCTTCAGCTACCTCGCCGCCGCCACGCCCGGCCTCAAGGAGCTGGTCACGATCGGCAAGATCTGGGAGCTGGCCCAACTCGACCGCAAGGTGAAGTCGGGGCGCAAGTACGACCTGGTGATCGTCGACGCGCCGGCGACCGGCCACGGGATCGGCTTCCTGCAGACGCCGCGCACCTTCGCCGCGATCGCCCGCGTCGGCCCGATCCACTCGCAGGCCAAGCAGCTCGACCGCCTGATCACCGACCAAGAGCACACCGGCGTCGCGATCGTCGCCCTGCCGGAGGAGATGCCGGTCAACGAGTCGGCGGCGCTCGAGCACGACCTGCGCACCGACGTCGGCGTCGCCGTCGACCGCGTCTATATGAACGGGCTCTACCCCGAGCGCTTCTCCAGCCAGGAGGCCGAGAAGCTCGCCAAGCTGGCCGGCGGCGGCGACGGGGCGCCCAGGGCGGCGGCGCGGGCCGCCCTCTCCGAGTACAACCGGGCCCGCTCGCAGCGCGCCCAGCTCGCCCGCCTGCGCCGCCGAGTCGAGGCCCCGGTGAAGACGCTGCCCTTCCTCTTCGAGCCCGAGCTCGGCCCCGAGGCAGCGGCGCAGCTGGCGAAGAGGCTGGGCTGATGCCGACGGTCGGCGACATCCTCGAGGGCAAGGGAATCTGCATCTGCGCCGGCTCGGGCGGGGTCGGCAAGACGACGACCTCGGCGGCGATCGCGACGGGCATGGCCGCGCAGGGGCTGAAGGTCTGCGTGCTGACGATCGACCCGGCCAAGCGCCTCGCCGACTCGCTCGGCCTGCGCGAGCTCGGCAACGAGGCCGAACGGGTCGACCCGGCCCTGTTCGAGCGCCACGGGATCGAGATGAAGGGGGAGCTCTGGGCGATGATGCTCGACGCCAAGGCCACCTTCGACGAGCTCGTCGCCCGCCAGGCGCCCGACGAGGAGGCCCGCGACCGCGTCCTCGGCAACCGCATCTACCAGCAGATCTCCAGCGCCCTGGCCGGCTCGCAGGAGTACATGGCGATGGAGAAGCTGTTCGAGCTGCACACCGAGGGTCGCTTCGACCTGCTCGTCCTCGACACGCCGCCGACCCGCAACGCGCTCGACTTCCTCGACGCGCCGCGGCGGCTGATGCAGTTCATCGAAGGCCGTTCGCTGCGCGTCTTCATGCGGCCGACCGGCCTCGCCGCGAAGGTGGCGGGACGCGGCGCCTCGGTCGCGCTCTCGGTCTTCAAGCGGATCGTCGGCTTCGATCTGCTGGCGGACCTGGCTGAGTTCTTCAACGCCTTCAGCGGCATGGTCGACGGCTTCCAGGCCCGCGCCAAACGGGTCAACAGTCTTCTTGCCGACCGCCGCACCTGCTTCCTCGTCATCTGCGGGCCGCAGGGCGAGCCGGTCGAAGAGGCCGTCTACTTCCACCGCAAGCTGGTCGAGGCGAAGCTGCCCTTCGGCGGCGTGATCGTCAACAAGGTCCACTATCCGGCCGAGAAGCTGCGCGGCGACGGCGAGGACCTCAAGGCCTCGCTGGCGGAGAAGCTGGGCGAGGACGACCTCGCCGAGCGCGTGTTCGGGAACTTTGCCGACTACCAGGCCCTAGCCGAGCGCGACGCCAAGAACATCGAGCACCTGGCGCGTGAGCTGCGGACCAAGGGCGTAATCCGCGTCCCCTACCTGGACGAGGACGTCCACGACCTCGCCGGCCTGGCCGAGATCAACCGCTACCTCTTCGCCAGCGCCGAGCAGCGAGAGGCAATAGCCGCCGGCAGGGCCTGACCTTCTCCCTGAAAGGGTGCCTGGCCAAGCCGATCAAGGACGCAGGGAGCGCGGCGTGCTCTGCACGCGAGCGACCGAGGACGCAGAGATGCGCAGCGCCAGGCGCCGTCAGCCGGCGTCGCGGTAGTGGTCGTACTTGAGCTCGCTGACCTCCCACTCCGCGTCCTCTGGGACTGGGAAGAGGTGGCGGACGCGGGGGGTGTCGATCCGTTCGCGGTGCTCGATGTCTCCCTCGATCGCCTGAAAGTCGAGTGTTCCCTCGGGGGCCTCGACCTCGTCGAGCCAGGGGGTCGCGGTGATGCGGATCTCGCCGTCGCCGGGGACCGGCTCGAGGATGCGGGTCGCCTGGTCTTCGGGCTCGCGCGCTGGCTGGCGATGCGGTTGACGATCTGTGGTCACTGTCTCCTCCACCTCTCCGATGTCGGGTATCTCCCAGTCTGAAGTCGTCTCGACGATCGTCCCGTCCCCGTCCTGCAGGCCGGTCGCGATCAGGGTCTCGTCGGCTGCCGTGCCGAGGTCGCTGCCGAGCTCGCCGAGGGCGGCGTCGCGGAGGATGCGGCGTACCCCCTCCTCGATCCAGCTCGCCAGGGCGAGGCCGGGCAGTGCCTGGGTGCCGTTCATCAGCGAGCGCTCCAGCTCGAGCGCGCTCTCGATCCGTTCGCGGGCCTCGATCCGGTCGAACTCCTCACAGGCAAGCAGCGCCGAGGCGCGCATCGGCAGCGAGGCGCCGACTGGGCCATGGCCGTCGAGCACCGCCCGCAGGGCGAGCAGATGGTCGCTGAGTCCCTCCAAGGCGGTCTCGCGTCCGCAGCCCATCTCGAAGCGGGCGACGCCCCAGGCGAGGGCGCCGTCGGGGTCGGGACGGAGCTCGAGCGTGGTCGCGAACTCGGCCAGCTCGACCGCCTCCTCCTCGCTCAGCTCGTAGCCGCCCGGGCGGGTTGCCGGCACCCCGGTCGCCAGGCGGGCCCAGTGGTCCTCGCCCGTGGGCGCAAACGCGTACGGGCCGAGCCCGACGTTTCCCGGCTTGAACAGGTGCATGACGCTGATCAGCTCGCGCAGCTGGTGCATCGCGCCCTCGGCGCCCTGCGGACCCTCCGCCTGCTCGGCGAGGGCAAGGAACTGGGGCTCCCAGGCGGCGCGGCCCATTCCCTCGCTGCGCATCGCCTCGATCGGCGCCTCGATCCCGTCGGCGCGGACGATCTGCACCCCGTGCGGCAACGCCAGCCGCGGCAGCGGCATCCGCAGCCCGACCAGCGGCGCGATCAGCACGTCGGCCTCCTCGGCGCCACGGGTCTCCGCCTCGAGCACGGCAAGGGCGTTGCCGAGCCGCTCGTGGTCGAGGACGAGTTCGGTGCAGCCGTCCCAGAGCGAGGCGAGGAAGACGCAGAGCATCCGCGTCGCCCGGTCCATGGGGTTGCCGGGAACGGCCTCGCCGCGGGCTTCCAGGTAGGTGGCCGCGATGCCGGCAGCGGCTACGGCGTCGCGGGCCGGGCCGAAGGCGTCGAGGTCGCGCAGCTCGCTTTCGCGCTCGAGCACGTAGCGCGAAGTCAGCGGCCTGTAGCTGTAGAAGGCGGAATCGTCGCCATGATCGGCGTCGACATCGAAGGGGATCTGATCGCCGCCGGCAACGAGCGCGTTGAGGCGGATCGCCGCCTCGGAGGCAAGACGGGTCAGCGAGTCGTTGAACAGGCGGTCACGCACGCCCCCCGCTTCCCCCCGGCCCCGGGCGCTCCTGCGCCTGCACGCCCCCTTGCAGCCGGTAACCGGGCACGAAGCTGCATTTGACCGCCCTATGCCCGGCTAAATGCAGATTCGTGAGCTACACCGAGGCGGGGATCGCAGCGTCGTCGGAGAGCCAGCGGGTGCCGTAGCTGCGCATGTCCTCGACCAGGGGGACGAGGGCCTTGCCCTTCTCAGTTAGGGCGTACTCGACCCGAGGCGGGACCTCGGGGAAGGTATTGCGCTCGACGATGCCCTCCTCTTCCAGCGCCCGCAGGCGCAGCGAGAGGGTGCGCGGGCTGATCCCCTCCAGCGAGCG
>Ga0055487_10000044_pt1 | contig 11246 bp, 15 predicted proteins | sample RushMan_ThreeSqC_FD_57940 | JGI IMG/M metagenome (GOLD analysis project Ga0055487, IMG submission 57940) | Wetland microbial communities from San Francisco Bay, California, USA, that impact long-term carbon sequestration - RushMan_ThreeSqC_D2 | ecosystem: Environmental > Aquatic > Marine >...
CGCGAGGGGGTCGATGCTCAGTGAAGGGCGCCGAGGTGCACGACCTCAAAGACGACGAGCTGGTGGCGAAGCTGATCGACGCCAAGCAGGAGGCCTTCAACCTGCGCTTCCGCCAGGCGACCGGCGAGCTGGAGAACACGGCTCGGGTGGGGATTGCGCGGCGGGATGTGGCCAAGCTGTTGACTGTGGCGCGGGAGCGGGGGATCGATGTGGAGAGAGAGCTGAAGAGATGAGTGACGAGGAGAAGAAAGACGTGGTTGACGAGACGACTCAGGACGAGACGTCTGAGGCCGCGGGTCCTGTCGCTGCAGGGGACCCACCTCCCCCTGCGGTCGCTAAAGCGTCCTCGGGGGAGGTCCCCCCTACAGCGCCACCCGCGGACGAGGCGGATGGGGCTGACGCACCTAAGGACGAGACGGCCGAGGACTCCGCGCCCGCTGCTGAGGCTGAGCAGGAGGAGCCTGCTGCGGCTGAGGCGGAGCCCGTTGCCGAAGAGGCTCCCGCCGCGAAAGAGGAAGCTGAGCCTGATCCTGAGGACGAGCTTCCTTGGAAGGAGAAGCGGCGGCTTCAGAGGTCTCGTCGGCCGCATAAGGCTGGGCCGGCTCTTACTGTTGAGGAGCGGATTGCAAAGCGGGCCGAGGGGCGGAAGCGCAAGGCTGAGTCGCGGCGCAAGGAACGGGCTGCGGCGAAGCAGGACAAGACCGCCGGGACCGGTACTCCCGTTGCCGAGAAGGACGCCGTTGCCGCCAAGATGCGGCAGGGGATCGTCGTCTCCGACAAGGGGGAGAAGTCGATCACGGTGCGGATCGACATCGCCAGGCGTCACCCGACTTACGAGAAGGTCGTGCGGCGCTCACGGACGCTGCATGCCCACGACGAGCGCAACGAGGCGGGCGAGGGCGACACCGTGCGCATCGTCGAGACGCGACCGATGTCGAAGACGAAGCGCTGGCGCCTGGTCGAGGTACTGGAGAGGGCGAAGTGATCCAGCAGGAGTCGAGACTGAAGGTCGCCGACAACTCCGGCGCCCGCGAGATCCTCTGCATCCGCGTCAAGGGCGGGTCGCACCGCCGCTATGCCGGTGTCGGTGACGTGATCACGGCAACGGTCAAACAGGCGAGCCCACAGGGGGGAGTGCGCAAGGGCGAGGTCGTCCAGGCCGTCGTCGTGCGCACGAAGAAGCAGCTCGGCCGGTCCGATGGGACCTACATCGCCTTCGACGAAAACGCCGCGGTGCTGATCGACCCGGCGAGCAACAACCCGCGTGGCACCCGAATCTTCGGCCCGGTTGCCCGCGAGCTGCGTGACCGCAACTTCATGAAAATCATCTCGCTCGCGCCGGAGGTGCTTTAGCGATGGCCAAGGGGATGCGGATCCGCAAGGACGACCAGGTGATGGTGATCGGGGGCAAGGACGCCGGCAAGACCGGGCGAGTCGTGCGCACCGAGCCGAAAAAGAGGCGCGTCTACGTCGAGCACCTCAACATGGTCAAGCGCAACGAGAAACCGCGGCCAACCCAGGACTCGCGCAAAGGCGCCCGGGTCGGTGGCATCGTCGAAAAGGAGGGGCCGATCCACGTCTCCAACGTGATGCTGCTCGACCCCAAAGACAACAAGCCGACCCGGGTCGGCATGCGACGCGACAAAGGCGGCAAGCGCGAGCGCTTCGCCAAGCGCACCGGGGCGGCGTTCTAGCGATGGAGGCCACGGCCACAACTCAGGCTGCCCCGCCCCCGCGCCTGCGCGAGCGCTACGAGCAGGACATCCTGCCGGCGTTGACCAGTAGGTTTGGATACACGACGCCGATGCAGGCTCCGCGCCTGCAGAAGATCACGCTCAACATGGGGCTCGGCGAGGCGAAGCAGAACGCCAAGATCCTCGAAGCCGCGCAGGGGCAGCTGGCGATCATCGCCGGCCAGCAGCCCAGCGTCCGCCGCGCCCGCAAATCGATCGCCTCGTTCAAGGTCCGCGAGGGGATGCCGGTCGGCGTTTCGGTCACCCTGCGCCGCGCCCGGATGTGGGAGTTCCTCGACCGGCTCTGCTCGATCGCGGTGCCGCGCATCCGCGACTTCCGCGGCCTCAACCCGCGTTCCTTCGACGGCCGCGGCAACTACTCGATGGGCGTCAAGGAGCAGCTGATCTTCCCCGAAATCGACTACGACTCGATCGACGAGGTGCGTGGGCTCGATATCACGATCACCACCTCCGCGGCAACCGACGTGGAGGCTTTCGAGCTGCTCCTCGGCCTGGGAATGCCCTTCGCCAAAGAGGGCCGCCCTGGCTCCCGCGACGCCGAGGCAGCCGCAGCGGCCGAGGAGGAGAAGCACAAGGAAGAAGCGCGACAACGCGCAGAGGCGGAGCAGGCGGCTCTAGAACAGCTCAAGGAAGAGAACCCCGAGGCCTACGAACGTCCCGAGGAGCCCGCACCTCCCGCGGGTGGCGACGCAGGCGGGACCGTCCCCGAGGACGCTTCAGCGACCGCAGGGGACGGTGGGTCCCCTGCGTCGACAGGACCCGCGGGCGATGACGCCTCAGGGGATGCAGACAAGGAGAACTCCTAGAATGGCTAAGACTTCGCTTAAGGTTAAGCAGGGCCGTAAGGCCAAGTTCAAGTCCCGCGAATACAACCGCTGCCGTCGCTGTGGCCGGCCGCGTGCCTACTACCGCAAGTTCGGCCTCTGCCGGATCTGCCTGCGTGAGGCCGCGCACGAGGGCCACATTCCCGGCATGACCAAGTCCAGCTGGTAACCAAATGCTTACAGACCCGATAGCCGATTACCTAACCCGGATTCGCAACGCGCTTGGCTCTGGCCACGACGAGGTGGAGATACCCGCCTCGCGCCTGAAGCTGGACATGTCGCGAATCCTCAAGGAGCAGGGCTACATCCTCGATTTCAACAAGCAGCCGGCAAAGGTCGGTGAGGCGATCAAGATCCGCCTCAAGTACACCGAGGACCGCAAGCCGGTGATTCTCGGCCTCGAGCGTGTCTCGCGCCCTGGCCGCCGGCGCTACGTCGACCGCAAGCAGGTCCCGCGCGTCTTCGGCGGCACTGGCACGGCGATCGTCAGCACCTCGGTCGGCGTGATGACCGGCCACGAAGCGAAGGCAAAGGGCGTTGGCGGCGAGGTCGTCGCCTACGTCTGGTGAATCCAAGATGAGCAGGATCGGAAGAAAGCCCATTCCCGTGCCCGAGGCCGTAACGGTCGAGGTCGCCCCTGGCCGGGTCGCGGTCAAGGGCCCGAAGGGGGAGCTGGACCAGGTGCTTTCCGCCGAGATGAAGGTCGAGCAGGCCGACGGTGTGCTCACCGTCGAGCGCCCGACCGACCGCGGCGAGCATCGCGCCCTGCACGGCCTCACCCGCAGCCTGATCGCCAACATGGTCGAGGGGGTCACGGCAGGATTCGAGAAGCGGCTCGAGATCCAGGGGGTCGGCTACCGCGCCCAGCTCAAGGGCAAGAACCTGGAGATGGCGCTCGGCTACTCGCACCCGGTTTCGATCGAGGCGCCGGAGGGGATCGAGTTCGAGGTCCCGCAGCCGACCGAGATCATCGTCCGGGGGATCGACAAGCAGCTCGTCGGGCAGGTCGCGGCGGACATCCGCAAGCGCCGTCCGCCGGAGCCCTACAAGGGCAAGGGCGTCCGCTACCGCGACGAGCACGTGATGCGGAAGGTGGGCAAGCGCGCATGACCGTTCTCACGACCAGGCAGCGCCGCCTGCGCCGTCGCCGCCGCGTTCGCGCCCGGGTGACCGGGACGAGCGAGCGTCCGCGCCTTTCCGTCTACCGCTCCAACCGCGGCGTCTTCGCCCAGCTGATCGACGACCGCAAGGGCCACACCGTGGCGGCGGTCAACTGGATCGAGCCGGAGCTTCGCAAGCTCTCGGCCAGTGCGCAGGCCAAGCGGGCGGGAGAGCTGCTCGCCGAGCGTGCCAAGGCGGCGGGCGTCGAGACCTGCGTTTTCGACCGTGGCGGCTACCAGTACCACGGGCGGGTCAAGGCGCTGGCCGAGGGCGCTCGCGAGGGAGGACTGGTCTTCTAGTACCTTGGGCCGCTCGCTATGAAGGGAATGGACACAACCAACGTCGAGACGGTCAGCCCGCGTGGGCTCGACCTGCAGGAGCGCGTGATCGAGATCAACCGCGTCGCCAAGGTGGTCAAGGGTGGCCGCCGCTTCTCCTTCACCGCCCTGGTCGCCGTAGGCGACGAAGAGGGCGTTGTCGGGATCGGCTACGGAAAGGCCCGCGAGGTCCCGCTGGCGATCCAGAAGGGCGTCGAGAACGCCCGCAAGGACTTGATTCGCATTCCCAAATACGGGCAGACGATCACCCACAAGATCATCGGCCGCTACGGCGCCGGCCACGTCGTCCTGCGGCCAGCCAGTCCCGGTACCGGCGTGATCGCCGGCGGCGGGGTGCGGGCGGTGCTCGAGCTTGGCGGGGTCAAGGACGTTTTGACTAAGAGCATTGGGACTCAGAACCCGATCAACCTGGTGAAGGCGACCATGGACGGTCTTATTCGCCTGAGGCGGCCGGAGGAGGTCGCCGAGTTGCGCGGACTGACAGTTGCTCAGGTACTCGGGGTTGCCTCGAACGGTGGTTCGCCGGCGGGTCCTGTCGCTGCAGGGGACCCACCTCCCCCTCCGGTAGCTAAAGCTTCCTCGGGGGAGGTCCCCCCTACAGCGCCACCCGCCGGACAGGCGGAGAAGGCTGACGCCGAGGCTCCGGCCGAGGAGGTGAAGCCCGATGCAGATCAAGCAGGTTCGTAGCGCCAACGGGTCCAACCCCAGCCAGAAAGCGACGCTCAAGGCGCTTGGGCTCGGCCGTATTGGAAAAGCTGTTGAGCGGAAAAGCAGTCCTCAGTTGGAGGGGCAGCTTCGGGTCGTTTCTCATCTCGTTGAGGTGGATGGCTGATGGCCGCTGAGACGCCTCGGTCTGAGGAGATTGGGCTGCATAACTTGAAGCCGAAGCCTGGGTCGCGTCGGCCGCGGAAGCGGTTGGGGCGGGGCGAGGGGGCTGGGCTTGGCAAGACTTCTGGGCGTGGTCATAAGGGCGCTGGGTCTCGGTCCGGGTCTAAACGGAAGGCCGGCTACGAGGGTGGGCAGAACCCGATCCATATGCGGATGCGAAAGCTTCGTGGGCCGCACATGAAGAAGTCGATGCCGTTCGAGAACTTCCGGACGAAATCGCAGCCGGTCAACCTTGCCGACCTCGAGGAGCGCTTCGAGGCCGGCGCCGAGGTGACTCCCGAGACCTTGAAGCAGAAGGGCCTGGCCAAGCGCTCCGACCCGGTCAAGATCCTCGCCCGCGGTGAGATCTCGAAGAAGCTGGCGGTGCACGCCCACGGCTTCAGCGCTGCCGCCAAGGAGAAGATAGAAGCGGCCGGCGGTTCCTGCCACACTCTGGAGTCGTAATGCTCCGGACTATTGCGAACGCCTTCAGCGTCGCCGACATTCGCAAGAAGCTCGCCTTCACCGCGGCGATGCTGCTGCTCTACCGGCTTGGCGCCTATATCCCCGCCCCGGGCGTGGATCTCGAAGCCGTCAAGGAACTGGAGAGCAACTTCGGCGGGTCCGGCATCCTCGGCTTCCTCAACACCTTCTCGGGTGGGAGCCTCTCGCGCCTCTCGCTCTTTGCCCTGGGGATCATGCCCTACATCACCGCCTCGATCATCCTGCAGCTGATGACGGTGGTCGTGCCCTCGCTGGAGCGGCTGCAAAAAGAGGGCGAGGTCGGCCAGCAGAAGATCACCCAGTACACCCGCTACCTCACCGTCGGCCTCGCCTTCGGCCAGTCGTTCGGATACGTGTTCCTGTTCCAGTCGTTCGGCCGGGAAACTTCCAACAACGCGATCGGCAATCTCGGCGGCTCCAAAATCCTGCTGATCGTGATCGCGCTGACGGCGGGCTGCACCCTGCTGATGTGGTTCGGGGAGCTGATCACCCAGCGCGGGATCGGCAACGGCATCTCGCTGATGATCTTCGCCTCGATTGTCTCCGGGCTGCCGCAGGGCCTCCAGTCCTGGTGGGCAAACCCCGACCAGGTCTTCGTCGTGATGATGCCGTTCCTCGCGCTCGGCGTGATCGTCGCGATCGTCTTCGTCCAGGAGGGGCAGCGCCGGATCCCGGTCCAGTACGCGAAACGCGTGGTCGGCCGCAAAATGACCTCGGGCGGCTCGACCTACCTGCCGCTGCGAGTCAACATGGCGGGCGTCATCCCGGTCATCTTTGCCGCCTCGATCATGGCCTTCCCGGCGACGATCGGGCAGATGCTGAACACGCCCGCCGCCCTCGACTTTGCCGCCTTCTTCAGCCCAAACGGCTGGGCCTACGTCGTCGGCGAGGTGTTCTTCATCGTCATCTTCACCTACTTCTATACGGCCGTGACCTTCAACCCGGTCGACCAGGCCGACAACCTGAAGAAGTACGGCGGCTTCATTCCCGGCGTGCGGCCCGGGCGGCCGACGGCGGAGTACCTCGACCGCATCCTCTCGCGGCTGACCTTTCCCGGCGCCCTCTACCTGGGCGCGGTCGCGGCGCTGCCGACCATCCTGCTCAGCCAGACCTCGGCCAACTTCGCCTTCGGCGGCACCTCGATCCTGATCGTGATCGGCGTCGCCCTGGAAACGGTGAAGCAGCTGGAGGCGCAGCTGATGATGCGCAATTACGAGGGCTTCCTGAAATAGTTTGAGAGCCCTGCAAATCGGCGCATATCGGGGTCTTCGGTCGGGCTCCTCGGGTCACGCACTGACTGTGCGCTCCCCTCGTCGTCCTCCCTGCATCCCCCGATCTGCTTGATTTTCGGACTCTCAAATCGATTTCACAATCATGCCTTCTGAACTGAATCTCGTACTTCTTGGGCCGCCCGGCAGTGGCAAGGGCACGCAGGGGGAGCGGTTGCAGGAGGACCTGGAGCTGCCCTACTGGGCGACCGGGGACATCCTGCGGGCGGCGGTTCGCGAGGGGACCGAGCTCGGCCGCGCCGCCAAGGAGTACATGGACCGCGGCGACCTGGTGCCCGACGAGGTGATCGTCGGCATGATCGGCGAGCGGATCGACTCCGAGGAGGCCGCGGACGGGTTCATCCTCGACGGCTTCCCGAGGACCGAGCCCCAGGCCGAGGCCCTCGCCTCGAAGCTCGGGGAGCTCGGCCGTGAGCTGACGGCGGTGCTGTTGATCGACGTCGGCGACGACGAGGTCGTGCGCAGGCTCGGCGGGCGCCGCACCTGCGTCGAGAACGGCCACGTCTTCCACGTCGAGTTCAACCCACCGCAGCAGGACGGGGTCTGCGACGTCGACGGCTCCGAGCTGATCGTGCGCGACGACGACAAGCCCGAGGTGATCCGCCACCGGCTGGAGCAGTACCAGGCAAAGACCGCTCCGCTGATCGAGCACTACGACGAGCATGGCCTGCTGCGCCGGGTCGATGGCGCCTCGTCGCCGGAGGCGGTGGCCGAGGAGATCCGCCGCACGCTGGCGACGTTGCGCCTCGAGGCCGACGAGGCGATCTGACCTCGGGTCACTAGCGTGTACCGAATGATCATCCGCAAGACGCCGGAGCAGGTGGACAAGATGGCCGCCGCGGGCGAGATCCTGGTCAAATGCCTGCACATGGTCGCCGCCAAGGCGCGTGCGGGCGTGACGACCAAAGAGCTCGACCTGGCCGCCGAGAAGTTGATCCGCTCGCAGGGCGCCGAGCCGGCGTTCAAGGGCTACCGCGGGTTCCCGGCGTCGATCTGCGCCTCGCCGAACTCGATGGTCGTGCACGGGATCCCCGGTCCCGACGAGCTCAAGCGGGGCGACATCCTCTCGGTCGACGTCGGCGTGATCAAGGACGGCTGGGTGGCCGACGCGGCGATGACGCTGCCGATCGGCCCGATCGAGCCGGGCGCGCGCAAGTTGCTCGACGTGACCAAAGCCGCCCTGTTCGCGGGGGTCGAGCAGATGCAGCCGGGCAACCGCCTCGGCGATGTCTCGTCGGCGATCCAGCGGGTGGTTGAGGACGACGGCCTCTCGATCATCCGCACCCTGGTCGGGCACGGCATCGGCAAGGCGATGCACGAGGACCCGCAGGTCCCGAACTTCGGCAAGGCGGGCAAGGGCCCGCTGCTGGAGGAGGGCACGGTGCTGGCGATCGAGCCGATGGTCAACGCCGGCGGCCCCCTGGTGCGGATGGGCGACGACGGCTGGGCGGTCAACTCCGAGGACGGCTCGCTCGCCGCCCACTTCGAGTTCACCGTGGCGGTCACCGCCGACGGGCCCCGGATCCTGACGCCCTGGCACGAAGAGGGGTAGGCAGCGGGCTGCCTACGGCTATCCTTGTCGGGAGCGGTGGGGCGCCGCCCGACAGAAGGGATGCCCGTTGCGCCTGCTCGCTCATTTCCTCGCAGTTGCTGTTCTTCTCGCCGCAGCTTCCGTCTCGCAGGCGGCGCCGCAGCCCTATGGGGCCAACGATGCGGGTGGGTTTCGGAATGTGCTGCCGCCCGGGGAGAACGGGCTCGACACGCTTGGTGAGATCTTCGCTTTCCGCGGGACCGGGGCGATTCCGGCGCATTTTGCCGACCAGCAGCCGCTCTACGAAGACCTCGTCTACGGCGCGCCCTCGCTGACCGACGGGCAGGTCTCCAGCTACTTCAAGGACGCGACCTTCGGCGTCCCGCCGGGCCAGGTCGCCTCGACGATCGAACCGCGCCCGGGGGCGACGATCATTCGCGATTCCGCCTACGGGGTGCCCCACATCTACGGCGAGACGCGCGCCGACACGATGTTCGGGGCGGGCTACGCCGGCGCGGCGGACCGGCTCTTCCTGATGGACGTGCTGCGCCACACCGGCCGCGCCGAACTCGCCTCCTTCCTCGGCGGCTCCAATGCCGGGGCCGACGCGAGCCAGTGGAGCTTCGCCCCGTACACCGAGGCCGACCTGCAGAAACAGATCGACCGGGCACCGGCGATTTACGGCCAGGCCGGGCAGCAGGCGATCGTCGACGTGCAGAGCTACGTCGACGGGATCAACGCCTACGTCACTGCGGCGATCGCGGACCCGGCCCTGAGGCCGGGCGAGTACGCCCTGCTCGGCAAGCCGATCGAAGCCTGGAGGCCGACTGACGTGGTCGCTATCGCCTCGCTCGTCGGCGGCATCTTCGGCCGCGGGGGCGGCAACGAGCTCGGCTCGGCGCTGACGATGCAGGCGCTCGTCGACCGCTTCGGTCCCAGGGCCGGCCGCAAGGCGTGGCTCGGCTTCCGCTCCAAGAACGACCCCGAGGCCGCGACCACGGTCTCCCGGCGCTTCCCCTACGAGACCAGGAGCGCGTTCGCGAAGCGCGGACTCGCCCTGCCCGACCCCGGCTCGGTGCGCGACACCCCGGTCGCCAAGGCCTCGGGCGCCGTGGCCGGCGGGGGCGGTGGTTTCGGTGACGCGATCCGGCAGGCTCTTCGCGCCGCAGGGCACGCCTCCAACTGGGAGCTGGTCTCGGCGAGGAACTCGGCCAGCGGGCACCCGCTCGCCGTGATGGGGCCGCAGGTCGGCTACTTCGTTCCCCAGATCCTGATGGAGGAGGACCTGCACGGTCCCGGCATCGACGCTCGCGGTGCCTCCTTTGCGGGGGTCAACCTCTACGTCCAGCTCGGCCACGGCCGGGACTACGCCTGGAGCGCGACCAGCGCCGGCTCCGACAACGTCGACACCTTTGCCGAGGTGCTCTGCCGCGACAGGTTCCACTACCGCTACCGCGGCAAGTGCCGGCCGATGGAAAAGCTGGTCAGGTCGGAGAGCTGGACGCCGAACGCGATCGACCCGACCGAAAGCGGCGCCCAGACGCTGACCGCCTACCGCACCGTGCACGGGATCGTTTTCGCTCGCGGCAAGGTCGGCGGGCGCAAGGTCGCCTTCGTCCACCAGCGCAGCACCTACTTCCACGAGGCGGACTCGGTCGTCGGCTTCGGCCAGCTCAACGAACCGGGCTTCGTCCGCGGGGTCTCCGGCTTCAAGCAGGCCGTCTCCCACATCAACTTCCTCTTCAACTGGGCCTACACCGATTCCGAGAAGATCGCCTACGCGCTCTCGGGCGCGATGCCGCAGCGCCAGGGAACCTCGCCCGACTTCCCCGTGCTTGGCACCGGCAGGTACGACTGGAAGGGGTTCAAGCCGGCGACCCAGACAGCCGCGTACCTGCCGTTCAAGAAGCATCCCCAGGCGGTCGACCCGCCGTTTCTCGTCTCCTGGAACAACAAGCAGGCGCCGGGATGGGCGGCGGCCGACGACAACTACGCCTACGGCCCGCTGTTCCGCTCGCAGCTGATCGCCGACAAGTTGCGGGCGGCGACCAAGGGCAAGCGCCGGGTGACGATCTCCGGGCTGGTCAAGGCGATGGAGGAACCGGCGACGCAGGACCTGCGCGGGTACCGGTTGCTGCCGGCGATCTTCAAGGCCGTCGGCAAGCCGAAACAGCCGGCGCTGCGCAGGGCGCTGGCGAGGCTGCGCGCCTGGAGCAAGGCGGGCGCGCACCGGCGCGACCTCAACCGCGACGGCGCCGACGAGGAAAACAAGGCGATCGAACTGATCGACGCCTGGTGGCCGAGGCTGGTCAAGGCAGAGTTCAAGCCCGCGCTGGGCAGCGACGCCTTCGGCCAGCTGGAGGGGATGATCCGCCTCGGCGATCACAGCGGCGGCTCCCCCGAGGCTCCCGACTTCTTCGACGGCTGGTGGGGCTATGTCTCCAAGGACCTGCGCGACCTCTTCGGCCCGCGCCCGCGCGGCGCCTACAGCCGCGTCTACTGCGGCAAAGGCTCGAAGCAACGTTGTCGCAGGGCGTTGCAGCGCAGCCTCGCCCAGGCGCTGAAGGTAAAGCCGGCGGCGCTCTACGGGGGCGGCAACGGCAGTTGCGCCGCCAACCCCCAACCCGCCTGCTTCGACCAGAACCGGCCGACGGTGACCTCGGGCGTGGAACTGGGTCCATTCCCGTTCCAGAACCGGCCGACGTTCCAGCAGGTGGTCACTCTGACGCAACGATTGCCGCGGTAGGGGTTGGTTGGGGGCGGCGTGGGTACCCCCTCCCAAAACGCGCGGCTTGCGCCGCGCTTGAGTGTTTTGGGAGGGGGTACCCACGCCGCCCTGCCAGCGCTCGTTCCGCCGTAAGCCTCGCCAGCGAGGCGCACCCGGTTGAACTGGCGAAGCTTTGGGCTCGGTGCGGGTCCTGGAGCACGTCGGGGGTGCCAGGGCGGGCCGCAACTGGCACTCCGCAGCGAAGCTTTTA
>Ga0055487_10000045_pt1 | contig 11201 bp, 7 predicted proteins | sample RushMan_ThreeSqC_FD_57940 | JGI IMG/M metagenome (GOLD analysis project Ga0055487, IMG submission 57940) | Wetland microbial communities from San Francisco Bay, California, USA, that impact long-term carbon sequestration - RushMan_ThreeSqC_D2 | ecosystem: Environmental > Aquatic > Marine >...
CAAGCGGGATCGTGCGAACGCGCCTGACAGGATTCGAACCTGTGACCTTCGGTTTCGTAGACCGACGCTCTATCCAACTGAGCTACAGGCGCTTGTCCTGCAAAGGAGCGTCTTCTGGGCTGCTCGCTTGGCCGATGGTCGGTTTGGGGAGTGCCCTGGGGGATGGAATCCCGGCGGATCTCTCCGCCGCCGCTCCAGCAGGAGCACCGCATGTTAGAGCGCAGGCGGCATGGGGGGCTTGTGAGCGGCGGGCGTGGCGGGAAACCCGCAGGCGGGTATCGGCATTTCCCTGATGATCGGGACGCTATCGATGGCATAGATTTGCGACAAGGACGGTCGGGGCCGGGTTGGCGGCGGCTTCGCGTCGCAAGCCCGTCCCGCCGCTGGAAGGTGGACAATGGGAACCGGCACCAGACCCATGAGCGCATTCGAGGTCAAGACAGAGACGCTGCACGGCCGGCCGGTGACGTATGCCGTCGCTGGCGAGGGTCCCGTCCTGCTCCTCATCCACGGGATGGGCGGCACCTTCGAGAACTGGCAGGAGGTGATCGAGCCGCTGGCGCGGACCCACACCGTGATCGCCCCCGACCTGCCCGGCCACGGCGCCTCGGCGCCGGGCGGCGGCGACTACTCGATCGGCGCGCTCGCGGCCGGCCTGCGGGACCTGCTGGTCGCGCTGGGAGAGCAGCGGGCGACCCTGGTCGGCCACTCGCTCGGGGGCGGGATCGCGATGCAGTTCGCCTACCAGTTCCCCGAGATGGTCGAGCGGCTGGTCCTCGTCTCCAGCGGCGGCCTCGGGCCCGAGGTGAGCCCGGTCCTGCGCGCCGCCTCGCTGCCCGGCGCCGACATCTTCATCGCCGCCACCGCCGACATCGGGCAGCGCGTCGGCCCGCTGGTCGGGCGCGCGCTCTCGAAAGTCGGCCTGCGGCCGAACGCCGACGTCGCCGAGGTCCTGCGCGGCTACGGCTCGCTCACCGACCCCGCCCGCCGCGCCGCCTTCCTCGGCACGGTGCGGGCCGTGATCGGCACCTCCGGACAGCGAGTCGCCGCCACCGACCGCCTCTACCTGGCCGAGTCGATGCCGGTGCTGATCGTCTGGGGCGCCTCCGACTCGATCATCCCCGCCCACCACGGCGAGGACGCCCACGACCACATCCCCGGCAGCCGGCTCGAGGTCTTCGCCGACGTCGGCCACCTGCCCCAGGTCGAGGCACCGCTGCGCTTCGTCCTCATCCTCGAAGAGTTCCTGGCCGAAACCAAGCCGGCGAAAATCGCGCAAAAGGACTGGAACGCCCTGCTCCAGGCCCGCGACGCCGCCTAGCCAGCCGGGGGGCGCCCCGGGCAGGGATCGGACGCGCCTCAGCGGTCATTGTCCCGCAGGCACTCGTCGATCATCCGCGCCAGGATCGGGGCACGATCCCCAGCGACCATGCCGACGTGCGGCCCCGGCACCCGCTCGAGGCTCAGCCCGCCTTCGGCGAGGCGCCTCCAGACCGGCAGCGGGTCGGCGTAGAGGTGGAAGCGCCGCACCTCGGGCACGAAATACGTGATGGCGCCCGGGTAGGGGCGCGGGCGGAACTTTTCCGAAGCGGCGAGGAAAGTGCCGGCGAGGCGCTGGTAGTGAGGGGCGACGCCCTCCATCCAACTCGCCGGCGGCTCCTCGGCCAGCGCCGCACGGGGGGACGCCCGCCTGCCACCGGTGCGCCGCCAGAGCCCCGGGATAACCTCGCGGAAGAGCGCGCGGATCGCGCCGCGGGGATCGCGGAGCGCCGCCCGCCCCATGTGGAAAGGCAGCGCGACCCGGTAGCGCCAGCGCAGCGCCGGCGGCAGGCAAGCCGTGTTGAGCTCGCCGTCGATCAGCCCGAGCCAGCCGACCTCCGCCCCCGTCGCCTCCAGCTGCCGGGCGATCTCGAAGGCGACGAGGGCGCCGAAGGAGTGGCCGGCGATCCGGTAGGGACCGTGCGGCTGCCTGGCCAGGATCGCCTCGACGTAGGCCTGGGCCAGCTCCTCGACGCTCGCCTGCGGCTCCTCGTCGGGCTCGAGGCCGCGGGCGCGCAGGCCGTAGATGTCGACATCGCTCTCGATCGCCTGGGAAAGCTGCCGCATCCCGAGCACGTCGCCCCACAGCGAGTGGACGATGAAGAGCGGCGGGGCAGCGCCGGAGCCGCGCCGCATCAGGACCAGCCGCCCGGTTCGCCGGGCCGGATCGTCGATCGCGACGGCGAGCTCGGCGACGGTCGGCGCCTCCAGCAACGCCGAGAGGGGCATCTCCCTGCCCAGCCGGTCGGCGATCAGATGGAAGAGCCTGACAGCCAGCAGCGAGGTTCCCCCGACCTCGAAGAAGTCGTCGTCGTCGGCGAGCGGCGCCACGCCGAGCACGGTCTCCCAGATCGCCCGCACCCGCTCGACCGTCGGCGCATCCTCCGCCGCCGCCCCGCGCTCGAGGCCGGTGCGGGCCTCCTCGGCAAGGGCTACGGCCTCGCCGATCGCGCCGAGGGCATCCGGGTTGGCGAGGGCGCCGAGGTTGGTCGCGACGCGTCCGTTGACGGCGTCCCCGCCGGCTCGCTCCGAGCGCTTGCCGCTGTGCGTCGCCGGCAACTCGTCGACGGCGACGACCAGGTCCGGCACGTGCACGGCGCTCGCCTGGCCGGCGATCTCGCGGCGGATCCGCAGGATCAGGTCGCCGCCGAGCGTCTCCCCGTCGCGGAGGACGACCAGGAGCACCAGGCGGGGACCGTCCTCTCGCTCCTGCTCGACCGCCATCGCCTCGCTCAGCTCGGGAATCCCCGCCAGCGCCCGGTAGATCTCGGCCGGGCCGATGCGAACTCCGTTGATATTGAGCACGCCGTCGGAGCGGCCGTGGATTCGCGCCTGCCCGTCCTCGTCGAACTCGATCAGGTCGCCGTGGGTCCAGACGCCCTCGTTGGCGGCGAAGTAGGCCTCGTGGAAACGCTCCCCGCCGGCGTCGCCGAGGAAGCCCAGCGGCCGCGACGGGAACGGGTTGCGGCAGGTCAGCTCCCCCACCCGCGTCCCCGCCGGCGTCGTCTCCGTCGGCAGCGCCTGGACATCGAGGCCGAGGCTGCGGCACTGGATCATGCCGCGGCGCACCGGCAGCTCGGGGTGGCCGAGGACGAAGCAGCCGACGATGTCGGTGCCGCCGGAGATCGATTGAAGCGGGACCGGGCCGACCTCCTCGCCGACCCAGTCGAACTGGCGGTCGCGCAGGACCGCGCCGGTCGAGAGAACCGAGCGCAGCCGGCTGGACGGAGCGTCGCGCCGCGGCGAGTAGCCGCTTTCCTCGCACAGCTGCAGGTAGGGCGGGCTGGTGCCGAAGACGGTGACCTCCTCCTCGGCGGCGATCTCCCAGAGGGTGCCCGGGCTCTCCAGCCGGCCGTCGAAGAGGACGATCGGGACGCCGCAGGCGAGCGCCGAGAGCTGCCAGTTCCACATCATCCAGGCCGCCGTCGTGTGGAAGAAGAGCGTGTCGTCCCCGCCGAGGTCGACGTGCAGGCGGAGCTCCTTGAGGTGCTCGAGCAGGGTGCCCCCGGCGCCGTGCACGATGCACTTCGGGGGCCCGGTGGTGCCCGAGGTGAAGAGGACGAAGAGGGGATGGTTGAAGGGGAACCGCTGCCAGCGGAAGCTGAGCGGGTCCGGGGTCGGCGCGGCAAGCAGGTCCGAGAGCGCCAGCACCGGCACCTGCATCGCGCTCGTCTCGGCGCCATCGTCGAGCGCGATCACGGCCTCGACGCTCGGCAGGGCCTCCACCACCTGCCCGATCCGCTCGGCGAGCGACCTCCCCCCCGTGCCCTCGCTGCGGAAGCTCGCCAGCAGCAGCTTCGGCTCGATCTGCTCGAACCGGCTGAGGATCGCCGGGGCGCCCATGTCGGGGGCGGCGCTGGAGAAGGTCGCCCCAACCGTCGCCGCCGCCAGGCCGGCGACGATCGCCTCGGCGTTGTTGTCGGCGATCGCCGCGACCCGGTCCCCCGTCCCCACCCCCAGGGTGCGCAGGTGACCGGCGAGGGTCATCGTCTGCCGGCGGAGCTCGCCCCGCTGAATCCGCTGGGTCGGCCCTGAGCCGTGGCGGGCGATTACCGCAACCCGCTCGTCGTCCCCGGGCGAACGCGAGCGCAGCAGGTTCTCGGCGTAGTTCAGGCGCAGTCCCGGGAAGAAGGTCGCCGCCTCGCAACGGTCGTCGGTGCAGACCGGCTCGGGCTCCCCCTCGCGCAGCGGATCGGCCCACTCCAGGAAAAGGCCCCAGAACCGGCGGTACTCCTCGACCGAGAAGGAGTCGAACTCCCGCGGCCCGTCGAACGCGCGGCCCGTCCGCTCTTCGCAGAACCCGGTGAACTCGGCGAGCTGCGAGCGGGTGGCGGTGTTGGGGTCAGGGGGGAGCGGCATATCCACCGACATCATTCAGTACCGAGTGGAAGACATGTTGGGACCACTCGGTCCGAATGAGCCTCGCCCGCGCTCCGGGTCGCAAGCGCGCCGGCAAGCCCGTCGCCCAGCTCGAGGTCGAGCAGCGACCACTGCCCGGCACGCTCCCCATGTATAGAGCGGAGTTCGGGACGAGGGCCGGCCGAGACCTCCACGCTCTCGAGGCCACCCGCGTCGATTCCCCTGCCGACCGCCTTCAGGCAGGCCTCCTTGCGAGTCCAGCAGCGGTAGAAAGAGTGCAGTCGCCTCTCGCCCGAGGCGGCGAGGATGGCCTCCGCCTCGTCGGCGGCGAATCGCGACCGGACCAGGCTCGGCAGCTCAGGAAAGTCGCGCATCCGCTCGATGTCGATGCCGACGGGACCGTCCGCGGAGACCGCGATCAGGCAGCACTCACCGCCGCGGGACAGGCTGAAGGAGACCTCGCCGCCGCCGGCGCATCCCGCCAGCTCGGGCTTGCCGCCGGGCCCGAGCGCGAAGGCCAACGAGCCCGGTGGGCGATCGAGGTGCCGGCCCAGCGCAACCCTCAGAGCCGCACGCGCCACCACGCGCCGCCGCCAGAGGTCGTCGGACTCGCGGCCGCGACGGTCAGCCTCGCCCGCGCCCAGGATCGATGCCGCGGCGTTTTCGATCCAGCGATCGGAGCGGCTCAGCTGAGTCTTCCAGACGACCATGCTGGCGAGCATAGAAGGGTTGGTAAGGGAACTTCGATCTAGGCGGGCCGGTTGAGCCCACGTGCCACCTCACCGTTCCGGTGCGCTTTATGCACGCGTGAGGTCCATAAAGCGCACCGGAAGGGTCTTCAGCGGCCCTCGAAGGTCGCGTGACCGGGGGCGCCGTGCTTGAGGAAGGTCTTGACCGCGCGTTGCAGGTCCTCGGTCGCGAAGAGGTCGCCGGCCTCGGTACGGATCGCCTCGTCGGCCGCCGGGATGCCGCCCTCGCGGAAGCGGCGCAGGACGAGCTTGGTCATCGCGTGCGCCACGGTCGGCCCGGCCGCCAGCTCGGCGGCGAAGGCGCGCGCCTCCTGGTCGAAGCCCTCGTCGTCGAAGACGCGATTGACGACGTTCCAGCGCTCCATCTCCTCCGCCCCGTACAGCTCGCCGGTGATCACGAACTCCCGCGCCCGGCCGCTGCCGGCCCGCTCGGCGAGCCGTTGGGTACCGCCCATCGACGGGGTCAGGCCGACCACTTTCTCGACCAGGCCGAACTTGGCCGAGCGCGCGGCGAGGATCAGGTCGCAGCCGAGGGCGAGCTCGAAGGCCGCCGTCAGGGTGAGGGCGTGGGCGGCGAAGACGACCGGCAGCGGCAGCCGTTCGACCCGCTCGACCGCACCGATCAGCTGGTCCCAAAGCTCACTCGCACGCTCTGGCGTCAGCCCGTCGAACTCGGCGACGTTGACGCCGCCGGAGACGGCGCGGCCCTCGGCCCGAATCAGCAGCGCCCGCGGCAAGTCGGACTCGACCGCCTCGATCGTCGCCTGCAGCGCCTCGAACATCGCTCGGTCGAAGAGGTTGAGCGGGGGACTGTCGAGGGTTGCGACCGCCAGACCGCCCTCGCGTTCGAGTCGGATGGACACGGGAAGACCCTACTGCGCCTCAGGGCACGCGGTGGACCTCGAAGAGGTTGGTGCCAAGTTCCTGATCGGGCAATCCTGCCGTAATCGCGATCAGGTCGCCGGACTTCGCGATGCCGTGCTCGGCGGCGAGCCGCGCGCAGTCGTCAAGCAGGCCGCGCACCTCCGTCTGGTGCCCGCTGTGGGCGGCGGTGACGCCGAAGAGCAGGTTGAGACGACGCACGGTCTCGATCCGCGGCGAGACCGCCAGCACCGCCACCTTGGGACGGTGGGCGGAGACGAGCCGCGCCGTCCGCCCGCTGCTGGTCGGCACCACCAGCGCCGCCAAGTCGAGGCGGTAGACCGCGCCGACGGCACCCTGGGCGACCGAGTCGGAAACGTCCTGGGTCGCCTGGTCGGTGCGGGCGAAGAGCCACTCGCCGTAGGGAAGGTCGGGCTCGGTGGCGCGAGCAATCCGGTCCATCACCCGCACCGCCTCGACCGGGTGCTGGCCGACCGCGGTCTCCTCGGAGAGCATCACCGCGTCGGTGCCGTCGTAGATCGCGTTGGCGACATCGGTCACCTCGGCCCGGGTCGGGCGGCGCGCGGTGACCATCGAGGCCAGCATCTGGGTCGCCGTGATCGCCGGCTTCGAGTGCTTGCCAGCGGCCCGGATCAGCCGCTTCTGCACGACCGGCACCTCGGCCAGCGGCAGCTCGATCCCGAGGTCGCCGCGGGCGACCATGATCCCCCCGGTGGCCGCGCCGACGATCTCATCGGCGTTCTCGGCCGCCTGCCGCCTCTCGATCTTGGCGACCAGGGGGATATCGGAGCCGAGCGCGCGCAGCCGCTCGCTCACCGGCGCGAGGTCGGCGGCGCTGGAGACGAAGGAGACGGCAAGCAGGTCGATCCCCCGCTCGACCGCGAACTCGACCCAGCCCAGGTCGCCCTCCGTCGCCGCCGGCGTGCTCACCCCGGGCACGTTCATCCCCTTGTGGGAGGACAGCGTGCCGCCAACCTCGACCTCGCAGTCGATGCAGCCGTCCTCGGCGCCGCGCACGCGCAGGCGGATCGAGCCGTCAGCGAGGTACACCGGTTCGTCCTCGCGCAGGGAGGTGACTCCCGGCCAGGCGACGGGGATCGTCTCGCGGTCGCCCTCGACCTCATCCGGGGTCAGCTTCACGTGGGTGCCGGTCTCCAGCTCGGTGACGTCGCCGCTGAGCTCGCCGATCCGCAGCTTCGGCCCGGGCAGGTCGCCGAGCACCGCGACCTCGCGGCCGGCCTGCCTGGCGGCGGCGCGGATCGCCTCGAGCGTGCGCGCGTGGCGGTCGCGGTCGGCGTGGGAGAAGTTGAGCCGCAGCACGTCGGCGCCCGCCTCGATCAACCGCGCCAGCACCGGCTCCTCCCAGCTCGCCGGGCCGACCGTGGCGATGATCTTGGTCCGCCTTCCCGGGTCCATGCACAATGACTGTAGAGAGCGCCCCCGCTCCGCTGTTCGTTTTCCCGCAATAACGAGGGAAAGGGACAGTGGAACGACGGAGGCCGGGAACCGTGACATCGATCTATGTCAAACTGAACGCATGAGTACCGTTGCCGAGCGCCCCGCCCCCGCGACGCCGGCCAACGACCTGGTCGGCGAGGCGCCGCCCTCGCCCGCCGGGCCGATCGAGCCGGCCGAGGCCGCGGCGCTGCCCAAGCCGCCGGTCGTCCCCCTCCCCCGCGCCGCCCAGATACTGCGCTTCAGCCAGCGCCAGATCCAGTACGTCTTCGCTGCCCGCCGCCGCCACGGCGACGTCTTCCGGATGCGGACGACGATGCCGGGTGGCCCGGTGGTCACCAGCCACCCCGACCACGTCCGCTCGCTCTTCACCGCCAAGCCCGAGCAGGCGCCCTCGCTGACCGGCGAGTCGCCGCTGCGGCCGATCCTCGGCACGGGGTCGGTGCTGACCGCGGTCGGCCCGCGCCACATGCGCCAGCGCAAGCTGCTGCTGCCGTCCTTCCACGGCGAGGCGATCGAGCGCTACACGGAGATGATCCGCGCCGCGACCGAACGCGAGATCGAGACCTGGCCTATCGGCCGGCCGTTCGCCCTCGCTCCCCACATGCAGGCGATCACCCTCGACGTAATCATGGCCGGCATCTTCGGCATCGAGGGCGTGCCGGAGCCGCGCAGCCCCGAGGGCCGGATGCGGACCACCGTCAAGCGCCTCGTCGCCGCCTCGACCTCGCCGTTCGCCCAGGCCAGCGAACTGATGAACATCGGACGCGACGAGCCGGTTGGCCCGATGAAGGTCGGCATCGGGATCCTCGACCGCCCGACCTACGCCGTGATCGAGGCCCGCCGCCGCGACGAGCAGCTCGCCGAGCGCCGCGACATCCTCTCCCTGCTGCTGCAGGCGCGCACCGAGGAGGGCGAGACGATGAACGACAAAGAAGTCCGCGACGAGCTGCTCACCCTCGTCCTCGCCGGCCACGAGACGACGGCCAACTCGCTCTCCTGGGCCTGGGAGCGGCTGGTCCGCAACCCCGCTGCCCACGAGGCGCTGCGCGAGGCCGTGCGCTCGGGCGACGGGGCGGAGGAGCAGATCGAGGCGACGATCGTCGAGACGATGCGCTCGCGCCCGGTCGTCCCCTTCATCGGCCGCCGCGTCACCGTGCCCTGGCAGCTGGGCGATTACGGGGTCGCGGCCGACACCCCGGTCGGGATGAGCATCCTCCTCGTCCACCACCGCGAGGACCTCTACCCGGAGCCGTTCGAGTTCCGCCCCGAGCGCTGGCTCGGGCGCAAGCCCGGCACCTACGAGTGGATCCCCTTCGGCGGCGGCATCCGCCGCTGCCTCGGCGCCGCCCTGGCGATGGCCGAGATGCGCGTCGTCCTCGAGGCGATGGCCCGCCGCCTCGACCTCGAGGCCGCCGAGCCCGAGCCGGAGCGCGCCCTGCACCGCAACGTGACGATGATCCCCGCCCGCGGCGGCCGCGTCGTCCTGCGCTCACGCCAGGGCTGACCCCCGGCAATTCGGGCGCGGCGGCGGGCTACTACTGACGGCCGGCTCTCCGCGGTCCCTACCCTGGACCTATGGCCGACGGTGGGAATCGACGCAGCCATCACCTCGATGCCATCCGCGTCTCGGCGATCCTCCTGCTGATCCCCTACCACGCCGCTCGCTACCTCCAGAAGGGCAGCTCGGACAGCAGGGCCGTCGACGCGGCGGTCTGGTTCGTCCACAGCTGGCACATGCCGCTGTTCTTCGCCATCTCGGGCTTTCTCGCCGCCAGCGCGTTGCGCAACTCCTCCGCCGCCAAGCAGCTGCGGGCCAGGTTTCGCCGGCTCGGCCTGCCCCTGGTGGTGGGAATGCTGACCGTCGTCCCGCTGGCCAATCTCTTCGTCATCGGTGCGGCAGGCCTCTGGCCGCGCACCCAGGCGCTGCCGCCGAAGCGAGAGCTCGAGATCGCCAACGTCTTCAGCTGGACCCCCCGGCACCTTTGGTTCATCTCCTACCTGCTGATCATCTCCGTGGTCGCGATCGGGATCTGGCTTGCGCTCAAGCGGGCGCCCGGGCTGGGAGCGGCGCTCAACCGCGGTTTCCGCCTGCTGATGACCTCGTGGTGGGCGGTTCCCGCCCTGGCCTCGATCAGCGCGGCGATCCTGAGCACCAAGGCCGGCTGGGTGGCGGGTGGAACTGCCGCCGGCTCGCTGATCCCCAGCCCCACCCTCTTCGCCTACTACAGCTTCTTCTTCTTCTTCGGCTGGCTCCTGAGCGGCCAGCCGAACCTCGTCGAAGAGCTCAAACGGGGGGCCTGGACCAGGCTCGCGGCCGGGTTGTCGATCGCCCTGCCGGCATTCGTGCTCTTTTACGAAAACGGCGACTTCACCGGCAACGTCGGCACCCCGGGTGTACTGGCGGACATCGGCGCGCTGCGCCCTTACGGGTTGTTCGCCGTTGGCCTCGTCTGCTGGCTCACCCTGTTCGGGATCTGGGGGGTGCTTGCGCGACACGTCCGCAAGGGCTCCCGCGCGCTGCGCTACCTGGCCGACGCCAGCTTTTGGATCTACCTCGTCCACATCCCCTTCCTCGTCGCCCTGCAGAGCTCACTCGCCGAGACCGGCCTCGCAGTCCCGGCCCGTTACGCGCTGGCAGTTTGCGGGACGCTGGCCCTGGCGCTGGGCACGTACTCGCTGGTCCGCTGGACTCGCACGCTGGTCAGCGAACGCGCGCGCGCCGGCGGCGCACCCGGCTAGGCGGGCGGGCGCCCACCGGCGTCCCGGCGGCGGGGTATCCGGCGATGGAGGCGATCGAGGACCCGCAGCGCTCCGAGGTTGCGCAGCGAGTACCCCTGCCTCAATCCCGCCGGCCGAAAGTCGATCGCGGTGCAGGGCGGGCAGAGCGCGCTCGGATGGACCCCGTCGCTGCCGAGACCGAGGGCGGTAACCGCGGGTCCCTCCATCTGGCGCCAGTAGTTCCAAAGCGGCAGCTTCCGGTTCCCGGCGAGGACGACGATCTCTTCGTTGAAGCGGCCGATCCGGCGCGAGAACCGCGGCGTGGCCCGGGGCGGGATCGTGCTCAGCACCGGGATCGTCCCTGCGCTGGAGACGAGCCTTGCGATGCGGGCGAGATCGAGCCGGAACTGGACCGCCCCGATCTCGGTCAGGTCGTTGGTCCCGAACATGATCAGGGCGACCGAGGGGTGGAGCAGTTGCAGCTCGCAGCCGACGGCCGCAATCCCTGCGCATGCCGGGACCGACTCGCTCGGCAACAATGCGTCGGTCGCCAGCCAGCCTGAGGCCGCGGCCGCACCCAGGCGCGAGTAGCTGTTGCTGACGGAGCACTGAGCTTCCTCGTATCCGCGCGGAACAGAGGCGCTGCCGAAGAACTCGAGCGTCTCGCGGAGCTCGCTCCAGCGCCCGAGCTGGGGCCGCCGGCAGGCCAGCGCCTGCAGGAACGACGGCGACGCACTGATGCTGTCGCCGACCTTGGCGAAGACCCGGGGGCGGTTGCCGAGCCGCTCCCCACGGCGCGCAATCTTCTCCAGGTGGGCGGTAACGACCGGCCCAAGCACCGGCACGACCGGCTGGCTCTCCCAAGTGCCGGCGATCGCCGCCGGGCTGGAAACAGCGCCGAACGCAAGCAGCGCGATGACCGCCAGGACAGCTCTCGCCGCAAGTATTCCGCGCGAAGGTATAAACGGAGAGGGAGGGATTCGAACCCTCGAGAGA
>Ga0055487_10000046_pt1 | contig 11161 bp, 9 predicted proteins | sample RushMan_ThreeSqC_FD_57940 | JGI IMG/M metagenome (GOLD analysis project Ga0055487, IMG submission 57940) | Wetland microbial communities from San Francisco Bay, California, USA, that impact long-term carbon sequestration - RushMan_ThreeSqC_D2 | ecosystem: Environmental > Aquatic > Marine >...
TGAAGGACGACGACGCGATGAAGGACGACGACGCGATGAAGGACGACGACGCGATGAAGGGCGATGAAGGGGCGATGAAGGACGATGAAGCGATGAAGGACGAAGGCTGAGCCGTTACCTCCCCGTAATTTCGAACTGGCAAAGTTGAGCCATGGCACTGCTGATCCTGTTCGGATTCGTCGCCGGCGCGGGGACCGCACTCTCGCCCTGCGTCTTGCCGGTGCTGCCGATCGCGCTCTCTGCCGGCGCGACCGGCGGCCGGCGGCGGCCGCTCGGCATCGTCGTCGGCCTCGCCCTCTCCTTCACCTTCGCGACGGTGGCGCTGGTCTACGTGATCTCGGCGCTCGGGCTGCCCGACGACCTGCTGCGCAAGCTGGCGATCGCGGTCCTGCTCGCCTTCGGGATCACGCTGATGGTCCCGCCGCTTGCGGCCCGGGTCGAGGCGACGATGAGCCGCTTCGCCGGGCGGGCCGGGATCGCCGGTGGGGGAGGGGACGGCTTCTGGTCGGGCACGGCGGTCGGCGCCAGCCTCGGCCTCGTCTACGCGCCGTGCGCCGGCCCGATCCTCGCCGGGGTGATCACGGTCTCGGCCTCGCAGCCGTTTACCGCCGGGCGGTTCGCGGTCGCCCTCAGCTACGGGATCGGCTCCGCGGTCGTTCTCTACTTCCTCATGCTCGGCGGCCGCCGCATCACCGCGCCGCTGGCCCGGCGTGGAGTCGGGCTCCAGATCGCGATGGGGGCGGTGATGGTCGTCGTCGCCCTGGCGATGTGGCGCAACTACGACATCAAGTTCCAGAGCAGGATCGCCAGCTCGCTGCCCTCGATCCTGGTCAACCCGACCGAAAGCATCGAGGACACCGCCTCGGCGAAGTCGGCGCTGGACGGCATCCGCGGGGGGTCCGGTCAGGGCTTCGAAGCGACAAGCGCGAGCACGAGCCAGAAGCCCTCCGGCCGGGCGAGCGACCTTCCCGACCTCGGCGAAGCGCCCGAATTCGTCGATACGCAGCGCTGGTTCAACACCCCGGGAGGCAAGCCGCTGAGCCTGCGCTCGCTGCGCGGCCGCGTCGTCCTCGTCGACTTCTGGACCTACAGCTGCATCAACTGCCTGCGCACCCTGCCCTACCTCAGGGCCTGGGACAGCAGCTACCGCAAGGATGGGTTGACGATTGTCGGCGTCCACTCGCCCGAGTTCTCCTTCGAGAAGGACGCCGGCAACGTCGAAGAAGCGATCGAGACCAACGGGATCGAGTACCCGGTGGTGCAGGACAACGACGCCGCGACCTGGTTCGCCTACCGCAACCAGTACTGGCCGGCCGAGTACTTTGTCGACGCCCGCGGTCACGTCCGCTACACGCACTTCGGCGAGGGCGAGTACGAGGAGAAGGAGCAGGTGATCCGCGAACTGCTGGCCGAGGCGGGCGACAGCGTGAAGAAAAGGCGCTCGAAAGCCCGCGGCGTCTCCGCCTCGGCGGGGGTGACCACGCCCGAGACCTACCTCGGCGTCGACCGGGCCGAACGCTTCGTCAACCCGGCGATCTCGCCCGGAACGCATGACTTCGGCGACCCGGCGACGCCGCCCCTGAACGAATTCGCCTACCGCGGGCGCTGGAAGATCGCCCACGAGTCGGCGACTTCCGAGGGCGGTTCCCTCGAGCTCGGCTTCGGCGCCCGGCGCGTCTACCTGGTGCTCGGCTCGCCAGGGCAGGCGCGCAAGATGCGGGTGCTGATCGACGGCAAGCCGATCCCGCCGGGGCTCGCCGGCTCCGACGTCCATGAAGGTTTCGTCGAGGTGACCGGGCAGCGTCTCTACAGCCTGGTCGACCTGCCCAGGGTCGGTAAGCATTTGCTTACCCTGGAACCCGAAGCGGGGGTGATGGGCTATGCCTTCACCTTCGGCTAGCCGCTCAGGGACAATCCCGGCCATGGCCGATCCCAGCCATGGCACGGTCCTGATCGTCGACGACGAGCCGACGATCGTCGAGGTCGTCGCCCGCTACATCGAGCGGGCCGGCTACGAGACGCTCGAGGCGGCCGACGGCCTCGAGGCGCTGCGGCTCGCCGAGCTGCACGGTCCCGACCTGATCGTGCTCGACGTGATGCTGCCGGGGGCCGACGGGATCGAGGTGATGCGACGGCTCCACGAAGCCCCCGGGAAGCAGGTCCCGGTGATCCTGCTGACCGCTCGCGGCGAGGAGTCCGACCGCCTCGTCGGCCTGCGGCGCGGCGCCGACGACTACGTGGTCAAGCCGTTCTCGCCGGCCGAGCTGGTCGCCCGGGTCGACGCGGTCCTGCGTCGCGTCTCGCCCCCGGCCGACGAGGCGCCGCCGCCGATCGAGGTCGGCCCGCTGCGGATCGACCCGGCGATGCGCACGGTCGAGCTCGACGGCGAGGAGATCTCGCTGACCCAGCGCGAGTTCGACCTGCTCGCCTACCTCGGCGCCCACCCCGGCCAGGTCTTCTCCCGCGACCAGTTGATGGACGCCGTTTGGGACTTCCCCTTCTACGACGACACCAGCACGGTCACCGTTCACGTCCGTCGCCTGCGCGCCAAGCTCGGCGACGATCCCTCCCAGCCGCGCTTTATCGAGACGGTCTGGGGCGTCGGCTACAGGTTGCGGCCGTGAAGCGCGCCGTCGTCATCGCGGTCGCGGCCTTCCTCGCCGGCGCGGCGGCGGTGGCGGTTCCGCACTGGATGGGACCGGAGCAGGTCGCCCTGGTCGCCTTCGCCTTCGCCGGCGCCGCGCTCGCGGCCGGCCTCGCCGTCCGCCTGGCGATGGAGGAGCGCTCGCGGGGCCAGATCGAGTCGGCGCGGCGGCAGATGGTGGCCGCCGTCTCCCATGACCTGCGCACGCCGCTGGCCTCGTTGCGGCTGCTGGTCGAGGCGATCGACGACGGCGTGGCGACGGGGGAGACGCGCGACCGTTACCTGGCGGAGATGCGGACCCACGTCGAGGCGCTGACGGCGCTGATCGACGACCTCTTCGAGCTCTCGCGGATCGAGGCCGGCGACATCTCTTGGACGATGCGCCAGGTCGAGCTGCGCGAGCTGATCGGCGACACGGTCGCGGCGATGCGGGCGCCCGCCGAGGCCCGCGGCGTCGTCCTTGCGGCCGAGCTTCCCGGCCACGACGTGCTCGCCCGCGCCAACGCCGAGCAGGTCCAGCGCGTCCTCTTCAACCTGATCCAGAACGCGATCCGCCACACGCCGGCCGACGGCAGCGTCACCGTGCGGGCCTGGCCGGCCGCCGGCGGGGTCGAGATCGAGGTCGCCGACGAGGGCGAGGGCATTGCCAAGGCCGACGGCGAGCGGGTCTTCGAGGCGTTCTACCGGGGCGACGAGGCGCGCAGCGAGGACGGCGCCGGCCTCGGCCTGGCGATCTCCCGGGCGATCGTCGAGGCCCACGGCGGCCGGATCTGGCTGGAGGGTGCCTCCCCAGGCACCAGCGTCCGCTTCACCCTCCAGTCCGCGTAGCCCCCCCGAATTCGCCGCGCATCTGGGACGATGCCCCGGCATGGTGACCGCGGAGGAGATAGAGGGGATACCGACCTTTGCCGCGCTCGGTCCGGCCGAGCGCGAGCGGATCGCCCGGGTGGCCGCCGACATCAGCGTCCTCGAGGGCGAGTACCCGGTGCACGCGGGCGACGAACGGGCGCTGTACGCGGTGCTCGATGGCCGTCTCGAGGTGATCATGGCCGTCGACGGGGTCGACCGCGTCGTCGGCGAGCGCCTCCCGGGGAGCATCTTCGGGGAAGTGCCGATCACGCTGGGGACGACCTTCCCCGGGACGTATCTGGCGACCGAGCGGACGCGGGTGATGCGGGTCGACGTTCACGACTACCAGGCGCTCGCCGCGGCGGTCCCGGAGGTCGCGGCTGAGGTCACCGCGCTGGCCCGGAAACGGATCGGCGGGATGCAGGGGTACGCGGCCGATCCGCCGCCGCCGCGGGCGATCGTCGTCGGCCAGCGCTGGGACCCGGCCTGCACCGAGCTCCGTCACTTCCTCGATCGCAACCAGGTCACCTTCAAGTGGATCACGCCCGAGGCGACCGATGCGGCCGAGCAGTGGGGCGGTCCGCTGCCGGCCGAGGAGGACTGCCCGACGGTTCGCGTCGTCAACGGCAAGACCGTGGTCCGGCCGCAGCTGCGCCGCGTCGCCGAACTGCTCGGCCTCGATACCGAGGCCTCGGAGGCCGAGTACGACGTGCTGATCGTCGGCGGCGGGCCCGCGGGGCTGGCGGCGGCTGTGTACGGGGCGTCGGAGGGGCTGCGCACGATCGTGGTCGAGCGGGAGGCGCCGGGAGGCCAGGCCGGCACGTCGTCGCGGATCGAGAACTACCTCGGCTTCCCGTCGGGCGTCTCCGGGGACGAGCTTGCCGGTCGCGCGCTCGCGCAGGCGCGCCGGCTCGGGGCCGAGATCCTGGTGACGCGGTCGATCACCCGCATCGACGCCGGCGCGCGCCAGGTCCACCTCGACGGCGGCGACGTGATCGGGGCGCGATCGATCATCGTCGCCTGCGGGGTCTCATGGCGGCGCCTGCCGATCGAGGGGCTCGAGCGCCTCGCCGGCAAGGGGATTTCCTACGGAGCGGCGCGAAGCGAGGCGCCGAACACGCACGGCGTCGATGTCCACATCGTCGGCGCCGGCAACTCGGCCGGGCAGGCGGCGCTCTTCTTCTCCACCCACGCCCGCAGCGTCACCATCCTCTGCAGGGGCGACTCGCTGGAGAAGAGCATGTCGAGCTACCTGATCGACCAGCTGGCGACGCGGGACAACATCGAGGTGATGCACGGGGCCGAGGTCGCGGCGGTCCACGGCGATGTCTCGCTGCAGGCGATCGACGTGCGCAGCGCGGGGACGGGGGAGACGACCCGGCTCGATTCGGGCGGGCTGTTCATCTTCATCGGGGCGGATGCCGAGACCGCCTGGCTGCCGGCCGAGATCGCGATCGACCCGCGCGGCTTCGTCCTCACCGGCGCCGACGTGCGCGCCGCCGGCCGCTGGGAGCTCGACCGCGACCCGTACCTCCTGGAGACCAGCGTTCCCGGCGTCTTCGCCTGCGGGGACGTGCGTCTGGGCCCGGTCAAGCGGGTCGCCGCGGCCGTCGGCGAGGGCAGCATGGCGATCGCCTTCGTCCACCAGTACCTCAGGGAGGCCGCCGCGCAGCCCCAGGACCAGGTGGGCCAGGCCGGCTGAATGGCACCGACGCCGACGTGACCACGACCCCGGTGATGACGCTCGAGGGCCGCTCGGTCGGCGACTCGACCCGGATCATCGCCGCGCTCGAGGAGCGCTGGCCGGACTCACCGCTCTACCCAGAGGATGAGGATCAGCGGCAGCGTGCCCTCGAGTTGGAGGAGTACTTCGACGAGGAGCTCGGTCCCCACATCCGTCGCGCCGTCTACCACGAGCTGCTGCCCCATCCGGACCTGGTGATTCCGCTCTTCGCCAACGGCCAGCCGCTCGCCGGCCGGGCGCTCCTTCGCGTGACATTCCCCTTGCTGCGAGTGGGGATGCGCCGGGCGCTGAGGATCAGCGCCAGAGCTCCGGGCCTGGGTCGCGCAGGGCATCGAAGAGCTCTCCTGAGCTGCCTCGGATGAGAGCGCGCCTGGTTATCTGCTTCGGCCTGGCGGCACTGCTCGCCGGCTGCGGGCAGTCCTCGGCGAAGCCATTCCAGGCCGATGTCCGCGTCGCCCGAGCCGCAGGCACCCAGATCGCCTGGTACGACCGCGGGCAGGGGTCGCCGCTGGTGATGCTGACGGGCACGGGCTCGACCATGGCCGAATGGGACCCGGCGTTGCTCCGCCTGCTGGCCAAGAACCATCGTCTGGTCCTTTTCGACTACCCCGGGGTGGGGCTGTCGGGACCGTGGCGCGGTGGCTCCTTCGACTCGCTGGCCGGGGCCACCGCGGGCCTGATGAAGGCGATCGACATCCCCAGGGCAGATGTCCTGGGCTGGTCGATGGGCGGTTTCGTCGCCCAGCGCCTCGCGGTCGGCTACCCGCAGAGGGTCTCGCACCTGATCCTGGCCGGGACCAATCCGGGAGGAGACCGGACCGTGCTCGGCTCGCCGCGGGCCCAGGCCATCGACAGCGAGCCGAACCCGTCAGCCAAGGAGATCCTGGCCGAGCTCTACCCACCCAACCGCCAGGCGGAAGGCCGCCGGTTCCTGCGCCGGCTCGACCGCGCCAGCCAGAGCGGTGAGATTCCCGACGACTTCCACGTTCGCGCCGCCACCACCCGCGCCCAGGTCGCGGCCGAGGACCCCTGGCTCCGCAGTAACCGCAACTACCGCCAGCTCGCCGGCGTCGGCGCGCCCACCCTGGCCACGGCCGGCGCCAGGGATCGGGTGGTGCCGCCGGCGAACCTCCGCCGGATCGCCGCCCGGATTCCACACTCCAGGCTGAGGGTGTTCCCCGGCGCCCACGCCTTCCTCTTCCAGGCACGCCGCCCGTTCACCCGGGCTGTCGACGATGCTCTCGCCCTCAACTAGCGGCACTTGACTGAGTGAGCCGACATTTAGACTTCAAGTGCCTAACGCTCGGAACCGACGCTACGGCGAATGTCGCAACGATCACCACTACGCCAGCGCCTAGCAAACCTGCTCGCGTGCCCAGGGCAGCCTCGATAAACCCCGCGAGCAGGTAGCCGACCGGCAGCAGGGCGATAGAGCCCACCCAGTCATACGAACTCAACCGCGAGAGATGCTCTCTCGGCAGATGGCTCTGCATGGTGGTATGCCAGATCGCCGCAAAGATAGCCAGGCTCATTCCGGCGGGCACCGCAAAAGCCGCGATCAGTGCGACCGGCGCCAGTGCGGCCAGAAGCAAGATCAGTGGCGCCCATGAGGCGATCACCATCGTGGCCACCAACAGCGGCTTTCTGGGTCTCCATGAGAGCGCCAAGATCCCGCCGATCAACTCTCCCGCTCCAGAGGCAGCCAAGATCGCCGCCCAAGCCCCCGGTCCTCCGAGTGAGTGCTCGGCAACGCTCGCGCCGAAGACGTAGAAGGGGGCAAAGACGAGGGCGTTCAAGAGGGCGAACTCGGCTACCACCACCCAGAGCCAGGTTCGGCGACGAAACTCGCTCCAGCCTTCCACCAGGTCGGCCATTACAGACCCTTCGCTGGCGACCTTTGCGCTGAGCCGCATCTTCGTGAGGAAGGCGGCGCTGATGAGGAAGGTGCCGGCGTCGACTGCGAACACGCAACCGGGGCCGAGGGTCGCGACGAGGATCCCCGCGATGGCGGGGCCGATCATCGCCGCGCTCGCGGCGCAGAGCCCCCGAAGCGCATTTGCCTCCTGCAGGCGCTCCTCGGGCACGGTTTCCGGCAGTAGACCCGAAAGCGCGGGCAGGAAGAACGCCGAGCCGGCGCCGTGAACGACTTGGACGACCAGCAGCTGCCAGAACTCGGAGTGGCCGGAGATGAGGAGTAGGGCAAAAGCCGCCCCGGACCCGAAGCGCACCAGGTCTGCCCCAATCATCACCGAGCGCCGTGAGGCCCGATCGCCGATCACTCCACCGAGGAGGACAAGCGCCAAGAGCGCTATCGCGTTGACGCCGAAGGCAATCCCGACTTGTGCGGAAGAGCCGCCGACCGCAAAGACTGCGAAGGGAAGCGCCGCAAGGATCATGTAATCGCCGACGAGGGAGGTCCACTGGGCTCCGATCAACCAGCGAAAGTTCGCTTCACGCAAAGCGCCAACTGTTGTTTTTCGCAGCACACCGTCCGCCGTTCAGCACCCCGGCGGCTGGTAACGGTCACGAACCGGCCGCCGGGGTGGTGAATGTCAGGGCCATCTGGTTGAGACCTATCACTAGGTCTCATTGGACTAATAGAGGCTTTCACGGAGAGGTGGCAAATACATCCACCTTTTTAGGACGTGCTAAATCGACTAGTCGATTTAGCTCGATATCACACTATTGCTCAGTATCAGTCCCCGATGGCATCTCAAAGAGGAACATTGCGGCTGTCACATTGATGAGTGTGCCCTCGTCGCCGCCAAGGTGTGCTCGCTCGACACTTTCGACTTCGGCCTCACGGCTGGCCTTGAGGGCGTCGTCCTGGATCTCGCTCAGTTTGATCCAGCCCTGCTCATCGACGCGAAGTGGAGATCGACTGGTGTGCGACTCAACGCGGACCTGAAAGGTCTTGGCGTGCCAGGCGACGGCGATATCCCGCAAGAGAAGTTGGTGAACCCAGAGCGAATATCGTTCGCGTTCGTCTTGGCTCAGCTTGCCCCAGCCCTCGCTGTTCCACACCGGCCGCATCACAGCTCGATAGATGGTCGTCTCCTGCCCGCGCCTCGTCTCTGTACCCACCGCCTCGATCAGGCCCATTTTCTCTAGCTCCCCCACGTCATAGTCGGCCTTGTTGAGCCTGACGCCTAGTGCCCTGGCAATGTCGCTCTTTGATGCCGGTCCTCCAATAAGGGCCACTAGGGCCGCAAGCTGCGCGGGGTTATGAAGCAGGCGAAAGAGCTGCTCGTCGACGCGGATCTCCGGCATCACTGGTTTTGCCACAGCCCTCTCCTCTCTCCAGGATTATCGAGGACGCGGACCTTAGCCGATTTCATTAAGTAACGGACGAGTATTTGGATAGCACTGGCCCATCCGTAGCGGCCACACATACCGATACTAATCGACCAGTCGATTACCCTCGGTAGCTGGTTCTCAAAGCCCAGCGGGAGGGGGTGATTGACGTGCTCGAAAAGGTCGAAGCCATTGTTCCGGCGATCTCCACGTTCAAGCCCGCTTAGCGGGTGAAGGCGACCGATCTCAATTGCAATGGTTGGGATCGGTCGCTTGCAGCGGGCTACCGCTGTCCTTCAAGGTACCTAAGCAGCTCGACCGATCGAGTCACTTCGGTTAGTCTTTCCTTGCGGTGATGGGGGACGTGCCTAAATCAGGCGTGGGAGGAGACTGGGCCGAGCGCGCCTTCGAGGCGATGGCTCCGCTCTACGACGACTTCAACTTCTTGCCGAATGAACTGCTCGTCGCCTAGTCCGGCCACGTGGAAAAGGCCGCGGATCAAACGCACGACCGAGCGGTTTCAGGCGCCGAACGGCGACCTCTACCTGCGTAGGCCGAGCGAAACCTCGGACATCCGGATAAAAGAACCGAGCCCACAGCTGAGGCAGCTTCTTGGGGCACTTGACGGTACTCGCACGCGCCAGGAGCTGGATCGGGAGTTCGGGGTGGGCCAAGTCGGCGAGCTGATCGCCCAACTCGCCGAGATGGGGCTGGGAGAGGACGCATCCGATGACGATTTGATCGCCCTGCGGACCCGGGAACGCTTCGACCGCCAGCTTCGCTACTTCAGCGATGTCTCGACCGGGCAGACTCCTTCTCAGTGCCAGGGCAGGCTGGAAGATGCTCGTATTGCAGTCTTGGGTGTCGGGGGTCTCGGCGGCTGGTCGGCGTTGACTCTCGCCTGTTGCGGAATAGGAGAGATGCTGCTCGTCGACTTCGACACGGTCGAGCTGAGCAACCTCAACCGTCAGATCCTCTACGGGGAGGCCGATATCGGCCAACCGAAGGTAGACCTGGCCGCCCGGCGGCTCGGCAACTTCAACTCCTCGATCCAAATCGAGACCCGTGATCAACGGCTCGACAGCGAGGCGGCGGTCGCGGCGGCGATCAAGGGCTACAACCTCGTCGTCAACGCCGTCGATTGGCCTGCCCACGAGATCGAGCTTTGGGTCAACTCGGCCTGCTTTGCGGCCAACATTCCCTATATCTCGATGAGTCACTACCCGCCGATCGCCCGCGTGGGGCCTCTATATGTTCCGGGCGAGACCGGCTGCTACTCGTGCCAGGAGAGCGCCTACAAGCGTTTGTATCCCTTCTACGACGCAGCCGTCGAGCAGCAGCGGGCCAAGCCGTCGCCGGCGGCGACGCTGGGCGCTGCCTGCGCCCTGATCAGCGGCCAGGTCGCTCTCGACGTCATGCATTTTCTGACTGGCCTTGCAACGCCATCGAGCCTTGGCGTGAGCCACATCTACGACCTCCGCACGATGCAGGTCAAGCAGGAGCAAGTTGTGCAGGAGCCGGATTGCACGGTCTGCGCCGCTCCTGCGTGAAGGCCGGGCGGATCGACCGGCGGCACTTGACCCCTCTGCTTAGCTATACGAACAGGTGTTCGTATGGTGGCTTGCGTTCTCATCCCTCGTTTCTCGCTCAGGATCGCCTCCCCTGGGGGGTTTGACGACGCCGTTGCGCTGGCGCCGCTGCCCGCTGCCCGGCAGGCGATCGGCGAGGTCTCCGGGGCCGCTGAGGCCGCCGGACTGCGGCCCGGAATGCCCCTGGGCGAGGCCCTTGCCCGCTGCCCGTCGCTGCGGCTGGTGCCGGCCGATCCCGCCCGTGCCGCCGAGTTGTGGGAGGCGCTGGTGGAGCGACTGGGGGAGATCGGCGCGGCGGTCGAGTCGGGGCGCCCGGGCGAGGCCTTCTTCGCGGTGGAGGGCTTGACGGGGATCCACGGCGGCGAGCCCGCCGGGGTGATCGCCGCGGCGCGCGAGGCGGTGGGGGTGCCGGTGCGGATCGCGCTCGCCCCCAATCGGTTCGCGGCCTTCCTCGCCGCCAGCCGGGGATCGCGCCTGCCCCGCGACCTCTCCGGCTCGCGCGGGGAGGCGATCGTCCCCCCTGGTGCCCTGCGCCGGTTTCTCTCGCCGCTTCCGGTCGGGACGCTGGGCGCCAGGCTCGGCGAGGGCAAGCCCGAGGCGGAGGAGCTGGTGCGTTCCCTGAAGCGGCTCGGCCTCGGCACCCTCGGCAAGCTCGCCGCGCTCTCCCCCGACCAGGTCGCCGATCGCTTCGGGGCGCTCGGCCTGCGGGCGCTCCGCCTCGCCCGCGGCGAGGACACTCCGCTGCGCCCGCGCCGGCCCCAGCGCGAGCTCGCCTGCGAGATCGAGCTGCCCGACGGTGTCGCCGGCCCCCAGCTCGAGCACGCCCTGCGGCTTTTGGCCGAGCGGCTGCTCGCCGACCCCGAGCGCAAGGGGAGGACCGTGCTGGCGCTTCGCATCTCCGCCTCGCTCGAGAGCGGCGGCAGCTGGAGCGTCGAGCAGGGGCTGAGCCGGCCGGCGGTCTCGGCACCGGCGATCGGCTCGCTGCTGGCTCCGAAGCTCGAGCAGCTGCCGGGACCGGCGAGCGCCCTGCGGCTGCGGGCG
>Ga0055487_10000047_pt1 | contig 10997 bp, 10 predicted proteins | sample RushMan_ThreeSqC_FD_57940 | JGI IMG/M metagenome (GOLD analysis project Ga0055487, IMG submission 57940) | Wetland microbial communities from San Francisco Bay, California, USA, that impact long-term carbon sequestration - RushMan_ThreeSqC_D2 | ecosystem: Environmental > Aquatic > Marine >...
TGGTTAGAGCGCGTCTCTGATAAGGACGAGGTCCCTGGTTCGAATCCAGGATCGCCCACTCGTGCAGCAGATGCAGATCTACGGAGTCAGCTTCGACATGGTCGGCAAGCAGCCGATCGTCTTGCTGAAGACCGTCGATGGCAACCAGTTCCTGCCGATCTGGATCGGCCACCCGGAGGCGGCGGCGATCCTGATGAAGCTGCAGGGGGCGACGACCCCGCGGCCGATGACCCACGACCTGCTCTCCGACCTGCTCGAGCAGATGGATGCGAAATGCGAGCGGGTCTCGGTGACCGAGTTGCGCGACAACACCTTCTACGCCTCGATCACGGTCTCGGTCAACGGCTCGGAGCTGGAGATCGACTCGCGGCCCTCCGACGCCCTCGCCCTCGCGGTCCGCTGCTCCGCCCCGATCTTCGCCGCCGAGGACGTGATCGAGGAGTCGGCGATCGAGTTCGAGCACGATGTCGAGGACACCGAGGAGGTCGTCGACAAATTCAAAGACTTTCTCGACGAGGTCACGCCCGATGACTTCGCCAAAGGCGAAGATTCCTAGGCCCGCGCTGGGGTCAGCGCCAGCTCCAAGATCTTCTCGACCAACTGCTCGAACGACGTTCCCGCCGCCTCGGCGGCCTGGGGGAGAAGGCTGGTGTCGGTGAGGCCAGGGATCGCGTTGACCTCGAGCACCTGCGGGCCGTCCTCGCCGAGGATCACGTCGACCCGCGAGAAGCCCGAGCAGCCGACCGCCCGGTAGGCGGCCAGCGCCGCCTCGGTAACGGCCGCGGCCTCGGCGTCGCCGAGCTGGGCCGGGCAGACAAAGGAGGTCCGGCCGATCTCGTAGCGCGCCTCGAAGTCGTAGTTGTGCCCGGGGAGGGGGATCGCCTCGACCACCGGCAGCGGCTCGTCGCCGACCACGCTGACCGCCAGCTCGCGACCGTCGACGAAGCGCTCGAGCAGGACCCTGTCGTCGTAGCTGAAGGCGGAGACGAGCGCGGCGGGCACGTCACTCGCGCTCTCCGCGAACTTCACCCCCAGGGACGAGCCGCCGCGGCTCGGCTTGACCACGAGGGGAAAACCGAGCCGCTGCTCCAGCTCGCCGAGCGCCTCGGCGGCGCCGAGCTCGCGGAAGGCGGTCTGGTTGAAGGCGAACCAATCGGGGGTCGGGACCCCAGCCGCGCGCAGCTCGTGCTTGGTCAGCGCCTTGTCGATGCAGCGCACGCAGGCGGCGACGCCCGGGCCGGTGAAGGGGATGTCGAGGATCTCCAGCAGCTCCTGAGCGGTCCCGTCCTCGCCGCCGATTCCGTGCATGGCGACGAAGACGACGTCGGGTCGCTCGCCCTCCAGGCGCTTGACCAGCTCGCCATCGGCCTCCAGTGCCAGGACTTCGTGGCCCAGCCGGCCGAGCGCGTCTTCGACCCGCGCCCCCGAGCGCAGTGAGACCCCCCGCTCGAGCGACCGACCCCCTTTGAGGACGGCGACCTTCACGCGCCCTCTGCTTTGCGGAACGGGATCACGGTCGAGTCCGCCTGCGTCGGCTGGGACCGTGGATCGGACTCCGCCGGCCGTTCCCCGGTCAGCGCTCCGTAGAGCTCGACCTGCTCGGCGATCACCTTGCCGATCCGGCGGATGCCCTCGCGGATCTCGTCCTCGTTCCCGGCGGAGAAGTTGAGCCGCATCGAGTTGGCGCCGCGACCGTCGACGTAGGCGGCTTGGCCGGGGACGAAGGCGACGTCCTCGCGCAGCGCCTTCGCCAAGAGGTCGCCAGTGTCGATGAAGGGGGGGAGGGTCGCCCAGACGAAGAGGCCGCCGCCGGGCTCGGTCCAGGTTGCCTGGGGCGGGAAGTAATCGCCCAGCGCCCCGACCATCGCGTCCCGCCGCCGCCGATAGATCTCGGACAGGCTCTCGACGTACTCGCGCCAGTTCCCGTCGCGGAAGTACTCGCGGACGAAGTACTGGGTCAGGGTCGAGGTGCAGAGGTCGGCGGCCTGCTTGCCGAGCACGATCTTGTCCATCACCGGCGGCGGCGCAACCGCCCAGCCAAGGCGGATCCCCGGCGAGAGGATCTTCGAGAAGGTCCCTATATAGATGACGAAGTCGCCGCCGTCGAGCTGGTAGAGCGGCGGCAGCGGCTCGCCCTCGAAGCGGAGCAGGCCGTAGGGGTTGTCCTCGACCACGAGTAGCTCCCGCGAGCGAGCGATCTCGACCAGGCGCTGCCGGCGCTGCAGCGACATCGTCACCCCGGCCGGGTTCTGGAAGGTCGGCACCGAGTAGACGAACTTGGGCCGCCGGCCTTCGCCGTCGAGCCGTTCGAGCACCGTCTCCAGCTCGTCGATCCGCATCCCCTCGGCGTCGCACTCGACCTGGATCGTGTCCGCCTCGTAGCTGCAGAAGACCGGGATCGCGCCGGGGTAGGTCGGCGCCTCGCAGATCACCGCGTCGCCGGGATCGACCAGCGTCTTGCAGAGCAGGTCGATCGCCTGCTGGCCGCCGGTGGTGACGATCACGTCCTCGGGGTCGGGAAGCATCCCCTCGGCGCCCATCACCTCGACGATGCAGTCGACCGTCTCGCCGAACCCCTCGGTGGGCCCGTACTGAAGCGCCTCGGCCGCCGACTCCTGGGCAATCCGCGTCATCTGCGCGGCGAACGTCTGCGGCGGGAAGGTCGAGGTGTCGGGAAGCCCGCCGGCCAGCGAGATCACCTCCGGCCGGGCGGTCACCGCCATCAGGTCGCGCATCGCCGAGGATCGCATCACCTGCGTGCGGGCGGCGAAGAGCCCGGCGTAGCGCTCGAGGTCGCTGCCGCGCGCGTGGGCGCGGCGCCGGTGGGGCGGCTCGGACATGGGGACAGTGTGCCGAATTGGCGCGAGTGCGCCAGGAGAGCTAGGTTTCCTGCGTGGGATCTTTCTCGGGAATCTGCCTCGTGCTCGGCATCGGCATCGCGATCGGGATGCTCGCCGGCACCACCGGCACGCACGGATCGGCCCGCGGCCGGATGACCCTCCTCGCCGGAGCGCTCGGCCTACTGGTCGGGATCCTGTTGTCGGGCAGCGCCGACATCGGCACCGTCACGGGCGCCCTTTTCGGCCTGCTCGGCGCCGCCTTCGCCTGCCTGATCGTCAGCGACGTGGTCGCAGGCGCCGGCAAACGAGAGGGAAGCGGCTCGAGCGCCCTCGCCTTCCTCGTCTCCCTCGCCGCCCTGCTCGTAGTGGCGATCGCGCTCCTGGCGAAGCCGGCAATCCTCCTGGTCGCCGCCGCACTTTTCTGGCTCGGCCTATCGCGCCGGCGAAGGGCACAGCGAAAGCACGCCGGGCTGCGCGTCCTGCGCTAGGGGATCATTCGCGGCATGGCCGCGAAGAAGCTGATCCTCACCTACGTCGACTCGCTGCGCACGGACATGCTGCGGCGCGCGGTCGAGGAGGGTCGCGCCCCCACTTTCGCCGCCCTGATCGAGCGAGGGGTGCTGATCGAGGATTGCGTTTCCAGCTTCCCCTCGGTTACCCCGGTCGCCTGCGCGGAGATGGTCACCGGCCTCGGCGCCGAGGGCCACTGGATCAGCGGCATGAACTGGTACCACCGGCTCGAGCGTCGCTACGTCGACTACGGCTCCTCGATCGAGGCGAGCCGGGCGCTCGGGGTCTTCCGCGTCCTCTTCGACCTCGTCTACAACATGAACCTGGCCCACCTCAACCCCGCCGCCGAGACCCTCTTCGAGCAGCTCGACGACGCGGCGGTACGGACCGCCTGCACCCCGTTCCTGATCTACCGCGGTCGCCATCGTCACCAGGTCTCGCTCGAGGGCCTGCTGCGCCGCGCGGTCGATGCGACCAGATCGAAGTTCCGCCACCACACCTGGGGCCCGCGGGAGCTCTTCTACGGCGACCTCTACGCCAGCAGCGAGGTGCCCTGCAAATCGACCTCGATCCCCGGTGCCCGGGACGGCTACTCGGCCTGCTGCGCCGCCGAGCTGGCGAGGCGGGACGGGTTCGACTTCCTCCTCTTCTCCCTGCCCGACAACGACAACTACTCGCATCGCCACGGGCCGGAGGCGAGCGTCGAGTCGATCGCCAAGGCGGACCGGTGCTTCGCGAAGCTGGTCGAGGCGACCGGCGGCCTCGATTCCTTCCTCGCCGGCCACGCCCTGGTCCTTCTCGCCGATCACGCCCAGACGGCGGTCCACCGCGGCCTGCCCCTGGCCGAGATCCTCGCCCACCAGTGGCCCGTCCTCCAGCCGTCCGACTCGGAGCCGGAGCTGGCCCAGCTCGCGGTCAGCCCGACGGCCCGCGCCGCCCACGTATATCTGCTGCCGGCGCCGGCCGGGCGCGCCGACCCGGACGCCGTGCGCGAATCGCTGGTCGCGATCGAAGGAGTCGACCTCGTCTGCCGTCTGGAGACGAGCGAGGGCGACCCGCTGCTCCGCGAAGAGCCGGGCGCGCCGCCCCCCGGCGCCTGGGCGGTCGTGGAACGCCGCAAGCACCGCCTTCGCTTCCACCCCGGCAGCGAAGTCTCCGATCTCCGCGGCGAAGGCTGGATCTTGGACGGCGACCTCGCCGCCCTGGAGGCGACCGTCGAGGACGGGGTGCTTTCCAGCGACACCTACCCGGACCCGCTCGCCCGCGTCTGGTCCGCCCTCAGCTCTCCCCACGCCGGCGACTTCCTCCTCTCCCTCTCTCCGGGCTACGAGGCGGTCGACTGGGGCGGCGTCTCCCACGCCGGCGGTGGCAGCCACGGCTCCCTGCACGCCGGCGACTCACTCGGCCCCCTCCTCTTCGTCGGTTGTGGACCCGATGACCCGCATCAGCGTCCCCAGTGGGCCCTCCGCGACATCGCCCCCGTCGTGCACGACCACTTCGGGCTGGCCTGATGCCCACCGCCCGCGGGCTCGCCGCCCTCTGCCTCCTGCTCCTCGCCGCATTGGCGTTGCCCGGCGCCGCCTCGGCCCAGCTGGATGCGTCCGAGGCGGTCCGCAGCGCCGAAAGGGACCCGAAGCTGGTCGAGGTGCGGGAGCAGCACGGGAGCCTGACGCACAGCGCCTCGATGGTCGACGGCAACTGGGAGGTCGCCTGGTTCGCCGGCGGCAAAGAGGTCGCTCTCGTCATCGTCGACCCGGCCAGCGGACTGGTGCGCGAGTCGTGGACGGGCTACCAGGTGGCCTGGAAGATGGCCCGCGGGTACTCGGGCTCGTTCGGCCACAAGCTCAATGCGCCCTACGTCTTCCTCCCCCTCTGCGCGATCTTCCTGATCGGCCTGCTCGACTGGAGGCGCCCCTGGAGCCTGGCCAGCCTCGACCTCCTCGCCCTGCTCGGGTTCGGCGTCTCCCACATCTTCTTCAACCGCACCGAGATCGGCGTCTCCGTCCCGCTCCAGTACGCACCCCTGCTCTACCTCTTCGGCCGCGCCCTCTGGATCGGGCTGCGCGGCAGGGACCAGTCATCGACTCGGGGGCTGGGGAGTTCTTGGCCGGCCGCCTGGCTCCTGGTGGCCGCCCTCTTCCTGGTCGGCTTCCGGGTTGGCCTCAACCTCGCCGACTCGGGTGCGATCGATGTCGGCTATGCCAGCGTCGTCGGCGCCGACCGGATCGCCCACGGGGAACCGGTCTACGGCAACTTCCCCGACGGCGTCTCCCAGGGCGACACCTACGGCCCCGTCAACTACATCGCCTACGTACCCTTCGAGCGAATCTGGCCCTGGTCGGGAAGCTGGGACGACCTCCCCGCCGCCCACGGGGCCGCAGTCTTCTTCGACCTCGCCACCTTCGCCCTCCTCATCCTCCTCGGCCGCCGAATCCGCCCGGGACCGGCCGGCAACAAGCTCGCCGCCACCCTCGCCTTCGGCTGGGCCGCCTACCCGTACACAGCCTTCGCCCTGCTCTCCAACTCGAACGACGCGCTCGTGGGGCTGCTGCTCGTGGCGACCCTGCTCGTGCTCGCTCGTCCCGCCGCACGCGGGGTGTTGTCAGCCCTCGCGACCCTGGCCAAGTTCGCCCCGGCTGTCCTCGTCCCGATGCTTGCTACGTATCGGCCCGCGGGTGGCGTCGCAGGGGGGACCACCCCTGAGGACGCTTTAGCGACCGGAAGGGGTGGTGGGTCCCCTGCGGCGACAGGACCCGCGGGAGTTACGTTCGGGATCGCATTCGCCCTGACCACCGTGGCTTTGATGATCTGGCCGGCGATCGACCCAGGCCTGAGCACCGTCTGGGACCGCACGATCGCCTACCAGGCGGGACGCGATTCGCCGTTCAGTATTTGGGGCCAGGTGGCCGGCCTGGAGCCGCTGCGGATCGCGATCCTTGCAGCCGTGGGAGCCCTTTCCGTATTTCTAGCTTTCCGCCCCAGGCGCAAGAATCTCCTTCAGGTGAGTGCCCTGGGAGCAGCCCTGCTGATCGGGGTTCAGCTGACGATGCAGCACTGGTTTTACCTCTACATCGTCTGGTTCTACCCACTTCTGCTGGTTGCGCTGACGCTCAGGCACGGTGAGAGGTCGAACGATCAGATATTTGGCTAGCGATGGCACTTGAGGGGTGCAGCGTCCTCGGGCCAGGTCGATCCGAGAGGGGATGCATGTCCCCAGTCCCAAGCGCTCGCGACGTATTGGCTTTCCGCGTGCGAGCGTCCCACTCGCGACGGTCGCGGTCCTGGCCCTGGTGGCTCTTCCCGCCGCGGCCGTTGCGAGTCCCCCCGAGCTGATCGCCGCGTGGGGAGGCCAGGGGACCGAAAACGGACAGTTCGAATCGCCTTCGGGGGTTGTAGTCGACGCCGAGGGCAATGCCTACGTCGCCGACACCTTCAACAGTCGAATCCAGGTCTTCAACCCCTGCCACCGATGGATCGCCACGATCGGAAGCCGCGGCGCAGGCCCGGGGCAGCTGAACGCCCCGCTCGGGCTGGCGTTCGGCTCGAACGGCAACGCCTACGTCGCCGACACCAACAACAACCGGATCGACGCCTTCGACGCCGCTGGCAAATTCCTCTTCAGCTGGGGCGCCCTCGGTTCTGGCAACGGGCAGTTCAAGCTGCCGTTTGGCGTGGCGACGGACTCGCTCGGCAACGTCTACGTCGCCGACGCCGATAACAACCGCGTCCAGGCCTTCGATGCGACCGGCAACTTCCTCCGAGCCTGGGGTCGGTTCGGAACCGGTCATGGCCAGTTCAATCTTCCGACTGCCATCGCGACCGATTCGCAGGACCGGATCTATGTCACCGACACTGGCAACAGCCGGGTCCAGGTCTTCGGCCCGCAAGGCGACTTCATCCTCAAATGGGGTTCGTTTGGCAGTGGCGCCGGAGAGTTCAAACTGCCGCGCGGAGTCGCCGTCGGACCGGACGGCAACGTCTACGTCGCCGACGCCGGCAACGGCCGCATCCAGGCCTTCGGACCCTCCGGGGCCTTTCTGACGGAGTGGGGCAGCCTCGGTGGCGAAGCCGGCCAGTTCCAGTACGTCGTCGGGGTTGGTACCGACCTTCTCGGCAATGTCTACGCCGCGGAGAACCATCCCAACGACCGCATCCAGGTCTTTGGCGAGCCGGCACCGACCGTCGCCGACCTGCTGGAGGCCGTTGCGGAAGCGGGTCTCCCCAAGGGCACGCAGGGCAGTCTCGAATCGAAGCTGCGTGGCGCGCAGGAAAGCTTCGAGCACGGCCAGGCTGGCGTCGCCGCCAACAAGCTGGACGCCTTCGAGGCCGAGGTCAAGGCCCTGAGCGGCAAGAAGCTCGACTTGGAAATTGCCGACAGCTTGATCGCCGAAGCCGAGGCCGTAAGCGGCCCAGGCTGCCCCGCCTGACCTCAGGCCGGTGCCGGCACCATCACCTGCTCGATCGAGTCGGCCAGCCCCCGCTCGTTGACGTCGACGAGTGCGCCCATCACCCAGACATCCTCCTCGGCGGTCTCGAACTTGACCGGCATCTGGGTTATCAGCGACTCCAGGATCAGCTCCGGCTTGACCCCGAGCACGCTCGTTCGCGACCCGGTCATCCCGACGTCGGAGATGAACGCGGTTCCCTGCGGCAGCACCCGCCCGTCGGCCGTCGGCACGTGGGTATGGGTGCCGAACACGGCCGCGACGCGACCGTCGAGGTGCCAGCCCATCGCCACCTTCTCGCTGGTCACTTCGGCGTGGAAGTCGACGATGGCGAAGTCGCACTCGATCTTCTCGAGGATGCTGTCGACCTCGTGGAAGGGCGAGCGAGCGACCTTGAGGCCGATTTCGCCGCTCAGGTTGATCACGCCGACGCGCTTGCCGCCGGCTTCGACCACGGTGTAGCCGCGTCCGGGGTTGGCGTGCGGGTAGTTGGCCGGCCGCACCACGCGGTCGCTGCGTTCGAGGAATTCGTAAGCCTCGCGGTGGCGGTAGACGTGGTTGCCCGTCGTGATCGCGTCGACGCCGGCGTTGAGGAAGGCGTTGGCCGTCTTCTCGGTGATCCCCATCCCGCCGGCCGAGTTCTCGCCGTTGACGACCACCATCTCGGGCGCGTAGCGCTCGCGCAGCCCCGGCATCGCCGCCGCAAGCCCCCGCCGCCCCGGCCCGCCTACCACGTCGCCGATGAAGAGCACCTTCATGGCAGGTGACCCTATCTGCGAAATGCGCAAGGGTGTAGGGGTGAGCGAGGACAGCGAGATTCTGGAGCGGGCGATGCGCTACCCGTACGCGGTGCCGATGCGCCCGTTCGTACAGCAGGGGCATCGCACCCTCGACCCGGATGAGGCCGGGATCGACCGGCAGCAACGCTCGCGGCTGCTCGTCTACGGCTCCAACGCCTCACCCGAACAGCTCGCCCGCAAGCTCGCCCTCAGCGCTGACCCGGTGCTGGTCGAGCCGGCCTGGCTGCACGACTTCGACGTGGTCTACTCGGCCCACTTCGCCGCCTACGGGGCGGTGCCGGCAACGCTCCAGCGCAGCCCCGGGACCACCGTCAGGGTGGCGATCATCCACCTGACCGACGAGCAGCTGCGGCTGGTCTCGGCGACCGAGCTCAACTACGAGCTCACGTCCTTTGGCGAGGAGACCTGCGAGCTGCCAGATGGCGAGCCGGTCACGCAGCTCTCCGCCTACATCAGTCGCCACGGCTGCCTCTTGATCGACGGCAGCGAGGTCGCCCTGGTTGCCGTTCCCGCCCGTGACCGTGACTTCGCCGAGATGAGCGAGCCCCAAGTGCTCGAGCACCTGCGCTCGGCGCTCCGCCCAGACGAGAGCATCGACACCTTCGTCCTCAGCGGTGTCACCGACCCCAAGCTGGCGCAGGCCAGGACCGAACAGCTCGGCCGCAGGCCGTTTTTGACGGCGAGCTAAACCGCCGCGAAGCGCCGCAGGGCGAGCCGCGCCAGCAAGCCGTAGGCGACGGCCAGGATGGCCAGGTGCAGGAGAGCGGCGGCGACGCTGGGGCCGGAGGCGTCGAGGGCGCCGCCGATCGCGTCGAGGGCGGGCTTGAACGGGAAGAGGGCGGTGATCGCGCTGATCGCGCCGTCGAGGGCTGAGCCGACCGCGCCCGAGGGGATCAGGGAGAGGAAGGCGACCGGCAGGGTGACCATGAAGGCGAGCAGGGAGACGGCGCGGACCTCACGTGCGGCCGCGCCGAGGGCCGCTCCGGCGGCGCCGAGGGCCGCGCCGCTGGCGAGGATCGCGAGCAGCCAGAGGCCGATCCGGCCCCAGTGCAGGGGGACGAAGATGGAAAGTCCGGCAAGCATCAGCATGGTCACCGCGACGCCGACGACGCCGCCGAGCGCGACCTTCTCGGTCAGCAGGGCCGTGGGCGAGACCAGGCCGCGGGCCAGCCTGGTGTAGGCGTTCTCCTCGCGCTCCAGGGCGAGGGAGCCGGCGACGAGCAGGACGGTGACGAAGGCCAGGGTGAAGGTCGCGGCGACCGCGATTGCGAAGGTTTCCAGCGGTGGGGAGGAGCCGCCGACGAGCTGCTTGTCGACCGCGATCGGCTGCGTCAGGCGGGTGAGCAGCGGCGCGGCGGTGTCGAGGTTGTTGCGAGCGAGCGTGGTGAAGCGGATCACCCGGTCGACCGAGTCGCGCAGCGGCCCGGGGGGCAGTGCGGGCCGCACCGCCCGGACGATGCGTGCGCTGTTTCGCAGGCCGAGGATCTCGATCGTGTGGCCGAGCACGGCGATCTCGCCGCCGTCGAGGACGAGGCCGAGGAATTTGCCGCCTTCGGTCGCGATCTCCCGCGCGATCACGAGGTTTGCCTGGGCGAGCAGAGAGTCGATCCGGTCGTTCACCAGCCGCGCCTTGACCGGGTCCTCCTCGTTGACGATCACCTCGACCTTCGGCGTTTTCGGGAACGGGGTGGAGAGCGAGTTGATCCGGTCGACGAGGTTCGCCGGCAGCACGAGCGCGGCCAGCACGTCACCGGAGCGGACCGCGGCAGCGGCCTCGGCACGATCGTCGACATGTACGCACTCGACCCGCGCGCAGATGCGCTCGTCGACGCCGATTTTCGGCAGCTTCCTGGTGCCGACGGTGACCCGCGCGTCGCTCGGCACCTCGTTGAGCAAGGCGACCCGCGGCTTCTCCGGCGAGCGCGAGATCGCCAGGCCGACGAGCAGGGCGATCAACACCGGGTAGGCGACCAGCAGCACCGCCTGCAAAGGGGAGCGCCTCAGAATCATGAGGTCCTTGAGCAGGAGCCAGCGCATCAGTGCCCCCGGTGGTGGAGGAAGGCGACGAAGGCGGTCTCGAAATCGCGGTCGGCGGCCTCGGGCGCCTCGCGCCGCACTGCCTCGCGCAGCCCGTCGGCGGACCCGTCGAAGAGCGCCTCGCCGTCGGCGAGCACGAGCAGCCGGCCGCCGTAGCGCTCGGCCTCCTGGATGTCGTGGGTCGAGAAGATCACGGTCGTCCCGTGGCCCTCGGCGAGGGCGGAGACGAAATCCCACAGCCGCGCCCGCTGGCGTGGGTCGAGCCCGACGCTGGGCTCGTCGAGCAGTAGCACCGAGGGCCGCGCCAGCAGGCCGATCGCGATATTGATCCGCTGCTGGTTGCCGCCCGAGAGCCGCGCGACGAT
>Ga0055487_10000049_pt1 | contig 10944 bp, 12 predicted proteins | sample RushMan_ThreeSqC_FD_57940 | JGI IMG/M metagenome (GOLD analysis project Ga0055487, IMG submission 57940) | Wetland microbial communities from San Francisco Bay, California, USA, that impact long-term carbon sequestration - RushMan_ThreeSqC_D2 | ecosystem: Environmental > Aquatic > Marine >...
GACCTTGTCGGACTCGCCCTTTTCCGCCGCTTCGTGCTCCAGCTTGGCGATCTTCTCCGGCGTCAGTTCGCCCGCGTTTTCGGCCTCGATCTTCGCCAGCCACGCCGCCCCCTCACGCGACTGGTCCTCGTCGAACTCCACCCCGCCGCGGTCCAGCGACTTGTCGATCTCCTCGAAGAGGGCGTCGACCAGGGTCGCCTGCGGGACCTTGCGCAGGGGCTTTCCGCCGGCGTAGATCAACCCCTCGTTCTTGGCGCCGGCGATGCCGAAGTCGGCGTGGGAGGCCTCGCCGATCCCGTTGACGGCGCAGCCGAGCACGGCGACCTCGATCGGCTCGGCGTAGCCCTCGAGCCGCTGCTCGATCTCGGCGACGACCGAGTCCATGTCGAACTGGAGCCTGCCGCAGGTCGGGCAGGCGATCAGCACTGGGCCGCGCTCGCGCAGCTGCAACGCCTTGAGGATCTCCCAGGCGACCTTGACCTCCTCCTCGGCGTGGAAGGTCGAGAGGCTGATCCGGATCGTGTCGCCGATGCCGTCGGCGAGCAGGGTCCCGAGGCCGACCGAGGACTTGAGCGAGCCGGACCATTTCGTCCCCGCCTCGGTGATTCCCAGGTGCAGCGGGTAGGGAATCTTCTCCGAGAGCAGCCGGTTGGCGGCGATCGTGTTGGGCACGTTGGTCGACTTGATCGAGACCTTGAAGTTCTCGAAGTCGAGCGACTCCATCAGCGCGACGAACTCGACCGCGGCGGCGACCAGCGCCTCGACCGGGCTTTCGCGCTCGAGCGCGTGCAGGTGCTTGGGCAGAGAGCCGGAGTTGACCCCGATCCGCATCGGCACGCTGGCCGCGGTCGCCCTCTCGGCGACCTCGGCGACCTTCTCGCGGCCGCCGATGTTGCCCGGGTTGAGGCGGATGCAGTGGGCCCCGGCATCGATCGCCTTCAGCGCCAAAGTGTGATTGAAGTGGATGTCGGCGATCACCGGGATCGGCGACTCCTTGACGATCGTCCTCAGCGCCTCGACGTCCTCGTCCCGCGGCACCGCAACCCGGACGATGTCGGCCCCGGCGTCAGCGACCTTGCGGATCTGCTCCATCGTCGCCGCCAGGTTGGCGGTCTCGGTCTTGGTCATCGTCTGCACGACGACCGGCGCCCCCCCGCCAATCGGCACGCCGCCAACGAATATCTGCCGCTTAGAGGCCATTACGGCAGCCTACCGACAGCCCCTCCCGCCCCCCGCACCCACGACATCCCCCGACATCCCCGAACTGCATCAAATTTTCTATCTCTCAGATAGAAAATTTGATGCAGTTCGGGCGGAGGGGCCTGGATCAGCGGACGTTGAAGCCTTCGCCGGTGAGGCGGCCGATGTCGTTCGAGAGCCCGAGGAAGAAGAGCATGATCACCAGCACGAACCCGAGGGCGCCGGCACGCTCCATCGTGCGCAGCGGCACCGGCCGGCCGCGGATCTTCTCTACGACCGCCCAGAAGATGTGACCGCCATCCAGGGGCAGGAAGGGGAAGAGGTTGATCAGGCCGAGCGAGAGGCTGACCAGGGCGAGGAGCAGGAACGACTGCTGGGTGCTGACCGAGATCGTTTCGTTGGCGACGGCGCTGACCCCGACCACACCTGAGACTTCCTTGCGTTTGTCCTCTTCGAAGAGCCTGACGAAGACCGTGGCCGTGTGGCTTGTCACCAGCCACATCTTGTCCACGGCCCAGTTGGCGGACCCGGCGACGCCCAGCTCTGCCGGTTCGACCCCGTAGCCGAAGCCGACCAGCGGTCTTTCCGCGGCAGCGTCGTACTCCGGCCGCACGACGATCTCACGCAGGCCGCCGTCGCGGCGCACGGTGAGCAGCGCCGGCGCCGCCGCTGCGCAGCCGTCGACCTGCTTGCCCGCGCAGCGATGCGTGGCGATCCGGTCGCGGAAGCTTTCGAGCAGGCCTTCGCCCTCCTTCCCCGGATAGCGCCGCCCGTCAACCGCGACGATCGCATCGCCCGCCTTCAGCTTGCCGGCCGCCGGCGTGTCGGGCAGCACGCGTTCGACCGTCCGGTTGGGCTTGTTGACCCCGAAGGCGAGGACGAAGAGGATCAGGAACGCCAGCGCGATGTTCACCGCCGGGCCCGCGCCGATGACGACGATGCGCTTCCAGACCGGCTGCCGGTAGTAGGCGCGCGGCTCGACCTCCGGCGGCAGCTCTTCCTCCGGGTTCATCCCGGTGATCTTGACGTAGCCCCCGAGCGGGATCGACTTGATTCCGTACTCGGTCTCGCCCCGTTTGAACGACCAGATCGTCGGGCCGAAGAAGAGGAAGAAGCGCTCGACCCGCATCCCAGTCGCCTTGGCGGCGAAGAAGTGCCCGGCCTCGTGCAGGATGATCAGCGCCGAGAAGCCGAGGAAGATCAGCAGCCAGTTCATACCCGTGCCAACCCCACGACCTCCTCTTCGGTGCGGCGACGAGCCTCGGCATCGACCGCGAAGAGATCGTCGAAATGGGTCGGTTGCAACGCCGGCATCGCTGTCAGTACCCGTTCGACAGCGGCGGGGATCGACTTGAACCCGATCCTCCCGTCCAGGAAAGCGGCGACGGCGACCTCGTCGGCTGCGTTGAGCACGCACGGGGCCGTGCCTCCGGCGCGGCCGGCCTCGATCGCCAGGCGCAGGCAGGCGAAGGTCTCGTAATCGGGCGCCTCGAAGGCCAGGGCGCCGACGGCGGCGAGGTCGAGTCGCGGCACGTCGACATCGGCGCGCTCGGGGTAGTGCAGCGCGTAGGAGATCGGCACCCGCATGTCGGGGTAGCCGAGGTGGGCCAGGGTGGCGCCGTCGTTGAGGTCGACCAGCGAGTGGACGATCGACTGCGGGTGGATCACGACCTCGATCCGCTCGAAGGGGACGCCGAAGAGGTGATGAGCCTCGATCGCCTCGAAGCCCTTGTTCATCAGGGTGGCCGAGTCGATCGTGATCCGCCCGCCCATCCTCCAGGTCGGGTGCGCGAGCGCCTCCTCGACGGTCACCGAGGAGAGGTCCGTGCGCCCGCGGAAGGGGCCTCCCGAGGCGGTGAGGAGGAGGCGGTCGACGGTCCCGGGCGCCTCCGCCCCAATCAACTGGAAGAGCGCCGAGTGCTCGGAGTCGACCGGCAGCAGTCGTGCCCCGGTCGCCTCGGCCAGGGCCATCGTCAGCTCGCCGCCGATCACCAGGCTCTCCTTGTTGGCGAGGGCGACGTCGATCCCCTCGCCGAGGGCGACGATCGTCGGCCCGAGGCCGGCCGCGCCGACGATGCCGTTGAGGACGAGGTCCGCTCCCGAGTCGAGGATCAGGTCGCGAATGCCCTCCTCGCCGGCGAGCACCTTCCCGCCCCACGCCTCACCGGCCGCGGCGGCTGCATCGGCATCGGCGAAAGCGACCGTGCCGGCGCCATGCTCGGTCGCCTGCGCCAGGACCCGCTCCCAGCTCGATCCCGCGGCCAATCCCACGACCTCGAGCTCTTCCGACGCCGCGACGATCTCCAACGCCTGCGTGCCTATCGAGCCAGTCGAACCCAGAATCAGCAGCTTCTTCATCTACCGGAGCATATGGAGGGCGCCAGCCGGGCCCACGAGTCTGCACTTACTCGCGCGTGGGCCGTGCAATCGCAGACTCGTCCCAGTTCGTCAGAAGGCGAGTTGGATGGATAGGTAGTAGGCGACCACTACTGTGAAGAGGACGGCGTCGAGGCGGTCGAGGATGCCGCCGTGGGCGCCGAAGAGGGTGCCGGTGTCCTTGCGGTCGAGGTCGCGCTTCAGCATCGACTCGAAGAGGTCGCCGATTGGGGCGACGGCGGCGACCGCGGCGCCGATCAGCAGGGCGTCGGTCCCGGAGAGCCAGTCCTGGTAGAGACCGGCGAACCAGAAGGCCATCGTGCCGATTACGAAGCCACCGATCAACCCCTCCAGTGTCTTGTTCGGCGAGAGTTGCGGTGCGATCTTGTGCGAGCCGAACATGCGACCGGTCGCGTAGGCGCCCGTGTCGGCGGCGAAGGTGCCGACGAGGACGTCGATCAGCAGCGCGGCGCCGTGGTCCGGCAGGCCGCGGAGGAGGACGGCGTGCGCCAGCGGGATGCCGATCCAGACGATGCCGAGCAGGGTGACTCCAATCGAGGTCGTGACCCGCTCACGACGGCCGCCCTCGATGCCGAAGGCGAAGAGCAGCGGGAAGGAGGCCGCGAGGACCAGGAGGATGCTGAAGGAGGTGCCGAATTGAGCGGCGACGATCAGGGCGGCGACGGCCGGGTAGGCGGCTTTCTGGATCGGCCGCATCTCGTCGGTCATCGCCAGGTACTCGCGCAGGCAGAGGGCGCCGACGGCGAGCATCGCGATCGCGAAGACGAGGCCGCCGGCGACGGTGACCGCGATCGCGAAGATCCCCCAGGGGAGCGCGACCAGAATCCGCTTCGCCGTCTCGCCGCTGCGCTTGGGACCCCTGCGCCGAGGCGGGCGCGGCGGCCGCCCGCGTTTCGGCTCGTCGGCGAACATCTCCTCATCGAAGAGGTCCTTCACCGGATCCTCGCCCCGAACCGCCTTTGGCGCGCCTCGAACTCGCGCAGGGACTGCTCCAGCGCCTCGCGCCCGAAGTCCGGCCAGAGCTCGTCGCGGAAGACCATCTCCGAGTAGGCGCACTGCCAGAGGAGGAAGTTGGAGATCCGCCGCTCGCCGCTGGTGCGGATCAGCAGGTCGGGGTCGTGCATCTCGGGGGCGTAGAGAAACCGCCTGAACTCATCCTCGGAGCCGCCCTCGAAACGCCCGGCCGCGTCGACGATCTCGGCCCTGCCGCCGTAGTTGAAGGCGACGAAGAGGACGATGCGGTCGTTGGCCGCGGTCTTCTCCTCGGCCCAGTCCATGCGCTCGGCCAGCTCCGGCGCGACGCCCTCGCGGCGGCCGACGAATCGCATCCGCACCCCCTCGGCGTCGAGCTCCGGAGTCTCGGCGTCGATCCGCTCGCCGAACATCGCCATCAACCCGGCGACCTCCTCGGGCGGGCGCGACCAGTTCTCGGTCGAGAAGGAGAAGACGGTGAGCTCCTCGATCCCCAGCTCGACCGCGTCGCGGAGACGCGCCTTGACCGTGTCGGCGCCGGCCCTGTGCCCGTCCACCGCCGGGAGGCCCCGCTGCTCCGCCCAGCGCCCGTTGCCGTCGGTGATGATCGCGACGTACCGCGCGGAGGCACTCACACCTCGAGGATCTCCTCTTCCTTCCCCTTCAGCAGGGCGTCGATCTCCCCGATCGCGTCGTCGGTCTGCTTCTGCAGGGCCGCCTCGGCGCGGCGCTCGTCGTCCTCGCCGGCGTCGCCCTCCTTCTTCAGATCGCGCAGGTCGTGCATCGTGTCGCGGCGGATGTTGCGGATCGCCACCCGGCCCTCCTCGGCGACCCCATGGACGACCTTGACCATCTCGCGGCGGCGCTCCTCGGTCAGCTCCGGGACCTGAAGCCGGATCACGTTGCCGTCGTTGCTCGGCGTCAGGCCGACGTCGGACTCCTGGATCGATTTCTCGATCGCCCCGATCGCGGACTTGTCGAAGGGAGTGACGGTGAGCAGGCGGGCGTCGGAGGTCGCCACGTTGGCCAGCTGCTTGAGCGGAGTCTGGGCACCGTAGTAGTCGACCATGATCCGGTCGAGCAGGTGCGGGGACGCGCGTCCCGTCCGCACCGTCGCGAGTTCGCCACGACTCGATTCGACCGACTTGGCCATGCGGCCACTGGCGTCCTCGAGCATTTCGTCGATCAGCTCCACTGGGCCCCCATTCTCGTCACCCGGTGGGCTCGCCGGAAACCAGCGTGCCCACCCTCTCGCCGCTGACGATCCTATCTATGTTGCCCGGGTCCCCCATGTTGAAGACGTAGATCGGCAGGTCGTTGTCCATGCAGAGCGAGAGCGCGGTCGAATCCATCACCTTGAGCCCGCGCTCGATCGCTTCGCGGTGGCCGATCGCGGCGATGAATTTGGCGTCGGGATTGGTGGCGGGATCGGAGTCGTAGACGCCCTCGACCCCGTTCTTCGCCATCAGGATCGCTTCCGCGTGGATCTCGAGTGCGCGCAGGGCGGCCGCCGTGTCGGTGGTGAAGAACGGGTTGCCGGTGCCGGCGGCGAAGATCACCACGCGGCCCTTCTCCAGGTGGCGCATCGCCCGGCGGCGGATATAGGGCTCGGCCACCTCCTTGACGTCGATCGCCGAGAGCACCCGGGTGTGCTCGCCGCAGCGCTCCAGCGCGTCCTGAAGGGTGAGCCCGTTGAGCACCGTCGCCAGCATCCCCATGTAGTCGCCGGTCGCCCGGTCCATGCCCTCGGCGGCGGCGGCGAGCCCGCGGTAGATGTTGCCGGCGCCGACGACGATCGCCACCTCCACCCCGCGCCCCCGGATCGCCGCGACCTGTTCGGCGATCCTCTGCACCTCGGCCGCATCGGTGCCGTGGTCGAGGTCGCCCATCAGCGCCTCGCCAGAGAGCTTCAGCAGGATGCGTTTGAACTTGGGATCGCCGGCCATCTCGGCCCCGAGCCTATTCCCCGACGCGGAAGTAGGCGAAGCGGGCGATGCGCACGTTCTCGCCGGTCTTGGCGGCCAGCTCCTGGCGCAGCTCCTCGATCGACTTCGACTCGTGCTTGTCGGTGTTGACGTGGGCCTGGTCGAGCAGGGCGACTTCCTTGCCCCACTTGGCCAGCTGTCCTTCGACGATCTTCTCGACCACGTTGTCGGGCTTGCCTTCTTCGCGCGCCTTCTCTTCGAAGACGCGCTTCTCGGCCTCGCGCTCCTCCGCCGAGATCTCATCGGTGGAGATGTACTGGGGCGAGCTCGCGGCGACGTGCAGCGCGACCTCGTAGGCGAACGCCTTGAAGTCCTCGTTGCGAGCGACGAAGTCGGTCTCGCACTGGACTTCGACCATCGCCCCGACCCGGTCGTTGGCGTGGATGTAGGAGGCGACCACCCCCTCGTTGGTGCCGCGCCCTTCGCGCTTGGCAGCGGAGGCCTGTCCCTTCACCCGCAGGATCTCCACCGCCCGGTCCACATCCCCCTCGGACTCGGTCAGAGCAGCCTTGCAATCCATCATCGCCGCCCCGGTCCGGTCCCGAAGCGCCTTCACGTCGGCAGCCGCAACGCTCATTTCCCCTCCTCGGCCTTCTCCTCAGAAGCTTTCTCGTCGGCGGCAGGCTCGGCAGCCTTCTCCTCCGCCGCAGCGTCCGCGGTGGTGGATGTTTCCTCAGCTTTCGAATCCGACGCCTCTCCCGCGGGTGGCGTGGGGGGCGGCTTCTCGCCCGCAGCTTGCGAGGACGAGGAGTCGTCCCCCGCGACAGGACCCGCGGGCCTGGCACTCCCCGAGGACGCTTTAGCGACCGCAGGGGGTGGTGGGTCCCCTGCAGCGACAGGACCCGCGGGCTGACCGCCCTGGGCCGGGGCAGCAGGAGCAGCAGGAGGAGTCGCCTTGGCAGCAGCCTGCGCCGCCTCGGCCTGCTTCGCGGCCTCGGCTTCGGCGGCGACCTTCTTAGCTGCCTCCTCGGCCTCGACCCTAAGTTTCTCTTCCTCCTCACGCTTCTTGCGCTCTTCCTCTTCCTTCTTGCGCCGCTCCATTTCCTCGGCGATGCGCCGCTCCTCTTTGACCCGCCAGGCGCTGGCGCCCTCGTCGATGGCGGAGCCGATCGTGCCGATCACCAGCTCGCAGGAGCGGATCGCGTCGTCGTTCCCCGGGATCACGAAGTCGATCGGGGTCGGGTCGCAGTTGGTATCGACCAGGCCGATGATCGGGATCCGCAGGCGGGCGGCCTCGCGCACGGCGATGTCCTCGGTTTTCAGGTCGGTGACGAAGACCGCGTCGGGCAGGCGCTCCATGTCGCGCACCCCGCCGAGGTTGAATTCGAGCTTCGCCAGTTCGGCCTGCATCCCCATCCGCTCCTTGGTCGGCAGCAGGTCGAGCTTGCCCTCGTCGCGCAGCGCGGTCAGCTCGTGCAGGCGAGCGATCCGCGCCGACATCGTGTTGAAGTTGGTCAGCAGGCCGCCCAGCCAGCGCTGGTTGACGAAGGGCATCTTGCAGCGGTTGGCCCAGTCTTCGACCGGGCCGCGGGCCTGCTTCTTGGTGCCGACGAAGAGCACGGTGCCGCCTCCGCTGGCGAGCTCCCCGGCGAAGCGGCGCGCGTTCTCCAGCAGCGCCTCGGTCTGGACGAGGTCGATGATGTGGATCCCGTCCAGCTCGCCGAAGATGTAACGGCGCATGTTCGGGTTCCAGCGACGGGTCTGGTGGCCGAAGTGGACTCCGGCTTCCAGCAGATCTTGTAGGCCTGCCTCTGGCATGGTTGAAGCTCCTTGTTCTTTGGGGTGCTGCTGTCGCGCCGCCTCAGCCGGGAACCGGCGCGATGCCGGTCAGGGTCCCGGGTCGAATCGACGGGGTAGGTTTCTGGACCCGGAAATTGTAGAGACGGAGGCGCCTTCAGGCGGCGCGGGCGGCGGCCAGCGCCGCGGCGAGGTCATCCGGCAGCTCGGAGGCGAAGCTCATCTGCTCCCCCGTCTGCGGGTGGACGAAGGCGAGGCGGTGGGCGTGGAGGAACTGGCGCCCGAGCCCGTACTTGCGCTCGCCGCCGTAGGTGGCGTCGCCGGCGAGGGGGTGGTCGATCGCGGCGAAATGGGCGCGGATCTGGTGGGTGCGGCCGGTCTCCAGCTTGACCTCGAGGTACGTCTCCGCCGCGAGCAGCTCGAGCACGGTGAAGTGGGTGCGGGCCTGGCGCGACGCGGAACCCGCGACCGCCATGCGGTGGCGCTGGCGCGAGGCGCGGCCGATCGGGGCGTCGATCGTGCCGGTGCGCGAGCCAACCCGGCCACGGGCCAGCGCCAGGTAGACCCGCTCGACCTCGCGCCGCTGCACCTGCGCCTGCAGGGCGGCGTGGGCCTCGTCGCTGCGGGCGACGACGAGCAGCCCGCTGGTTCCCTTGTCGAGCCGGTGGACGATGCCGGGGCGCTCGGGGTCGGCGCCGCCGCCGAGCAGCTCGCCCAGCTCGTCGACGAGGGTCGTCCCCCGGTGGGACGGCGCCGGGTGGACGACCATCCCGGCGGGCTTGTCGACCACGGCAAGCGCCTCGTCGACGTGGACGATGCGCAGCTCAGGGTCCATCAGGGCTCACCGGCCGCGTCCTCGTGCAAATAGGAGAGCGCGAGCAGGATCACGCCCGCCGTGATCGCCGCGTCGGCGAGGTTGAAGGCGGGCCAGCTACCGACCTGGATGTAATCGGTGACCGCGTCGGCCCGGAGGCGGTCGACGAGGTTGCCGAGGGCGCCGCCGGTGATCAGGCCAACGGCGATCCAGGCCCCGGGGCGGCTCGGGTCGCGAGAGAAGACGTAGCCGACGACCAGCAGCGCCAGGGCGGTGACGAGCACGAGTCGCGCCCCCCCTCCGCTGGCGAGGCCGAAGGCGACGCCGGTGTTGTGGGAGAGCGTCAGTTCGACCGGACCGAGGACGTCGACGTTCTCGCCCAGGTCGAGGCGGGACTCGACCAGCGCCTTGACGGCCTGGTCGAGGACGACCACCAGGCCGGCGACGGCGACGGCGAGACGCCACGCCCGAGCGTCCTGGCCGGTCACCCCCGGATCAGGCCGACGACGACGGCCCGGGCGACGCTGAGCAGGATGATGCCGATTATCGGACTGAGGTCGAGGGCGAAGCCACCGCCACCGATCGGCGGCAGGACTCGCCGGAAGAGGTTCAGGTAGGGGTCGGTCGTCTCTTTGACGAAGTCGAGCGTCGCCCGCAGAGCCCGGTTGTAGGGCATCCGCGGGACCCAGCTGATCAGCACGTTGAGCAGCACCAGGACGGTGTAGACGAGGAACAGGGCGCTGACGTAGTCGGCGACGTCCTGCCGCTCGACGGCGAAGAGGACGGTCATCCCCGCATCCTCTCGAGCGAGGCCAGCACCGCCGCCTCGAACGCCTGCCGGACGCCTTCGCGGTCAAGCGCTTCCAGCCCGGCCTCGGTGCTGCCTCCGGGAGAGGCGACCGCCGTGCGCAGGTCGGCCGGGTCCCATGTGCGCAGCAGCTCGGCGGTGCCCACGGCCGTCTCGACCACCAGCTCGCGCGCCAGCACCGGGTCCAGCCCAGCGTCCGCCCCCGCATCGGCGATCGCCTCGACCGCCAGCGCCAGGTAGGCCGGCGCACAGCCCATCGCCGCCGTCGCCGCATCGAATTCCGAATCGCCCAACTCGACCAGGTGTCCCAGCCCCCCCAGAAGCGAGCGAAGTTCCGCATCGGGCAGGCCTGCGATGCAGAGCACCCCCCGCCGCACCTCGACCCCCATGTTCGGCATCACCCGCACGACCTCTGAACTGGGGAATGCCCCCCGGATCTGGTCCAGCGGGGTCGCCCCAAGCAGGGAGACCACGACCTTCGCGTTCCTCAGCTCTGCGGCAACCAGCGCCAGCTTCGCCGGCTTCACCGCGAGGACGACGACATCGGCGCGATCGGCAAGCTCCCTGTTGGAGGCCACCGCCTCGCCGCCAACCTCCGCCGCGAGCTCAGCCGCCCGCCCGGAACCACCGTCGGAGAACAGCATCCCATCCACGTCGTGGCGCAAGCCCCGAGCCATCGCCGCAGCCATGCTCCCCGCTCCGCAAAATCCAACGATCATGAGCCCAGCCTAGCCGCGGACCGACGGGCGGGTCGACCCGCCCAGCCGCCCACCCCCTAGGACTGGTTGAAGAACCCTTTGTCGAGCAGCCGCGCCTTCTCCTCGGCGGAGACTTCGACGTTGCGCGGCGTCAAGAGGAAGATCTTCTCGGCAATCCGCTGCATCCCGCCGTCGAGCGAGTAGGTCAGCCCGGAGCAGAAGTCGATCATCCGCTTGGAGAGCTCGTGATCGGTCGTCTGCAGGTTGAGGATGACCGGCACCGAGCGCTTGAACTGGTCGGCGACCTGCTGGGCGTCGTTGAAGTTGCGCGGG
>Ga0055487_10000050_pt1 | contig 10895 bp, 13 predicted proteins | sample RushMan_ThreeSqC_FD_57940 | JGI IMG/M metagenome (GOLD analysis project Ga0055487, IMG submission 57940) | Wetland microbial communities from San Francisco Bay, California, USA, that impact long-term carbon sequestration - RushMan_ThreeSqC_D2 | ecosystem: Environmental > Aquatic > Marine >...
GCCGAGGCCAGCTACAAGGTGCTGAACGCGCGCGCGACCGCGTGGCAGGTGACTGAAGAAGACAGGCGCGAGCGCGAGCTTGCGGAACAGCGCGAGCGCGAGCAGGCAGCACAGCGCGCGGCCAACGATGCCGCCGAGAAGAAGGGGCTGCCGGCGCCGTTCATCCCTCCGGCCGAAGCTCCGCCCGTCGTCGAGACGCACGTGCAGACCCGCGCCGGGTCCGGCACGCTCGTCCGGCGCTGGACCTACGAGCTGCTCGACGCATCCGCCCTCATGGGGTGCATCACCGAGGACCTCGTGAAGTTCGCGGCCGACCCGAAGAACAACCGGGCGGCGATCGTCCTGGCGCTGCGCAACCGCTTGGGCGCGGCGCATCCGGAGCTGTTCGAGCTGAGCGGCGCGCGCGCGAAGGCGCTCGTCGACGCCGGCGCCCGCAACGTCCCTGGCCTGCGAATCTACCAGGTCGCCACCACGGCGACGAAGGCCTGATGTGACCTCCCGCGTGGCCGCGCCGACACCCACTGTTCGACCCCTCGGCCTACGGCTGCGCCCGCACTCCGAACCCGGCTGCGAGACCAGGCTGCCGCGGCTCTTCCTTCCACGAACGACCCCGGGGCGGCCAGAAGTCACCGCCCCGGGGACCTTCTCCCACGCACACCCACGAACAGACTTTTCAACAGGTTTTCAACAGGCCCGCCGGTTTCTATAACGGTGTGAGCCGCAAGGAGATAGGATGGCGAAGGACCCTCGCCCGGCCGAGTTATCAACAGACCTGCTGCTACAAGGTTCTTCAGCGACTAAGAGATCACGATCGGATCATAAGATCAGGGGAGGCGACTGGTGTGACATCTGCGCGCGCGTGGTCAAGCTGATGCGCGAGCTGTCGGGAGTGGAGTATGAAGACCAGCGCCCGGATGGTCGGCGGCCTGCCAACCTGGACGACCTGCACCGCCGGCATCAGGAGTATGGCCCCGAGGCCTGCGAGCTGGTCGCTGCAGACCGGGCGCACCGCTGGCTCGTCAGCCGCGGAGCACGCAGCGGCGACATGGAGGATTACTACCGCCCCTCGACCATCTTCCGGCCGTCGCACTTCCCCGAGTACCTGGCCGCCGCCCGTGCTGTGGCAACCAAGCAGCGCACCGATGAATGGGGACGCTGCCGGAAGCATGGCACCTATCAGTGCCGCAGCTGCACGACCGGACCCGGGTCGTGAAGGCACAGCGCAGCAAGAGCAATCGGACCGGCCGGCACCGCAGCCATCTGCATGGTGATGCCGGCTCGAGGAAGTATCGCACCGCGAAGAAGGATCGCCTGGTCGAAGATGCCCGGCGCCTGACCAAGCGCTATGCCAGGGGGAGGGCCTAAGGTGGAGTTCCGCGCAGAGGACGGCCGCTGTTTCAAGAGTACCGGGGAAATCCGCCGACCCCGCGCGTGGGAGTGGTACCTGGGAATCTGCTGCACGCCGAAGCAGGCCACGCGCGACTTCGAAATGCGCAGCTACGAGATCCTTGAACCAGTCAACGATAAAGGGGAGTGCGACGATGCCGCAGGACATGGTGATTCGACGGGACGAGAGGCGTTCAATCAGGCGGCCGCTGAGCAACGACGAGCGCGCAGCGACGGCGCTGCAGCTGGTGGAGGCGATGGGGGAACACGACCTGCTGTCGTCGGAGGAGGCGGAACGCCGGAAGCAATCGAAGGCACAGATCGAAGTGGCAGCAGGCCGGGTCAAGAAGCTGGCCGCGGCAGTACGGGACGGCCAGGTCACGGAGGATCTCGACGTGGAGGTGACGATCGACCTGGCGGCGAACCGCCTCACCGTGACGCCCTTCCGCCTGGCAGGGGAGGGCGGCCCGCGCGACTACCTGCCGCAGTCAGAAGACCGGGCGCTGACCGGCCCGGAGCGGGAGGCCGAGCTGGCGCGCCGCGAGGCCGAGGCACAGACGCCGCTCCCGCTGACGGACCCCCGCCTGACGACGGTCCCATTGACTGGGAGCGATGACGATCCCGGTGACGGAGACGCCTTCGATGACCCGCCACCCGATCCGTTCGATGATGACCCCGCTTCTGTTCCGCCTGACAACGTCAACGACTTTTCTCAGGCCTGGTGCGGGAAGTGCGAGCACCGCCACGCCGTCAACGCATCCGGGCCTGGCGGCCAGCCGATCGAGGTCGAGACCTGCGTCACCTGCGGCTGTCAGGAGTGGGGAGATCCGAAGTTCGTCCAGGCCGATCCGCGCTGCTCGAAGTGCGACCACTACTACGGCCGCAAGGGCCAGCGCAAGCGCAAGGGTATCCCGCTGCACTCGCGCGAGGCCGGCGACTGCGGCTGCGGCTGCGACGCGATGATCCCGTACTACGAGAAGGACCCGGTCACAGGCCAGATCGTGCTGATGCCCGAGTCGAAGCGCACGTAGTCAACCGCGGCACAGCCGCATGAGGGGAGAGACGATGGAGGTCACCGACAACGTCAGGATCGCGGCCGCATTCGTCGCGGCGCTGGTGGGGTGGGAGTCGAGCAACGAGCAGGATGAACCGTGCGGCCGGCGGCTGAGTCAGGGCCTCGTGACGCACATCGAAGCACGGCTCGGTCAGGGAGCGCTGGGGGGCCTGGAGTTCGCGCTGGAAACGATCGTGCGGCGACCGGAAACCGTAGCAGGGCGCCACGAATCGGCGCAGCTGTCGATGCTGGAATCCTCCGAACGCCAGGCGCGGCAATTCCAGGAGCTCGGGCTCCTGCTGATGGACGTCGGCCTCGTTCTCAGCGATGCTGGCGCCGGCGTCCTCGAGGCCCTCGGAAACGCGCGTGCTCTGAAACCGCCGGAGGTTCGCTGCGCGCGCTGCGGTGCCGTGATCGATGGGGAGCCGCGCTACTACGTGGGCGAGGATACGCCGAGGCCGCTCTGCTCTCAGGCATGCGCCTCAGCTCCGGAGGTGGCCTGACATGGAACCCGTCCGGGTCCGCGACTGCACGATGGGACCGAAGTGCCACGCGCCGATCTTCTACCTGCGCACCGTGAACAACGCGCGGATGCCGATCGACGCGGCGACCGTTCGCTGTGCCAGCTGCCAGCACCCGCATGACGAGGGGAAGGGCATCCTCAACCTGGCGTCACGCTGCACGGTCGCCAACCCCGAGACTGGAGCACAGTGCCCCTGCTCGGCGTTCTTCCATCAGCCGATCTACAACGCGGCCTTCCACGTGTCGCACTTCCGCACCTGCCCCTATGCCGACCAGGCACGGCGCAAGAGGCCGCGCGGATGACCAGGCGCCGGGTCGTCGCCGACGTCCGCTGCCCCCACTGCGAGATGCCGTTTCCGCGCTCCCGGTTCCGTGCGCCGATCCTCTCCAGGAGCGTTCACATCAACCGCGCCCACCTCGGCACGCAGCAGGTCGACATTGCCGAGGAAACCCGCTTCCGCGGGACCAGGCTCTCGACCAGCGATCGCATCCGCCGATACAACGCCACGAAGAACGACCACCTTCCAACGTACGACCAGCTCGACGCCATCATGCGGCGCCGCAAAGGAGCGTGACCATGTCCCCGCGCACCGTCTGCATCCTCGCTGCTGCCATCCTCGCATCGCTGTCCTGCGCTGACCGCGTCGCCGTCGATGGACTGACCGTCCAGGCGCCGCCGGCCCTGCAGGAAATGCATGTCTGCATCGACCAGCCGAACGGCGCCCGCGACTGCGTGGCCCTGATGACCGACGAGGCTCCATCCGACAACCCGAGCCCGCGCCTGATGGAATGGGTGACCAGCGCCGTCGCCGGCGTCCAGGCGGCGCGCGTCAACAGCAACCCCTCGCCCGAACCGACCCGCATCCCGCAGCCGGTCGCCGGCGACTGGGGCGACGACTCCGGACCGCGGCAACCGGGCCTGACCTGCACCTGTGCCCTCGCGGTCTACAGCATCGACAAGACCTTCCTCGGCTGCAGCGTCCCCGGCTGCGGCGGCTGCATGATCTGCCGGGTGACATCGTGACCCGCGTCTCCTGCGTCATCTGCGACTGCCCCACGTTCCCGGTCAGCATCGCCTGGTTCGGCCTTCCGCCTGAATACATCTGCGCGAAGTGCGGCCCGAAACTCGGGCGAATGCTGCGAACCCTGCACCTGGTCGACGCCGCGCGTCAGCGGAAGGTCGAGGCCGTCGAGGTCCGTGCCCGCATGATGCGCATTCTCGGGACCTGGTGGGTCGACTTCCTCGAGGTCACCAGCCCGGCCCGGCCGGCAGCACCGGGCGAATCACAGGCCGAGCTCCTGAGGGATGGGGCGAAGGCCCTCGGGACGGCCCTCGCGGCCGGCCTGGACCCATGCAGCAGCTACCAGGGCCGTCCGTGACCTGGCTGTCCGGGGAGATAGTCGCCGGACCTGATAATGCCGGCCGCTACAGCTACGTGCTGCGGTGGCTGGTGCTCTATAAACCCGGCCACCCGGACGGCGAATGCGGTCTGCGAATCGTCGGACAGCACTTTTTCGGCCGCCCGCCCGCCGGCGTTCGGAGGTGGCTTGACAGTCGGCCATCGAAGGGCGCAGGCTCGGCGGGCGGCAGGGCGGGACGAGCGAGCCCCCGGGAGGGGGGCGAGACCGTGTGATGGGATTACCTCCAGACCTGTTCAGGCCCCCGCAGCTGACCCCGATCCGCTTCACCGTCCTCGGCGAACCAGTCGCCAAACAGCGCCACCGAACCAGCCGCGGCATCCAGTACACGCCCGCCGAAACCATCGCCGCTGAAAAGGCCGTCGCCTGGGCCTACAGGTCCGTCACGCAGCGCATGTTCCCTGGCGCCGTCGCACTCTGCTGCGCGTTCTACCTCGGCGGCAAAACGTCTGCAGCCGAAAAGGACCCGCGCGACCTGTCGAACCTGATGAAACTCGTCGAGGATGGACTGAACGGGATCGCATACCCGGACGACCGCCGCATCGTGTGCTACTACCCGACCCCGTTCAAGCTGCTCGACAAGCTCAACCCCCGCACCATCGTCCTGCTCCAGAGCTGGCCGCCACCGAAAAACGAGCGCCCGAACCCCTCACGCGGTTGATTGGAAATCAGACGGAATCTTGACCGCCCACCGCAGGTCGGCGTAACCTCACGGCCTGAGAGGAGAGCGCGCGATGCCGAAACCTGCACGAGCCGCCAAGCCCGCGGCGCCCGCACCGGAGGCCGCCTCGGGTGCCGAGTCCATCCGCCGCATCCCGATCGCGAAGCTGCGGCCCGCGTCGTACAACCCCCGGAAAATCTCCCCCGACGAGCTGGACCAGCTCAAGCGCAGCATCCAGGAGCTGGGTTTCATCGATCCCGTGCTGGTGAACGACCGCCAGGCGCCGGAGTGGAAAGAGACCGAGCGGGGCCTGACGATCGTTGGCGGTCACCAGCGCGTGAGGGCGGCATCGCTGCTCGGAATGAAAACGGCGCCCTGCGTCGTGCTGCGGCTGAGTCCTGAGCATGAGAAGCTCGCCAACCTGGCGCTCAACAAGATCGGCGGTGACTTCGACACCCGTGCCCTGGCGCAGCTGGTCAGTGAGCTGCGCGCAGCCGGCGCCGACGTCGGCATCGCGGGCTTCGATGAAGGGGAAGTCGCCGGCCTGCTGAACAAGCTCGAAAAAGAGCTGCAGCCGCCGGCCGAGTTCTCAGACGTCGGCGGAACCCTGGTCACGCAGTACGAGTGCCCGTCCTGTCACTTCAAGTGGAGCGGGAAGCCGAGGCCGACGTGACCGAAGCTGCGGCAGTTCAGACGGGGTCGATGAAGAAGCCGCCGTACCAGGTGCCGCCGACTGCCAGCATCATGCGGACGCGCGACTGCGGATTGCGGACCGCCTCGACATTCACCGGCGCCGGCGGGTCGTGTCTCGGCTTCCGGATGGCGGGCTTCCGCACGCTGTGGTCGAGCGAGTTCCACGACCGGGCGCGCGAGTCGTACCTCGCCAACTTCGGTGACACGCTCTGCGACCCGCGTGACGTCCGCCTCGTGACTGCTGACGAGGTCCTCGCCGCGACCGGCCTCAAGCCTGGCGAGCTTGACGTCCTCGAGGGGTCGCCGCCCTGCCAGTCGTTCAGCACTGCGGGCAAGGGGGCGAAGGGATGGGGCCAGGTCAAGGCACACAGCGACGGCACCAGTCAGCGCAGTGATGACCTGTTCTTCGAGTTCATCCGCCTGCTGCGCGGCCTCAAGCCGCGGGCCTTCGTCGCTGAGAACGTCGCCGGCCTCACGCGCGGCCAGGCGAAGGGCGTGTTCATCCGGGTTATGGACGACCTGCGGGCGAGCGGCTACCGCGTCGGCGCGCGGCTGCTGAACGCGAAGTGGATGGGCGTTCCGCAGGCCCGCATCAGGGTATTCATCATCGGCATCCGCGAAGACCTCGGGATCGAGCCGGCCTACCCGACTCCGCTCCCCTACTTCTACAGCATCGCCGACGCGCTCCCCTGGCTGGCGACGGCCGACGCGCGTCAGGAGGTCCTGGTCATCGACCCGAAGGGGCAATTCGAGATCGACCGTCGCACTGGTGACCAGGCAGCCCCCACCATCACGGCGACGATGAAGCACCACATGCAGACCACGGGCCCGCAGCATCCGGGCGATGCGCCGATGATGCACACCCGCGGGCAGAAGGGCGTGCGCGGCAACATCGATGCGCGTCGCTGGCCTGCGCCGACGATCGCGAACGCACCGGGCGACTACGCCGTGTCCAGCCCCGAAGGCGCGACCATCACGCGGCGCGCGTTCCAGACCGGACAGCGTCGCGACAGCGGCCGGCCTGGACCGACTCTCACCACTGACAGCGCCGACAACTTGGTGACCGGTGGCGGCCTTCCTCCGGACGTCGCTGATGTTCCTGGCGTCAGCCCGTACCTGGTCGCCGCGGCCAGGTCCGTCGCGCCGGGGGACAATCACGAGAAATACTTCAACCTCGCCGACCCCGACCCGGACCGGCCGAGCCCGACGATCGCCGCGATGTGGGGCCAGGGGTGTCCGGCTCAGGTGCTCGCGCCAGGTGCGCAGCGCCGATTCTCAATCCTCGAGGTCAAGCGCCTGTGCAGCTTCCCTGACGACTACGTCCTGACCGGGAGTTATGCGGACCAGTGGGCGCGCCTCGGCAACAGCGTCCCGCCGCTGATGGCCTACCGCGTCGCGATGACCCTGCGGGACCAGCTGCTCGCGGCGAAGCGGGGTCGCTGACATGCCGCGCGGCGGTTGGCGACCTGGCGCTGGACGGAAGAAGGGCGTTCCTACCGTTCAGACAATCGAGGACCGGCTGCAGATCGAGCTCGCGTTCCAGAGCGTGTTCAACGACGGCAAGTCAGCGGTCTATCACTGGGCACGGCTGGCGATCCGGTCGGCGATGCGCGGTGAAGGCCATGCGATCGCGCAGCTCGGTGACCGCCTGCTCGGCCGCGTGAAGTTCCAGCTTGAGCATGCCGGCATGGACGGAGAACCCATGCGCCTGGAGGTCGAGCACTTCGATGCCTACACTCAGGATCAGAGTCCCGCGCCTGCACGCCGGCCAGCTCCAGCTCCGGGAGATCGCCGAGCGAAGCAAGGTCACGGTCGCCGTCCTCGGTAGGCGCTGGGGCAAGACCTTCTTCGGCGTCAACTACGCCTTCGATCGGATGACGCGGCCAGTGCGCCCCGAGTCGTCCGTCGCCTGGATCGCGCCGACCTACGACCACACCCGGATCGCGTGGGACGAGTTCTGCCGCTGGTATGGTCCGGCGCTGATCCCCGGGAATGAAGGCAGCAACAAGAGCGAGCATTGGCTGCGGCTGCGCAACGGGCATCGGCTGTACTTCCGCAGCGCCGACAACCCGACCAGTATCCGCGGCCGCGGTTACGGCCTGGCCCTCGTCGATGAAGGCGCCTTCATCGCACGCCAGGCGTTCGACAACGAGATCGTCCCCACGCTGATGGACACGGATGGCGACCTGGTCCTGTTCACCACGCCGGCCGGCCGCCGCGGTTTCGTGTTCGACGAATACCAGCGATCCGTGCACAACGAGGCCGGATACGGACACCTGCAGCGGGCGAGCACCGACAACCCGAACCCGAAGATCGCCGAGTGGGTCGCGCGCCGCAAGGGGAAGATGACGACGACCGCCTACCAGCAGGAGATCCTCGCGCAGTTCATCGAAGATTCGATGTCCCTGTTCCGCAACGCGCAGGGAGTCGTCGGCGGCGCACTGTCGGACCCGGTCCCCGGGAAGCGGTACTACGCGGGCGTCGACCTGGCGAAGGTCCATGACTGGACTGTGGTCCTGGTCATCGACCTTGACGCTTCTCCGTGGCAGGTCGTACACTTCGCCCGCTTCCATGAGCTGTCGTGGCGCAGCCAGGCAAAGAAGGTCGCCAGCATCTGCAAGCGGTACAACGGGAGCCGGGCCTGCGTCGATGCGACGTCGGTAGGCGAGGCGGTGATCGAGATGATGGAGGCCGAAGGCCTCAGCGTCGACGGGTTCACCTTCACCACGCAGAGCAGGCCCGAGCTGCTCGACAACCTGTCAGTGCACTACGAGAACCGCACGGTCCGCATCCCCAAAGAGCTTGACGACGGCGTGCTCGGCGACGAGGTCCGGTCGTTCATGACCGAAGTCGACGCCAACGGCAAGGTCCGGTATGTCGCGAGCGGTGAGTTCGACGACTGCGTGATGGCGCTTGCCCTGGCCTGTTACGGTGCGCCGCAGCATCCGACCCCGCGCCTCAGCATGGGGCTTGCGGAAGTCGCTGGTGCTGACGGCGATCCGGAGGCGGCGATCGAGGACGGCCGCGGCGACACCGTCCTCGAGGCCGAGTACTGACAGCATGGGGTGGGCCGAGAAGGTACGGAAGGCGAAGGCCATGGAATCGCACGGACGAAATGACGGCTTCCTCGAGGTCGGGTTCACCAGGCAGGAGGCCGTTGTGCTGCGTGACCTGCTCGGATACCTGGCAGGGCGGAACGTGCGGCGCGTGCCATGGTCCGAGTACCAGGAGACGGCGGCCGATGCCACGGTCAACAGCCTGGCTGCGCAGTTTGACGAGCTGATGCAGGGGCGCGGACTCTGATGGGATGGGCCGATCGGTTGAACAGACGGAGGGCCGGGACGATGGAGAGCGGCAATGGTCGCAACGGACTCAAGGGGATCACGGACGAGGTCGTCGCCGCATCCCGCGACGGGCGGCACGCCATCGCCTGCGTCTGCGGGTTCCGGGCAGCGGGCTTTATCCGCAGCGAGGATTCGATGGCGGTACTGGCGCAGCACCTGGCCGACGACCACAAGATCGTCGCCAGGCAGCCAGGCATCCGGGACTGGAACATCGGACTCGCGCAGCTGGCGGCGAAGCGCTGCCTAGAGCGGGCGATCGACATCGAGACCAGGCTCGGGGCATCACCGATCGCCACGGCTGACGGCCGTCAGGCGAATCAGATCGACGTCGCCGGCCAGATGGTCCACTTCGTGCGGGAGGTGTCGCTGGCACTGTCGTCCATTCTCGACCTGATGGTGAACGCAAGAACCGGGACGCACTGCCTGCACCCCGAAGGTGAAGCGCCGGCGAGGCCGAAGGGGGTACCTGATGCGACTCGTCAATGACGTCCGGCAGGCGGCACGTGCCGCGACCCGCGGCCTAGTTCGCCTGGCAGCTGCCGCAACCAAGAAGCCGCGCATCGGGACCGGTGAGGTAGGCGGCGGACTGGCTGTCGTCGGCGGGATCCCCGAGCTGGACTACGTCGACGAGCTGGGATACCCGGATTTCATCGAGGCCTTCAAGCGCGTCGCCAACGATCCGCAGGTCGCGCGGGAGATCCGGGCAGTGCGCGAGCCGATCCTCGCCGCTGACCGGGAAGTGGAGCCGGCGAGCGACGACGAGCGTGACATCCAGATCGCCGAGTTCGTTTCAGCTAACCTCTACCAGGATGAAGGCGAGCTGTACGGCCGCGAGTTCTGGTGCCAGACGGATGCTGACGACCGGCTGCGTGATGCGCTGCGGATGCTGCAGACCGGGTTCGCGCTGTTCCAGGTGATCTGGCGGCGCCAGGGGCGGTTCTACGTCTACGACAAGTTCAAGTACCTCCTGCCCGAGACGATCCAGAAGTTCTATTTCGAGAAGGACAGTGACCAGCTGCTGCGCATCGAACGGGCCTACACCAGGATCGACGGCACGCAGGCGATCGCGGAGTTCATCGATGCCGAGGACCTTTTCATCTACACCTGGAACCGCGAGGGGTCGAGCATCTTCGGGAAGCCGTTCATCCGGGAGATGTGGAAACCCTACAGCTTCAAGGTGAAATATGAGAAGTTCGGCATCATCGACAAGCAGCGCACTTCGGTCGGCGTGCCGTTCTTCCAGAACCCGGCCGGCGACAGCCCGGAGAACATCCGCCGCGGCGAACAGATCGCGCAGTCGATGCGCGGCGGCAACTACGAGCGGCTGTGGGTGCGGATGGACGAGGGGCAGGACTTCGGCTGGAAGGAAGGCGGGCAGTCGACGAAGGGCCTGCCTGACCTGGTGCGGCTGCAAAACCAGGAGATCGCGACCGCCGGCATGGCCTCTTTCCTCGGGCTTGGGCAGGAGGGGAGCGGCGGGAGCCGCGGCGTCGCCGGCACTCAGGCGTCATTCTCGTCGCTGATGATGACCGGCGGGGTGCGCAACCTCGTCAAGCATGAGAACGCGCTGATCCGCCCGCTGGTCGATGTCAACTTCCCTGGCGTTCCCCGCTATCCGAAGGCGAAGTTCGCCAACGTCGATCCGTTCGAGAAGACCCGCAGCATCCCCGAGTTCACGGCCGCGATCTCGACTCCGGCAGTCCAGGCAGACCTCGACACCGAGAACGAGATCCGCCGCCGCTTCGGGTTCATGGAGCGCGTCGAGAAGGAGAAGGTCGTCGACAGCAGCCTGATCCAGCGCGCATTCCTTGAGGTC